>Ga0187766_10002689_pt1 | contig 10430 bp, 8 predicted proteins | sample 0216_QUI02_MP05__4_FD_132971 | JGI IMG/M metagenome (GOLD analysis project Ga0187766, IMG submission 132971) | Tropical peat soil microbial communities from peatlands in Department of Meta, Colombia - 0216_QUI02_MP05_20_MG | ecosystem: Environmental > Terrestrial > Soil > Wetlands > Peat ... | reverse complement strand
TCCGGGCGCCGGAAATTCCGGCCCGGATCATCCGAGGGAAGGAGACCGCTGATGCACGTCGCCGTGCTGGGGACCGGCATCATGGGCGCAGGCATGGCCCGCAGCCTGCTTCGGTCCGGCCTGGACGTCACCGTGTGGAACCGGTCCCCGCGCCGCGCCGCGCCGCTGGCCGCGGACGGCGCGCGCGTGGCCGGCACCGCCGCCGAGGCGGTGGCCGGCGCGGATGCGGTGCTCACCATGCTGTGGGAGGGCGAGTCGGTGGCCGAGGTGATGGCCGCGGCGCTGCCATCCGCGCCGGTCGGCATCTTGTGGGCTCAGACGAGCACGGTGAGCCTGCGCGACGCCGGCGAGCGGCTGCCCGCCCTGGCGGCCAGGCACGGCGCCCGGTACGTCGACGCGCCGGTCCTGGGCACGCGCCAGCCCGCCGAGGAGGGCAAGCTCACGGTCCTGGCCGCCGCCCCCGAGCCGCAACGTGGCCCGGTCACGCCGGTCTTCGACGCGATCGGCGCCCGCACCATCTGGGTGGGCGAACGGCCGGGTGACGGCACCCGCCTCAAGCTGGTCGCCAACTCCTGGGTCGCCACGATCGTGGCCGGGACCGCCCAGGCCGTCGCGTTCGCACAGGATCTCGGCCTCGATCCGCGGGTGTTCCTGGACATGGTCAAGGGCGGCGCCGTGGACACCCCCTATCTCCACGTCAAGGGGCAGGCGATGATCGCCGGCCAGTTCCCGACCTCGTTCGCGGTCGACGGCGCGGTCAAGGACACCGGGCTCATCGCCGCCGCGATGCGGGAGGTGGGCACCGACGCCACGCTGATGGACGCGGTCGGCCAGCAGTTCCGCAAGGCCGCCGACTCCGGGCACGGCGAAAAGGACATGGCCGCCGTCCACTTCGCCTTCCGTCACTGAGCCCGCGATGGATGCCACGGTCAGGCCCCTCACCCTCGAGTCGTGGTCGGCGCTGGAGAACCTGTTCGGCCGGGCCGGAGCCTCGAACGGGTGCTGGTGCATGTACTGGCGGATCGGTCCTCGCTACCGCGGCCGGCCGCGTGCGGAGAACCAGCACGACCTCAGGCTGCTCGCGGCAACAGGGCAGCCGCCGGGGCTGCTCGCCTTCGACGGCGGCCTCGCCGTCGGGTGGTGCGAGCTCGCCCCGCGAGCCGACCTGGAGTGGCTGGGGCGGACCCGGTATCTCGGGCCGGTGGATGACCTGCCCGTGTGGTCACTGCCGTGCTTTTACGTGCGGCGTACGTACCGCGGCCGGGGCGTCATGGATGCCCTGATCGAGGCCGCCATCGCGGCGGCCGCCGCGGCCGGAGCCCCGGCCCTTGAGGCCTACCCGGTCGATACGGCCGTGCCGGCGCATACCGGCAACCTGTTCCCCGGGGTCGCGTCGTCCTTCGCCCGGCATGGCTTCGGAGTCGTGGCCAGGCGCAAGCCGGACCGTCCGGTGATGCGGAGAAGCCTCGGCGCATCCGGCTGACCGGTCAGGTGCTGGCGTACTCGCGGTTGAGGCGGGCGTGTGCCTTGCGGTTGCGCCGGTAGAGCCCGACGAACTCCCCGGACAGCCTGTCGTAGAGCTCCTTCAGGGCCGGGTCCGGCTGGTAGCTCCTCGCCACCAGGACCCGGTCCGGCACCTGGTCGAACGTGACCTCGCCGAGCGCGACCGCCGCCAGCAGGCCCACTCCCCGGGTGCCCGCGTTGACCGGGTCGGCGACTTGATCGATGGTCCGGCCGAGCACGTCGGCGAAGATCTGGCACCACACCTCCGAACGCGCGCCGCCGCCGATGAACCGGATCGGCTCCAGCCGGTGGCGGGTGAACCGCTCCACGGCCCCGAGCAGCCAGCGCGCGTTGAACGCCACGCCTTCGAAGACGGCCCGCACCAGGTCCTCGCGGTTCACCGAGAGCGACAGGTTGTGAAACCCGCCGCGCACGAACCGGTCCTCCACCGGGGTTCGTTCGCCGTACAGCCACGGGGTGAAGATCACCCCGCCGCTCCCGGGCGGGGCGTGGGCGGCCATCCGGTCGAAGTCGCGGTACGCCGAGGCCGGCGGGTCGTCGCCGAAGAGCACCCGGTCGCGCAGGAACGTGAGGGCGGCACCGGCCGTCTCCTGCTCATCGGCGACGAAGTAGCGTCCAGGTATCGGCGAGGGCAGCGAGGCCATGTTGTGCAGCAGGTCGGTCTTCTTGGACGGCACATGGCAGGTCAGCCACGATGACGTGCCGACGTACAGGTGCGCCTGGTAGTCCCGGGTGGCTCCGGAGCCGATCGCCGCCGCCTGCAGGTCGGGGGTGCCGACCACGACCGGGATGCCGGCCGGGACGCCCAGGGCGTCCGCTGGCTCGGCGGACAGCGGCCCGAGAATGTCCGTGGCGGCCAGCAGCTCGGGCAGCCGCGACTCCTCGATCCCGGCCATCCGCAGCAGCGCCGGGTCATAGCGGATGTGGTCAGGGTCGCGGTTGTCGGTCACCCAGTGCAGGGCGATCGAGTCGAACGACGCCGCGAAACGGCCGGTGAGGCGGGCGTTCAGCCAGTCCTTGGGCTCCAGGAACGCATGCGCCCGGCGGTAGGATTCCGGCTCCCGGTGCTTGAGCCACAAGATGTGGGCGATGGGGTCCTTGCCGCTGCGCGCCGGTACCCCGGCCGTGGTGCGCAGCCACCGCGCCAGCCTGACCACCCCGTAACCCTGCACCTTCACGGCTCCGCCGGTGATGCGGCGCACGTACGGTGCGCCGCGCGAGTCCATCCAGATGATCGCGTCCCGGATGGGCTGGCCGTGCTCATCGACGGGCACGGTGCCCGACCACTGGGCGGTGCAGGCCACGGCGGCCACCGATTCCGCCGGGACGGCGCCGCGCTCCATGAGCCGGGACGAAGCCTTGGCGATCAGGTCCCACCAGTGCCGCGGGTCCTGCTCGGCGCCGCCCCCCGGGAGCAGCGTCACCTGGTGCGTCTCCTCCTCGGCGGCCACGACCTCGCCGGCCATCGAGACCAGCGCGACCTTCAGCACCGAGGTCCCCAGGTCGATGGCCAGCACGTGGCGCGCCATGCTCACACCTCGAAGAGCAGGTCGAGGTAGCCGGCCAGGACCTGCCGGACCACCTCCGCGGGCAGGCTGGCGGCCATGCCGTAGACCGGGGCCATCCCGGTGCTGACCCCCGGGCTGGCCCGGACCTCCTCGACCGATTCGGCCAGGTCAACCAGGAAACGGTCGGCCACCCCGGGCTGGGTGTGGCGCAGCGTGACCGCGATGTGGACGGCGGCGGGCCGCTGCAGGCCGTTCAGGCTCCAGCCGCGGTGGCTCATGTTCTCCATGACCTGGTAGACGTCGAGGCCGTCCTCGGCGGCGAAGGCGATGACCCACAGCGGATCGCCGAGCACTCGCAGCCCGGGTATGGCCGCGACGCCGTCGCGTATCCGCGCCCCGGCCCGCAGGATCCGCCGGGCCGCCTCGGTGTAGCCGCTCTCCCCGATCGAGACCATGGCCGCCCAGCAGGTGGCGGACAGGGCACCGGGCCGGCTGCCCGCGAACGTGGGGGACAGGTACAGCCCGCCCGGCCAGTCGGTGACCGTGTAGTACTGGAAGTGGCGCAGTTCCGCGCCGCGGTACAGCACGACCGAGGAACCCTTGGCCGCGTACCCGTACTTGTGCGTGTCCGCCGACATCGAGGTCACGCCGGGCAGCCGGAAGTCGAAGGGGGGGACCGGGTAGCCCAGCCGCCGCGCCCACGGCAGTATGAAACCGCCGAGGCACGCGTCGACGTGGCAGGCCACGCCGCGTTCGGCCGCCAGCGCCGCAATCTCCGGAATCGGGTCGATCACGCCGTGCGGGTAGGTCGGTGCCGAGCCCACCACGACTGCCGTCCGCTCGGTGATGGCCTCGGCCAGGTCGTCCGGATCAACCCTGAACTGATCGCCGACCGGGACCCGCACCAGCGGCATGTCGAAAAACCGGGCCGCCTTGTCGAACGCCGCGTGCGCGGTGACCGGCGCCACGATCTCCGGCTCGGCGATGCCGCGGCGCTCCCGGGCGAAATCGCGGTAGGTCTTCATCGCCAGCAGGATGCTCTCGGTGCCGCCGGAACTGACCGTGCCGACCACCGGCGTATCCGCGGCGTGGTCGGCGCCGAGCATGGTCGCGGTCATCGCGACGATTTCCGCCTCGAACTTGGTCGCGCTCGGCCACAGGTCCGGGTGCAGCGGGTTGCTCTGTGACTGTGCGGTGTAGATCCTGCTGAGGAAGGCCATGTGGGCCGGATCGCCGTGGTAGACGGCGCCGGAGGCGTACCCCTCGCGCCATGTACGTTCCTCCGCCAAAGCGAGCCGCTCGACCAGGTCGGTCACCTCGGCCCGGGTCAGGCCGTCGGCCGGCAGTTCCCGGAACGACGGGAACTTGTCCCGGTAGGGCTTGAGCTGACGTTCCAGATCGGCCATCGGGTCCGCGGCGTCAGTCACTGGGCTCCTCCCTGGTATGCGCTGGCGGTACTGGTGGCAGTGGCACTGCCGGCCGGAAGCCTGACGGCCAGCGCGAGCCCGCCCAGGCAGGCGGCCACCAGGACGCCGAGCGACAGGTACGGGTTCCCGATGACGGCCTGGACGATCAGCACCAGGATGACGCCGCCGAGGTTCCCCGACAGCAGCAGGAACCCGGCCGCACCGCCGGCCCGTTCGGGCCCGGCGTACAGTTCCGACCAGTCCAGCACGACCGGCAGCCCGGCCAGCAGGAAGAAACCCGAGGCGACCAGGGCCAGCCCGCCGACGATCGGGTTATGTACCACCGCGATCACGGCGAACGCCGCCGCGGTCACCACTACCGCGATCATCAGCATGCCCCGCCGCTGGTTGCGCTGCGCCACGATGCCCGGCAGCAGCGCGCCTCCGGCGATCCCGGCCACGGTCATGAGCGCGATCAGGTAGCCGCTCGCACCGCCGTGCCCGAAGTGCGTGAGGATGGAGTCGAGCCACGTCGCGACCGCGTTGAACACGCCGATCCCGACGAACAGCAGGCCGCCCAGCAGCCACATGAACCGGTCGCCGCGCAGCCAGCGCAGGGACACCGCCACCGACGGATCGCCCGGGAAGGCCGCGGGCGCCCGGATCACGGTCAGCACCCACCCGGCGGCCAGCACGGCCACGGCGGCCTGGACCGATAGCAGGAGCCTCAGGCCCCCGGCGTCGAGCAGCGGCCCGCCGGAGAGGACGGCGGCCAGAATGCCCGCGAACAGCGCCACGCTGCCGATGGAGACCGCCGTCGTCCGCTCCCTGGCCGGGAAATAACGGCTGGCCACCTTCGTGATCGAGTTGAGCACGAACGGCTGGCCGGCCGCGGTCACGAGCTGGCCCGCGATGGCCCAGCCGTACGACGACGGGCCGGCCAGCCGCAGCAGCCCGCCGGCCGCGGTCAAGGTCGCGCCGAGGCCGAGGGCCCGCCCGAACCGGGTATCGAGCCAACGGCCGGCGGGCAGCGCCAGGACGACGTAGACGAACGGGAAGATGGCAGCGAGATCGCCCACCGCCCCCTCGGATACCCCCATGATCTGATGGGCCTGGGTCGTGATCGGCGCGTAGGCGAGCCACAGCCATTGGGTGCACGCGGTCAGCAGGGCATAACCGGCCAGGATCACCCACCGGTTCACCCGCGCGTGCGCCACGTCATGTGCCGTCACTGCCGCTCCGCTGCTGGGCGCGCCCTCGCGTCCCTGAGGACATCTTCGTGCCTGCGATGCGGCGACGCTACCCTCGTCAGCCAGCCGACCAGCAGGGTTACCACGGCGGCCACGGCGAAGGACAGGATCGACGCGGACATCCAGCTGGCCGGGGCGAAGCCGATGTCATGCCCGAACGACGTCCACGCCGAGGCCCACCAGGACATGTACCCGGGGTTGATGAGCTGGTACGTGACGAACCCCGCAGCCCACGGCAGCAGCATCGGCCAGCGGGACGGGGCCGCCGTAGACAGGTCCCAGCGTCGCCGCGAGATGACGAAGTAGTCCGCGATCAGGACGGCCGACATGGGGACGAAGACCGAGCCGATCAGCGTGAGGAAGTTCTCGTAGTCGGCGATGTTGAGCCACAGCGCGCCCGCCGTGGTCAGCGCCGCGATGATCCCGGCCAGGATCCGCCGGTCCCACAGCGGGCGCAGGTTCTGCGTGGACACCGCGGTGGAGTAGACGTTGGCGAACGACTGGTCCAGCTCCCGCGCGGCCAGGATGGCGAAGCCGAGTGAGCCGGCCGGCAGCGCGATGAACGCCCCGTAGATGTCGTCCGGGTTATGCGCGACGGTGACCAGCGCGAGCAAGCCTACGACGTAGCACAGCACCTGGGTGGTGCTGTAGCCGGCCAGCGTCCCCGCGAAGGCGGCGCGCGGGCTGGCCGAGTGCCGGGTGTAGTCAGCGGCCAGCGGCGCGAACGAGATGGCGACGGCGACGACCGTGTCGGTGGCGGCCCAGTAGCCGGACCAGGTGCCGTGCGTGAAGCCAGGCAGCGGCTGCCTGATGAGCTGGACGAACAGGTAGCACAACACGATGAGCACCGCACTGGTCGCGTACCGGCGCAGCACCCGGATGGCGCCGAGGGGCCGGCTGGCCAGCAGCGCGGTGGCCATCCCCGCGATCAGCACATACGCCCACTTCGGCAGGGCAGGCGCCACCGTGTGCGCCGCCGTCGCGATCGTGACCAGTTCGAAGACCCCCCAGCCCAGGCACTGCAGGATGTTCAGCACGGTGGGCATCCAGGACAGCCTGGCCCCGAACAGCCCGCGCAGCAGCACCATGGCCGGCGCACCGGTGTACGCGCCGGGCAGCCCGGCCAGGGCGAGCGGCACCGTGCCGAGCACGGTGCCCGCCACGATCGCGGTCAGCGCGGCCGCCAGCGAAAGCTGCGGGGTCCCCGCGCCGCCCGGCTGCAGCACGAAGATGGCCCCGGTGAAGCCGAGCAGGCTCACGCCGAGGTTGCCCCACAGCCCGAACTGGTCGAGCATGCTCAGCGCTTGCGGCACCGGCTCGGCCAGGGTGCGTCCGACCTCGCAGTGGCGGTCGCCGGGGACGGTGACGAAGATGTCTTCCTGGTCGGTGCGAGCCGTGGCCACAACAGCCTCCCTACGCCGGCATTACCCGGACAGGTTCAGACGGTCGGCGGCACCCTGGGCCTCTCGCCATCGGCGAGCGGCCAGCCACCCTCTCAGCCCGGTCAGCCCGAGCTCCCGTGCGTGTTCAGTTCATCCGAACTTTACTAGTGTCACCCGTGGGCCTGCGGGTCAGGTGGCCCCGTATCCGATGCCGAACTTGCGGTACACGCTGCGCAGGTGATACTCGATGGTCTTCGGGCTCAGAAACAAGGCGGCGGCGGAGCTTGGAGCAGGCAGTTTCCAGGACTGGCTGGCCAGAACCAGGCAAGCCGAGCTTCGGCCCGGGCCCTGACCATCCGTGCCGGGACGCGTAGCCTGGACGGGCGCCCGGCCCACTCCCGCATCGGATGGCAGCTGACCCAATGGACATCGCCGACTTCAGCCTCGACCTGTTCTGTCTCGCCGGGCGCAACGCTCTGGTCACCGGCGGCAATACCGGCCTGGGCCGGGCCTTTTCCCTCGCCTTGGCCAAGGCCGGCGCTGACGTGTTCGCCGTTGGCCTGGCCGAGGACGACGGGACCACCCGCCAGCTGATCGAGCGGGCCGGGCGCCGGATGGAGTTCGTGGTGGCCGACATCACGCAACCAGGCGTTCCCGCTGCCATTGTTCACCGCTGCATCGAAGCGCTGGGCTCGGTCGATATCCTGGTCAACTCCGCCGGCATCGCCCTGCTGTCCGACGTGGAGGAGTTCGGCCGTGACCTGTGGGACCCCATGGTGTCGGTCAACCTGACCGCCGCCTTTGAACTCGCCCACGAGGCCAGCAAGGTCATGATCGAGCAACGGTCCGGCAAGATCATCAATATTGCCTCGCTGTTCTCCTTCCTCGGCGGCAGGCGCTCACCCGCGTATGCCGCGACCAAAGCCGGAGTCGTGGGCTTCACCAAGGCCTACTGCGACGAGCTGGCGACGCACAACATCCAGGTCAATGCCATCGCACCGGGATACTTCAAGACAGCGATCACCGAAGCGACCCGGGCCGATCCTGACGCAGATCGCCGTATCGTCGAGCACATCCCGGCTGCCCGCTGGGGTGAGACCGCCGACCTGATGGGAGCCACCGTCTTCTTGGCCAGCCGGGCCTCCGATTACGTCAACGGCCACGTCCTGGTCGTCGACGGCGGGTATCTCGTCCGCTGACCCGGGTTCCCGGCAGTCGGCTCAACGTCCGACGCTTCGCCAGAGGGAGTTGCAGAACCCACCATGGCCCGATCCCGATCTCCGCTGAACCGCCAGTCGATCGTCGAGGCGATGACAGAACTGCTCGGGGGCCGCGCCGTCGAGACCGGCGACGAGCAGCTGAAGGAGGCCAGCGTCGACCGCTTCAAGAAGTACACCTCCGTCCACGGCATCTACGACGGGCCCATCCCGGCCGCGATCGTCTACCCTTCCTGCACGGCGGACGTGGCGGCCGTCCTGCGATTCGCCGAGGAGAACCTCATCAACGTCGTGCCCCGCACCGGACGGACTGCCACCGAGGGCGGCCTGGAGACCGTGGTCGAGGACAGCCTCGTGGTGGACGGGTCGCGGATGAACGCGATCTTGTCGATCGACCCGCTCGACATGATGGCCACCGCGCAGTGCGGCGTCCGCCTGCAGGAGCTCGAGGACATCCTGCGGGCCCAGGGCCTGACCACCGGGCACTCACCCCAGTCCAAGCCGCTCGCCCAGATGGGCGGGCTGGTCGCGACCCGATCCATCGGCCAGTTCTCCACGCTGTACGGCGGCATCGAGGATATGGTCGTGGGCCTGGAAAGCGTCTTCCCCGGCGGCCAGGTCACCCGGATCAAGAACGTGCCCCGCCGGGCCGCGGGCCCGGACATCCGTCACGTGGTCATCGGCAACGAAGGCGCGCTGTGCTTTATCACCGAGGTGACGGTCAAGCTGTTCCGCTACCAGCCGGAGAACAACCGGTACTTCGGGTTCCTTGTCGACCGCTTCTCGGACGGCATCGCCGCACTCCGGGAGCTGATCACGGCGGGGTACCGGCCCTCGGTGTGCCGGGTCTACTCGCCCGAGGACGCCCGGCAGCACTTCGCCGATTTCTACCAGGGCAAGAACGTCGTCGTGCTCGTGGCGGAGGGCCCGAAGCGCATCGCCGACGCCACCGCGGAGGCGATTGAGGAACTCTTCGCCGGCCGCCCCGGCGAGCAAGTCGAGCCGGGCCTGATCCAGCGATGGTTCGAGAACCTCAACTGGGGTCAGGACGAGATCGAGGCCGAGAAGGCCGCCATGCTCTCCCGCGCCCATCTGGGATACACCACCGAAGTAGCTGTCGACTGGTCGAGGGTCAGCGACCTGTTCGACGCCGTCATGGGCCGGATCCGCAGCGAGTTCCCGGGGGCCAGTGACCTCACCATGCTCGGCGCGCACTCCTCGCATAGCTACCAGACCGGGACCAACCTGTACTTCGTCTACGATTACACGATCAATTGCAGCCCTCGCGAAGAGATCGAGGTCTACCACAAGCCGCTGAACGCGATCATCGTCGAGGAAGCCCTGCGGATGGGCGGGTCGATGGTGCACCACCACGGGATCGGCAAGTACCGCACACCGTGGGTGCGACAGGAGCACGGCAGCGCTTACTATCTGCTGTCGACGCTCAAGCACGCGTTCGACCCCAGCGGCGTGATGAACGCAGGCACGATCATCCCGCTGGAGCCGGGGGCCACCGCATCCGAATCGACGCACCGGCCGTGACGCCGTACCTGCTGGCCATCGACAACGGGTCACAGAGCAGCAAGGTGACGATCTTTGACTCCCGCGGTCACGCTCTCGCCTCGGCCAGCCGACGGCTCGAGCCCTACGACACCTCGGTGCCAGGGCATGCTGTCCATCCCGGCGACGACATCTGGGACTCGATCCGGGCTGCCTGCCGCGACGCCCTGGCCCGGTTCCCCGGCGACCCCGCGGACATCGTAGCCGTCGGCCTGTGCACCATCCGGTTCTGCCGGGCCCTGCTGGCCGAGGACGGTGGCCTGGCCGAGCCGGTGCTGAGCTGGATGGACGAACGGGTCTCGCGCGCCTACGAGCCGGGCAACCCTCTGACCCGCTACGTCACCACCTCCTCGGGTTACATCACCCACCGGCTGACCGGTCGGTTCGTGGACGCCGCGGCCAATTACGAGGGTGTCTGGCCCATCGACCATGACACAGCCACCTGGTCGAGCGATCCCGCCGTCTACGCCTCCACCGGCATGGCCCGCGACATGCTCTTCGACCTGGTCCCCCCAGGCGGCCGGCTCGGCGAGGTGACCGCCGCGGCGGCCGAGGCCACGGGTATCCCGGTCGGCCTGCCGGT
>Ga0187766_10002688_pt1 | contig 10431 bp, 10 predicted proteins | sample 0216_QUI02_MP05__4_FD_132971 | JGI IMG/M metagenome (GOLD analysis project Ga0187766, IMG submission 132971) | Tropical peat soil microbial communities from peatlands in Department of Meta, Colombia - 0216_QUI02_MP05_20_MG | ecosystem: Environmental > Terrestrial > Soil > Wetlands > Peat ... | reverse complement strand
GTGGCTCGACGGAAAGCACACCGTGTTCGGGCACGTTACGTCGGGGATGGACACCGTCGATGCGATCGAATCCGTGCCCACGGGCGCCGGCGACCGTCCGGTCGATCCGCCGACGATCGAGTCGATCGAGCTCGATCCGGCGTAGCAAGACGTTACGATCGTCGCTCCCGAGCCAAGCTGCGGGGCGACGGGTGGGCGGCAGGCGTGGGGGTTGCTGAGCGTCCGGAGTCGCGTCAGCCGGTCACGTCCGGTTCGAGCTGGTTTCGCACCCGTGCCCAGAACGGAGATCCTGGCTCCAGATAGCTGAGCCGGTCTGCCACTTGATGGTCATTCCTTTGTTACCTAGCCTGAGTAAGCATCAAAGACACTTACGTCGAAGACCGGAAGTTGCGGGTTACCGGCGTAACCGAGATGGCGGAGTCCGAAGATATCCTCGATGCTCGCGAGCAGCGAGAAGTGGTCGTAGTAGTCCAACACGTCGACCGTATTTCGCTTTATGTACGGCGAGATCAGCAGCAGGCCGACCTGACCACCACCGCCGGTGGGGGTGGTCTGGCCGCTGCTCAGGCCGAGCGGCGTGGTCGTGGTGCTGGTCGTGCTCGTGGTTGTAGTGCCGGTCGCAGTCGTGGGTGTGGTCGTGGTCGGGGAGGTCCCAGTGCTGGTCGGGACCGTCGAGCCGGTGCTTGGGGTAGCGCCGGTCGTGGCATTGGTCGTCGTGGAACTGCCGGCCGGGCTGGCGCCGGTGGGGGTGGCGCCGGTCGTCGTGGTCGAGCTGCTCGTCGGGGTGGTGCTGGTGGGCGCCGTGGGCGTGGTCGCCGGCACGTTTGGATACGTGGGGTTGTCACAGCAGGCACTCGGATCTGCGTGCGGCCCGGTTTGCGGCGCCTGATCGAACGTGATCGCGATCAGACCGTTGGCCTTGAACGCGGGTGAGCGCTGGATCTCGGGCACGACCGAGCGCAGGAAGCGGTCAGCCGGCCCAAGTCCGGCCTCGGCGTGGGGTGCGCACGGCTGGTCGCTGCCGTCATCGCACGGATCGGCGACGATGTAGGCCAGGTTCGGCGTCGCGCTCTCGGTCTTCAGATCCTTGGCGAGCTGGCCGAGCCCGACGTCGTCGCTGCGGCACGCTTTGGCGTCGATCAGCGAGTGGAAGTACACGAACGGGTTACGCCACGCCACATACGGGTGCCGCGCGCTCGGGGTCTGATACTTGCCGCTGCTGCCGAGCGCCGGATGGGCGCAGCCCTGTGGCTGGCCTGGGGTGCCGATTCCCTGGACGTATGCCTTCCCCGTGTAGTGGGCGGCGGTGAGCTGGCCCGCGAGGGTCTTGGTCCGCGCGGGGTAGACGCAGCCGTTTCCGATCACCTGGCCCTCGGTGCCCTTCCCGCCGGGCACGATGTTGGCGAATCGCGGGCAGTCAGCCACCGTGTCCTTGGTCGGCCCCTGGCCGCTGAGGAGCGCGATCTCGTTCGCCAGCGGTCCGCCCGCGACCGCGTAGTAGTAATCGATCAGCTTGCCCTGCCGCGGGAGCGTCGTCGACAGGTACCGGTCCGTGGAACCGAACGTCTGGCTGTAGCCGTGGTCGGTCAGGACGATCATGAATACGTGCTTGATCGGCGGAAGGCCGTAGAGGTTCGACGATCCGCCGCCGCCGTTGTTGCCGCCGTTGCTGCCGCCGTTGTTGCCTTCGCCCGACGAGGTCTCGGTGATCGTCACGGTCGTCTGGGTCGCTGTCGCGGCCGTCGAGGAGCTGCCGGCGCCGCCGCCGCTCGACGCGCCGGACGCGCCGCCGGATGAGCCGCCGGATGAGCCGCCGAGGGAAGCGGCAGGCGGCGACGCGCCGAGCGAGCCGGCGATCGAGCCGCCGTTGCTCGCCGGGGTCGAAGACGAGTGCCTCGGCGCAATCAGCAGCAGCGGAGCGCTCACGAGCGTGCTCACGCCTCCCCCGACGGTCGCGCCGATCGCGACGCCAAACGCGAGCATCGCCATGACCGCGATCGCAGCGGACCGCGCGCCCGGCATCCACGTGTCAATCGAGCGCGGCCTCGTGCCGTCCGCCGCTCCCAACCTGCCGGCGGGGCCGCTCGTCGGCTCGATCGTGCTCCGGCCCTGCTCCCGGATGCTGCCGATCAGCTCCGCGACACCGCGGGGCACCGGTCCGCGGCGCACACCGCACTTCACGCAGTAGCGCTGATCGTGCGCGAGCGGCGCATCGCAGGCCGCGCAGCGCAGCATGCTGGACGCTTGGGCCTGGCGCTCGTCGGGTGCGGGTGCAGTCACGGCAACTCACCAGTGTCGTTGCCAGGTGCCCGCCAGCGTGTGATCATCCGGTATCCACTGTAGAGGTCGCGAGAGCCCATTCCGACCCGACACGATCATGTTGCAGCGAGCAGGCCCCCGAGTTAGTGGGCAGGCCCCGAGTTCACATACCGGTTACATTTCATTCACAACTGGTAACAGGTCAGTCACAACTCCATTCCGGCACCCGGTAGTCTCAGACTGAACCGCATGGGGGTAACCCGACCACATTCCGTGACCAGGGCGACAGCGAGTCGCCCGGCGGCGACTCGCAGACCGGAGCGGGCGGAATGAGTGCAGTCGAGGACGGTCGGACCGGTCCAGTCGAGGACGCTGGGACGAGTACGGCCGAGGACGCTCCGACCGGTCAGCTGGTCGCCGGAGCCGTCGGCGATCGCTGCGCCGCGTGCGGGGCGCCACTGGCCAGCGATCAACGCTACTGCGTGCAGTGTGGCGAGCGGCGCGGCAAGGCCAGGTTCACGCCCGCGAGCATGGCGGGGCCGACCGACGACACGCCCGCTCAGGCTCAGGGCGCAGCGCGCGAGCGCGAGCGGCGGCGCCCGTCGTCCGGTGCCGCGCTGGTGGCGGGAATCGCGACGCTGTTGCTGGCAATGGGCCTCGGAGTCGAGATCGGGCGCCTGGGGACAAACAACACGACGACGCAGCGCGCCAGCTCGCCGGGTGTGCAGGTCGTCACCGTCGGGGGCGGGTCGGGATCATCGAGCGGCGGCTCGAGTGGCGGCGCCAGCGCACTGGGGACCACGCAGCCCAGCAACACTCCCACCACAGCCAATACGGCCGCCGCCCAGACCAACACGAACGCCAGTAACACGAAGACCAACGCGAGCTTCGCCCCGAGCGCCCCGATACCCAAGAAGGTGCAGGCGAAGGCGGCGGGCGCGGCCTCCCAGGTGCTCGGGAGCACCGTGACACTAGCTAAACCAACCGTGCAGCCCGGACAATCGTGCAATAACAGTCAGCCTGGCTGCCAGAACGGCCATTTCACCGGCAACTTCTTCTCCGGAGGGTAAGAGGATCGATCGTGGCCAGGCGCAGGGGAATTCATGAGCTATTCGGCTCGGCGCGTGGACGCACCGGCCGCAGCGGGACGCGGACGGGCTCCGCAGCCAAGCCGTCCGAAGCCAAGCCGGATGCTTCCGCGGCACCGCCGCTCACGTCCGGAGCGCCCGCAACAAGGGACGACGCAGTCGTCGATCTGAGGCGGCGGCGTGACCAGCTGGGCGCACGCGTGGCTGAGCTTCAATTCGATTTGGGCGGCCTCGTGTACGAGATGGCGATCCGCGATCGGATCCGCGTCGATGTGCTCGTCAGACGCGCGGCGGTGCTGCAAGACGCGGACGCGGAGCTGGGCGAGGTCGAGCGCATTCTGCGGCTCGAGGAGACCTCCACGGCCGGAGCGTGCGCGTCCTGCGGAGCGCCGCACTCGAGCGGCGCGGCCTACTGCTGGCAGTGCGGGCAGCCGCTCCTGCAGCAGGTCCCCCACGACGCGATCGCCGGTCCCGGGGCTCAGCCGAACTGACCCGTCACGTAGTCCCTGGTGCGGGGATCAGTCGGACGCCTGAAGATCGTCTCGGTGTCGGCGTACTCGACCAGCGTTCCGACCCTCTCCCTGTCCGTCATATCGAGGCTGAAGAAGGCAGTGCGGTCGGCTACGCGCGCGGCCTGCTGCATGTTGTGGGTGACGATCACGATCGTGAACCGCCGCTTGAGCGTGTGCATGAGATCCTCGATCGACGCGGTGGCGACCGGGTCCAACGCCGACGCGGGCTCGTCGAGCAGCAGCACGTCGGGCTCGATCGCGATCGCGCGGGCGATGCACAGGCGCTGCTGCTGGCCACCCGAGAGGCCGAGCGCGCTGTCGCGCAGCCGGTTCTTGACCTCGTCCCACAGCGCCGCGTGGCCCAGCGCGCGCTCGACGCGCGCGTCCAGGTCCGTCTTCATCCCGAGGTTTCGCGGCGCCCACGCGACGTTGTCGTAGATCGACTTCGGAAACGGATTCGGCTTCTGGAACACCATCCCGATGCGGCGCCGCACTTCGACCCTGTTCGTCCGGGTGCTGTACACGTCGTGGCCGTGGTAGAGCACTTGCCCGTCCAGCCGGAAGCCGGGAATCGAATCGTTCATCCGGTTGAGGCTGCGGATGAAGGTTGTCTTGCCGCAACCTGAGGGGCCGATCACCGCGGTGAGCAGGTTGCGGTAGATCCTCAGCGTGGTCCAGCCGAGCGCTTGATTCGCGCCGTAGTAGACGGCCATGTCTCGGATGTCGAACACCGCTTCGCGCTCGACTTCCGGCGGGCGCCCGTTCTGCGACTGCGGTGTTTGCGCAGCCGGCTCGGCGTGAATCCGCACGCGGACCGGGGCCGCGTCCTCGCTCTGGCTACGGCTCGCACTGGAGTCCGACGCCGTCATCCCCGCATCTTCGCACGTGTACGCGCCAGCAGCACCCGCGCGGCGACGTTGGCCAACAGGATGAACGTGAGCAGCACGAGCGCCGCGCCCCAGACGTTGGTGATCGCGTTGGCCGTTGGCAGGTCGTAAGTGGTCCAAATGTAGATCGGGATGTTCGGGACTCCGTGCCCGAACAGGTCGAGCTGAGTCTGGCTGGGGTTGTAGAGGCTGTCGACGAACAAAAGCGGAGCGGTTTCGCCGGCGGCTCGGGCGATCGACAGGATCGCGCCGGTGGCGATCCCGCCGATCGCGACCGGTAGGATCACGCCGAGCACGGTGCGCCAACGGTCCACGCCGAGCGCATCCGCCGCCTCGCGGAGGCTGCCCGGCACGACCAGCAGCACCTCCTGGCTCGAGCGCGCGATCAGCGGCAGCATCACGATCGCGAGCGCGATCGATGCCGCGAATCCGGTCTCGACGTGCGTCGTCGCGACGAGCAGGCCATACACGACCACGCCGACGATGATCGTCGGCAGCCCTTGCAACAGGTCGAGCACCAGCTTGAGCGCTCGCGCCGCGCCTGAGCGGGGGCCGGCGAACTCGGTCAGGTAGATGCCCGTGAGCACACCGACCGGCACGGCGATCAGCGCGGCGAAGGCGACGATCACGGCGCTTCCGAGCAACGCGTTGAAGATCCCCCCACCACCCAGCCCAACCGGATTGGTGAACAGGAAGTTCAGGCTCAAGGCAGCCAGGCCGTTGCGCACGACCGTGTACACGACCAGGACGAGCAGGGCGACGGCGAACAGCGCCGCCACCCACGCGCCGACCTCGACGACGCGGCTGACCACGCCACGCCGGCGCAGGTTGCCGGATGGGCTCAGCGGGGCCGCGGGGTCGGGGAGCGAGGGGTCGCGCTCGATCGCGTCGGAGAGAGCGGTCATCGCGCGAGTGACCGCTGCACGTCGAAGCGGCCCGCGATCGTCTTCGCAAGCACGCTGGTCACCAGCCCGATCACCAGCAGGATCAGCGCGAGGTAGAACAGCGACGGGATCTCCAATGCGCTCTCGGAGTAGTTGTAGTTGGTCGCGATCTGGCTCGCGAGACTGGTGCCCGGCAGGAACAGCGAGCTGTGGATTCCGGTGCCGTCGCCGATCAGCTGCGTGACAGCGATCGCTTCACCGAGCGCGCGCCCGAGCCCGAGCACGGTGGCCGCCGCGACCCCGGACGCCGTCGTCGGCAGCACGACTCCGCGGATCACCTCCCAGCGGGTTGCGCCGAGCGCCGCGGCGCCATCCTTGAGCTCCTCGGGCACGGTCAGGAACAGGTCGCGGCTGAGCGCGGCGATGATCGGGAGCACCATCAGCGTCAGACCAAGCCCGGCGCTGAAGATGCTCAGGCCGGTCGTCTGCGGCGGCCCGAACAGCGGGATGAAGCCGAACACGTCGTGCAGGAACGGCTCGAGGTGCTTGGCGGCAAACGGGGCGAGCGCGACCACGCCCCAGAATCCGACGATCACGCTGGGAATCGCTGCCAGCATCTCGACCAGCGGTCCGACCACGGCGCGGATCGGCGGCGGCGCCATCATGCTCAGGCACAGCCCGATCGCGATCCCCAGCGGGGTCGCGATTGCGAGCGCCATCAACGAGCTGACGATCGTGCCGTAGATCGCCGCCGCGGCGCCGAAGATGCCGAAGTTAGCCGCCCACCTGGAGTGCACCAGGAACGGCACCCCGAACCGCGAGATCGAGGGAATCGCGCCACTGACGACCTCGTAGACGACCAAACAGAGCACGGCGACCGCCAGCAGCCCCGCAAACACGCACAGGCCGAACAGGATGCGATCGCCCGTCACGCCAGCCGGATTCACGCCCGGCCGCCGGCGGATGTTGAGCCTTGCGCTGACGGACACCGGCGGGGCAGAGTAGACAACTCCTTCAGCGAGCTCTCGCGGGCCCTCATTCGTTCACGAGATTTACAAATCTCGGTTACAAGCTCGCAACAGTTGATCAGACCTGCGCGTAGATGCTTGCCGGGCTCACGCGGGCGGCGGGCCGGCGTACCCGACCGAGCTAACACACCCTTCCTCCAACCGGAAAGGAATTCGCTTTGGTTTCCAAGAGATTGGTAAGCCTGACGTGCGCCGCCCTGATCGCGGGCGCCGTTGCGATGGTGGCGCCGAGCGCCGCGGCGGCGGCGGTGCTGTCGGGCGCCGGATCAACCCTGGTCGCCCCGATCGAGGCCGAGTGGGCTCAGGCCTGGGCTACGAGCACGGGCAACGCGGTCCCCACGTATGCGGCCGTCGGCTCGGGCCAGGGGCTCAAGGACATCGGCTCAAGCTTGGTCGACTTCGGCGGCTCGGACGCGCCGATCTCGGCTTCGACGACCCCCTGCAACTGCTTGCAGATCCCGTGGGCGTTGTCGGCCACAGGTATCAGCTTCAACGTCCCGGGGGTGCACAGGCTGCACTTGACCGGCTCCGTGATCGCCAAGATCTGGCTCGGGCAGATCAGGAACTGGCGCAACTCCGCAATCACCTCACTCAACAGGGGCACTCGGTTCCCCAATCTGGCGATCACGCCGCTGCACCGCTCCGACGGTTCGGGTGACTCGTACGCGTTCACGAACTATCTGTCAGACGTCAGCGGCGCGTGGGCCCGCCAGGTCGGCACGGGGACCAAGCCCGCGTTCCCCGCCGGCCCGGGTGCGACCGGGAACAGCGGGATGGTCACGGTCGAAGGGGGAACCCCCGGCTCGATCGCGTACATCGCGGTCTCGTACCTGATCGCCCACCGGCTGCCGGCCGCCGCGATCAGGAACAACGCGGGCAACTACGAGGTGCCGAACCTCGCGAACATCTCGAACGCCGCGTCGATCGTCAGGAACGTGCCGGGCAACAACGAGCTCCACATCGTCAACCCGCCGCGAAGCGCCAGGATCGCGTACCCGATCTCGACGTTCACGTACTGCATCGTGCAGCCGACCGACCCGCTCGGCAACGGCGCGCTACTGAAGTCGTTCATCAGCTACGCCCTCGGAGCAGGGCAGCAGTTCGGTCCCTCGCTCGACTTCGTGCCGCTGCCGGGGAACATCAAGCGCGCCGACTACGCGACGCTCAGCCGGATCCACTGATTGGCACAAGCAGGCAATCGTTGCGCTCTGGCCCGGCCGCGGTGTCGGGCGGGCCAGTCCGCAGCGTGTGATGTCGTCGTCGGTGACCCAGCCGTAGAGAGTAAGCATCGGGTCCGTCGGTGTTCCCAGCCGCCGGAACCAATCCCTTCATACCCAGAAACCGGGAGGTAGTTGTGAGAGGTCGTATCTGCCTGGTGGGCGTCGCGCTGAGCGTGAGTCCGCTGACATTCGGAGTTACGGCAGCGACCGCTGCCAAGAGCAAATCGGCACCGCCGACGACATCGCGCGTCAAGGTTACGTGCACGACCAACGTCGGCATCATGATCGCCCCCGGCGATACGGGGGTGCTCCCTCCGGCCGCGCAGGGAACCGAGTACGGGACGGTGCAGTGCGGGAAGCTGCTCGGACAGGGCGTCCAGGCGGACACGTTCACGCTCGCCGCCGGCGGCGACACGCTCGCTCACTACAAGCTGTACTTCGGCTCCGGCACGATTCACGGGAGCTACGACTTGACCCCGCAGGAGAGCGACTTCAACTTCCTCGAGACCGATTATCTGGGGAAGTTGACGATCGCGGGCGGAACCGGTGCCTTTCAGGGGCTCAAGGGGACCGGCACGATGACGTGCCAGACCCTCGACGGGATCCACACCACCTGCAAGCTGAAGCTCAAGCTGCCGACCAACTTCTAGACCACCGTCTTACGGACTGCGGCCCGGGATCGCGTGCGCGATGCCGGGCCGCGGTGTTCACCCGGTCGCCGGGCCGCGGCATTCAGCTCGGTCGCAGCTCCACGCCCAGGATCCGCTCGAGCGCGGGCACCGTGTCGAGCGAGCGCACGTGGTGTACGGTCGCCATTCCGAGTTGCGCGGCCGGCTCGAGGTTGACCGGCAGATCGTCGACGAACACGCATGCGGCCGCGCTCACCCCGATCCGCTGCACGGCGAGCGCGTAGATCTCCGGGGCCGGCTTGCGGATCCCGACCTCGCCCGAGATCACGACCCCATCGAACAGCTCTGCGAGCAGCGCCCGGTCGTAATGGCGCGCACTCCAGGAGTTCGAGATCAGGCCGGTGCGGACACCGGCGTCGCGCGCGCGGCGGACGGCGCCCAGCATCAGCGCGTCGGGCCGAGACCGAGCAAACAGGCGATCGATCAGTCCCGGCGGGGCCACGCCGAGGATCGGGGCGAACCGCGCTTCGAACTCCTCCTCCGCGAGCCTGCCCGTCTCCAGCTCGATCACCAGCTCGCGGCTCGCGCGGTCCTCGCGGAAGCGTCGCGCGACGGCGTCGCGCTCGAGCCCCTCGAGCTCGCAGAATGACCCGAACGAGTCGAACAGGTTGCTCGTCAGCACTCCTCCCCAGTCGACCAGCAGGCCGTCGTAGTGCCGCTCGTCGCCGGCGTGTCCGTCAGACCCGGGCACTGGCATCCGCCCTCCAGGATCGCACACGTCTCATAGCCCGCGTTGCGAGACGACCAACGCTCGGTCCGCGAGCTCGACGACCCCCTCCCCGAACGTCTTCAGATACGGGTCGTCGGTGCTGCCCTCCAGCGCGCGCTTGTAGTTGCCCTCCATGAACACGACGGCCTTCCAAAGCGCGAGCGTCACGTACCAGCCCAGCGCGCGCATCGAGCGGCCGGTGCGCTGCTCGTAACGCGCAATCAGCTCCTGGCGTGTCGGGAAGCCCGGACGGGTGGTCACGCTCTGCAGGTTGAACCTCCCTTGAGCGTCGCCGGCTTGCGCCCAATGGATCATCAGATAGCCGAGATCGGCGAGCGGATCGCCGATCGTGGCCATCTCCCAGTCGAGGATTGCGACCAGCTCGGCGGGCGGGCGCGCGCTGAAGATCGTGTTCCCGAGCCGGTAGTCGCCGTGGACGATCGTCGCGGGCGGCGAGTCGGGGACGTTCGCCGCGAGCCACGCGCCGATCTGCTCGACCTGCGCGAGCTCGCGAGTGCGGTTGTGCTCCCACAGGCCGGCGAAGCGGCGCAGCTGACGCTCGAGGTAGCCGGTCGGCTTACCGAACCCCTCGAGCCCGACCGCGCGCCAGTTGACCGCATGGAGCTCGGCGAGCCCGTCGATCAGTTCGTCGGCGACCCGCTCGCGGTCGCTCGGGTTGTCGAGCGACGTCGGCATCGAGCTCGTGATCACCGCACCCTCCATCCGTTCCATCACGTAAAACGGCGCGCCGATTACCGCCGGGTCCTCGCACACCGCCAGCACCATGGGCGCGCGCACGGGCGTCGGCTCGAGCGCCCGTAACAATCGCGCCTCACGCAGCACATCGTGGGCGCTCGGCGGCAGCGGGCCACGTGGGGGACGGCGCAGCACGACGCCGGTGGAGAGGGCGAAAGTCACGTTCGAATGCCCTTCGCCGATCGGTGCGGCGTTCAGCTCTCCGGGCGCGGCGAGGCCGCTGGCGGCCAGGAACTCGGCCAGCGGGTCGATCACGAGCAGCGGCTCGCGCGTGTTCGCCGAACCCTGTGCGTGGGTGCGGACGATGTCGTCTGGTGCCAGACCCGCGCTCATCCGGCCTCCGAGCGTACCGGCGCATGGTGCTGAACAGGACGTGAATTACGCGCGATCGGCTGGCCC
>Ga0187766_10002684_pt1 | contig 10441 bp, 7 predicted proteins | sample 0216_QUI02_MP05__4_FD_132971 | JGI IMG/M metagenome (GOLD analysis project Ga0187766, IMG submission 132971) | Tropical peat soil microbial communities from peatlands in Department of Meta, Colombia - 0216_QUI02_MP05_20_MG | ecosystem: Environmental > Terrestrial > Soil > Wetlands > Peat ... | reverse complement strand
GTAGAGTTAGCAGTGGCGGGACGCGACAGCACGCTGCAACTCACATTTCTCGCCGCTGATGCTCAGCGATGGGCCGATTCGACCACCCGGCTCGTCCACGAGGCGACGCGACGCACGGCCTCGGCCGATCGGCGCAGCGCTCTCGAGGATGAAGCCCAAGATGGGGCGGCATTCACGCTCATCCGTTCGGTGACGAATGGTGAGGCGACGTACCGCGTCTTCGTGGCCAACCGCAGTTATGGCGGGTTCGTGTTCGAGTTGGCGCCGGGTGAAGCCCAGGCGGTGGTGGCAGCGATCGGTCGCGGCGCGCGGACGGCAGTCGATCTCGCGCGCGAATCGTCTCTCAGCCCCGCGGCTGATCCAGCGCTTGCAATAGCGGGTGGTGCGCCGCAAGCTTCGCCGTAGGAACGCGCAAAGAAATGGCAACCTACGGCTGGAAGGAGGAGGAGGGAGTATGAATACGCGAATGAGGGCGGCGGCGCTCCTCGGCGTAGTGGTGCTCAGTGCCGTATCGTGCACCCACCCACCCAAACAGCCGACGACGTTGAGTCCTGTGGTGGAGATCAGCATCAACAACAACCTGATCCCGCCGAACGTGCTCTCGATCTACATCCGATCCGAGGCCGGCGGGCGACAGCTGCTCGGATCGGTCGGGCCGAATCGGACCGAGACGCTGAAGTACCAGCCCGTCTCGGCCTCGGATCAGTTCCGCCTGCAGGGGCAGGTGACGGGAGGGCGGACGATCACCTCGCCGTCGTTCTCGCTCATCAACCTGGCGGGCGTGAACTGGGATGTGAACACGAACTCGCTCACCTACGCGGCCGCCCAATAGCCCACCGGGCGCGCTCGCCCAACGTCACTTCGGCGCTTCCAGTCGATAGGTCGTCCCGCCCTTCATAACGAAGATCACGTTGCGGAGGGCGGTGATGTCCTTCGTCGGATCTCCTTGGACGGCGATCAGATCGGCGAGCAAGCCGGTCTTCACCGCGCCGACGCGATCGTCCACGTGCAGGACGCGCGCGTCGGTGGCGGTCGCCGCGAGCAGGGCTTGAGCGGGCGTCAACCCGTATTCGACCAGGCGCTCGAGCTCGAGCTCGTTGGTGCCGTGCGAGAAGACACCCACGTCGCTCCCATTACAGATGGTCACGCCGGCGTCGAGGGCCGCGCGCATACTCGCCCGCTTCTGCTTGAGGCGCTCCGGCACTGGATCGACCCCCTTACGCCATCCGCGATAGCGCTCGACCGCCTCCCCCGCTTCGATCGTCGGGCAGAGTGCGACGCCGTGCTGCGCCATCAACTTGAACGTTTCGGGCGTGGCGTCGTCAGCGTGCTCGATCGTCTCGACTCCCGCCAGAACCGCGCGTCGAATCCCCTCAGGGGAGTAGGCGTGAGCAGCGACGGGTCGACCGCTGCTCTTCGCCACGTCGACGATCACCTTGAGCTCATCGAGCGTGAAGGTCGGCCGCGTCTCCCCATTCGGACCCCACCGGTAGTCCGCGTACACCTTGATCCAGTCGGCGCCCTTCCCGATCTGGTCGCGCACGACGCGCGCCAGGTCGTCCGCCCCGCTCGCCTCCTCCGCACCCTGTGGGACATTCCAGCGAGGATCGAAACCCTTCGGCCCATAACTGCCCGTGGCGACGATCGCCCGGGTGACGACGATCAGTCGCGGGCCGGGAATGATGTTCTGATCGATCGCCTGCTTGAGTCCGACGTCGCTGTAGCCGGCGCCCTCGGTGCCGAGGTCGCGCACGGTCGTGAAGCCCGCCAGCAGCGTGACGCGCGCGTGGTTCGTCGCGCGCGCCACTCGCAGCGCGAGGGGCTCGAGCAGCACCTGGGTATCCCACGGCGTCTCGTCGTACGGATGGAGAAAGAGGTGCGCGTGCGCCTCGATCAATCCGGGGAGCAGGGTCGCACCGGCGAGTGTGATCGCCGTGGCATCGGCGGGAGTGCTGACCGCCGCCGCCGGGCCCACCGCGGCGATCCGGTCTCCCTGGACGAGAACGACCCAGCCCTCGTGCGTCTGCGACGAGAGAGCGTCGAAGACGCGAGCGGGCTTGAGGAGAACGGGATGTGAGGGCGGGGCTGGAACCTGGCTTTGCGCACCGGCACTGAGCGCGGTGGCGAGCGTCGTCACGATGAGGGAGGAGAATCGCACGGGAGGGAGTGGGGGAGAGTGGTGGCGCGGCGAATATGTGGCCGCGTCCCTCACGATACGAGAGGTCGAGGCGGCCGTCGCTCCTCTTCCTCGGGCGAGCGCAGGCACTACCCTTGTCGTGACGCGGCGGTAAGATTCGGCGCGTGTCAGCTGCCATTCGCGCGATCGCGTTGCGCAAGGTTTATCCCGCGCCCAATGGTAAGCGGCGCGGCGGCGCCGGTCCTCGCGGCGAGCTCGGCCGAGGAATGATGGCATCGGCCACGACTTCCACGACATCAGGAGAGATCGTGGCGTTGCAGGGACTCGACCTCGAGGTGAACGAGGGAGAGTTCTTCGGCTTGCTCGGTCCCAACGGCGCCGGTAAGACGACCTGCATCGGGATCATGACCACCCGCGTGCGCGCGACCTCCGGAACGGCCATCGTCGCGGGGGCCGACGTGCGGACCGAGGATGTGGCGGTGCGCCAGCGCATCGGCGTCGTTCCGCAGCGCCCGAATCCGGATCGCAGTCTCAACGTCCGGGAGAATCTCGTCTTCCACGCCGCGTACTTCGGCATTCCGCGCGAGACCGCGTCAGCGCGCGCGGTCGAGCTGCTCGAGCAGCTCGGCATCGGCGATCGCGGCGAGTCGAAGGTGGACCAACTCTCGGGGGGACAGCAGCAGCGCCTGATGATCGCCCGCGCTCTGATCCATGAGCCGCGCATTCTCTTCCTCGATGAGCCGACGGTCGGCCTCGACCCGCAGGCGCGCCACGCGCTCTGGGACATCCTTCGTGATCAGCATAGCCGCGGCCGCACGATCGTGATGACGACGCACTACATGGAGGAAGCGGACCGGCTCTGCGAACGTGTGGCGATCGTCGATCACGGGCGACTGCTCACCCTCGGAACGACGGCTGCGCTCAAGGCGGAGGCGCCGGGTGGAACGCTCGTCGAGCTGACGCTCGATGGCGCCGCCGCCGCGGTTGCGGAGGCGGTTCGATCGGCGCCCGGCGTTCTTCGGGCGGAGGCGGCGGGGAACGTGTTGCGCGTCTTCAGCGAGCGCGGGGGAGAGGTGATCGAGCCTCTCCTTCGAGCGGCGCAGACGCACGGGCGAGCGGTGCAGAACATCCATCTCTCGCCACCCAGCCTGGAGACACTCTTCATCTCTCTCACCGGACGAAAGCTCGATTGACCGACGTCGCCACCGTGCCCGATCGGGCGAGCGTGGGGCGGATCTTCCGCGCCCTTCTCCTACGCGACATCTACGTCGCGCGCCGGGAGCTCCCCTACTTCCTGGTCCGCACGACCCTCCAGCCCCTCATGTTCATCGTGGTGTTCGGCGCGCTGCTGCCACGGATGGGCTTCGTGCGCGCGAACTACGGGTCGGCACTCCTGCCCGGCGTGCTGGCGGTGGGCCTCGCGTTCTCGAGCGTGCAGTCGGTCGCGCTGCCGATGGTGCAGGACTTCGGCTGGACACGCGAGATCGAGGACCGGTTGCTCGCTCCCGTCCCGATGCAGCTGATCGTGATCGAGAAGGTCGTCGTCGGAATCGTTCAGGGGCTCATCGCCGCGCTCTTCATCCTCCCGGTGGCACGCTTGATCATGGGGCCGATCCCGGCGCTCAGCGTTTCCAACTTCGGCCTGGTGCTCCTGGTGACGCTGCTGAGCGCCTCCGCCTTCTCCACCCTCGGTCTGCTCATGGGAACGGCGATCAGCCCCCAGCAGATCGGTCTCATGTTCAGCGTCATCGTAGCGCCGATGATCTTTTTCGGCTGCGCGTACTATCCGTGGCAGGCGCTGGCGGTGGCGCCGGTCATCAAGTACGCGGTGCTGATCAATCCTCTCGTCTACGTGGCCGAGGGGATGCGCGCCGTGCTGACGCCGGACCTGCCGCACATGCCGCTGGCGGCGGTCATGCTCGCGCTGATCGCGATCACCGCTCTCTTCTGGACGCTCGGCTTCCGCTCCTTCACCAAGCGGGCCATCAGCTGATCATCAGGGCGCCCGCCCCTCGCCGCCGTGACGCTTGACGTAGTCGAGGGCCATGCTGGCGTACTGCGGCGCGCGGAGGCCGACCCGTTGGGCAATCTCGATCGCCTCGTTGAGCGGCCTCTTCTCGTCGAGAACGAGGTAGGGGATGAGGAGCCCACCCACGCGATTCGCGCTGGCGCAGTGGAAAACCACCGGCTTGGTGTCCGACTCGCGAAGGACCTCTCTCACCCGATCGAAGTCGGCGTCGCCCAGCGTCACAGGCGTGACCGGAACCTGGACGTATTCGAGGCCCGCCGCCGCGACCGCCGCCGGCTCGTCGTAGCCCCGCGGCTCTGCCGACGGGCGAAGATCGAGAACCGTGCGGAATCCGGCCTCGGCGAGTGTCCTCCACGCCGACGATGGCGGCTGCCCGGCCGTCGCCACGCCGGCAACGGGATAGTCGCCGTAGGGAAGGGCACTGGCCGCCTCGCGGAGGGTGTTGTCGTCTGCCACCGCTCGACCTCTCGACTCGGTATGCCTGAATGATGTCGCCTGGTGCCGGCCAAGAGAACCGGTGGGCCGCACGCCGGGCGGGAGCCCGCGCCGAGCGCGCGCGCCCGATGGCGCGAGGGGTGTGTGTGCTCGTCGCGGTGGCCAGCGTGTCGACATCGCTCGCCGGCCAGTCGCTCACAGTGCCGAGTCTCGAGTGGCGCAGGGTGGAGACCCAACACTTTCGCGTCCTCTTCCCGCGCGAGGCGGAGCCGTGGGCGCTCGCCGCCGCGTCGCGGCTCGATGCCGCGTACGGCGCAGTGAGCGCCCTCGTCGGAAGCGCGCCGACCGAGCGCATCACCGCGATCATCGCGGACCCCAACAACCTCTCGAACGGCTTCGCGCTCCCCTTCCTCGACAAGCCGGCGATCTTCTTCTGGCCGACGCCGCCGAGTCCGGCTGCCGGGTTCGGCGAGGATGGCGACTGGGGGGAGCTCCTGTCGGTGCACGAGTACGCGCACATCGCGCACCTGACGCGGCCGTCGCGAAATGCATGGCAGCTTCGGCTCATGCGGTGGTCGCCGGCGAAGCTGGGGCCTCTGGCCCTCAAGGCCCCGCGCTGGGTGGTGGAGGGGTACGCGACGTACGTGGAGGGTGTGGTGAGCGGCGTCGGGCGGCCTAACGGCATCTGGCGGGCGACGCTTCTTCGCACCTGGGCGGTGGAGGGGGAGCTTCCGACCTACGCAGAGCTCGATGGCAGCGGGCGCTATCAGGGCGGGGCGATGGCCTACCTCGTGGGGTCGGCGTTCTTGGAGTGGCTGGTGCAGCGGGCGGGGGACTCCAGCCTGGTGCATCTCTGGCGGCGGATGAGCGCGCGTGACGATCGGAGCTTCGAGAGCGCCTTCGCCGGAGTTTTCGGCGCTCCGCCTGACGAGTTGTACGGGCAGTTCACCGCCGAGGTGGCGGCGAGGGCGATGGCCGACCGCCGCGCCCACCCGGCGGAGGCGCCTAGCCTCGATTCGGGACGCATCCGCCTCGTGCAGCGCCTCTACTGGACGACCGGGGCGCCCGCCGTCTCGCCCGATGGGCGACTGCTCGCGCTCACCATCGGCTCGCGCACGGAGCCGCCGCGCCTCGTGGTGTGGAAGACGGCCGTCGAGGCCGAGGACTCGGCGACTCTGGCCCGCCGGCGCGAGGAAGAAGCTCGCGATCCCGAGGATGTCCCTGCGGTGCGGTGGCGGCCCCCGCCCAAACGACCGCTCGCTGTGCTCGGGGCGCGCGGCGGCACTCCCTTCACCCAACCGCGCTTCCTCCCCGGGGGAGAGGACATCCTGGTCGTCCACGCGAGTGGCACGGGGCGCGGGGAGATTCGACAGGACCTCTACGTGTGGCGCTGGCGACGTGACCGACTGCGTCGTGTCACGCACGGCGCAGGGATCCGGCATGCCGACCCAACGCCGGACGGGACGTTCGCGGTCGGCGACCGCTGCCTGGGGGGCGTGTGCGATCTCGTCCGGATCGATCTCGTGACGGGGACGTTGGCGGTGATTGCCGCCGGGGCTCCCGATGTGGTCTTCGATCGCCCGCGAATCTCGAGCGACGGCCGCTGGATCGCCGTCGCCGTTCAACGCGCCGGCACCTGGCGCGTGTCCCTTCTCGACGCCCAGGGGAAGGCGGTGCGGGATATCGCCGCCGGCGACGGCGCGAATCGTTACGCGCCGGCATTCCTCTCGTCAGGCGACTCGCTGGTCGTCGTGTCGGAGGCGAGCGGCACGGCGAACATCGAGATCGCCGGAATCGATGGCGGCCGTGGGCGGCCCGTGACGCGCGTGGGCGGCGCCGTGCTCGCGCCGGAGCCGGCGGCCGGCGACGGAGACCTCTACTTCCTCGACCTCCATGCCCGAGGTCTCGACCTCGTCCGCGTTCCCGGCGACGAAATTTCGCGGGACCTCGGTGCGACGCCGGTCTCCGACGCGGATACTTTGCGCACCACGGGTGTCGACGCGCTGCTCACCGTGCATTCCTCACGCGGCCGGGCGGACACGCTCGCGCGCTCGCCGATGGCGCCCAGCCATGCGTACGGAGCGGGTCCCCGCGAATACCGCATCCTCCCCTCGCTCACGGCCGCGCCCGAAGGCATCGCCGCGGGGGCCATGTTCGCGAGCACCGATCCGGTGGGACGGCTCACCTGGCTCGCGCAAGGAATCATCGGAACGGCGGGAACCTGGCGCGGTGCGAGCGCCGGCGCCGCCTGGCGGGGCTGGCCGCCGACTCTCAGCGCGGAGGTGTTCTACACGGAGGACGCGCCGTCGCGGCAAGGGGGTGGATACGCTGCGTCCCCGGAGCTCGACGCCACGTACGCCGGCGCCGCCCTGATCGCTTCGCTCCACCGGAGCTTTCTCTCCAGCAGCCATACGTATCGGGTGGGGCTGTCGTTAGGCGCCGTGGACAACACGCGCTACGACGATGACGGACGGGGGCTCGCCTTCGCCGAGTATCGCGGCTCCTTCGGTCAGAGCCCCGGAGACTGGCGCGTCGCCGAGCGCGTCGGACTCTATGGCGCGATCGGAGAGACCTCGGGCGAGGGGTGGAGTCGTGGCGTGGCGGATGTCTCGCTCTCCGCCGCGACGAGCGGAATCGGCGTGGGAGTCGACGCCGCGTATGGGTTGGTCGAGCGCGGGGGCATCCCGCTCGAGCTCTTCGCCATCGGGGGAACGTCGCCGCCACTCTACGATCCCGCACTGCTGTCGCAGCGGGCCGCGCTTGCCGCGCTTCCCGCTGGCGTGGCGTCGGGGACGACCCTCGCGATGTGGAAGCTCTGGCTCGCTGCGTCGATCTTCCGGCCGTACTTCACCTGGGCGAGCGCCGCCTCCGGCGTCGGGCCCTGGCACCGCGTCCTGGGAGTGGAGGCGGACTATGCGGCGACCGGTCTCTGGCTCGTGCGACTTCCGACGGTGAGGTTCCAAGCCGGCGCGGGCTACTCCTTCGATCCCCCGGTCGCTCATCGGCTCGGAGCGTACCTCACGATCGTCTATCGGCCGTAACATCGGCGTGCGCGCCCGTGCGAGATCGGCGCGTCGATCGGAACAAAATTCACACCCTGCGGGCCGATTGACCGACCACCGGCCTCGTTCCCTCTGAAAATGCGATACGTCGTGGCCGGTCAGGATGACGGGCGCATCGCACCGCACCGGCGAGCGTCCCGGCACGCGTCGCCGGTCGATCATGCCGGTTCCACCGAATGAAAATTCGTGGCGCATACGCAGCCTCTTCGCCTCGCTTTTCAGGGTTACAACCTCCCTGCGAGCGCGTCCTGTGGTACAGGAGGAGACCGCATGAGCGAGACGATCGAGGCGCGGTGGGAGAGTCAAAACGAAGCGGGGCGGAAGCTGTTCAGCCAAGGCGACTTCGCCGGCGCCGAACAGGCGTTCATCGCCGCGATAAGAGAAGCGACGCATCTCGGTGCCGACAATGTCCGCCTCGCCTCGAGCCTCAGTAATCTCGGTCAGCTCAAGTACAAGCAGAAAGATCTGCCGCAGGCGGAGGCGCTCTTCCGGCGCGCCCTCAGCATTCGTGAGCGCGTCCTCGGGCCGGAACACTTCGGCCTGGTACAGAACATCAACAACCTCGCGGCGTTGCACTACGCCCGCGGAGAGCTCGAGCAGGCCGAGCCGCTCTTCCTGCGCGCACTGGCGATCAGCGAGAAGCACCTTGGCGAGGGGCACCCCGAGGTCGCGGTCACGCTGAACAATCTCGCGAGGCTGTATTTCCGTCGCGCCGACTACACCGCGGCGGCACCGCTGCTCACGCGGCTGCTGACGATCAAGCAGGAATCGCTCGGCGCGAGCCACCCCGAAGTTGCCACCATCCTCACCAGCCTCGCCAAGGTGCGGCTGGCGGAGGGGCAGTACGACGCCGGCGAGCAGCTCGCCAGGCGGGCGCTCGGGGTCCGGGAGAAGATCCACGTGCCGAACGATCCGGCGATCGCGACGGCTCTCGAAACGCTCGCCGAGATCTGCGGGGCCAGAGGGAAGCACGACGAGGAGATGCAGCTGCGCGAGCGCGCGCTGGGGATCCGCGAAGGCACCATGGGCGCGGACCATCCGAGCGTCGCCGCGGCTCGCGCCGCGATCGCGATGCGTCGAGCACAGATGGAGCAAACGCAGACGGGCGAGTTCAGCGCCGAGCTCCCGAAGCTCGAGACGCTTCCCGCCATCACCGGCATCGCGAAGGGGGAAAACGAGGGGCCTTCCCTCGACCCGGCGCGGACGACGGTGGAACGGTCGATCATCCGGCGCGACGAGGTGTCCGGGCCGCGGCCGTCGCGCCCCGACTCGGGCGTCGGCATCGCCGCGTCCGCGACGACGTCACCTGTCGCCGCGTCTCCCTCGGGTACCGACGCCGACATCCGGATCGAGGTTCCTCCGGTCGGCGGTTCGCGCGCCGTCGCCTCGGGTGAGAAGAGCGTGGCGCCGCACGCCGAGCCGCGGCAGGCGAAGGTGGCCACGGGCACGCTCGACCGTCCGCCTCGGGGACCCGAGCCTAACACGGGACCGATGCGTCGGCCGGGGTCGGCTGCGGAGGTGCCGCCGCCGGTGGCGACCACGCGATCGACGTCGCTCAACTGGATCGAGCCGCCGTCGTCCCCGTCGCTCAAGACCAAGAAGCCCACCCCTCCCGTGGCGGCTCCCAAGGCGCCGGCGCCGCCGCCGTGGCATTCGGGGGACGTCCCAGGCGTCCCCGCAGCGGCGGATGGAGCGCACGCTGGCTCGGGCAGCTCCACTCCGCAGTTCTCGGACAAGTACGCGCAGCTTCTCGGTACGCCGACGGGAGCCCAAGGCACCGTGTCGAAGGGGCGCGCACACGCGCACGAGGAGCGGCGGGAGATCAGCCTCGACTGGCCGCTCGAGCAGCGCCGCCCCTGGCTTAAAATCGCCGCCGCCATTCTTATCGCATCGGCGATCGGCTTCGGCGGGTGGCTCTATTTGTCAGGCCGCGCGTTCTCCACTGCCAACGGCGATGCGGCACCGGCGTCGGCGACGAAGGCGGCCGGTCATGGCGCCTTGAATGCGCAGACGACGGCGCCGGCAAGCAAGCCGGCGGTTCCGGTTGCACCGCCGAAGCCAGCGCCGACGGAGACTGCCACACCCAGCTCCGCCGGAGCGGGCGCCGCACCCGCGCCGCCGCCGGCGAAGCCACAGGCGCAACCGGTGAAGCCCGCTCCCCAGGGCGCGGCCGCGAAGCCCCAGACCCACGAGGCGCCGCCGACCGAGTCGGAGGAGCAGAGCTCCGTGCCGAAAGTCGCTCCGCCGACGATCCCGAACGTCAAGGTCGAGGCGATCACGACCGCCATCGAGGACAGCGCGCGCGCGCGGATGGACTCGATGGGCCGGACGATCCAGGTGAAACCGATGACCTTCGGCAAGCAGCCGCCGAAGGGCGGCACGCCATAGCTCGGTCGGGCGTCTCGCGCCAGGGTCTCGCGTCAGGCTCCGGCATCATGCCCTGAGCGACGCGAAGGGATCTCAATCGCATCTCGAAGCCGACGGAACGGGGGGAGCGAGGCCTCCCGTTGGCACGTCGCGCGCCGAACCGAGTATCATTCGCGTAACGATGGACCCGATCGAGCGATTCAAAGCCTGGTTGGCCGAGGCCCGCGAGGTGCCGCGTTCGCTCCTTCCCGAGCCGACCGCGATGGCCCTTGGCACGGTCTCCGATGACGGGAAACCGTCGGTGCGCATCGTTCTTCTCAAGGATGTCGACGCGCGTGGGTTTGTGTTCTACACGAACTTCGACAGTCGCAAGGGGCGCGAGCTTCTCATCGATCCGCGTGCCGCGCTCTG
>Ga0187766_10002682_pt1 | contig 10448 bp, 9 predicted proteins | sample 0216_QUI02_MP05__4_FD_132971 | JGI IMG/M metagenome (GOLD analysis project Ga0187766, IMG submission 132971) | Tropical peat soil microbial communities from peatlands in Department of Meta, Colombia - 0216_QUI02_MP05_20_MG | ecosystem: Environmental > Terrestrial > Soil > Wetlands > Peat ... | reverse complement strand
CCTGAACGATGAAGTTCGATTGGGCGCTTGCCGCCGTGCTGAAATGCACGACACCGAGCGCCACGAGCAGAAGCTCCAGCCTCATCGCAATCCCCGTCGGTCGAAGTCGAGGCGTCGTTCTCCAATATTCCGGCCTCGCTATTTTGACATGGGAGGCGAAAAATTAGAATGGTAGTCCTGATCCCATTCGGCCGACGAAATGATGGACCCAGCTAAACGGCTCAATATAAATAGGCATTCGTCGCGGGAAACGCCGAGGGCAGGCTCGATGTCGGGTAAAGCTTCCGTTTTTCGAGGGTTTCTGGTCGCCGCCTTGGCGGCGACTGCATGCGGATGCGGTGCTGGCTTCGGACTCACCAAGCAGGGGGCCACCCTGCAGGAATTTTTGGACGATCAGGCCGCCTGCAAGGCCGTTGTGGGAAAGACTTCGGCGCAGCAACCGGTGGCCGCCAAGCCGCCGACGTCGAGCGCGCCCGCTCCGGCACAAGCGGCGGCACAAGCACCCGCTGCAACGCCAGCACCACCTGCGAACCCGACGCCTTCTGCAAACCCGACGCCTTCTCCAAACCCGGCACCCGCTGCGGCGCAACAGCCAAAAACGAACACTCTTGGCCTTCGCGTGATGGATCCGCAAGTCTACAACTGCATGTTGTCGAAAGGCTGGCACCCACCGGGTTAATCCTTTGGCCTTATTTTTGTTACCGCCTCCCCGGTTTCGAACCGCGATTCATGACATATATTTTAGGAGACACGGGCGTGCGCGGGGCGCAAGGCTGAAGCGCTTTGCGCGTATCACCCGTTGAGATCGGAGGATCGGGCATGGGGATCAATCATTTCCCCGAAAGAGTTTGGCGGGAGCGCGGATGTCGACTTGCGGCGCTCGGGGCTGCCTTGGTCGCAACCCTTGTCTTTGCGGCACCCCAAGCTCGGGCCGGTGGGTCGGTTTCGTTTTCCTTCGGCTTACCCATCTATGCGGCACCTCCGGTTGTCTACGGCCCACCGCTCGCCTACGGTCCCCCGCTTGATTATGGGTCATCCGGTTATGCGCCGGGCTCTTATTATCCCCCGCCCGCCGGGGCGCCTTCCGCGACGGTGACGCCAGTTAGCCCGCAGAATGGCAGTGCCGGCGGCACAGGGACCTGCAAGGAATATCAGACGACCACGACAATCGATGGCACCCAGCAGCAGACCCACGGCACGGCCTGCCTGCAGGCGGATGGAACCTGGCGGCTCATGAATTGAGCGCCGGGATAAGGAGAGAGACGATGAGCTATCGCGGCATTGGCGGAATGCTTTTACGCCTCGCCGCCCTCACATTCGTGATGGCGGGGCTGGGCGCTTGTTATTACGCACCTCCGCCTCCACCCCCACCCGGCTACGCTTACGCGCCCGGATATTACTATCCCGGGTATTACTACGGCCCGCCGGTCTATGGATCGGTCTTCATCGGCGGACATTTCCACTAAGCGGAGCGGTCGCGAAATCCTGTGCTTCGAGTCCGATCTATAAAATCAGAAAATACTAATCATTGATCGGTCGCTCCCCGATATCCTCATCGCGCATTTTCCCGCCTTCTCGTCGAAACGATTGTTGCGGCACGCCGCGGAAGAGCGACATGTGCGTGTGATAGGCGACCCAGTCATCCGCGGGATCGGCGCGGCGGAGTGCCACGGTAGCGCGGCCAGGACGATGATAGCGGCTGCCGTCGCGTTCGAAACCGGTCGAATCGAAGCACGCCATGCCGACCGCAAGCAGCCTGTCGTCCGAGACCAATGCTTGCGCCTCGGCGAGGTTCCAGCGAAAGTCCGCGATGTTCGGCCAAACGCTTCGCCATTGCTTTTCCTCGACGGCGGCTCGCCCGACGAGGAAATCGCTGAAGGTGCCGAATGCGATCATGTCCTCGGCGAAGATCGTCCGAGCGCCTTCGAAATCGACCGCGCGCACGAACGCCGCGAGACGTTCGAACCATGCATGGATTTTCGCGACATCGCCGTTTGCGGCCGAAGGTTTCATGAAACGTCACCTGCCTTGTTTCGATGTTGCGTTCCTTGACGATCGAGATTGATTTCAGCGGCCTTTCCAAACCGGGGGACGCTTCTCGACGAATGCGCGCGCACCTTCCAGCCGATCTTCGCTGCCATAGAGTGTCGCCACGGTCGGAAAGCCGCGCCGCATGACACGGGCAAGCGTTTCATTGAACGTGAGCCCCTCGCTCTCGCGCGCAACCTCCTTGATCGCGGCGAAGACGAGTGGGGGGCCGGAAGCCAATAGGGCTGCAAGCTCCCGCGCCTTCGCCATCAGCTCGTCCGCCGGTGTTACCTCGCGGACAAGGCCCCATTTCAATGCTTCGTCCACCTCCATCCACCGCCCGGTGAAAAGAAGATCCATCGCCACGTGATAGGGAATCCGGCGCGGCAGGCGGACCGTCGCGGCGTCGGCAAGGGTGCCGGATTTGAGTTCGGGTAATGCGAAGCGCGCCCGATCGGATGCCAGAATCAAGTCGGCGGAGAGGGCGAGTTCGAAGCCGCCACCCACGGCCAGGCCGTTGACCGCCGCGATGACGGGCTTATTGAGGCCCGGCAGCTCCTGTAAACCGCCGAACCCTCCCACCCCATAGTCGGAATCGGGCGCCTCTCCGGCCGCTGCCGCCTTGAGATCCCAGCCCGCCGAAAAGAATTTGTCCCCGCCACCCGTGATGATGGCGGCGCGCAAATCGGGATCGTCGCGGAAGTGCTGGAATGCGGCCCCCATCAAGCGGCTGGTCGCGGCATCGATCGCATTCGCCTTCGGTCGATCGAGCACCACTTCCATCACGGCGCCATTTCGCGTAATCCGGATCGGTCCATCAGCCACGGCTTTCCTCCTCGATAAAACGGACGAGTACATCCGCCGCCACGGCACCGCGCCCTGCCGCGCGCACGATGAGCGGATTGACTTCAAGTTCAAGCAAACGGTCGGCGTTGTCGATGGCGAATGCCTGAAGTGCAAGTGCGGCCGCGACGACCGCTTCAACGTCGCCCTTGGGCTTGGCGCGATATCCCTTGAGAAGTTTGGCGACCTTGAGCGACGCGAACGCATCGACGATATCCTCCCGCGTCGCCGGCAGAAGGAGAAGCCTCGTGTCCTCGATCAACTCGACCATGACCCCACCCCACCCGAGCACGAGACAATAGCCCAAGCCCGGCTCCCGACGCACACCGATCAGGAGCTCGGCCAGGCCACCGATGACCATCCGCTCGAGGAGAAGCTTCTCCCCAAGACCGGCCAGCGCAGCCGCGGCTTCGACCACGCCCGCTCGATCGCGAAGATCGAGTTTCACCGCCCCCATCTCCGTCTTATGGGCGATCTCCGACCCAAGCGCCTTCAGAACGACCGGATAGCCAAACACTTCGGCGGCTGAGACCGCGGCCTCGGCGGTCGTAACCACGCGACCCTCCGGTATGGCGATGCCGTAGGCGGCGAGCCGGCACTTGCCGTCCCATTCCGTGAGCGCGATGGTTTTTTCGCCTCTCACTAACGGGGCGAACAACGGGGCAGAGGACGGTCGGTTTGCCAATTCTCCCGCGCGCGCAGCCGCCTCGATGGCCGAGAGTGCGTCGTCGATTCCCGAGAGTGGGGCGACCCCGGCCTCAAGGATCGCCTTGGCGCGCGGCTCCGGCATCGCCTCCGGCAGCGATGCGACGATCCCCGCTCGCTTCCCCGTCCGCCGGGACGCGGCGACGAGGGCGCGGACCGACGCGTCCCAGGCCGTGTCATCGCATCGGTCGCCGCGCGGAAAATCGAGGATCAAGAGGGTCATGTCGTAATCGGCCGCCATCACCGCAGCGAACGTCTCGGTCAAAGCCGGCTCGTTGCCCCAGTGAAACGTATGGTAATCGAGCGGATTGGAGACCGTGACGAGCTCAGGCAACGTCGCCGCGACGCGCGCGGCTTGTGCGGTATCGAGGGCGCGAAAGCGCACCCGCTTTCCCTCGGCCGCATCGGCGATGAGGGCCGCCTCCCCGCCCGAGCAGCTCAAGGACGCGATGTCGCGGCCGGAAAGTGCCCCGAATGCATGGAGAATCTTCAAGGCGTCGAGCAGGACCGGCAGCGAATGGACGCGGACGACGCCGACTTTCTCAAAGAATGCGTCGACTGCGGCATCTTGTCCGGCGACCGATGCCGTGTGGCTGACGGCGAGCCGAGCGCCCGCGGGCGAGCGTCCGATCTTGAGTGCGACGAGAGGGATGCCCATGTTCCGCGCGCGCAGAGCAGCCTTCGCGAAGGCCGGAACGTCGTCGATCCCTTCGATGTGGAGGCCGATCGCCGTCACGCGCGCATCGTCGAGAGCCGCTTCGATCATGCGCGCCAGGCCGATCGACGCCTGATTTCCGAGGGTCACGAGATAGCCGAGGGGTAGGGCGCGACGCTGCATTGTCACGTTGACGCCCATGTTGCCGGACTGGGTGATGATCGCGACACCACGCGCCACGCGCTCTCCGCCATGCTGATCCGGCCAGAGGAGCACGCCGTCGAAGTAATTGATGAATCCATAGCAGTTGGGGCCGAAGAACGGCATGGCGCCCGCTGCGGCGATGAGCTTCGCCTGCCGCTCCGCACCGCCCTTTGCAATTTCCGCAAATCCGGACGCGTAGGCGACCGCCCCGCCCGCCCCCCGTGCCGCAAGTGCTGCCATCGCCTCGATCGTCAGATCCCGATTGACGGCGAGGAATGCGGCGTCGGGTGCATCGGGGAGGTCGGCCACCGAGCGAAAGGCTTTGAGCCCTTCCACTTCATCGAGGCGGGGATGCACGGGCCATAGTGCGCCGTCGAAACCCATGCGGCGGCATTGCCTGATCACCTCGGCGGCCGGCCGGCCTCCGATCACGGCGATCGAGCGCGACCGCAGAAGGCGCGATAGATCCCCTCGTGGTGGCGTCGTTTTGTTCATACGCTCAACCCCCGAGCGGGCGGAGGAGTTCGCGCGAAATGATGTGGCGCTGAATCTCGCTCGTGCCATCCCAGATCCGCTCGACGCGTGCGTCGCGCCAAAAGCGCTCGAGCGGCAGATCGTCCATGAGTCCCATGCCGCCGTGGATCTGGAGTGCCTCGTCGGTGACCCGCGCCAGCATTTCGGAAGCGAAGACTTTGGCCTCCGCGATCTCGCGATTGGCGTCGCGGCCCTGATCGAGCGCCCACGCGGCGGCGAGCGTCAAATAGTCAGCCGCGTCGATACCCGTGATCATGTCGGCGAGCTTGAAGGAAACCCCCTGAAACTTGCCGATCGTGCGCCCGAACTGCTTGCGTTGCGCCGCGTGGCGCAGGGCGAGGTCGAATGCGCGGCGCGCGCGGCCGACGCAAGAGGCGGCGACGGTCAAGCGTGTCGCGTAAAGCCATTTGTTGGCGACCGCGAAGCCCTCCCCCTCCTCCCCGAGGATCTGGGCGGCCGGCACGCGGCAATCGTCGAAGGTGAGGATGCAATTATGATAACCGCGGTGCGACACCGAGTTGTAGCCCGGACGGATTTCGAAGCCCGGCGTGCCGCGGTCGACGAGAAAGCACGTAATCCGCTTCTTCGTCTCGCCGCCGACGGTCTCCTCGCCCGTCGCCACGAACACGATGACGAAATCGGCGATGTCGGCGTGGCTGATGAAATGCTTGCTGCCGTTGATGACCCAGTCCCCACCCTCACGGCGGGCGCGGCATTTCATCCCGCGCACGTCGGAGCCGGCATCGGGTTCCGTCATGGCGAGCGCATCGATCTTGTCGCCCGTGGCGCAGGGAATGAGGTAGCGCTGCCGCTGCTCGTCATTGCATGCACAAAGAATATTCGACGGCCGGCCCCACCAGACCGCGAGGCCCAAGGCGGTGCGGCCGAGTTCCCGTTCAAGCAGCGTGAAGGCGAGATGGTCGAGTCCCCCGCCGCCGAACTCGGCCGGAATGTTGGGCGCATAGAAGCCAAGCTCGATCACCTTTCGCTGGATTGCGCGGCCGACCTCGAGCGGCAGGACGCCGGTGCGGTCGAGTTCGCGTTCAAGCGGATAAAGCTCCCGCTCGACGAAACCGCGCACCGTGTCGACGACCAGCGCCTGCTCCTGGCTGAGACCGAAATCCATGGACCCTCCTGAAAATCCGCATGTCGACGGCTCAAATCCCCCTATCCCGACGCGAATGTCCGCTTAATCACCGGCGTGATCTCAAATGCGGCTCAGCGCGCGCTCCGGGCTATTCAATCGCCGCCGCGGGTTGGTTTCGCTGGAGCCCGTGGTGAGCGGCGGCTGCGGTCGCGGCATCGCCGTCGCCGGCAATCTGCACCGTCGGAAAGGCGAATTTTATGCCATTGGCATCGAACGTCTTTTTGATCATGGCAAGGGCTTCTCGGCGAATGGCGGAATTGCCGCCGGGTAACGTCATCATCTTCAGCCGGATCTGCACCGCGAAATCGCCGAGTTCCTCGACGCCCTGCATCTTCAACGGCTCGATGATCAGCGGTGCAAATTCAGGATCCTTCGCCAAGTCGAGACCGATCTGCTTGATCAGCTTGCCGGCGCGGTCGATATCGCTGTCATAGGTGATGCCGACCGTGAAGTTCTCGATCACCCAGTCGCGGCTGTGGTTCTGAACGGCACCCAATAGTCCGAACGGCACGGTATAGAGCGCGCCGCGTTGATGGCGCAGTCTGACCGAACGAAAGCTGAAGGATTCGACGGTGCCTTTGTAGGTCCCGCTCTGGATGTATTCGCCGACGCGGAAGGCATCGTCGAGCAGGTAGAACATGCCGGCGATCACGTCGCGAACGAGGGACTGGGCGCCGAAGCCGATCGCGAGACCGAAAATGCCCGCACCGGCGATCAGCGGTCCGATGTTGATGCCCAGTGCCGAGAGCGCCATCATCACCGCGACGACGAAGACAACGGCATACAGCACATTGCGGAAAATGGGCAGGAGCGTGCGCAGCCGGGCCTGTCGCTGTGCCTCGGCGGTACCCGGCTGAGCCGGGTTAGCGGTCCCGGCAAGCTTGTGATCGATCGCTACCTTGATCGCATGCCACAGGAGGTCGGCGACGAGCAGAATGACGATGGCGCTCAATACGCCGTGGGTAATCCTCGCGAACGGGGTGTCCTGTCCGGCAAGGTCGATGATATCGACACCCCAGCACCATGCGAGCACTCCGACCGCGCCGAGGATCAAAAGCGCCCGGATGCCGCGTTCGAAGCAGACGGCGGCGACACTTAGTGGACTCCCGGCCGCGTCTTTCGTACCCGGCGGCCGAAGCAAATGCTCGATCGCACGCCGGGTCACGAGGATGGCGGGCGGCAGGATCATGATGACCAAAACGAACCAGAAGGCCGGCATTACTGACAATATCCCCGGCTCGGCCACCCACAGGAACCATAACAATACGGTGCCGGTCGACAGCGCCAACTTGCGTGCGACTCGCCCAAAACGGTGCGCCTCGGCTGAGGAAACTTCTGCGGCTTCGCGGGGTGCGACGGGCCCGCGCCAAATCGATTCGAGCGCAATGGCAACGAGACCCAAGCCGAGCGTGTAGCCGACTAGCTGGAGTCCGTTGAATGAAAAGCCGAGCGAGGTGCCCTCCTCGACAATCACCCATACGAATGCAAACCAGCCCGCGAACGCGGTGATTCGCCGGGACCAGAACCGCGCGGCCACCGTATCCGTCGGAATAATGCGGAAACGCTCATGATCGGGGGCCAACAGCAAACGGCCGATGACGAAAGCAACCTGGATGACCACCGCGAAGATCAGATAGCTCACGACCACTCCGCGACGGGCCGGATCCCAATCGAGCGCGAGCAAGGGGCCAAGACTGCCGAGGGTAAAGGCTGCAACCATGCCGAGCGCGAAGGCGAAGCGCAAAGCGATGATCCGTATGCGATCGTTGGTGGTCTCGATAGGGAGCCCGTCGAGGCGACGGCGCGCGCTCCTCGTTACCCACCAGAACAGCCATTCGGCGCCAAAGCCCAAGGCGACGAAGACGGCGAGGTTGAAGACGGCCTTGGCTGCCCCGTATTCACCGTGGGCCGTGGTGAGGCGGGCGCCGGCTCGCTCGAACTCGTAGGGCAAATTCGGAACGGCGTGGGCAAGCGCGATGATCTGGTCGTGGATCGAGCCAGCACTGGAATTTAGATAATCCTCGAGCGCATTTTCGCTCTCCTGCGCCGGTGCGGCCGCCGCCTTCGCGGCACCCTGCTGCTCGAGCCATTTCTGGACCGTCGTATCGCCGAGCAGGTTCAACAACGCGCGAACCTGAGGCGGCGGCTCTTCCGGGGCTGCGGCCGGCGCTTGGCTGGAAGGTCCGGCATTCGCAGCATAGGCGCCCGTCGGCGCTGCGGCAGCGATCAGAACTGCCGCGATGCAGCTTCGTACACCTCGTATCGCGGCGCCCATGGCGGCTCTCCCTCCACTCGCCCGGCGCACCGCACGTGAGCTTCGGCACCAGGCTCCAGATCGGGGCTCGAAAAGCGGCTCTCAATACTAATCAAGGTTGCGAGCCCCGGGCAAACCTCGTTCGAAACGTTACATAGGGCGAATTTCGGACGAGCCACACTAGAGCCCGATGCTGCGCCCGACGTCCCGGGGTGGGGAAAGCCCGGCCTGTGCTGCTGCGACTTCGGCAAGTCGTGCGGCGGCGTGCGGCAAGAAGGGTGAGACCTTGAGCGACTTCTTGTCGACGTGCAGCAGCATCAGCTCGGTCGTCGCCAAGAGCCGCTCGTCATCTTCCCGAAGCATCGCGTGATAAAGGTGGATGCGCTTGGAATCGTGCTTCAAAAGCTGCGTTTCCACCAGAAGACGCTCGCCCTCCTTCGCCTCGTGCAGATAGTTGATGTGCGCTTCGACGGTATAGATGGAGGTCGCCGTCGCTCGCCGCGTCGCATCGTCCATTCCGATATGGTCGTAAAAGGCGTCGGACGCGTTCCCGAAGACGAGGACGTAGTAAGGCTCGCTCATGTGGCCGTTATAGTCGACCCATTCCGGGATCACGGTGGCGTGCAGAAGTCGCAATCGTCCGCTATCGCGCGACCGAATTGGATCGCTGCCCGTCACCTCAATCCTCCGGTGCCAGGCCGTGACGCGCTTTCACCGCCTTCAGAGCCTCCATCACGCTGATGAGGGCGTCGTCGCGATAGCGTTCGAGTTCCTTCACACTTCGCCCGCCCGCTTGTGCGGCGGTGCCTTCGACCATGCGGTCGATCAGTTGGGTCGTAAGCTCGGGTGCGATCAGCTTCGTCCACGGCAATTTGAGCGCGGGCCCGAATTGGGCGAGCATGTGGCGCATGCCCACGTCTCCACCGGCCAGATGGAAAATAAGGCAGGTACCCATGAAGGACCACCGCAAGCCCGGTCCAAAGCGGATCGCATCGTCGATCTCGGCGGTACTCGCCACCCCCTCCGCGACCATGTGAAGCGCTTCCCGCCACAGGGCCTCTTGCAGCCGGTCGGAAATATATCCCGGCACTTCCGTGCGCACCTTGAGCGGACGCATCGAGATCGAGGCGTAGAAATGCACGGCCCGTTCGATCGCCTGGGGCGACGTTTTCGAACCACCGAGCACTTCGACGAGCGGGAGAAGATAGACGGGATTGAAGGGATGCCCGACCACCACGCGCTCGGGGTGCCGGCACCCGGCCTGGAATTTCGACGGCAACAAGCCCGACGAACTCGAGGCGATGATGACGTCGGGTCGGCATGCGGCGTCGATCTCCGCATGGAGCGATCGCTTCAAGTCTTCGTTCTCGGGCGCGTTCTCCTGAATGAAGTCCGCATCTCTTACCGCGTCGGCGAGCTTTGCGACGAAGCTCAATCGCCCCTGATCCGCACCCGCGGCGAGGCCCACCCGCGCAAGTGCCGGCCACGCATTCGCGACGTTGGCGCGGAGCTTTTCCTCGGCCCCCTTCCCGGGATCCCACGCCACGACATCGAGGCCGTGCGCAAGACAGCGTGCGGCCCACCCGCTTCCGATTACACCGGCACCGGCGACTGCAACACGCTTGATGTTTTCGACCGCCATCGGAGCGCCCCGTTTGAAGTTGCCGCGCTTGGACTCACCGCGCCTTGAGGCCGAGCTTCTTGCGTGCCTCGGCGGGCGTTACCGCTCGCCCGCCCATGAGTTCGATGATCTTGATCGCCCGCTCGACGAGCTGACCGTTCGACGCATGGACGCCTTTTTCGAGGTAAAGGTTGTCCTCCAGTCCGACCCGCACGTTGCCGCCGAGGAGGACCGCCTGCGCCACCATCGGCATCTGGAGCCTGCCGATGCCAAAGCCAGCCCAAATGGCGCCGTCCGGAAGGCTGTCCACCATCGCCTTCATTGTCGTGGTGTCGGCGGGAGCGCCCCAAGGGATGCCGAGGCAAATCTGAAAGAGCGGCTGCTGGTCGAGCAACCCTTCCTTCAGGAGCTGCTTGGTGAACCAGAGATGACCCGTGTCGAAGACTTCAAGCTCGGG
>Ga0187766_10002681_pt1 | contig 10451 bp, 10 predicted proteins | sample 0216_QUI02_MP05__4_FD_132971 | JGI IMG/M metagenome (GOLD analysis project Ga0187766, IMG submission 132971) | Tropical peat soil microbial communities from peatlands in Department of Meta, Colombia - 0216_QUI02_MP05_20_MG | ecosystem: Environmental > Terrestrial > Soil > Wetlands > Peat ... | reverse complement strand
CGGCGTGCCCGCCACCGCCATCGGCGACCCACACTCATCGCAAAACTTCGCGCTCGACCGCAAGTCAGCGCCGCAGGTCATGCACGCCAACGCGGCCGTCATGCCAGCACCACCCATCCCGGGCTACGACTAGTCCCGATCGGCCCAACAATAGCGGCAGCTCACCAGCAGCAAACGGCGTTATGGTCGTTCGCGATCACTGCTGGCGCTCCGACAATCGCGTGTACCACGTGCCGAACATGCCTGATTAACGCACAGAGGCGATCGACTGGGATAGTTGCAGCTCAGCACGGGTCATGAAGCGAATAGCGTGCCCCGTGAGGGGTAGATAACGACGGCTCATCGGCGTTTCGGTTCCTCGTCACACCAGTACGCATCGTGTGCAGTGTCTCCGCGCGGGCGGCGACCGTCTTGGGTCGCAGCACGGTGTCGACGGTGGACAGGTAGTGCGCGATCACCTCGCGGATACGGGGTTGCGGCAGACCGGCCGCCCGTTGCGCGGGGGTGCACGGTCGCACGTTCGGGTGCACCGGGGGGTCGTCGATGATCCCCAGCTGATAGCACAGCGCGCGAAGCGAGTGGTTCTGCGCCGTCAGGTGCGTCTTGGTGATCGGTGCCAGCAGCATCGAAGCGGCGATGTCGCTGTCGACAGCGTCGAGATCGACAGGGGTGATCGCGTGCAGGCCGGTTCCGCGGGTCAGCCCAAGCAACTGGTAGGCGTTGGCCACGATCCGGTCCCGTCAGATCGGCGTCCAGCCGAACGACGCTGCCGCCGAACGTAACTCGTCCAGATCGCTCGGGTGCATGGCCGCCCACAGGCTGAAGTGAGCGCCCTTGCCCTTCGCGGCGATCAGTTCCAGATCGGGCACGACATGGCCGGTGGCGAAACACCACGACAGGAACGGCCACACCTCGAGGCGGCGGATCTGCGGGACCGGCTCAATGGTGGTGCGGCGCATCCAGGCGTCCAGATCGCCGGCCCGCTCCATGAACACCGCCGCCTGTCGGCAGCGGATGTGCTTGGCCTGCTCGCTTCGCGCGAGCGTGTCGAGGAACCCCGCGTAGTCATCGAGCAGACTCGACGTGTCGATCCCGGGATCGGCACAGGCCAGTGCTACGTTCACAGCGCTGCCATCCGCGCCATACAGTGGGTCCCCGCGGCGGCCGCGATGCCCCAAGACGTCTTGCTGCACGCGGCGGCGCACGTCGTCGACGCAGGCGAACCCGAGCCGCACCACATGAAACGGGTCCAAGACGCGCACCGCGTGCGGCAGTCCGGCCGACAGGGCCGCGCGTAGCCGCGGAAGGGATCCAGCGCCGCCACTTCGATCCGCTCAGCCCAGTGTGCTGGTTGATCAGAAAGCCAGTCGGCCAATACTTTTCGGCTTCGGCCCTCGATGACATCGATGAGCTTACCGGTATGCAGATCCACCACGTCGGTGGCGAACACAGTGGGTTTGAGCGCAGTGGCACGCGTGAAGGCGGTCTCGTCAACCCCGATCGCGGTGGCCTGCGCACCCAGCTGGGCCTGCTGCAGCAACCGGGCGCCATACTCGCGGATGGCGGCCATCACCGTGGCCCACCCCAACCCCGAAATCGCGGGCCACCGTGGCCACCGCATGCCCATCGCGGCCCACTCGTCGGCACGCCTTTTCCCGGGCCCGCTTGCCATTCGACATCCTCATCAACGGTGGTGGCATAGCCGGACCTTGCCTCGCCTTCTGGCTGACCAGGCAAGGCCATGCCGTGACAATCACCGAACAGGCTCGCCAACTGCGCACCGGTGGGCAGGCCGTCGACTGCCGAGGCCCCTCGCTCGTGGTGCTTGAGAAGATGGGCCTCCTAGGCCAGGTGCAAGCGAGTGCCACGCAGATGGGGCCGCTCGTCTTCGTCGATGAACGCGGTAAGGAAGTTGGTCGACTACCCGCCGAAGTCATCAGCGGCGAGCTGGAGATCTTCTGGGGCGACCTCGCCCGCATCCTGCACGAAGCCGTGCGCGAGGACGTCAATTACCGCTTCGGCGTCCGAGTCACGGCCCTCTCCGACGACGGAGAACGGATCGAAGCGACCTTCAGCGACGCATCGACGGGCACATACGACCTCGTAATCGGGGCTGATGGGCTGCACTCCGGCGTGCGCGGCCTGGTGTTCGGTCCCGAAGAGCAGCACGTCACACAGCTGGCCAGTGTTTTGGATTCTTCGACACGGAGAACCACCTGCGGCTCGACCATTGCGGTGCACATTCAGCGGGCGTTGATCGGCGACACGTCGAACACCAGCCACTGGCCGCTGCGTTTGGTCAGTGTCACCCGCAGCGCGAGCACCGCGCGGCTCGGCGGCTGGCCCGGCGTGTTCTGGGTGCCGCGCAAGATCACCGCCACACTGGCCGCCGACGGCCCGATCGCCTCGACGCCGGCCGACAGCGTCGAAGCCTGCGCGGTGACATTGCGGTGCGCCAGATCGGCCGTGGACTTGGCGAATTGGTCCTTGAACGCGGTCGCCTGCTCCGGCACCATCATCCCCGCCGCCCGGTCGGCCGACGCCGTCGGATCCTGCGGGGAGAACGTCGCCGTCGCCTCCGCCATACCGGTGGCGATCCGCACCACCTCTCGCGAGTCGACATTCAGCTCGCGGTCCGGCATTGTCCACCGGTAGAACCCGGTCACCACCGCCGCCACCAGGGCAGCCGCGCACAGCCCAACAATTGCCAGCCGCAACCCGGGCGCGTCGTCGTCGGTGCCGACGGTCACCGAATCGCGGCGCAGCAGCAGGAAATTCACCACAACGCCTTCGACGATCAACAGCACCAGGATCGAACACAGCGACACCCACCACAGCGGCCAGCCGAGAACGACCCCGATCATCAGTAGTGCAGCGATGGCGGCCAGCGGTGCCGCGACGTCGAACGCAAGCACCCGCCACAGGTTTCTCATCGGATCGACCCCAGTCGCGAGATCAGCAGCTTGCCGTCCACATCAGAGACGTCGAGCCGCAGGTTCCAGTGCACCGTCTGCGGCTTACCGCCGGTGTTTTCAGCGACCGACGTGGCGACCACCAGGACGGTGTCGGTGCGGCTGGCGACCGAGCGCGGCAGCGGGTCGGGCGGTGCGGACGGCCGGGCACCAGGTTGGGTGTCCAGTTCGTGGTGCACCGATTCGATCGCCACCGCCTCGATCCGGCCGGTGCTGCGCGGCCGCAGCCGCTGCACCACCTGTCGGTAGGGCTGCACGGCGGCGTCGAAGTCAGCGTTGAGTTCACCGACGGTTTCGTCATGCAGCCGCTGCAGGCTGGCGTCGACGTTGTCGGTGTTCATGTTGATCAGCACGCCGGTCCAGTCGGCGGCGGTCTGTAGGACTCGGCTCTGGTAGGCGCGTTCGTGGACGTTGTCGCGGTGCACCAACCAGATGACCACGCCCAGCGCGATCGCAGCGACAGACAGCACTCCCAGAGCGACGGACGCGATGCCGTAGGCCGACAAGACCCGGCCGTTCGACGGTTCGGGCGTGGCGTCGTCGTGGTCGTCCGGTGACCCGGTCGGCTCGCCGTCTGACATGGCGGTGAGAGTACTCGGCGCCGGATGGGACCCCGGCACAGCTGGGGCCGCGCCGCCGCGAAACAACATGGAAGGATGGCGGCGTGACGGTACGAGCTCTCCGCTCAGGCATCGACCTGAGCTATGTCGACGCTGATATCCGCCCCCAAGACGACCTGTTCGGTCACGTCAACGGCCACTGGCTGGCCGAATACGACATACCTGCCGACCGCGCGACCGACGGTGCCTTCCGCGCCCTGTTCGACCGCGCCGAAGCCCAGGTGCGTGACCTGCTCACCGAAGCCAGCGAAACCGCCGCGGCCGCAGGGACCGATGACCAACGCATCGGCGACCTCTACGCCAGCTTCCTCGATGAGGACGCCGTCGAACGCAGGGGCGTGCGACCGCTGCTCGACGAGTTAGCCCTGATCGACAACGCCGGTGATCCCATTGCGCTGGCGACGGTCATCGGCGCCCTGCAACGCACCGGAGTCGGCGGCGGCGTCGGGGTGTATGTCGACACCGATTCGAAAGACTCGACCCGGTATCTGATCCACCTCACCCAGTCCGGCATCGGACTGCCCGACGAGTCCTATTACCGCGACGAGCAGCACGCCGACGCGCTGGCGGCCTATCCGGGTCACATCGCCCGGCTGTTCGCCCTGGTGTACGGGGGTGACCCCGAAGACCACGCCGACAATGCGGCCCGGATCGTGGCGCTGGAGTCCAAGATCGCCGCCGCGCACTGGGACGTGGTGAAGCGCCGCGATGCGGACCTCACCTACAACCTGCGCACCTTCGCAGAGCTGCAGGCCGAAGCGGTGGGGTTCGACTGGGCCGGCTGGGTGAACGCGCTGGGTAGCACACCGAATGTGGTCGCCGAACTCGTTGTCCGCCAGCCCGATTACCTGACCGCATTCGCCACACTCTGGAACAGCGAGCACCTCGACGACTGGAAACGCTGGGCGAGTTGGCGAGTGATCCACGCCCGCGCCGGATGGTTGACCAGCGACCTGGTCGCCGAGGACTTCGCGTTTTACGGCCGCAGGCTCACCGGTGCCGAGCAGATCCGTGATCGCTGGAAGCGGGGCGTGTCGCTGGTGGAGAGCCTGATGGGCGACGCCGTCGGAAAGCTTTACGTGCAGCGACATTTCCCGCCCGACGCCAAGGCGCGCATCGACGCCCTGGTGGACAATCTGCTGAAGGCCTACCGGACCAGCATCGGCGGTCTGGACTGGATGACGCCGCAGACCCGGGAACGCGCGCTGGCCAAGCTGGACAAGTTCACCGCCAAGGTCGGCTACCCGAAGAAGTGGCGCGACTATTCCAAGCTGGTGATCGACCGCAGCGACCTCTACGGCAACTACCAACGCGGGTACGCGGTCAACTACGAGCGCGAGCTGGCCAAGCTCGGCGGCCCGGTCGACCGCGACGAGTGGTTCATGACGCCGCAGACCGTCAACGCCTACTACAACCCTGGGATGAACGAAATCGTTTTTCCCGCAGCGATTCTGCAGCCGCCGTTCTTCGACGCCGAGGCCGACGATGCCGCCAACTACGGCGGTATCGGCGCGGTGATCGGCCACGAGATCGGGCACGGCTTCGACGACCAGGGCGCCAAGTACGACGGTGACGGCAACCTCGTCAACTGGTGGACCGACGACGACCGCGCCGAGTTCGGCACCCGCACCAAGGCTTTGATCGAGCAGTACGACCAGTACGTCCCGCGCAGCCTGGACGACGGCCGCCACGTCAACGGCGCGTTCACCGTCGGGGAGAACATCGGCGATCTGGGCGGGCTGTCCATCACGCTGCTGGCGTATCAGTTGTCGCTGAACGGCCGGCCGGCCCCCGTTATCGACGGCCTCACCGGTGTGCAGCGGATGTTCTTCGGCTGGGCACAGGTGTGGCGCACCAAATCCCGTGAGGCCGAAGCGATCCGGCGGCTGGCGGTGGACCCGCACTCGCCGCCGGAGTTCCGCTGCAACGGCGTCATCCGCAATATCGGCGCCTTCTACGACGCCTTCGACGTCGCCGAGAGCGACCAGCTCTACTTGGACCCCCAGCAGCGGGTCAGCATCTGGAACTGACCCCACGAGCTGGAGCGCTCCCCCGCGAGCAGACGCAGAATCGTCCAATTTGTTTGCGAAATGGGCGACTCTGCATTCGTCCGCAAGCGGGAGGGGCCCCCGCTCAGCGAACGGCCGGCTTACATCTGCCAGTCGTCGGCGCCGTCGGGCTTGGTGTAGTTGCCGGTGGAGTTCTTCACCACGACGGGATCGCCGCTGCCGAAGTTGTCGAAGAACCACCTCGCGTTGGTTGGGCTGATGTTGATGCAGCCGTGGCTGACGTCGCGCTTGCCCTGATCGTCCACCGACCACGGCGCACTGTGCACGAAGTCGCCGCTGTTGTCGATCCGCACGGCGTCCTGCACCGTCACCTTGTAGCCCCACGTCGAGTTGACCGGAACCCCGTACGTCGAGGAATCCATCACCACCGTGGGCATCTTCTCGAGAACGTAGTAGGTGCCGTTGGGGGTCTGGTGGCCGCCCGCCGACATACCCATCGACATGGGGATGGTCTTCTCCACCTTCCCGTTGCGGGTAACGGTCATCGTATGCGTGGCGTCGTCGGCGGTCGCCACCAGCGAGTCACCGGTCCGAAAACTCGATGTGGTGCCGCCCGCGTCGATGTTCACCGTGGTGTTGGCGGGCCAGAAGTTAAGCGGGCGCCACCGCAGCTGGGTCGGGGTCATCCAGTAGAACTTGCCGGACACCGGCGGAATCGACGAAATGTGGACAGCGCTTTCGGCCGCTCCCGCGTCAGCGACCCGCCCCGGGAAGTTGATGACGATCGGCTTGCCCACGCCGACCATCGAGCCGTTGACCGGGTTGAATGTTGGCGGCCCGAATGGCGCCGTGCCGATGAACGGCGTCGGGTCCTGCCCGGCGGCGGGGCCCGCCGGTACCGCAGCGGGGTCGATCGGCGCCGCCGGCGGCGGTGGCGCTGGCGGGTCGGGTGCAGGTGGTGGTGCGAGCGCCTCGGGTGGGGGCGGTGGCGCTGGCGGGTCAGCGGGTGCGACACCCGGCACCGGCGGATCACCAGGAGGCGGATCATTGGGGTCGGCCAAGGCCAGACCGCTGCCCAACGCCAACCCAGCAACCAGCCCAGCCGCACTGAGAGCGGTGACGAGTGAACCCCTCGTCCATCGCAACATATGCATTCCTCCAGTCACATCCTCAGCCCAGTGTCGCATAAAGCGCACACCAGTCACCGCTGCCACCGCCGCCGCACATCCGGACAACGACCCAATTCGCCTGGTCAGGCTGCTGTGTTAATTCGTTGCAGAGGCGTGAACGTTACGGCTGCTCGCTAAGCGTGGGAACGTCGAACATGTGCCGGGTCGCTGTCATACCCGCCAGTGTGACGCCCATCAGGACCGCCGATGCCGTCAGCATCACCGGCACGCTGTGTTCGTAGAGGAGTCCGCCGGCCAGGGCACCAGCCGTGATGCCGACCTGAAACGCCGCAATGTACAACCCCGAAGCCCCGTCCGGATCGTCGGCTCCGGCCCGCATCGCCGCAGCTTGCAGCATCGGCGACACCGCGTTGGCGGTAGCGCCCCACAGGGCGAAAGCGCCGGCCCCGACCAGGACCGTTGTCGTGGTCGGCTGAGGGCCGAACGCCAATGCGGTCAGCACGACGAACGTCGCCGAAAGTCCGGCCATGCAGGTGATGACGGTGGCCTTGGGATGATGGTCCACCGGTCGGGCCACCAGCGGCAGCGCCGCCAGGCCCGCGAGGCCGTAGGCGGCAAGCAGCCACGCCACATTCGGTCCCCGGACCCCGACGACGTCGCGGATGATCACGACGATGAACGTGTAGGAGATGTAATGGCCGGTGACGGCGATCAGCGTCAGCAAGCTCACGGTAACCAGCCGTCTGTTGCGGTGGTGGTGTGCGCGGCGTCCGACGCTCGCGAGCTGGTCGGAGCTGAGCACCAGTGCGGGCAGCACCGCCCAAGCTGCCAGGGTGACGGTCGCGGCGACGGCGGTGATGGACGCGACAGCCAGCCGCCATCCCCACAGCAGGCTCAGTGCCGCCGTCACCGGGCTGCCGACCACCACAGCCAGGCTGATGCCGACGTAGATCGCGGTTGTTGCGCGTCCGGAGTGGCTGGCCGGCACCAGCCGGGTGGCGATCGGGGCGACGACCGACAACAGCAGACCATGAGTGATCGCGCACAGCACCCGCCCACCAGTCAACACCACGAAGTTGGGCGCTATCGCGGAAATCAGCTGCGAAACGGTCAGGCAGACCAGGGCCAGCAGCAACGCGCGGCGCCGCGGCCAGTGCGCGGTCCAGCGCACCAACGGGATTGTTGTCACCGCCGCGACCAGGGCATACCAGGCCAGCAGGGTTCCGACCACCGGCACGCTGACGCGCAGATCGCGCGCGATAGCAGGCAGCGCGCCCACCGGCAGGATTTCAGCGGTGACGTAGATGAAAGTTGCCGCGGCCAGCACCGTCAACTGCGCCGCGATCCGCGGCGTCCACGTGCGGCCGGTCGGGGTTTCGGCCGTGGCCTCGTGCGCTGCGGCATCGGGCACCTTGCGGCGCGATCGCGCTGCTCCTACCGCACGGGCTGGCCCCACGGCCACTACTCAATCACGTGGTTCGCGCATGCGTGCACGTCAGGACCGAACGAGTCGCGCGATGGCGGCGGAAGCCTCGGCGAGCTTGCTGTCGGCCTCGTCGCCGCCCGCGGCTACCGCGCGGGTGACGCAGTGGCCCAGGTGCTCGTCGAGCAGGTTCAACGCCACCGACCGCAACGCACTGTTGACGGCGCTGATCTGGGTGAGGACGTCGATGCAGTACTCGTCCTCCTCAATCATCCTCGCGATACCCCGCACTTGGCCCTCGATGCGGCGCAGCCGCTTGGCGTAGTTGTCCTTCTGTTGCGAGTACCCGCGTGCGGATGTCATCTGCCCTCCCAGCATCGTCGTCGTCGGGTTGACCTCGGCCCACTGACCACCGTACCTCAATACCCCGGTGGGGTATCGTGATGGATTTTGGCGAACATAGCGCTGCGCGCATACTTGGACGATGGCCGAAACCACCGACGCGCACAAGGTCATCGACGTCAAACCTCGCAGCCGTGATGTTACCGACGGTCTGGAGAAGGCTGCTGCCCGTGGCATGTTGCGGGCGATAGGTATGGGCGACGATGACTTCGCCAAGCCGCAGATCGGGGTGGCTTCATCGTGGAACGAGATCACCCCGTGCAATCTGTCGCTCGATCGGCTGGCCAAAGCCGCCAAGGATGGGGTATTCGCCGCGGGGGGCTATCCGCTTGAGTTCGGGACGATTTCGGTGTCCGACGGCATCTCGATGGGCCACGAGGGAATGCACTTCTCGTTGGTGTCGCGCGAGGTGATCGCCGACAGCGTCGAAACTGTGATGCAGGCCGAGCGGCTCGACGGCTCGGTGCTGCTGGCCGGGTGCGACAAGTCGCTGCCCGGGATGCTGATGGCCGCCGCGCGGCTCGACCTGGCGGCGGTGTTCCTCTACGCGGGCTCGATTCTGCCGGGCCGGGCCAAGCTGTCCGACGGGAGCGAGCGCGACGTCACGATCATCGACGCGTTCGAGGCCGTCGGGGCATGCGCCCGCGGTTTGCTGCCCCGCGAGGATGTCGACGCCATCGAACGGGCCATCTGCCCCGGCGAAGGGGCGTGCGGCGGCATGTACACCGCCAACACCATGGCCAGCGCCGCCGAAGCCCTGGGTATGTCGTTGCCGGGCAGCGCGGCGCCGCCGGCGACCGATCGCCGCCGCGACGGGTTCGCGCGTCGCAGTGGCCAGGCCGTCGTCGAACTGCTGCGCCGTGGCATCACCGCCCGCGACATCCTCACCAAGGAGGCGTTCGAGAACGCCATCGCGGTGGTGATGGCGTTCGGCGGCTCAACCAACGCGGTGCTACACCTGCTGGCCATCGCGTATGAGGCCAATGTCAAGCTGTCGCTTGAGGATTTCAGCCGGATCGGATCGCGGGTGCCGCACCTGGCCGATGTCAAGCCGTTCGGTCGCCATGTGATGTTCGACGTCGACCGCATCGGCGGCGTGCCGGTGGTGATGAAGGCGCTGCTGGATGCCGGTCTGCTGCACGGTGACTGCCTGACGGTCACCGGGAAGACCATGGCCGAGAACCTTGCCACCATCGCCCCACCGGACCCGGACGGCAAGGTGCTGCATGCCCTGGACAACCCAATCCACCCGACCGGGGGGATCACCATCCTGCACGGATCGCTGGCGCCGGAGGGTGCGGTGGTCAAGACGGCTGGTTTCGACTCTGACGTGTTCGAGGGCACCGCAAGGGTTTTCGACGGTGAGCGCGCGGCATTGGATGCCTTTGAAGACGGCACCATCACCGCGGGCGACGCCGTGGTGATCCGCTACGAAGGGCCCAAGGGCGGGCCCGGGATGCGCGAGATGCTCGCCATCACCGGCGCCATCAAGGGCGCAGGACTGGGTAAGGACGTACTGCTGTTGACCGATGGCCGGTTCTCCGGCGGGACCACCGGCTTGTGCGTGGGACACGTCGCCCCGGAGGCGGTCGACGGTGGGCCGATCGCGCTGCTGCGCGACGGCGATCGGATCCGGCTGGATGTCGCCGACGCGACCCTCGACGTCTTAGTCGATGCCGGCGAGTTCGCGTCCCGCCGTGCGGGTTTCACTCCGCTGCCGTCGCGGTACACCACCGGCGTGCTGGCCAAGTACATCAAGCTGGTGGGTTCCGCCGCGATCGGGGCGGTCTGTAGCTAGTGTCGTGCGCTAGAAATTCGTTTACATAATTGTAATCGTGGTGGATCGCCTGACTGCACTACGAATCATGTTGTTGCGTGGGATGATTCGGCTATGG
>Ga0187766_10002680_pt1 | contig 10454 bp, 11 predicted proteins | sample 0216_QUI02_MP05__4_FD_132971 | JGI IMG/M metagenome (GOLD analysis project Ga0187766, IMG submission 132971) | Tropical peat soil microbial communities from peatlands in Department of Meta, Colombia - 0216_QUI02_MP05_20_MG | ecosystem: Environmental > Terrestrial > Soil > Wetlands > Peat ... | reverse complement strand
TGCAACGCGACACTGAAGCGGCGTTGCAGGAAGGGCTGGCGCGATACGAGCTTTCTGCTGGCCGTGTCCAGTTTCATGGAGCGGAAGCGAGCCTCGCTAACGCCATCCAGAAGTTGATCCCCGGCCCACAAGCGGGCACGCCGCCTTGGCAGCGGGCGCTGCAAGCAGTGCACCTGCCGCTCTACGACGTGCATTGGATGCCGGCAGTAATCGTGCAGAAGGGCGAAAGCGCGATCCGGGTCGGCCTTCCCGACGGCCGTATTGTGCCCTTGACGGGCTTGGCCGGCGAGATCCGGCGCAAGCTTGCACTCTATGATGTGGTTTACGTCAAGGTGATCGAGGCTAAGGAGAATGCGGGCAAGATTGACGCCGCCGCGCAACTGCGCGTGCGGCCGACGGTGCAGGGGGCGGCACTTGTGTTGGAGAATAGAACCGGGCGCATCCTCGCCATGGCCGGGAGTTTTTCCTACCCTCTAAGCCAGCTCAACCGCACTTGGCAGACGCAACGCCAGCCTGGCTCAGCCATCAAGCCGATCACATACCTGACGGCGCTACAAAACGGACTGCAGCCCAATACGCTAGTGCCCGACGAGCCGATTACCCTACGGCCCATCGGTAGTCGCGGCCACGACAAGGACTTCTGGACGCCGCGCAACGCCGACTCCAAGTCGGGCGGCCCCACGACCCTGCGGCGCGGTCTTGAACGGTCACGCAACCTCGTCACCGCGCATTTGCTTGATGGTGGGATCGATGCGGATCCCGAAAAGAGTCTCGACAAGGTTTGCGCCACCGCGGTGGCGGCAAAAATCTACAGCAACTGCATTCGCTACTATCCCTTCGTGCTGGGAGCGCAGCCGGTACGATTGATCGATCTCGCCGCCTTCTACGCCGCCGTTGCCAACGAGGGGGCGCGGCCAGAGCCGCACGCCATCGATTCGATTGAATGGAACGGCCGCACGATCTATGCCTATCCCAAGACGCCGCTGTTTCCCCAGATCGCCATGGTCGATCGTGCCAGCTTCTATCAGCTGAAGACCATTCTTCAGGGCGTGGTGGCGCGCGGCACCGCACGTGCAATCAGCTCTCTTTCACCATACGTCGCCGGCAAAACCGGCACGACTGAGGATGCCGTTGACGGCTGGTTTGTCGGCTTTACCAACGACGTCACAGTCGCGGTCTGGGTAGGTTACGACAACAGCGACGGCAAACGCCGCTCGCTCGGCTCCAGCGAGACTGGGGCGAATGTCGCGCTGCCGATCTTCGAGCCAATCATCGAGGCCATTTGGGCGGAGCAGATTGCTCCGAAGACGGTGCTGAACGGACCCTCGGCCGAGGCGCAAAACAATCTCATCGATCTGCCGATCGACTACGAATCCGGCGATCGCGTGAAGGCTGGTCACGGCTTCATCGAGCATTTCCGGCGCCAGCCCGACGGCAAGGTCGACGACACTCAATATCAATTAGTTTCGCGCGAATCGCCCCCCAATTCGAGCGTTCGCAGCGCCAGAGCTAACCATCCTCGAATGGCTTTGCGCAGGCCGTCCCCCACTCCAGGAGCCGATACCACCAACCAGGGCTACTACTGGGGCAACAACCAGGGTTACGGCGGTCTGTATCTCAACTGGGGCAGCGGAAACGGCGTGTGGCGATGGTGAATGCAATGCGAGCACCAGCGGCCCAGCGCTCAAAGTAAGTGGCTGAAGCGGCGTGTCGTCGCACTGACGGCATGCCGATTCAGGTATCTTTGTTGGGCTGGTGATTCCGGAACAACAATCATTTTCCCGGGCTGTACAGACTGTAGAGGTCTAGAACAAGAATTCAGATTAGTTATACAGTTAGCTCCAGGGTGGTCGCATGCCGGACTTCGCACTATCAATTGTTCTTGGCATCGCGCTCGCTGCCGCGACTGGGTTTCGCGTATTTTTGCCAATGCTCATTGTGAGCGTTGCGGCTTATACTGGCCATCTCTCCTTAGATAATAACTTTGCATGGCTCGGCACGTCACCTGCGCTAATCATGCTGAGTGTGGCGGCACTCGTGGAAATCTCAGCTTATTACATTCCAGTTGTAGACAATCTACTCGACTCCTTGGCTACACCAGCTGCATTCGTGGCTGGGACGGTCGTATCAGCAGCGGTTATGACCGACGTGCCGCCAATGGTGAAATGGACAGCGGCCGTTATAGCGGGCGGTGGCATTGCCGGCCTCACGCAAGGCCTGACCGCAATGATCAGGGGGCACTCGACGGTTTTGACGGGTGGGCTCGGCAACCCGGTGATCGCAACCGCAGAGCTCGGTGGTGCCCTGTTGTTGTCCCTTTTGGCGCTGGCTGCACCAGCTGCTGCAATCGCGTTGGTCGTCCTGTTCCTATGGCTGGCAATACGTCTATCCCGGCAGCTGTTCCGAGGAGCGAACTCATCGGACAGCCCAAAATAGGTGATGCAAATCAGGCCTTTCATGATGATGAAGGGATGTCGGCTTTATTCGGGGATAGGGGCTGTCTCTCCAGCTAAATCAAGCGGATCTACGGACCCGTGCTAGACTTAGCTCAAGAAACGAAGGATCAGAGTAAGCAAAACAGAGAGGACGATCGATGTCACGATGGGGAAATAGATACGGACATTTCCGTTTGGACTCTCGTATTTAATATCACCTGGCAGAAACGACAGTCCGGGAGTGACGTTGGGCCTGTTGGCAGCTGCGCGGCGGTCAGCCAGCCAGCCGATGAACGCAAGAACAAGCAGCACGACGAGGAAGACTTTCAGAAACATATCCATGACACTGTTGGTAAGCTTTAGGCCAATATAATAAGCTAGACGAACCTTGGTCTCATTTGGACGAAGTTCACTCCTTTCGGATAGCAGAGTTGTACCAACGTATGATGGAGGCGCGATAATTAAACATTTTATGTTTGGTAGGAGGGCATGGTGAGTGGGCAGCGTAAGCTGTGAGTAATTCCCATGGCCACCAACCTCGTCTCCCTTGTCAGCCAATTTCTTACCCCTGACATGATCGGGCGCATTGCTACTGCGCTCGGCCTTGATCGCAACAAGGTTCAATCCGCCGTCAGCGGCGGCGTACCGGCATTGCTTGCGGCATTCAGTGGCGTCGCCGCTCAACCTGGTGGCGCACAAAAGCTTGCCGACGCCGCAAAGCAGCAAGCTGGGTCGCTTGAAAATTTCGCCAGCGTGCTTGCCACTGGAGGGCAGTCCTCGCTCCTTGAGAAGGGAACGCAGATGCTCTCGTCGTTGGTGGGCGGCCAAAACCAAAATGCTCTGACTGATGCAGTCGCCAAATTTACCGGACTGGGCCAAAGCGCGAGCGGTTCGCTGCTGGGAATGCTAGCTCCGGTTGTCATGGGCACCATAGCCCAGCACCAAGGGACAACGCACGGCCTCGACGCGAATAGCATCGCTAAGCTTTTCGCGAGCCAAAAGGACAATATTGCAGCGGCATTACCCTCCAGTATGAGCAATTTGCTCAGTGGCACAGGTCTATTGAACTCGCTCGGTGACGCCGCGCGAACGGCAACAGCGGCAGGCAGCGAGGCAATGAGAGAGGCGTCGGCGACCCGACTGGTTGGCGCTGCGCGCCAGCGTGGCGCGGATACTTCGTCCAACTGGCTTTACTGGCTCCTTCCACTTGCGGCGGCAGCGGCTTTGCTCATCTACTTTGCCGTCAGGCCAACGCAAGAGGTTGTTCAGCAGGGCATGAACCAGGCGCAGAACGTGGCAGGCCAAGGAGTCGATATTGGCAAGCAGATCACCAACAGCATTGCCAACTTGCGTACAACGCTCGACGGCGTCAGCGACGTCGCCTCAGCGAAAGCAGCGCTCCCGAAAGTGCAGGAGGTCGCGGCGCAGATTGAAAAAACTGGCGGCGAAGTTGGGCAGTTGTCGGCGGATCAGCGTAAGCTTGTTGCTGGGTTGATCAACCCACTGATGCCGGCTTTCAATCAACTTTGCGACAAGGTGCTTGCCGTTCCGGGCGTTGCCGAGGTGTTGAAGCCAAGTATTGATGCCGTGAAGGCTAAGCTCACGACGTTTGTTGCGTGATTCTCACGCGCAAGATGAACGGATGAGTCTTAAGTGGAGGAGTAACGTCGATGACGGATAAGTCGAACTTCACACCGGGCGAATGGAAGCTTCTTCTTGAAAGCGTGACGATGGCGGGAATAGCGGTGTCGGCAGCAGATCCAAGTGGTCTGTGGGGTCTTCTAAAGGAGAGTTTCGCCGAAGGCAAGGAACTGGTTGCGGTCAAAACGGACCCCACGGCGAAACCACTTATCAAGGCTGTGGTGGCGGATTTCGAGACCGCCCAAGGCCGAAGCATCGCGCGCGACGGCCTGAAAGAGAAGCTCAGCGGCCTAAAGCCGGCTGAGATCACGGCGAAGTGCATCGAGACGTTGGGACAGGCCGGCGCGCTGGTTGATGAAAAAGCACCAGACGATGCCGGGGCGTTTAAGGCCTGGCTGCGTCAGATCAGCCAGCACGTGGCCGAAGCGTCCAACGAGGGTGGCCTTTTTAGCTCCGGCTCGCCTGTAAGCGAGAAGGAAAAAGCCACGCTTCAGGACATTTCCGGCGCGCTGAAATTGGCAGCGTGAAGTCCTTGGCGCGGGCGCCGGGGCCCTTGGGAGGTACACACATGGGTATCATCAGCTGGATTATTCTTGGTCTCATTGCCGGATTCATTGGCAGCAAGATTGTTGAGAGTGAGGGCCAAGGTTTTTGGCTCAACATTGCCCTGGGAATTGTCGGCGCTCTTGTCGGCGGGTTTCTGTTCGACCTGTTTGGCGCTTCCGGCGTTACCGGCCTGAATATCTACAGTATGATTGTCGCAATCGTGGGATCGATCGTGGTACTGCTGATCTACAATGCGCTGACAGGCCGCCGCCGCCGCGCTTGATACCCAATTAAAACTGACAACTGCAAGCCAAAGGGAGAAGAACAATGGCTGGAGTTGAAGATGTGATCCGTTCGTCCGTTCCAGGTGGCAACATCGGCAAGCCGCTGATGCTGGCTCTGCTGGCCTTACTGGCATCGGGTGCTCTGTTTAAAGGAGGTGGCGCGGCGAGTACAGCGAGCACGGGATCGCAGCCGACATCGGACCAGGGAGCCGGTGGACTGCTCGGAGGATTGGGCGGGTTATTGAGCAAGCTGCAGCAGGGCGGGCTTGGCAATGCGACTAATTCCTGGGTTGGCTCTGGTCAAAATCAACCGGTTTCGCATAGTCAACTTGGTTCGGCTCTCGGTCCGGACATCATCAAGACACTTGCTCAGCGGTCGGGTCTGTCCGAGGACGAGATTACCAAGCAGCTGTCGCAGGCCCTGCCGGGCGTGGTCGATAAGCTAACCCCCAACGGTCGACTGCCGACAATTGCAGAACTGTCGCAGATGATGTGACAGCCGACGCCTCGGCGCGCTGATAGTATCTGATCAAACTCGTGCGGTTAGTAAGAGGAAAACGCAGTCATGCCGAGCAAGTTTGCAGAAATGACCTCCCGCAACTTCAATCCGACGTTGGCCCCCGAGCTTTCCGATGAGGCGCGCAAGGCGGTGAACGCCGCATTCGACGCGATGTCGGTGTGGCGAACGGAAGCTCTCAATCACAGTGAGAAAGGTTTTGAACGAGTCATCGATAAGATGGCCGCAGCTGCGCGAGCGCTGGGATGGCCCGGTCAAATCGTCGATACCGCCCGTGCGCAAATGCAAAGTATCGCCAAAATGCAGATCCGAGTGATCGACAGCATGATGGATGCTTGGGAGGAAGAGATCAAGTCGCCGAGCTCGCCATCGGCGATCCTATCGAAGCTAAAATCCTTGCCCAACCTTGGCACGGCCGGCATTTGGCCAGGTGCCGCTACCGCATCGCAGATGGCGGCGTGCAACCCCTTCGGGGCCTACATGCAAGTCGCAGAACAGTGGCAAAAAGCATGGGCCGATGCGATGGCTTTTTGGGCCAATACCGGCGAGCCGAATAATTGGCGCGCTCGATTGTGATGCGCGATATTTGCTCAGCGGGCTCCAGTAAATATTGGCATCGTCACAAATGATGCCGCTGTCAACTAGTGCAGAGTCGTCCGAGCAAGGAAAATGCCAACTATTCCTCGAAGTTATCTTGCACTGGCCGTAATCGGTCTCAGCCTCGCACTGTCGGCGTGCGGCTACAACACGATCCCGACACTCGAGGAGCAGGCCAAAGCGCGGTGGTCAGACGTTCAAAACCAATATCAGCGCCGCGCGGATCTCATCCCCAATTTGGTATCAACTGTGCAAGGTTATGCCGCGCAGGAAAAGAACGTTCTCACCGCTGTCGTAGAGGCGCGAGCAAAGGCCACACAGATCAAGCTAGATGCCTCTGATCTCACCGATCCGAGCAAGGTAAAAGCCTTTCAGGACGCGCAGAACCAGTTGACTGGTGCGCTCGGCCGGTTGTTGGCAGTAACCGAGAATTACCCGGATCTCAAATCCAACTCCAACTTCCTGGCATTGCAGTCGCAACTCGAAAGCACTGAGAACCAGATCTCAATGGCGCGGCGCAACTACATCGCTTCAGTACGGGATTACAATCTGTCACTGCGCACATTCCCGACGGTGCTGTGGGCGAAGACGGCTTTTTCCGGTAACCAGCCAATGGCGGAGTTCGCTGCGAGTGAGGGTTCGGAAAAGCCGCCTGTGGTGAAGTTCTGATGATCATCTGAAGATGATCGCGTGGGCTGACTTTTCGCGACAAAAACGGTGGTCATCCTACCCGTTGGCGCACCGGATAGTGAGGCACCTCATGCGTATAGGCTCAAAGCATTGCTGCGTAATCCCTTGCGCGCTCGACTACAGTTCTGCCGGAGGAGCAAAGGCATGGGACACAGACTGACCACTGCACTAATCTTCCTCAATGCCATGGGTTTCTTCGCGTGCGTGATCCTAATTGCGGCGAACGGCAACCAGACGCCCGACGTGGCAATACATTTCACCCGTGCGATCCAATCCTCGATTCGAATGTTTGTCCTCGGAGTTGGACTTCCGCTAGCCGCCTGGGAAATCGCTGCTGCTGAATTTAACCGGTCTAATGCCAAGGTTAGATTACTTGAATCCTGGACAACGTATCTTTTGCTGGTTGTTTCATGGGCGTTGTTCTTCATTGCAGCGTGGCGGCTACCGACGTTGATCATTTATGGCTTGAGGGCTTGAGCCTTGCTGCCCATCTGGAACACGTCCTGCTGCCAGCCATGTCATTCGATGATGAACCGCCAATGCTGAACTAGCCATCGCGAGTACGTCTTGAGCACAATGGGTAAGTCCGATGCGGATTTTGCGTTTTTTCTTGCTTGTCGCATCTGTCGTCGGGGCGGTCTACATTTTTCATGCCCTTGATATCGGAACTATCCCAGGTACGGAACGGTCGATAGCTTGGCTGTTTGGGCTAGGACTGGTCTTAAATATCATCTTTCTTCTTTTTTGCGGTCCGATCGTTACCGGAAATTCGCGGTTCACCTACCTTCTTCGTCTTTGGTACGATGCCAAAATGCGTGAACTCAGAGAACGCGCGGGTGAGCCGCCGCGATTGGACTGAGAGGTTGGCCCACGCGATCGACTGAAATTCTGAACGGAGAGAAATATGCGCTGGGATGATTTTCGCCGCAGTAGCAACATCGAAGACGACCGCGAGGCGAGCGCGTCGCGCGGTGGCGGCTTGGGCATACCTGGCGGCGGTGGTGGACTTGGTATCGGTATGATCATCATTCTCGGCTTGATCGGCTGGGCACTAGGTATCGATCCGAGCGTCCTCATCGGCGGCGCACAGATCCTCACCGGCGGTGGACAGGCCACGCAGCAGAGTGGCCCAGCTCCCGAGGTCGAGACCGGCACGCCAAACGACCCGACCGGTCAATTCGTAGCCGCGGTGTTGGGCAGCACGGAGGATGTTTGGACCGAGATCTTCGCCTCCAATGGGCGTACCTATCACCCGCCGAAGCTGCGGCTCTTTTCCGGCTCGGAACCGACCCCGTGCGCTTTTGCAAGGTCGGCCATGGGGCCGTTTTATTGCCCGCGGGATCAGCGCGTTTATCTCGATACTTCGTTCTTCAACGATCTGCAGAATAAGTTTGGCGGCTGCTCGAACAGCAAGGCCTGCCAATTCTCAGAAGCCTACGTCATAGCGCATGAGGTCGGCCATCACGTGCAAGATGAGCTCGGTATCCTGCCGCGCGTGACGCAAGCCCAGCAGGCTGCATCGAGCCAGGCGGATGCGAACGCGCTCCAAGTCCGCGTCGAGTTGCAAGCCGATTGCTTTGCTGGCATATGGGCAAATCACGCCCAGCAAAGGTATAGCTTCCTTGACCCGGGCGATGTCGATCAGGCCCTACAAACCGCCTCAGCCATTGGCGATGATCGGCTGCAAAGGGAAACGCAGGGCTATGTAGTCCCGGACGCCTTCACCCACGGCACTTCGGCGCAGCGCAAGCGTTGGTTCTTAAACGGTTTCAACTCGGGCAAAATTTCCGACTGCAATACCTTCTCTGGGGACTTGTAATAGGGCTAACTGACAGCGAGTCACCGAGCGTTCGCTTGTCGGGCCGTATGTCCGCTTTTGGCATAGAGCAGACATGACAGTCGCGCCCCGCAATGTCCGCTTTCGGGGGTAAAGCGGACATTGACTGGACGTGCTCCGATGTCCGCTTCTGACCCAAAGCGGACATTCAGTCCTGAGGATTGTTGCCACGCAAAATGATGGTCGGCCCCCATTTCGCCAGTCTTAAATCCTTGCTGTAATCGCGTTATTCTAAAGCATAGTCCGCACAGGCCCTGAGCTTTGGGGGCGGCGATGCGACGACGCACCTTCATTGAAGGAATTACTGTTTTCGCGGCTATTTGGCCGCTCGCGGCGCCGGCGCAGCAGTCGGCAATGCCGGTGGTCGGGTTCCTTAGCGCCCGATGGCCAGATGAGGCGACTGCCGATGTCAACGCATTCCGCCAGGGTTTGGGCGAGAGTGGTTATTTTGAGGGCAAGAACGTCACCGTCGAATATCGCTGGGCGGAGGGCCAGTATGCTCGACTACCGGCGTTGGCGGCCGAGCTTGTCAGACGTCAGGTCGCGGTGATTGCTGCTACCGGCGGTGAGCCCTCAGCAATGGCAGCCAAGGCCGCCACTGCCACGATTCCAATCGTGTTCGCCATCGGCGCTGATCCCGTCCGGCTTGGCCTCGTGGCCAGTCTCAACAAGCCGGGCGGCAATGTCACTGGCGTGACGTTCATCTTTTCTGAACTTGGAACGAAGCAACTGGAACTGCTCCGCAAGCTCCTGCCCAACGCAACCACGATTGCGATACTCGTCAATCCAAACTATCTGGATACCCCGACCGAGGTCAGCGACGTGCAGGCTGGCGCACGCTCGTTCGGACTGCAAGTCAACGTTCTAAACGCCAGCACCGAAAAGGAAATCGACGCTGCTTTTATAAGCCTTGTCCAGCGGAGGGTCGATGCTCTCATTGTTGGCAGCGATCCTTTTCTGTTTGGCCAACGTGATCACCTAGTACAACTGGCAGCGCGCCACGCGGTCCCTACGATCTATTTTTCGCGTGAGTTCGTCGACGCCGGCGGCTTGATGAGCTACGGAGCTGACCTCGCCAACGGATATCGCCAAGTTGGTGTCTACACTGGCCAGATCCTCAGTGGCGCCAAGCCAGCCGAGTTGCCAGTGCTACAGCCAACTAGTTTCGTATTTTTCCTTAACCTCAGAACTGCCAAGGCACTGGGCATTAACGTGCCGGCAACATTGCTCGCTATCGCCGACGAGGTGATCGAATAGCGCCGTTTCTACCGCAGCGCACAATGTCTGCTTTTGGCACAAAGCGGACATCACGCGACTGAGCTCCAATGTCCGCTTTCGGGGTAAAGCGGACCTTCTCTGAAGGGACCTCAATGTCCGCTTATGACCCAAAGCGGACATCGCCGAAAAGCGCGCTCGTTCGCAAACTGCGGCTTCGTGAATGGCGTCGCGTCGACGATACTTCAAGACGCGTCATTGCATTCGAGGTCAGCCCACACGCCAGCATGATCCGAGGGCCATAACGACGGATCGTCAGGGCTCGCACTATCAAAGCAAATCCCGCTTGCAGCAATTTCGAGCTCGCCGGACACCCAGATGTAGTCGATGCATCGATCCATCCGGGGCCAATCGGGATGCGAGACCGAGCCATCGTGGTCGGCAAGCGGCGTAAACGCGGTAGGCGACGTCTGCGTCGGACGGAAACGACTGGCCATCAGGGCGCCGGAGGGCGCATCGAGGCGGGCGTTGAAATCTCCGCAAACGATGCGCGCGGGAACTTCGTCGCGCGTATCGATCCACGCCAGCAGTTGTTGCACCTGGAAAAGCCGAAGCGAATCATCACCGCGCGACATGTAGAGATGGGTTACGTAAACATCCAACGGCATTCCGCCAATGAGGACGCGAGCAAC
>Ga0187766_10002679_pt1 | contig 10461 bp, 12 predicted proteins | sample 0216_QUI02_MP05__4_FD_132971 | JGI IMG/M metagenome (GOLD analysis project Ga0187766, IMG submission 132971) | Tropical peat soil microbial communities from peatlands in Department of Meta, Colombia - 0216_QUI02_MP05_20_MG | ecosystem: Environmental > Terrestrial > Soil > Wetlands > Peat ... | reverse complement strand
TCGCGCCAATTTTGATATGGAGCAATTCGCCCGTTTGAAGAAGGGACACATTCCGCACGGGATGGACGATAAATGGTTCGTCTATTACGCGGAGCCGCATCTTTTTTTCCACCGCAGCTGGACAGGTCGACCGGTATACAGACTGACCTTGAAGACAAGGCCTGAAGGTGCTGAAGTGCTGGAAGCACTCTGGTCAAGAGACCTAGCGGCGTCCTCCAAAAAAGGTCCAGATTACGAGAGACACCTTTTAGATTTCTTGGTCTCTAATCTCATACTCGGCGAGGCAAAACCATTCCCTTTGCCCCCGGGCTTAGGGCCGCCCACGGATGGTGCCTTTCAGCACAACGTCTCAGGTACCGGCTACCCGGAGGCGGCCCCACTGAAAGAACCGAGGCCACAAGCAAAGCCTTGGTGGCAATTCTGGTAAATGCCAAATGCCGATAGCTACTTGTCAGGTCCTTTACCACGCATTCGGCGGTCCTACTGGCTCATCTTGCAAAAACGTTCTTTGCTCTCCAGTACTTGTCTCTGTCGTGTGTGTTCTGACTACTAATGGGTGCCTCATCGTACCCACATGGACGATAACTTCGCTAAGTCAGACACTTTACAGTTGTTGACTGCAATGCGTCCCTAAGCGCATATTAGCGACCAGCTCAGGTGCATTTGCTACGGGGGGAGCGATGCAATCAACGCAACCAGCCACCAGTCCGCTAGGAATTCTTCTAATCGTCGCGGCGATATATCTTGTCTTCAAGAGTCCCAAAAGACTTCAAACCCTCGGGCGGATGGTAGTCGGTTTCATAGCGACTGTGTTGGTATTCATCATTCCGGGAGCCGTCTTGCGGATGGGCGACCCTCATGCCCAGGGAAGAATTGGCTACCTCGTTGCATTGCTTGTCGCTGTTATCGTTGGCTGGTGGCACACGCGTTCTCTGCGTGGGACCAGTAAAGATACTTCAGTGACCCGTGGCTGGTAGTCAAGCCCTCTAGCTGTAGTATTCTCTGTTCAACTTATGGGAGCTTCTGAATCATCTTGGCAACGCACGCCGTTCACCGAAGGAGTCCCGATTCGGTATCGCGCCAATTTTGATATGGAGCAGCTCGCCATTTTGAAAAAGGGACTCATTCCGCACGCGAGGGAGGATAAATGTTTCGTCTATTACGCGGAGCCGCATCTTTTTTTCCACCGCGGCTGGACAGGTCAACCGGTCTATAGAGTGACTTTGAAGACATCGCCGCAAGGTGCTGACGTAGTGGAAGCGCTCTGGTCCAAAGACTTAGCGGCGTCCTTCAAACAAGGTCCGGATTACGAGGTGCAACTCCTGGACTTCGTGGTCTCTAATCTCATACTCGGCGAGAGGAAGCCGTTCCCCTTGCCTCCGGGCGTTAGGCCGCCAACTAACGGTGCCTTTCAGCACCACTTCTCAGGTACTGGCAATCAGGAGACGGCCCAACTGGAAGAGCCGAGGCCACAAGCAAAGCCTTGGTGGCGATTCTGGTAAGTGACGCACTCGTTCAGTCGGACCTGACAACCATCCTGTCAGCACTCGTCAAAGTTCGCGCAGGTCTTCAAGCACGACTGTTCTTTTTGCTGCCACGGGTTCACCTTATCCCTTACCACGTCTTCATACAATCGGATTTTGATCCCGTCAGTCTTGGCAGGTCGCCAAACCGGACAGATTTCCTCGTGGCAGATTCACCTCGAATTGCACGAAGCATGGACCCTAAATCGAGTCGGTCACGTTGGAATAAACAAATCAAGTCAGAATCGAAATCTCTCTTGACTGGTCTTCGACTCAGGATAATTCTCTCAGGTAAATGGCCCAGCCTCCGTTCTTGTCTCCCGGAGGTGTCGAATGGCGACCCATTTCGTGCATACCTTTCTGTTTGCCTGTTCCGCGTGTGGGCTTCCTGTGGCCATTACTCGAACAAGTGAGTCTACAAGCTGGGAATCTGTTGGGAATGTAACGATGCGTACGTACTGTGGCTACTGTGGTAAGGCATGCTACTGCGCGTCAGCCACAGCAAGACGCCGCTACGTGGACGAATGGGAACGAACCAAGGAAGCAAGCCAGAGTTAACATGACCTTGCCAGCAAGCCAGTTCATCAGGCATTCGGGGTAATAGTAATCTCCGCGGGCCACGCATTTTTTGTTTTTGTGCTTTTCGCGTAACCAGACAAGTTCCTCATAGTACCCACCGGATCTTCCGTATTTCCTTCGCGCTGACCTTCGGATGGACAGTCTGCGCTCCGACCCGCGCTTTCAGGACCTGCTGCGCCGGATGAACTTCCCACAATGATTGGACAATACCAGCGCGCAAGACGCTTCAAATCCTGGCACCGGTAACCGGACAAGTTCCTCATGGTACCTAGATAGACAGGTAGCGCTGCTAAGCAGGAGTAATGGCTGTGCGATTACGGAGCGGTAGACTCAGCGCGCCTTGGGCGATGCCATCGCCGTCGCCACACGGCCCGCGATGTTGAACACGATAGGCCAGAGCAGGTAGAAAAGAACCACCAGGTACATCACTTCGTTCCCCTCGGCGAACGCCCACATCCCAGACGAGGCATTTTGCTGATCGATGATCTGCGCGCTCGACATTCCCGTGGTGGCAGACTGATACAGGATCATCAGGTTGCGCTTGAGAACCATGCCTTGATAGGCAAGCAGCCATATGACCACGAAAGTGAACACTTCGTATCCTGCGCGCACAAACCAGTTCAGGCTACGCACAAACCGTGCATACCGGTCCATTTCTGCGGGCGCTCTGTCGTTCAGCATCGAAAGAATGGCGAACCCAAAGGGCCCGAATGCTGCTAAAAACAGCCACAAAGAAGATCGCTCCTTCGATCGAATCACCTGAAACCACACAAGCAGCCACAGGACCAATACGACCGCGCACGATGCCCAAAACGCCATGTTCCTTACGAGGCTCAGGAAATGGTAGTTCCGGGCATAATTCGGGTGACCTGCCGCACTTTCGGGATTAATCAGGCTGAACAGCAATCCCTCCAGCTTCAACACCATGGGAATCAGCAACAGCAGCACAAGCGCGACGACCGTTTGCTTCTTCATCATCCACATCATGCCAGAGCTTTCCCCGGCTCCTGCGTGACGTTCAAGTCTATATGCGTTCGTTGAAGCCATTTGGATGCGATGTAGTACGCAGAGGGCAAAACCTCAATCACAACGTGAACTGCGATGGGCTTCTAGTTTCCTTTAAGCGCGTAGCCGACATCGAACGGCAGCTTTCCATCGATGCGCAACACTTTGACCGAACTGTTGATGGCATACACGTCCACCAGGCCAACCGCGCCGGGAGTGGCCTCGACCGTGCGCATCAGGTCCTCATCGCTTTGCACAACCTTTATTATCGTGCGCGATTCATTGAGCTTGGCGACAAGAGGCTTCAGCTCAACCGCATCCATGCCAAAGAGTTTCTGAACCGCCGTGCGCATTTCCGGCGACTCCGGGTCATGTATAACGATCGTAAAATTTTTGCCGTCAGGCCAAGCCTTCTGGGTGCCTTTGCAGAGTTTTACGAGGTCGGCAAGGGGAATGTCTTGAAGCTTGCTGCTCGCGGAGGCAACCAGCGCCCAGTTCCTGACTGCGGACGGAAGAGGCGCGACGAAAGCGAAAGTGAGACACAAAACTACACAAAATTGCAGCAGTCGCACGAAATGGCGTTCTTCTTTCATCCCACCACACACCTTTCTGGCAGGTTGCCCATAGTTTCGAGATTGGCTGCGTCCAACACAAGTACCAGCTAGGCGCAATGTGTCCAACCTGCTGTCTCCCCTCCCTACTTGGAGACTGCGCACACCTGTCCTTCGGTCCAGTATCGAGCGCACCGTGTATCCCTATACCTTCGAGGAGTATCCCGGAAGAGCTTCAAGCTGAAACAAGGAGTGCACTGCCATGCCGCACACACCAGCCCTACGTCTCTTGCTGGTTCTGGCGATTCTGCCCGCCCTACCCTGCTCGGCGCAGCAGACCGCCCACCTCTCAAATACCAAGGCTCTGCCGGCAAAGCCCGCGCCGGTGAAGGTCATCCCGGCCTCGCAGCACGTTTTCGGTTCGATCGGCATTGCTTCCAAGTCGATCGAAGCACGGCAGCAACTGGAGATCGCGCTCGAGCGCTACGAGAACGCTCAATACCCCGAATCCATAGAGCACTCCAAAATAGCCTTGAAGACGGATCCAAACTGCGCCCTGGCGTTTGCGCTTTGGTCCTACGCCGCCCGCTGGACCACTCCCTCGCCGGACGCTGTGCAAAAAGCGCTTGCGCTCTCGGCAAAGAGTGCTGCAGACGAAAAACTTCTGGTGAAGTTCATGACCGGGACCCAAGAAGCGGATGCGCTTCCCGCCATCATGGCCATGAACGACCTTGTTAACAAACATCCAAAAGACAAACACGTGCTCTACCTTGCCGGCGAATGGCTCTTCTTCCAGGAAGATTATGTCCGTGGCCGGGAGCTCATGGAAAAGTCTTTGCAGTTGGATCCAAAGTTTCCTCCGGCATTGAACACGCTTGGTTACGCGTATGTGGAGTCACTTGATCCGGAACCTGCCAAAGGCATCGATCTTTTGAGGCGTTACGCGGAAGTGTTGCCCGACGATCCCAACCCGCAGGACTCGCTCGGCGAGGTACTGCGGATGATCGGCGATGATTCTGGTTCCCTAGCCCGCTACGCCGCCGCGCTGGACATCTCCCCGACCTTTATTACCTCTCAATACGGGCGCGGCGACACCTACACCCTTATGGGCAAATACGGCCTGGCTCGCGCCGAGTACGATAAGGCATTGAAAATCGCAAAGACGGAGCATGACGTCCTGCACATCGAATTTCAAAATGCCTTGGTCTACTTCTGGCAAAGAGATCCCCGCACCGGCGGAGCCGAGCTTGCCAAGCTTTCCGAAAAGGCGGCGGAAGCGAACGACTCCATAGCACAGTTTGAAATTGACTACGCCCGTGCTCTTCTCGCGCCGGATTCGCAGAGCGCATCCGATCTGCTTGCGGCCATGGAAGACCATCTCGCGCAGGTGCCCTCGGATCAGATGACATCCGAACGCAACCAGGAATACGCGACCGTTCTCCGTGAAGAAATTCGCTTGGCCCTGGCCAGTCACAAAACGGGCGACGCCGACGGGCGGATCCAAAAGCTCGATCAACTTGCCGCCGCTTCCCGCGACCAGAAAGTCGAAAATATCTACGAGTCTTCTCGCGGTCTCGTCATGAGCGCCAACGGTGATTACGCCAACGCTGTCGACGAGCTTTCCTGCGATTTGCACTCGCCTTTGGTCGTCCAGCAGTTGATAGTTGTCCAGCAAAAGCTCAACAATCAACAAGACCTTGAGAAGGCGCAACTTCGCCTCAAATACCTGCGCACGCCCACCGCTGAGTGGTACGTGGTCACCAAAAAGAATCCAGAGACACAAGCTGCCGCAAACTGACCCCTCTTTCTTACAAAAGCGAAGGCTGCCTACAACGAGTGCCCGCTTCTCCGGCAACGTCGTTGCCAGGCACACTCTGTGTTTTCTTTTTCGAGTTGCCGGCAATGTCATTACAATCCGTAAACCTAACCGCGCGACAGAGAAGCTATCCCTTTCGTTCCTCCACGGACGGCAAACCGGTGGCCTTCTCGTGTAAGAATGTTGCGTAAGTGCGGATCTCAAAAGCAGAAACTGAACCCACAATGAAAACGGAATTGCTGCGATTCAATGGCGCTGTCGAGCGGGATCCCGCCATCAATGCGTGGATGAAAGAGCACTCAGGCGAATTGGGAGCCATAGCGCGCCAGTGGTTTCAGGTGATGCGCAAATGCGGCGACGAAGTCCGGGAGCTCTTACATGACGGCTGTCCGGTTGCCTGTTTGGGAGATGCGCCCTTCGGCTACGTCAATGTATTCACTTCGCACGTAAGCGTGGGGTTCTTTCACGGCGCAGCGCTGCCGGATCCGGCCCGCTTGTTGCAGGGCACTGGCAAATTCATGCGCCATGTGAAACTGAGACCGGGAACCGCCACAAACGCCGCAGCGCTAAACAGGCTCATCAATGCGGCGTACTCGGATATAAAGGCGCGCGTCGAAAACGGCTGGCCCCAAGAAACACCTTAAGAGGCCGGCCAGTACGTGCTCAGCTCTTATGGCTCGCCGTGACCGAAGAGATGACGGGTGTCTCCTTAAGAGGCCAACACCCGGAGACAAACTCTTGCAACGGCCGAGCCGGTTCAGGGAAGACGCTGACGGCGACCGGGAAGCTCTCATTACTCTTTGAATAAATGCGACGCGTGGGTGACCGACGCGTTTGCCCGCATTGCCGCGGCGACCATGGCCGCTTCCGTCAGCATCGTGTCATTTGCTCCGGCCTCACGCGCCGCTCTCATATGCAACTCAATGCAGTAAGGGCATTGCGTTGTCAGTGCGACCGCTACCGAAATCAACTGCTTGTGCAGGACATCGATGGCACCGGCTTTGAACACCTCTTTATTAAAAGTCCAGAAGGCTTTCATTGTGTCAGGTGCATTCTCATCGAGCTTCTTGAGCCTAGTGAGATTCTTCATATCAAACATGTGAGTGACTCCTTTCAGTTCTGTGTAAAGTTGCTTCCGGCCTAAAAGAGTGCGGAAAGCGCGTTTGGTTATACGTTCATTGCGGCAGTTCTTTGCCAGACTGCTCCGCTACCATGTAATCGGCATACCAGTCTGCCCAGTTCGCGTCGCGCTGCCCGATGCGCTTCTCGTGCTCGCCGTGGGCGGCCTCCGCACGCCGAAAGGCGCTCGCCAGATCGTTCGCCGTTGCGAAGGTTGTCGCCGTCGCGTCGATGCGACCCGGAAGCCGCGTCGTGATTTCCTGGAACAACCAGCCATTCCCGTCCGGATCGCGGAACGAGGCGAACGAGCGGTAGCTGCGATGCTCGGGATCAGGACCGTTGACCCGGATCCGTCCAAACAAGTAGGGTTCGTCCGAGCCAGCGTACACGTCGCCGGCGCTGTGGAACGCTTCGCTGACCTCAACGCCGTGAAAAAGCAGATTCTTGCGCGCGGCCTCGATGTCATCGACGATCAAATAAAGACCTTGCGCCGAGCCGGGAGCCGCTCCGGTGACATTCTTGCCGAAGATGACCGAACAGCCGGAGCCAGGCGGCGTGAACTGAATCACGCGTAAGTCTTTGCCGTTGTCGTGGTCGGCGTCGATTCGCCACCCGAGCCTCGCGTAGAACTCCTTCGCGCGATCGACATCCGAGACTGGGATAACGACGATTTCGAGTTTCATGTCGACTTTCGCCACGCTGGCGGCGTCGTTGGCCTGGACTCCATGCGCCGGATTTGCCATGTTTTTTCCTCCTTTTGCGTTCAACTGAAATTCTTCTCCTCCATGCCTCACTGTGGTGGGATTCTCTGCTGTCAGTGGCGAAGAATGGGCGCTCCAAACTGCGCGCCCGTGAGTCCGCCATCCACCACCAACTCGACCGCGTTGACGTAGGAGGAATCCTCCGAGGCAAGGAACAGCACGGCCTTTGCAATTTCTTCCGGTTCACCCCAGCGGCCCAGCGGAACTACAGAGGAGAAGAACTTCTCTTCTTTGTCGGATGCGTCTGTGGACATGGCGGCGCGGGCTCCGCGCTTCCAAATCGGGGTTTTAATCGAGCCTGGTGCGACGACATTCACGCGAATGTTGCGCGGTGCCAGGTCTGCGGCGATCGCTCGCGCCATCGACACGAGACCACCCTTTGCGGCTGCGTATGCGGCCACACCCGGTTGGCCTAGATAGTTGTGTACCGACCCATTAAAGATGATGCTGCCGTTGTCGTTCAGAAGAGGCGCCGCGGAATTGACGGTAAAGAAAGCGCCGTTAAGGTCGGCGTGGATCACGTTCTCGAAAATGGCCTCGTCGGTAGAGCCGGTAGGCGTCCTGCCGGATATTCCGGCATTGGCAAACACGATGTCGAGCTTCCCGAAATCTTTGGCCAAGGTTGCAAAGAGCTGCTTGCGGTCTTCGGCAACAGTGATGTCTGCACGGTAGCCACGCGCGTTTGGTCCGAGTTCTGCTACCGCTTCATCGAGCGTCTTCTGGTCGCGACCGGTAATGGCGACCTGTGCGCCTTCAGCAATGAAAAGTCGGGCAGTGGCCAGACCGATGCCACTGTTACCACCGGTAATCAGAGCCTTCTTGCCTGTGAGCTTCATAATGCCTCCTTTTTGAAGAACCCGACCGCAGCGACCTGAAGCCGCGCGAACTTCTTCTGCGAACAGTTGGGGCTGTTCCCAAGCCGCAAAAAGCCCCTTCTTGGGGGCAGCCTTCGGCTCCTCCGTCTCTGGACCTGGCGATTATTTTTTTGCGTCGGCTGGGACGACAAACTCCGTCGGTGGGTAGCGAAAAGCCTAACACAAAACGAAGGTCCGGAGCATTAAGTCCCGGCACCGCTAATCGGAAAAGTCGCTCATAGTGCCGGTGTGTCCGGCTTGTCCCTCTACTAGGACGTCGGCACATCGCGAACGTCGCTGTGGCTGTTATCACGAGACCTAGATATAGTGGCCACCATGGCAACGACGGAGCGCGCCGTTCAACCGGCCAAAGATCTCAACGCGAACACCGCGACTGCATTCCCCGGGCGCCTACTTTGCCTCGACATCTACCGTGGCCTGATGGTTGCGGGGATGATCCTCGTGGACAATCCCGGCAGCGATGAGAGCGCCTACTGGCCCATCATGCACGCTAAGTGGAACGGTTGGACACCCGCCGATTTCATCTTTCCCTCATTTCTCTTGCTCGTGGGAATTTCTCTCGTCTACTCGTTTGAATCGCGTCGGCAGCGGGGCGAAACCAAAGAGCAGATTCTCTTCCACGCTTTTAAGCGGAGCCTAATCCTTATCGCCATCGGATTACTCGTCAACGCTTCACCGATTTATGGGCTGGACTTGCACACGTGGCGGTTCGAAGGCGTCACCCAGCGGATTGGGCTTTGCTATTTCTTTGCGGCGATTCTGGAATTGTGGACCGGACGTCGCGGGCAACTTCTCGCCTTGCTCGGATGCCTCCTTGGCTACTGGGCGCTCTTGCGCTTCGTACCTGTGCCCGGCGCCGGCGTTCCCGGCCGCGATATTCCTTTCATGGACCAAATGCAGAATCTCCCTGCTTGGCTGGATCGAAAGCTATTTATGGGTCATCTGTACGATGGAACCCGCGACCCGGAAGGAATCATCCACACCATTCCTGCGATCGGCACGACACTGATAGGCGTTTTGACCGGGCACTGGCTCAAGTCAAACCGAGGTGCCACACGGATCATTGTTGGAATGGTGCTCTTTGGAATTCTAGGTATGTTCGCAGGCGAGCTGTGGAATCGCTGGTTTCCGATCAACAAGAATTTGTGGACTAGTTCTTTTGTCTTGTTTAGCGGAGGCTTCGCGCTTCTCTTCCTGTCACTACTTTACTGGATGACCGAGGTAAAGCACTGGCGCGGGAAATGGACCATCCCAATCCTGGTCTTCGGCATGAATGCCATTGCCGGTTTTGTGGCTGACTCGCTGATTTACGGCCCTGGTTATACCTTCACGGTGACATCCGCGAACGGCAAGACCGTGAATTGGCACGAGGCTGTCCAGGCCCACCTTGAAGCAGCGGGGTTGAGCGTCGCCAATGCTTCGTTGGTCTATTCCCTCTGCGCTGTTCTGCTTTGCTGGATCATGCTCTGGTTCTTGTGGCGCAAGAAGATTTTCTTGAAAGTGTAGGTCTCGGAGTCAGCAAGCCCTTGTTGGTGTACAAAGATCGTCAACTCCCGATTAGCCGGCAATTAAACAAGTGGGGCTAGTACCCACTTGGGAGGTAACCCCTGCCGGCTCAGGCGGTCGATGCAACACTTGCTTGCAGTTTACTCGCAACGACGTCGCATCGCAGGCGCGTTAGGCAGGTCGGCCGCCGTGGCGCGCGATTTCCCGACTTACCGTGAAGGCAGCTCGATGGAGGCAACCGGCGATCTCACGAATCGACGAGCCGGAAGCCATCCCACGCGAAATGTCCTCTCGCTCAGCGAATGTGAGCGCTAGCCGCGAGCGGCGACGAGCCACATGAGGGATGCCGCCGCGAGGCAGCAACACAGCGCGAATCGCATTGTGACACTTGCCGTAAGCGCGCCCGATCTCATGCAGCGTCTGCCCGGCCTTCCATCGACTCCAAATCTCACGCTTATCGATCGCAGAAAGCCCCAACCTCTCTGATCTCATAGCAACACCACCTTTTCAGAGCAGATTTACATCTCAGATGGTGTTGCATCGACCTGTCGAATGCACCCGGGTTACCGGTAAGGTTGCGGCCAGTACTTGACCTTACCGATTACCCCTGCCGACTCAGATGGTCGACGCAACACTTGCTTGCAGTTTATCTGCGGGAGTCTCGAATCCTAAGGTTTTTCTGGGGCGTTGATTCAAGCGCAGCGAGACTTGGTCGAGCTGCGCTTG
>Ga0187766_10002677_pt1 | contig 10466 bp, 11 predicted proteins | sample 0216_QUI02_MP05__4_FD_132971 | JGI IMG/M metagenome (GOLD analysis project Ga0187766, IMG submission 132971) | Tropical peat soil microbial communities from peatlands in Department of Meta, Colombia - 0216_QUI02_MP05_20_MG | ecosystem: Environmental > Terrestrial > Soil > Wetlands > Peat ... | reverse complement strand
TGCATCGATCTCTTCCAATGCTCCTGCTCCGGCTTGGGCCGCAGCGTTGACAGGCCCGTACAGATATCTATCGTACTCGGAGTTCTGGGCTGGGTTGGGCACCGGGTTGACAGAATCCAAGCTACCGGTTACGGCCGCGTTGATGGTCGTGATGGAGCCAGTTGCCCAGTGCTGCCAGTCCAATCCAGCGGTGCTTTCAGTGATAGCGTTGGAAGTGCCCCAAGGCTTGAACGATGGGTTCCATGCGTACACCTGGAGTGGGTATTCGATGATGATTCCCGGCCGCTGATCAGCGACTATCCTCACCATGTGCTGTGCGTCTGCGAGCCTTCCCTGAGCGTTGAAGTTGCTGCTGTAGTCGACTGCTAGTGAGTTGTAGGTGGAGTTTGACCACCAATAGTAATTCTGGCCATTCGGTGGGAAGTCGTTTGCGCTCGCGCCTCTATAGAGGACAACGTTCTGTGTACCGAAGTCAGGCAGAGTAGTCCCACCACCATTGCCGATGAACCCTGCATCCCATCCACCATTAGCGAAAGATGGCGCGGGACAGTTCTGTGCGCCTGAACCTTCGACTGGGAGAGGGGCAATAGCGCCGCTCTGGCCGCAGGTTGTGTTGCCAAAGAGAAGGCCATCCCACTGGCCGAAGCTCATGTACACAAGGTTGGCCTGTATGTTAGCGGAGATGAACGAGTTCTGGATGATCTGCGCCCACTGCCTCCTCACGGGATTGGAGGTTGGGGCAATCAATGTAATGGAGAAGTAGGGTGCGCTGGCCGCCTTTGCAATCGGCACCGGCACCACTGAGAAGATGAGAATGAATGCGAAAAGACCTAGCATGATTCCTTTTGCAGTGTCGTTGAATTGCTCCTTTTGCAATTGTTTTCGTCTCTTGGCATCACTCGGTTCGTATAACGGAACTCCCGTCGTACGACGGAGGGGCTCAGACGCCTCGTCGTATGTCTGATGTGGACTAGGGTCAAGACGGCGAGGGAGTTCGACTTTGATGAGAGGAGTGCTGCAAGACAGCGCCGCCCACCGTTGGGGGTTCCATACGGCAGGCGGTGGCTTTGTCTCGCAGGAAACTATTGCGTGTGGAGAAGAGAACTGCGACCCGCTAAATCGATTCTGCCGTCGTACGACGGGGAACTGGTAAGCATGGCAGTAGTCTCGAGTTCGCTAAAGCTTGGCGGCGACTTTGTAGTGTTTGACGACTGAAGTCAGCCGAAGGAGGTACTCGCTGTCTCCGATAAGATACACCGGCTTGTTGGGATCTTTTCCCGCGAATCTCCTTATCGCGCTCATCGAATTCCAGAGGGAGATAACCAAGAATTCTGTGGTTTCGTCGGACTCTCTTACGAGTATGAATCCTCCGACATTCCCCTTTACGCGCTTGAACTCCTTTATCGCAGTCTTCTTCAGGTATCCCAGATACGCGGCTTGGTTGGTCCTCGCCGTGCTCCCATGCCAAACCCTCGCGATCATGCGCGGGGGGCGGCGGCTGACGGTCTCTTTAGGTTAAACATGCGAACAAGACGACGTCCCGCTGCAGCCCTAAGGCTTCCTTGAAGAATGTATGGTGATTTGGTGGTAACTTTCCTTAAATTTCAAGACGCCCCTTTTCTTTTGATGACCCACTTCGAAGTGGGGTTCAAGCTCCAGCACCAGTGCCCGTTCAACGGGCTGTCGAAGAGGTATCCAGGGGTTGTGCTGGCATGGTGGACAAACTTCGACCAGGACGTGCTGGAAGCCACCGGCGGCGACTCTGAAGAGGCGACAGAGTACCGGCGTTCTCTGAGGAAAGCCATCCATGAAATGGGGGGCCACATCTCGAGATGTGCGGTTGCCGATAAAGAGTGTCAGCTGGTGGTCAGGTGGGACGGCAGCAAGTGGGAATACAGCACCTCGCGGGTGTTCGTGAAGAACAACTGCCTGGTCCTTCAGCCAACAATTCACACAGACGGCTGGGAGTGGTACAGGGTCATCGCTTTCTCAGAGAAGGATATGCGGGCTATGTTCAGGGAGCTGGATAAGTCTGGCAGGGTCGAGGTGATTTCGAAGAAGATCGTCGACGAAGGGACTGTGCGGGACACCTTCGTGATTACTACGTCCAACCTGCTGGGCGGACTCACGGGAAACCAGGCTGAAGCGCTGGGTCTCGCCCTCGACAGCGGGTACTACAGGGTGCCAAAGCAGGCCACCACAGAGGCTGTCGCCGCCCGGGTAGGCCTCCCCAGGACAACCTTCGAAGAGCGCCTTCGGGTTGCAGAAAGCAAGGTTCTGCAGTCTGTGGCACCGTACATGCAGTTCTCTCCTAGAAGGAAGAAGAAGGGGAGGGAAGCGGACAAGCGTGTCCCGAGTGGCCTCAACTTCGAGGAATCGGAGTTCCTAGAGTAACCCGTCCCAAAACGAGGAGGGTCGCCTACCCCGTTGGGGCGGGCGACGTTTTCGTTCGTTGTCTCGCCAACAGCACCACAACCAAGGCGGCCGCTACGAAGGCCGCTGTAGCTGCAAGGAGGCCGTCCGTCCCAAGCGAGTATGCTGGGGCAGTGTTGGTGCTGCCTGGATTCGCGACCTGTTGGATGGCGGGGATCTGGGATGGGAGGTAGGATTGGCTTGAGCCCTGAGTGCCAGAATTGGTCGATGCTAGGGCAGGCGTGCCGCTGGGCTGACTGGCTTCTGACGCCGTCGCCGCTCCGCCCGCATAGACACCTCGGACGTCGGCGCCCATTGGCATCACCCAGTAGTCGGGTTGCTGGTAATGCAGGGTCAGGTTGATGTTGTTCTGCGGCGGGAGCAGAAGTCCCGAACCAGAGAGGCCGACGTATGTCGGTTCCCAGTAGACGGTGACGTTGACCTTCTCGCCCCCGACGTTCACCTGCACGGTAGACCCGTTCTTGCCGGTCAGGATGGGAACCCACTTCCACGCCGTGACCACGGCTGGCGCGCGAGGGATGACTAGGTGGGCGACCCCGCTGCTGTCGGTCTGCGCTCCCATTATGATCGACGAACCCTCACCCCACCAGTAGTACCACTCGCCGACTACCGACGCATAGACAGAGGCGCCGGCAGCTGCGGTCCCGTTGACGTAGGAGACCCTGACGGTCACCGCCGTCGTCGGAATGATGGAGATGTTCTGCATCTGGATATTGATTGTCTGTGCGCCTGTTACGGTCGCAGTGGAGTAGCCGTATTCAGATGACGGAGGATAGCAAATGGGAATCACTGTTGTGCCCGAGCCTGAACTGTTGACAGGCATCGCCGGCTCGGAGGCGGGCGCCCCCTTGGCCACCTGTGGCTCCACTATTGGGCAGGGGTACTCAGTGCTGTAACCATAGTGGACCGCACTGACAGTGAATAGGTATCCGCCCGGAGGTAGCTCGAAGGCCGCCGCCGGATACGAAGACTGGTATGAAGCGATCAGGCTGCCGCTAAGGTTGTAGGCTGCGAACTGGAAGCTGTAGGCTTGACTTGTAGATGTAGTGGCGAAGACTTGGACGTTGTTGAAAGATTCCGCCGAGGCCGGTTGTATCATGAAAGCGGTCCCCGAGACGAAGAGCGCCAATGATAGAACCAGTGCCCTGGCTTTGAATTTCGTGTTCGACATCTTTCTCAGGGGGGGTTGACTCGGGGCTAGGATATTCCTATCGCGGAGAACGGGCGTTCCAAACCATAGAACGACGCTCCTTCATCGTCTCAACAAAGTGAGATAACGCCCCGCGGCACCGGCGCCTGCCGGATGACCACCCCCAGGGTAGGAAGGGCCGCGGCTATTGCTTTCCCTGCGATACTGGTATTGCTCGGCACCCTGTTTGTAGTCGCCTATCTCATAACCGCCCTCCTCGGCCTCCCCGCTTCGTTCGGACCCCCGCTGGCGGTCCAGGTTGCGGGGGCGGTGGTTGTGATTGTTGGGATTTCCGTGGCCGGATGGGTCTTCGCCTACCGGACCCCGGCAAGTATGGTCGTATCCACCTACATCACGTTCAGGAAGCTGTTCGCGCGAGAACCAATCTCAGAGCCGCTCGGCCGGAAGGAACCGCTCGTCGTCACAGGCCCCCAGAAGCATGTCAGACACCCACTTTACTTCGGAGTGATTGTGATGGCATTCGGGTGGGCCCTCTACGGCGGGGCAACCTTCGTCCTCGTGGGAGCTGTGGGGCTCTTGCTCTGGTTCTGGTTTGTTTTGATACCATTTGAGGAGAAGGAATTGAAGGCCCTGTTCGGCGACCAGTACGCGCGATATGCGGGTCAGGTGCCGATGCTGATTCCGTTCACGAAACGCAAACGATAACAAACCCAGGTGGGTTCGTCCCCTCGTGGAATTCGAGAAAGTAGTCCGCAAACGCCGCATGGTCAGGCACTTCGCAGACGACCCAGTCTCCAAGGAGGCTGTCGGCAGGATACTCGAGTTGGCCCAGCACGCACCGAGCGCCGGCTTCAGCCAGGGGAGCGCCTATGTCGTCGTGACCGACCCGGAACTGAAGAAGAAAGTGGCGCGCCTCCAGGGGGAGGAGGATTACAAGGCGGGAGGGTTCCACGCGTGGATGTCGGAGGCGCCGGTCGCCATAGTAGCCTGTGTCAGCGAGAAGGTCTACCACGATAGGTACAACGAGCCGGACAAGCTGGACGACAAAGGGAAAGAGATAGAGTGGCCGACCCCCTACTGGTTCTTCGATATCGGCGCAGGATGCATGATCATACTTCTGGCTGCTGTGGATTCCGGCCTTTCAGCGGCCTTCTCCGGGGTGTTCGACGTGAAGGGGATGAAGGAGTTGCTCAGTATCCCCCCTCACTTCCACCCCGTGGGCGTAATCTCAATCGGAAAGGGTGGCGGGGACAAGAGGTCCCCGTCGTTAAAGCGAGGAAGACGCCGTTACGCCGACGTAGTCCACTACAATGGATGGTAGGGGCCGTCAGCGGCCCTTCCGGTAGTCTCTGATCATTGTGTCAGCGTGAGGGCGACCGCTCTGCCTGATTATTCGTATCAGAGCCTCCGGGTCGTAGTATGCGCGCTTGAACTCAAGGCTCGAGTACCTGTTCTCGTAGGAGAGTATGGCATACTCTGCCCAGGGCTCAGTGTGGAACTCGGCCTTCGCGCGTAAGATGTCGTAGGCGACTCCGACACTGCCGGGGTTGAAGAAGAGGCCCTTCCGTATCCGCCTGACTTGCTGGGTGTGGGTGTGTCCTCCCGCCATTATTGCGGGCGAATAAGGGCCTAGGAGCTGGTCCCACTTCTCCCTCGGGGAGTCGGGGAGCAGGACGTCGTCGTATGAAATGGGGGAGCCGTGGAAACAGAGAAGGTGACGTCTTGGACCCAGGTTGATTTCGACCGTGGGTCGATAGCTTCGAAGGAAGTCGAGGTCGCTACTGGACAACCTCGAAAGTGTCCAATTTCTCACTTCCCGTTGCTCCTTGGATGTCGGTTCGGCTGAATCGGCCTCCTCTTTCAATAGCCAGGCGTCCGCGTTCCCGAGTATGATGGGGCAGCCGAGATCTCTTAGCCTCTCAACAGTCTCGGCCGGCTGGGGCCCTCCTTGGACGGTGTCGCCGAGGCACACGATCTTGTCCACGGCCCTCTTCTCTATGTCAGCCAGGGCTGCGTCCAGCGCAAAGCGGTTGCCGTGAATGTCTGAGATCGCAGCTATGCGCAACTTGCTAATCACCGTCCCGCCCGAACGACCGAGCCAATAACGTTGTCACTGGAGCTAACTTGTAATATCAGAAAATGGGGCGGCCCTGCTGTGGCAGACCTAGCCCTGGTTCTCGTCGGGCCCTCCGTGGTCGTAGTCATCTTGGTGGTATACGTGTTCGCCATGAGGTCGCGGCATCACTACACGTCAAGGTTGACATGTCCGAACTGCAACCAGTCGTTCGATTACAACTGGGTGCCGTTGGCGTCGTTCTCGGCCGTCCGGCTGGGGAAGGACAGGTACCTTGAATGCCCGCTCTGCCACAAGTGGTCGACCTTCAACATCTGGGACACAAGAGTGGATTCGGCGGGACGTCGGTAGTTCGCGTCCGAATAAATTGGGAAGATAAGGGATATTCAGTTGGCTTTGATGAATTCCAGTCTTTCCCACTTGTTGTTGTGGAGTATCTCGCTGTGCGTCCTCGAGAGGTTCTTGGCTATGACTCGCCCGTCCTTCACCACGTAGAGCGGGGGACCGAGGGTCCTCAGCGCGTCGATGGTTGTGTACGCGTTCGCCAACACGAAGTTCGCCTTCTTGCCTTCTTCGAGGCCGTATTCGGCAGTGTTCCTCCATGCCTTCGACGCGTTGTATGTAATCAGGTTGATGGAATCGGCGAGCTCCTGCTGCCCCATCATCTGGTCGACGTGGACGGCCATGAACAGGCACTGAAGCATGTCCCCGACCCCGAGGGGGTACCAGGGGTCCATGATGCAGTCGTGGCCCAGGGCCACGTTGACTCCTGACGAAAGGAATTGTTTGATGGGCGCCATGCCGCGCCGACGTGGGTAGTTGTCGAGCCGTCCCTGCAGATGCATGTTGATCAGGGGGTTGGCGATTATGGTGATTCCCGCTCTCGCGAAGAGGCTAGAGATCCTGTACCGGTAAGCCGCGTCCCAACTGTGACTCGCGGTCACATGACCGGCCGTGACCCTGCCGTTCCACTTGTTTCTGACGGCATTTGCCGCCACGACTTCGAGGAACCTGGACGATGGGTCGTCGGTCTCGTCGATGTGGCCGTCGATGTCCTTGTTGTATTTCTTAGCCAAGGCGAAGACGTCCTCAATGGATTTCACCCCGTCTTCTCTCGTCCACTCATTGTGGGGGATCATGCCTACGTTGTCGGCCCCCAGCTCGAGCGACTTCTCTAGCCGCTCCAGGTTTCCGGGGTCGGTGCGGATGCCGTCCTGGGGGAACGAAGTGACCTGGATGTTGACGAGGTCTCTGAGCTCCTTCCTCCCCCTCACGAGCGCCTTGACCGTGTTTAGGTTGGCCGTCGTGGTGTCCGCGTGGGTCCTGAGCCAGAGGGTGCCATAGGCGGCCATCCACTTGACGGCCCGCTCCACCCTTGACAGGATCTCTGTTTCGCTCAGCTTGTTCTTGACCTCGGCCCAGATTTGGATGCCCTCCCAGAGCGTCCCGCTGGCGTTGTACCTCGGGTCCCCGATCTTGAGGACCGAGTCGAGATGGAAGTGCATGTTGTAGTAGCCGGGGAGGACAAGCCTTCCGTGCGCCTCGATTTCGTCCTTCCCCTTCGCCGCCATGTGGGGAGACAGCTTTCTGATTTTGCCTCCGCTGACTGCCAAGTCGAAGTGTTTGTCGCCAGGCTTGCCGAGCACCCTTGCGTCGCGAACAACGAGGTCGTATTCCTCGGCCATGGTTAGTCGCTGGTTCCTCGCGCTACGCGGTGTCTTCCTTGTCGAGCTTTGCGGTGGTGGATGTGCCTGTGGCTTTGATGATGCCGAAGGTTGTTGCTGTATCGTCGGCGATGTAGCCTTTGGAAAGGCTCCCCTTCAGTTCGGGTTGATACTTCGGGATTATCCATCCCGCCATCAACACGATGTAGATGAGGCCTGAGATTAGTATGGCAGACACCCATGCGTTCTGGAATACCCAATCCTGGCCCGGGTAGAGCAATGTGAACCCATTGCCCGTTGGCCAGAATGAACCAAGCCATCCCGCAGGGATGTAAGTGCTGAGTGGGAAGACAAAGACTAGTGAAATGACGAAGGCGATAACTGCCGCTGGGTTGATTCCGCGGAAGTATCTGAAGCGCCCATTGTGGTAGAAGAGGTCGTAGATTTCGAACTTGAAGCGCCTGATGACGGCGTAGTCAAAGACGATGATTCCTTCCACACCGCCCAGGATAGCGCCATAGGTCAGGAGCCAGCTTTCAACGTACGACTGAGCGCTGGCGTAGTAGCTCCAAGCCTGCAGCAGGCCCGCTATGATGACGACGACGATTACTCCCATGAACCAGGTGATTCTCTTCGGGTAGATGTTGGAAAAGTCGTAGCCTGGTCCTATGGTGTCGGCATATACGTTGACCACTATTACTCCTAAGAGCAACAGGATCAGTGTGAGATAGGCGAGCGGCTGGCTCGATATCACGAGGGCTGAGAGCAGGACCGGGTCCCAGATGGCAACCCCGTAGTGGACCAGTGATGCGCCGGTCGTGACGAGGCCCAGAATCCCGATGCCGCCCATCAGTATGGGGAGTGGCAGCTGGCCGATGGTCTGGGAGTACTGCGACTTGGCATATCTGGTGAAGTCGGGCATGCTGATTGCCATCGTCGCCCAGAAGGCAACGTTGGCGTTGATGAGGCCGATGAGCGCATACCAGAAGGCCGAACCAGTGACCGTGACCGGTGTGTTGAGTATGGCCGTCCATTGCCAGCCTGAGACGTTCATCATGCTGAGGAACAGAATCCCGAAACCGACGAAGCCGATGAATGGGACCGTCCACGAGATGATTTGGAGGGTCCTTTGACCAGTCTTCGGTGGAGAGAAGAAGAGGATGATCAGCCTAATCGCGATGGTGAAGATGAAAGTCGCCCAGAAGAGGGTGGGGAGGATGGTTGCGATGGTGAACGGGGATGCCGCCGCCAGGGTCGTTGGGGTGTACAGGATGTTAAGCTGGTTGGATTCAATCAGGTACATGGCTCCGACGCATTCAGCGATGATCCATGTGTCGATGCCCCACCAGCCCGCTCCGATTACTCCGCGGATGATTGATGGGACCCAGTTGCCGTAAATCCCCCACCTGCTCCTTGTAAGTGGGGTCTCGGGGACGCCATACCTAGCGCCGCCGTGGCTCTGTATGATCATAGGCACCAGGACGATTACATTGCCTGCAATCACTGCGAAGAGCGACCAGAAGGTGTCCAGACCGAATGAGTAGCCGATTGAAACGAGGGCCCAAGACTCGACTTCGACGGCCATACCGAACCAGACCGCGAAGAAGGTCCAGGAACCCCACCGCCTCATCTTGACTGGAGTTGGATGGAAATCTTCGTTCCAGAGATACTTCTCGTCAGGGAATGTTTTGTCTAATTCGAGATATCCCTTATCTTTTTCGAACCTTACAGATTTTACCCGGTCATCTGTCTCATTGGATGACATTGGGTAGGGCGTGGTTAGCCCTAACGGTTGTTTAAGGTAGACCCTAAGGAAATCAGCGGTCGCCAAACCTAAGTGGTTAGGAGGAGCCGAGGCTTGTGAAACGCCTGGCCGTGCTTGGTTATATCGCGTTTTGCCCGGTGGGTGTGGCCAAGCGTGGATCTGCGGGTGAAAATCGTTGGGGTAGTGTTCGATTGGGATGGAGTCCTCCTCGACTCCCTCGGAGCGAGCTACAATGTCTACAACAAAATCTTCGAGAAGGTTGGAACGCGGCGGTTGACCATGGACGAGTTCCTCAGGCTTCAGAGCCCCAACTGGTACGATTTCTATGTGGATGTCGGGCTGCCGACGGAGCTTTGGAAACAGGTTGATGTGGAGTGGATGAAGCTCTACGAAGAGGAGAAGCCGCGGCTTCATGCGGACGCCGCGAAGTGCCTTGACGACCTGTTCTCATCTGGGTTCAAGCTCGCACTCGTTTCAAACGGCGACAAGACCCGCGTCGAAAGCGAGTTGGCGCGGTTCGGGTTGGCTTCCCGATTCCGGTCGATAATCTGTGGGGGGAGGAGAGAGGAATTGAAACCGTCCCCAGTGATGCTTCGAAGGACTCTTGCTGCGCTTGATCTTGAGCCAGGCGAGGCGGTGTACGTGGGGGATGCCCCCGCCGATATCCAAGCCGCGAAGAACGCCAATGTTCCATCCATCGCCTTGGCCCGAGGACCAATCCAGAAGGAACGACTCGAGGCGGAGAGACCTGATCATATATTCGGCGGGCTCGATGAAGTAACTGCGTGGGTGGCTTCGGCTTAGCAAGCCGTTGAGAGGGCGGTCGAGCTTTGAGATGTTACCTTTCTGCGATTTGTGCCGGCTTGAGATAGACCCTTCGGTATACCCAAGAGTTCCCGAACCTTTCTCGTTTGATGTATTGCTTGTCGGCTAGGCGGGCCAGGTAGGTAGAGATGGTGCTGAGCTTGACAGGCTGGCTGTACTTGTCTTCGAACTCTCGGGCCACGTCGGACGACGAGAAGTCTCCGGCTGCAAACGTCGTTTCCAGAAGCGTCTGCACCTTCCCAAAGAACGTTCCCTCGTCGGGAACCTTGTGGGAGTGCTCGATGGGCACGTCCATCACTTCGAGCATATCCATTGCCTTCATCAGTTTGTCCCGGGAGATCGCGCCTTCCAGTGCAAGCGTGAACTTCGTCCCTTCCTCGTCCTCCAGCTCGATCTTTATCCGCTTGCGCAAGTTACGGCCCCGCCGCTGCCCTTGACCCCGATAAATCCGTGTCTGGTGTGAACTTGTGAACTACAACTTTGGGTCGTTTGACAACGACTTGATACGCCAATGGTAGTTCACAGTCGTTCACTCTATCATGATTATGGATGGGC
>Ga0187766_10002675_pt1 | contig 10469 bp, 9 predicted proteins | sample 0216_QUI02_MP05__4_FD_132971 | JGI IMG/M metagenome (GOLD analysis project Ga0187766, IMG submission 132971) | Tropical peat soil microbial communities from peatlands in Department of Meta, Colombia - 0216_QUI02_MP05_20_MG | ecosystem: Environmental > Terrestrial > Soil > Wetlands > Peat ... | reverse complement strand
GATCACCGAGGCCGAGAAGAAGTTCCTCGCTGGGGTCGGGGCTGTCTACGAAAGCGAGGCCGTGTACCATAGCATCCAGGGGGAGCTGCAGAAGCAGGGGGTTGTGTTCACCGACACTGTGACCGCCCTCAAAGAGTACCCCGATATCATGAGGAAGTACTTCGGGACAGTGGTCCCCTACCAGGACAACTACATCGCCGCACTTCAGACCGCGGTCTGGAGCGCCGGGTCGTTCGTGTACGTCCCCGAGGGGGTCAAGGTTCCGATGATCCTCCAGGCCTACTTCAGGATAAACGAAAGGCGGATGGGCCAGTTCGAGAGGACCCTCATCGTCGCTGAGCCCTACAGTGAGGTGTCATACAACGAAGGGTGCAGCGCTCCAGTGTACTCTTCACAATCCCTCCACTCGGCCATCGTCGAGATCGTTGCAAGAAAGGGGTCGCTGGTCAAGTACACGACGCTTCAGAACTGGTCCAGAGATGTGCTGAATCTCGTGACCAAGAGAGCCCACGCCCATGAGGACGCCACAGTATCCTGGGTCGACTTCAACGGAGGTTCAAGACTGACTAGGAAGTACCCGTCAGTCTATCTTCTTGGTCCCAGGGCGAAGGCCGACATCATCTCCGTCGCCTACGCGGGGCCCGGACAGGTCCAGGACACCGGCGCCAAGGCGATCCATCTGGCCAAGGACACAACCTCCAAGATAATCTCGCGCTCGGTGTCAAAGGGAGGCGGACACACCGCCTACCGCGGGCTCCTGCACATCGCGAAGGGGGCGAAGAACGTGAAGTCCACAGTGAGATGCGACGCACTTCTGGTCGACCCCATCAGCACGACGGCCACCTACCCCTACATGGAAATCCAGGAAGACGACGCAACGGTCACCCACGAGGCGAGCGTTGGGAAGGTCGGAGAGGAGCAACTATTCTACCTGATGTCACGAGGAATCTCCGAAGGTGACGCCCTGAGCATGGTCGTCAACGGCTTCATGGAGCCATTCGCAAAGGAGCTCCCCATGACCTATGCCGTGGAGTTCAATCGCCTGATGTCCCTCGAGATGACCAATGCCGTAGGCTGAGCCCGACAAAGAAAGTGAATGGAACATGTCTCAGACTGCGATGGCTTCATTCACCGAGGACACCGTAAGATCCATCTCGGCCTCCCTGAAGGAGCCCGACTGGCTGAGGGACTCCAGGCTCCAGGCCTACCAGCAGTTCGTCGCTCTCCCTCCCGAGAAGAACCCTCTTTACACGAAATACGTGAGCACGTTCAACTTCCCCCTTGAACAGTTCAAGGTGCTACCTGGGAAATCAACGCTCGACTTCCGCAGCTTCTTCGCCGACTTCCTGACGGGGAAAGAGAGGGACATTATCCTGCAGGGCAACGAGGCCCACATCCACACAGAGCTTAGCGCCGACCTATCGTCTCAGGGGATAAGCCTGATGTCGTTTCACGAAGCGTTGAAGGCCGAGGAGGGGAGAATCCGGACTTTGGTCGAACAGCGTCTCGCAAAATCCGAGAGCGACAAGTACGCTGCTTTCACAAACGCGTTCTTCAACTGCGGCACTCTAGTCCGAGCACCGCGCGGCGTCATACTCGGCAGGCCGCTTCGCAGGATGCTCCTGCTTGGCGCGCCCCGAACAGCGATCGTCGAGCTCAACTTCGTTGTCGCCGAGGAGGAGTCGAGGCTCGTCTTCCTTGAGGAGCTCTATTCGAAGGGCGCCACCAGTCCGTCCCTCGTGGCGTCCACCACCGAGATTCGCGCGAGGGCCGGGTCGCACGTGGACTTCTCCTCGATCCAGCTACTCGACGAGCTGACCACGGAAGTTTCGAACAGGGTAATCGAAACTTCCAACGACGCAAGGGTGACCGTGAGCTCGCTCTCCCTCGGAGCGTCCGCGTCACGGTCGAGGATGAACTTCCTCCTCAACGGGAGAGGGTCGTTCGCCGAGGGGTTTGAGATATTCTTCACAGACGCCAAGCAGAGGTACGACTTCGAGACGAATCTGGTCCACAACGCGCCAGATTCGACCGGCTCCACACAGGCGAGGGGGGTCCTGAAGGGGGAATCTCAATCGATCTTCAAAGGAATGATCAAAATCGTCAACGCTGCCAAGAACTCAAGGTCCTACCTTGCCCACCATGCAATGCTGCTCGAAAGGACCGCAAAATCCGATGGCGTGCCGAGCCTCGAGATAGACAACAACGAGGTCAGGGCCACCCACTCGGCCTCGGTTGCACAGATTGACGAGGAGCAACTCTTCTATCTGATGGCAAGGGGGCTCTCCTACGACGACGCGAGGAAGATGGTGGTCCTGGGTTTCTTCGAGCCCGTGCTCTCCCGGGTACCCATCGAGCAGACAAGGGAGGGCGCCAAGTTCATGATAGAAGGGAAGTGGCAGGGGGAGAAGCGTCGGCTCGTTGACAGAGAGGCACTTCTTGCGGCCACTGGCGAGGTCACCCCCGAAGTCAAAGAGACAGAGGACATCTTCGAAAGGCACTACAAGTATCGATGATAGCCTTGGGCAATTTCGTTCCCGCCATGAAAGTCTCTAGACTAGCAGAAGGGAGCATGGCGACCGTCGAACTTGATGGCTCGCACATACTTCTGGCGAACATCAGCGGGGAGGTCACCGCCGTGAGCGGCACTTGCACCCACGAAGAGGCAGATTTGGGAACGGGCTTCATGCTGGAAGACAGAGTCATCTGCCCGCTCCACCTTTCGCAGTTTGACCTTCGCACCGGTCAGGTCATGAACCCGCCCGCTGAAATCCCCCTCAGGCGCTTCAATGTTAAAATAGACGGAGACTCGATTTTTGTCGAAGTATAGGAGGCTACACAGGATTGTTAAAGACTGAAACTCTCGACATCGAAAAAATCAGGGGAGACTTCCCTATCCTCAAACGCCGCGTCCATGGCAAGAAACTGGTCTACCTCGATAACGCGGCCACCACGCAGAAGCCCCAGGCCGTCATCGACGCACTGGTAGACTTCTATTCTAGGTACAATTCCAATGTCCACCGCTCCGTGCACACCCTGGGGGAGGAGGCGACCGCCGCTTACGAATCCTCACGAGAGAAAGCGGCGAGGTTCGTCGGGGCCTCGGCGAAAGACCTTGTCTTTGTTAGGGGGACCACTGAGGCGACGAACCTAGTCAGGTTCTCATGGGGAGAAAAGAACGTCGAGAAGGGCGACCTCCTTGTCACCACGCTGATGGAGCACCACAGCAACATCGTGCCTTGGCAGCTCCTTGCCAGGAGCAAGGGCGCGACCCTGAAGTTCGTGGGCCTCCAGCCGGACGGGACCCTTGACATGGGCTCCTACGAAGAGCTGCTGAAGGAGTCTCCGAAACTGGTCGCCGTCACCCACTGCTCGAACGTCCTCGGAACAATCAACGACGTCTCGTCGATCTGCCGCAAGGCCCGCGATGCGGGGGCCACCACTGTCGTCGACGGTGCCCAATCGGTCCCCCACCTGCCAGTCGACGTGGGTTCCGTGGGTTCAGATTTTTTCGCATACTCGGGCCACAAGATGCTAGGGCCGACAGGAATAGGCGCCTTGGTCGCGAAGAAGAGCCTCCTCAGCGACATGGAGCCCTTTCAGAGCGGAGGGGAGATGATCAAAGAGGTCTTCCTCGACCACTCGACCTGGAACGACACTCCGTACAAGTTCGAGGCAGGGACCGTCAACATCGCCGATGCCATTGGCCTCGGCGCGGCCGTCGATTATCTAACGTCAATAGGAATGGAAAAGGTTAGGGACCATGAAGTCCATCTCCTCGACTACGCCCTCGAGACCCTACCGACCGTCAAGGGATTCCGGGCCTACGGCCCGCCGGGTTCGTCAAACAGGGGTGGGGTGATTTCCTTCAACCTGGCCGACGTTCACCCCCACGACTTGGCCACCATTCTCGACGAGGAGGGAATCGCCATCCGCTCCGGCCATCACTGCGCGCAGCCGCTGATGCGCTGGTTGGACGTGGCTGCGACTAGCAGGGTCAGCTTCCACGTCTACAATTCTTACGACGACATCGACGCCCTGAAGGCTGGCCTCGAGAAGGCGGGTGCCATATTCAGAATATGAGCAGCGCAGACATCTACAGGGAGATAATCCTTGATTATTACAGGAACCCCCGGAACTTCGGCAAACTGGAGCGATACGACATAGACGCCCGCGATACCAACCCTCTGTGCGGGGACGAAATCGAGATGCAGATCAGGGTGGGGGAGGGGCGGAAGATCGAGGAGATCAAGTTCTCTGGGAAGGGGTGTGCGATCAGCCAGGCCTCAGCATCTATGCTCACGGAGCTCGCCAAAGGCAAGGAGCTCGACTGGGTGAAACAGTTCTCGAAGGAAGACGTCTTCAAGATGCTTGGGAACCCTGACCTCGGGCCTTCGAGGGTGAAGTGCGCACTCCTCGGGATGAAAGTGCTGAAAACGGGGGTTTACGGCTATCTCGGGGCTCACTACGAGGACACGGATTCGGACCCCATGGTCTGAAAATCCTCCACGATTGAGCGAAGACCTTCATCCTACGAGCGCGAGCACAAGGTAGTAGGCCGGCACTAGTATTACTGGCGCAAGAAGGACCGCCCAAAAGACAATCTTCAGGATGCCTTTCAGCTCTGTCTCAAGCTGATTTTGACTTCTGGGGATGTGATTTGACACCCAGCGCAGCGGGCTGAATCGCCTGTCGACCAATCTCGCTCTTTCCGATGCCATTCAACCGAATATAATGGTATCCCACGCCTGCTACTTCCCAGCCTCAGGTTGGGCTCTCCACACCTTCGTTCCCTCCCCCGCTCCCCTCGGGGAGCTCCCCGACAGAACGTGCCTCTTCAGGAGCTGGATTCCGAGGGCAGGGTCCACCCCCTTCGGGCAGACGAAGGAACAGGATCCCGCGAAGTGACACCTCCAGACCCCATGAGCTGTGTCGATTGCGACCATTCTCTGCTCTCCCCCTTCGTCCCTTACATCAGCGGTGTACCTGTACGCCTGTGCCAGAGCCTGGGGGCCGGGGAACCTCCCGTCGGTAGCCGCGGTAGGGCACGATGAGGTGCACAATCCGCATTTGATGCAATATGTGAACTGCAGGACCCGCTCCAGCTCGTCGGGCTTCATCAGGAATTCCCCGGTCGGATTCTCAAGCTCCTGGGTGTCAGAGCGGATTACGTAGGGCTTGAGCGCTCTGTGCTTGGAGAAGAATGATTCCAGGTCGACGACGAGGTCCTTGATTATGGCAAAGTTGTCCATGGGTTGGGCCACAACCTCCTCCCCCTTCAGCTCATCCACCTGAGTGTAGCATGCGAGCCTGGGCCTGCCATTGATCTTCATCCCGCACGACCCGCAAGAAGCCTGCCTGCAAGAGAACCTCAGCGCGATCGAGTGGTCAAGGTAATCCCGCGCATAGAGAAGGGCGTCCAGCACTGTCATCCCCTCCCTCCTTGGTACGTCGTAGCCGACGAGCTTTGGTTTCAGGTCAGCCATGGGGTTGAACCTCTGCACGACAAGCTTCACTACGTCCATCCGCTCATCCCCCGAACACCGCCAGGATCAGGGTCCGTGTCCCATACCCGACCGAGGCAACTATGGCGATTACGGTACCGGCGTCGACCCAACTGCTCCAGGGAGCGGACTGTTTCCATTCATGAAGAATGATTCTGACCCCGTTGAACCCGTGGACCAACACGACCACAAGCAGCAATTCGAGGAAGACTGCGTAGATTCCGTTCCTGTAAATGGACAGGATATTGCCATAAGATATGGCCGTCGCGTACGGAGTGACGACCCCCTGCATCAGCAGGTGGATGGAGACCAGCACCACAGCTGCGACCGCGGTGGCGTACTGAACTAGCATGAGTCTCGATTCTCTCATCTTATCACCCGAATAGTATCAGCCATGCGCAGGCGGCCGCCGCGATGGCCACGGCGATGGCAACCCATACGAGATACCTTTGGAAGGACCTCAGGGACTTCGGCTCGTACGGATATTCGATGGCCGAGGGCTTCCTGATTCCTATGCCCAGCTCAGCCAGTATCAGCCTGATGCCGTTCATCCCGTGGAAAAACACCACCAGGGCGACGAGAACGAGTATCAGGTGGCCGAACGAGTTCTCCACTATTCCAGAGATGAATTTCCAGCTAGATTCGCTCGGTCCGGCTCCCGTCGGGCCCCCAACGAAGAAGCTCGTGTCTCCCAGGTGGCCCAGCACATACAGCAGTATTGCCACACCGGTGACCCTTTGGAAGACGTAGGCCCATCTCTCCAGGTTGTAGTGGTAGGGGTTAAGCCAACCTCTGACGCCGCGACTGTTCTCTTCCCGGCCAGACTCGGTTGATTTCATATCCTTTCCCGCGCTCGCCCTGCTCCACCGATTATCAGTAGTGCCTCTCCGCGGGCTGGTACTTGACAATCTTTACCGTGGAATAGTCGAGTCTGGGGCCGTCCCGCCCCATGTAGGACAATGTGTGCTTCAGCCAATTCCTGTCGTCCCTCTGTGGGAAGTCTCTGCGGAAATGCGCTCCCCTCGACTCGGTCCTTGCGAGTGCCCCGGCGACCACAACCTCTGCGACGATCAGCATGCTCTCCACTTCGAGCACGTCGCTTAGGTTTGTGTTGTAGACCCTGCTCTTGTCCTCGCAATGGAGGAAGTCTCTCGCCTTGAGCTCCCTGATTTCTTTCAGCGCCTCGCCAAGCCCTTCCCCATCCCTGAAGACGAAGGCGTCCTTCGCCATCACCCTCTGCAAGGCGTCCCTTACTTCGTATGGGTTCGTGCCTCCCTTCCCGTGGAATATCCCATCGAAGATCCTCTTCTCCTCAAGCATCACCTGCTCGCCTGAATAGGTCGCATCTGTCCTCCCCGCTGCATATTTGGCTGCCTCAGCCCCTGTCGCCTTCCCCCAGACGAGGCACTCTGCGGTTGAATTCGCGCCCAGCCTGTTCGCGCCGTTGACGCTCACGCAGGCGGCTTCCCCGGCGGCCCAGAGCCCCTTCATTCTCGTGGCGCCGTCTATGTCTGTGTCGATTCCCCCCATGACGTAGTGACACACCGGTCGGACGGGCAGGGGGTCTTCGACAGGGTCTATCCCCCTGAACTTGATGGCTATCTCCCTGATTTGCGAAAGCCTTGACTTGACCTTTTCAGCCCCGATTGGCGAAAGGTCTAGATGCAGGTAGTCCAGGCCCGTCGCTTCGTCCTTCATCCCCCTCCCTGCTTCAATCTCCGTCATCATGGCTCTCGAGACAACGTCCCTTGACGCAAGGTCCAGCTTCTCTGGGGCGTACTTCTTCATGAACCTCTCCCCTTCCTTGTTCAGCAGAACTCCTCCTTCTCCTCTCACGGCCTCGGTGATGAGTATCCCCGAGGGGATGAGCCCCGAGGGGTGGAACTGGATGAATTCCATGTCCTTCAAAGGAACCCCTGCCCTGTAGGCCGTTGCCATCCCGTCCGGTGTGGAGCTATATGCGTAGGTGGCAAAACTATAGAGGCGTCCCGACCCTCCCGTGGCGATAATCCCCGCCTTTCCGAGTATCTGCGAGAATCCCCCCGTCTTCATCTCTATCGCCGTGATTCCCCTGAACTCTCCGCCATCCGAAAGGATCGACGTGGCGAACCACTCCTGGTAGAAGTGGATGCTGTCGTACTTGGTGGCAGTGTCGTACAGCGTCTGCATCTCGAAGAACCCCACCTTGTCTTCCGCGTAGGTGGCCCGTGGGTGGCTGTAGCCGCCGAACCACCTCTGCGCTATCCTGCCGTCCTCCCTCCTCGACCAGGGGAGGCCCCAGTGCTCGAGCTGGTAGATCTCCTGAGGCATCGCGGTCACGAGCCGTTCGACCGCATCCTGGTCGGCGAGGTAGTCCGAGCCCTTCACCGTATCAAAGGCATGAGACTCCAGGGAGTCCCCTAGCTCTGGGTAAAGGACCGCTGCCGTTCCTCCTTCTGCGCTGACCGAGTGTGCCCTCATGGCCTGAACTTTTGTGACTACTGCGATGTCCAGCTTCCCTCCGCTCACTCGTGCCGCTTCAATGGCTGCCCTCAGGCCTGCGATGCCGGAGCCCACGATGACAACATCGTGTCTCAGGCTCTCCACCAAACGCGCTTCAACATCCTGGGGCGCGCAAACGCTTCTTAGACTTTCCTTCCGACGCGCCCATGCCTCAGCGACAGCGATGGCGGACAGGGCGGGCTCAGGCCAGTCCGTGAGGACCGGGTTCCTTACAGATTAGGTGCTCGCTGTATATCCCCCGTTCCGTCCACCCCAAGATATGGTCGAGACCATTGACCACGACGTCGTCATTGTGGGAAGTGGCCTCGCGGGCCTCAGGGCGGCCGTCGAAGTGCTGTCGCATCCGAGAAGTCCAGTTCGAAGTCTGGCCGTCATCTCCAAGCTTGCCCTGATGCGAAGTCACTCTGTGGCGGCGGAGGGCGGGACCGCCGCCGTCCTCTACCCAGAAGACGGAGACAGCTTGGAATTGCACGCGTGGGACACAATCAAGGGAAGCGATTTCCTGGCAGACCAAGACACGGTCTGGAGGTTCGTCACGCTCTGCCCGGGAGAAATCAGACAGCTGGAGAGATGGGGAATCCCCTGGTCGAGGAAGGAGGACGGGAGGATCGCCCAGAGGCCATTCGGAGGGCACAGCTTCAACAGGGCCACCTTCGCTCAGGACAAGGTGGGGTTCTTCGAGATGAGGACCCTCTACGACAAGCTCCAGGAGCACGGCAACTGGGTCAGGTACGACGAGACATTCGTCACCTCCCTCGTGATAGAGGATGGCGTCTTCAGAGGGTGCACAGCCATCGAGTTGAAGACCGGGAAGTTCGTATTCTTCAGGGCGAAAGCGGGGATAATCGCCACGGGAGGGGCAGGGCAACTCTGGAAGTTCACGGCCACCTCAGTCAGCACGACGGGGGACGGCATAGGGCTCGCCTATCGGGCTGGCCTCCCCATCGAGGACATGGAGTTCATGCAGTTCCACCCGACTGGGTTGATCCCAACCGGCGTCCTCATCACAGAAGGGGCGAGGGGGGAGGGTGGCTACCTCCTGAACTCCAAGGGAGAGAGGTTCATGCAGCGCTACGCCCCGTCGAAGATGGAACTGGCTCCGAGGGATGTTGTCTCGCGGTCTATGATGAAGGAAATCAACGAGGGGAGGGGTTTCAAGGACGACGACTCGGGGCTCCCCTACCTTCAACTCGACCTTAGGCATCTCGGGAAGGAGAAGATAGATTCCAAGCTCCCGTTCATCAAGGAATTGTCGATGAAGTTCACGGGGATCGACCCGGTCGAAGAGCCGATCCGCATCAAACCGACTGCTCACTACACCATGGGGGGAGTGAGGGTCGACATCGACGGCAGGGTCATCGATGCGGATTCGCGCGAGGTCAGGGGCCTTTGGGCTGCGGGGGAGACCTCCTGTGTGAGCATCCACGGCGCGAACAGGCTGGGCGCGAATTCAACCGCCGAGTGTCTGGTGTACGGGAAGATTGTCGGCCAAGACGTGGCCAACTACCTAGAATCCGACAGCTCGGCGCCCAGAAGCCAGGGCTCCCGAGTCGAAATGGAAGAGTCTAGGATATACAGGGACCTCTTCAAGAACGAAACATCCTCGGCCGACGTCTACGACCTGAAGGCCAGACTCAGAGACGTGATGGACAAGTCGGTCTACGTCTTCAGGGAGGAGGCGGGGCTTACCGACGCCGTCCACGAGATCAAGGAACTGAAGAGGGCCTTCAGAGGGGTGAAGGTCACAGACGGGGGGCGGGTGTTCAACTACAATTTGCAGGATGTGCTTGAAGTAGGAATAATGATCGAACTTGCCGAGGTGGTGGCCCAGGGCGCCCTCGACCGGAGGGAGTCGCGAGGTGGGCATGCCCGTCTGGACTATCCCAACAGGGACGACAAGACCTGGCTCAGGCATACCCTTGCCCAGAGGACGGACGATGGGCCTTCATTCACCTACTCCCCCGTCACGATTACCATGTGGAAGCCCGTGGAGAGGAAGTACTGAGGCGAAACCTTGGAGCAGTTAGTTCTGAAGATCGCCAGGACCGGAGGAAAACGCGCAAGCTACCAGGTGAAGTACAGGAAGGGGATGACGGTCCTCGACGCGCTGACCGAGATCAGGGAGAAGCAGGACAGCACCCTCGGATTCAGGCATAGCTGCAGGATGGGCATCTGCGGCTCCTGCGGCATGACCATTGAGGGAATTCCAAGGCTCGCCTGCCAGACCCAGGTCTCCTCGTTGAATGCCGAGACCATCAACATCGAACCTCTTCACAACATGCCAGTGGCGAAGGACCTCGTCGTCGACATCTTCCCGTTCCTTGACCTTCACAGGTCTGTGAAACCGTACATCATGAGGAGGAACGTCGAGGAGAGGGACCACTCTGACAGAGAGTACAGGGTCCTCCAGGAAGAGGTGAACAGGTTCCTACAGTTCGACTACTGCATCATGTGCGGACTATG
>Ga0187766_10002674_pt1 | contig 10469 bp, 6 predicted proteins | sample 0216_QUI02_MP05__4_FD_132971 | JGI IMG/M metagenome (GOLD analysis project Ga0187766, IMG submission 132971) | Tropical peat soil microbial communities from peatlands in Department of Meta, Colombia - 0216_QUI02_MP05_20_MG | ecosystem: Environmental > Terrestrial > Soil > Wetlands > Peat ... | reverse complement strand
TGGCGGAGAAGACGCGGGACATCAGCACCTTCGGGGAAACACGCTATGAAGGTTCCGTGCAGTTGACCCAAACGCCGCAGTCGGCCAGGCTCAATACGTTTCTCTACCGGTACAGCTTTCGCAAGGTGGACATCAGCAACCTGCAAATCCCTGCCGACGAGGTGCCGCTGTTCAACCAACCGACGCTGGTGTCGGAGTTCGGCGTCACGTGGTTTCGCGACAGCCGCAATAACCCCGCCGACGCGACGGCCGGAGTGTTTACCAGCGCGGACTTTTCCGTCGCTGACACGAAAATCGGTTCAAGCGCCAGCTTTCTACGTTTCTTTCTGCAAAACTCCACTTACCATCGCATCGGCAGGCGTTTCGTGTTTGCGCGGTCGGCGCGCTTCGGAGTCCTTCGTCCTTACCGCGACACGACTTCACTGACGTTTCCCGCGCCGACGGCTCCTCCGTTCCCTACGGTGATTCCGCTCCCGGAACGCTTCTTCGCGGGCGGCGGCACCTCCTTGCGGGGTTTCGGGCTGAACCAAGCGGGGCCGCGCGATGCGGTGACGGGCTTTCCGGTCGGCGGACAGGCGGAGATCATCTTTAACCAGGAATTCCGGTTCCCCATGCGGGTTCCGCACTTCGGAACACCCCTGGGCGGCGCGCTCTTCTATGACGCCGGCAACGTCTATAGCCGGCTGGACCGGGTAAACCTGGCCTGGTCGCCGCCGCGGCCCGTCTTCAACCCAGCGAACCCGACGCAGTGCCAGTTCAACTGCACCAATGAGCTGAACTATTTCTCCCATACAGTGGGGTTCGGAGTGCGCTACGCGACGCCCGTAGGGCCCATTCGCGTGGACATCGGGTACCAACTGAATCGCGCCACGTTTGTCATCCCATGTACGAACGGCGCGCCGAATTGCCAGCAGGGCGCACAGCTTCCGCGCCTGCAATTCTTCTTCAACCTGGGAGCACCCTTCTGATGGCGTTTCGCGCGCGCGCTCGAGGCTTCTTCCTGGCGTTTCTGGTCGCGGCGGTGGCGGCCCGGCCGGCAGCCGCGCAGGAAACCGTGGATCGCATCGTCGCGCGGGTGGAAAACGACATCATACTTCTCAGCGACATCCGGGACCTGGGCGCATACCAGATGCTGGTGCAGGGGAAAAAGGAGCCGGACGCCCGGCTTCTGGACCGCTTGATTGATCAAGGCATCGTGCGAACCGAAGCGGAGGCTTCGGGCTACCCGCGCCCCGCACGTGAAGACGTGGACGCGGAAGTGGAGAAGCTGAAAACAGAAACACCAGCAGGAGCCTCCTTCGAGGAGCGGCTGAGAGAAAATGGACTCACCGAGGCGGATGTCCGGCGCATGGTGGAGTCACAGCTCTATCTCACGGGATACCTGGACTCGCGTTTCCGGCCCGCCGTGCAGGTGGATCAAAAGGACGTGGAGGACTACTACCAGAAGACTGTGGTGCCTCTGGCGCGGACCAAAGGGCAAGAGCCCCCTTCGCTCGAGTCCTCGCAAGAGTGGATCCACGAACTGCTGGTGCAGCAGAAAATCAACGAGCAGGCCGACCGCTGGCTGAAAGAGCGCCGCAGCCGGCTGCACGTCGAGAAGATGGCGTGATGAGCACGGAAAAGCCGGGGTGGATGCGGAGGTGGCTGCGGCGCGTCGTGCGCTTCGCGGCCCTCGTCGTTCTGCTTGTCCTGGCAGCTGTCCCGGTGCTTATCTGGAGTGGCGCGGCCGACGCGTACCTCAGGCGCGCGACCATCCACCGCCTCGAGGCAATGACCGGAGGCAAGGTGGAAGCGCGTGAGTTCTCCATGCATTGGTGGGGCTTGCGCGCGACCGTCAAAGGACTCGTCATTCACGGGCGCGAGCCCGCCGGAACCGAGCCGCTCCTCAGCCTGGACGAACTGCAACTGGATTTGAAAGTCGAATCCATGTGGGGGAGGAGGATCTCGGTCGAGAACGCAGTACTTCGCGCGCCGCACGTGCACATTCGCGTGGAAAAGAACGGCCTGAGCAACGTTCCCTCACCCGTCCGGCCGCGCACGGCGCAGAAATCTCCGGTGCAGGAGCTCTTCGCTCTGCATATCGGCGCAATCCAGGTGACCGACGGGTGGATTCTCTACAACGACGTGGGTTTGCCGCTGGCCATCGAGGGCGGCGACTTGACCATCGGGCTCAACGCGAGCGGCGGCCCGGACAACACGATTTACTCTGGCGCCGTTCAGTGGCAGAACCTAAACCTCACCGCGCAGCGCTACTTTCCGGTCCCCGCGAGCGTCTCCCTGAGGTTCACGCTGGCCCGAGACCGTTTCTCCGTGGAACAAGTCTTAGCGTGCTTCGCCGGATCGCAGCTGGACGCCCAAGCGGAAATGAGTGATTTCGCAGACCCGCACTGGAAATTCCGCTACCGCGGGTGGCTGCGCCTGGAAGACGTCCGCCACGTCCTTCGCAAACCGATGACGCCCGAGGGCCGCGTCGACTTTCGCGGGGAAGGGACCTTTGCGGGCGGGCAGGTGCATGTTCGCGGCGACTACTCGGCCGGCGAAATCGCGATGCGCTACCCGCTTTTCTCCGCATCCGGAATGAGCAGCCGCGGCAGCTATATCCTCGACAACCGCGGCGTGGAAGTTCCCGATTTTCGCGCGCAAGCATTGCAGGGGACCGTCACAGGGCGCGTCTCGCTTCTTTTCAAGGGTGCGGCCTTTCGCGCGGAGACGCACACGCGCGGCGCGAGTCTCGGGGAGGCGCTCGACGCGCTGAACCAACCGGCATTCCCCGTGGCCGCGCTCGGCTGGGATGGCGTGGTTTCCGCAGACACCGTGCAGACCTGGGCCGCCGACTTCAAGCAGTTTGACATCGGCGGTGAAGCCCACTGGACGCAGCCGGAGACGCCCGCCGCCGGGCGCCTGCCCACTGCCGGCGATTTCCGATTCCGCTATCTGCACGAGTTGCGGACTCTGCAGGCGAGTTCCGGCGAAATCACGACGCCTTCGAGCCGCATTACTTTCAGCGGCCGTCTTGCCGCGAACAACTCCGCGCTTGACACGCATTTCGAGACCGGCGACCTGCACGCTTGGAACACCTTCTACCATGCGATCGAGCGATTTGCCTCGAGCGGCAAAGCCCACGCCATGGACATTGCCGGAAGCGCGCGGTGGGATGGAGACATTACTGGTCCGCTGCAGGGGCCGACCTTCGCCGGACACGCCCGGGGCGAGCGCGTGCGCTACGGCCCGCTTGACGCGGATCTCGTCGAAGGCGATCTCTCCTATTCGCCCGCCCGTCTTGCGTTCACGCACGGCCGCGTGCGTCGCGGCGCGACTTCCGCTGAAGTCGAGGCAAGCCTGGAGCTGTCCGGCTGGAGCTTCCGCCCTCAAAACGAGTGGACCGCCGACGCGAACCTCACCCAATCCTCGGTCGAGGACTTGCAGATCCTCCTTCACTCCAGCTATCCCCTGAGCGGAACCCTCACGGGGCAGTTTCACGGCCGAGGCACCCGGGCGGAGCCCGGCGTCACGGGCCTCTTCGACCTGGCTGACGGACACGCCGGCGGCCTTGCCTTCAATCGTCTCCGTGGCCAGCTGAATTGGGGGTCGGAGGAAATTCGCGTTTCCAATGCCGAGTTGCGCGTGCAGGCGCGTGGCGGAGCAGCGCAGAGCGCCGGGGTGATCACCGGCGCCGCGGGCTACCGTTTTTCAGACGGCCGCGTGTCCCTGGACCTGGTGGGCGCAGGCTTCCCGCTGGAAAGGTTCAACGAAATCCAGAGCGCGCGGCTGCCGATCGGCGGCAGCCTCAGTTTTCGCGTCCAGGCGCAGGGCCCGCTGACGGCTCCGCAGGGCGAGGGCAGCTTCCGCGTGGTGGACCTGCGCGCGGCCCGGCAGGTCATCGGAAGTTTCGAAGGCAAACTTTCTTCCGACGGGAACGAAGTGCAGCTGCAGCTCGGCTCGGCGATGAACACTGGAAAGGTCACCGGGATGTTCCGCGCCGGGCTGCATGGCGACCTTCCGCTCAGCGGCAAACTGACCTTGAGCGGCATGGATCTCGACCCCTTCGTGGCGAGCGCATTGCACCTTCCCCCGCTCGCAGGCCACGGCAGCGTGGACGGCGAATTCGAGCTGGGGGGCGACCTGCGGCACGCGCAAAACGTTTTCGTGGATGGCAACGTGTCCCGCCTCGTGCTCAATGATGCGAACCTGCGCATCGAAAACTCCGGTCCGGTGCGCTTCCATTACGTCCGCGGCGAGCTGCGGCTGGAAAAATCGACGTTCCGGGGCCCGGACACGAACTTTGAGATCGGCGGGCGTGTGCAGTTTTCCGGCGAGCGGCGCGTGAACCTTCAGGTCGATGGCTCGCTCGATCTGCGTCTTGTCGGCAGCTATTTCCCGGACGTCGAAACGCGCGGCCCGGCACAGGTTCACGCCGCCATGGAGGGCACGCTCAGCCGCCCGCGTGTGAACGGCCGGGTGCATATCGAGAGAGCGGCGATGCGCGTCAGCGATTTTCCCACCGGCCTCTCCGGTCTGACCGGCGATCTGGTCTTCGACGCCACGCGGCTTTTCTTTGACAACGTCAGCGCGCAGGCCGGCGGGGGCACGCTGACGCTCAGCGGCTCGGTCAGCTTCGCGGAAACTCCGCTGCGCTACGATATTAGCGCCCGCACGGACTCTATCCGCATCCGGTATCCCCAGGGAATGAGCTGGCTCGCTGGGGGTGCGCTTCGCTTGACCGGGAACACGCAAGCAGGGCTGCTCTCGGGCCGCGTCACGGTGGAACGCGTACTGATGAGCGAAGGCGTACAGATTGCCGGCGCGCTGGTGGCCGTCAAGCAGGGAATCACGGCGCCGTCCACCAACTCATCCTATCTTCGTAACCTGCAATTCGACATCGAGGCGGTTTCGACGCCCGATTCCAGTCTGGAATGGCCCGGCGCGCAGCTTTCCGCGGAAGCCGACCTGCACATTCGCGGCACCTGGGAGCACCCGATCATCCTGGGCCACATCCACATTCTCGCGGGGGAACTTGTTTTTGCGGGGAATCGCTACCACGTCTCGCGCGGGGACTTGAACTTCGCCAATCCATTCCGGCTGGACCCTGTGCTCAACGTCGAGGCCACCACGACCGTCCAGCAGTACGAAATCGCGCTCAATTTCAGCGGCCCGGCCAGCAAGCTGGTGCTTTCATATCGCTCGGACCCGCCGCTCCCCGCGAACGACATCATCACGCTGCTGGCACTGGGCAAGACCACGTCCGAGGCCGAGGCCCGCAGCAGCGGCCTCGGTCAGGGCAGCACGCCGGGCGCGTCGGAACTCCTGTCGGGTGTCATTTCCAGCCAGCTGGGGGGGCGGCTCGAACGGCTGTTCGGGATCACGCGCTTGCGCGTGGATCCGGGCCTCGGCGGCCTGGGCAGCACCAGCTCCTCACAGAACTCGGCGGCGCGGGTTTCCGTCGAACAGCGAGTCGGCCGCAACGTCACCATCACCTACATCAGCAACGTCACCTCGACGCAGCAGCAGATCATCCAGGTCGAGTACAACGTCAACCGGCAGCTCTCCATCATCGGGCTCCGCGATCAGAACGGCACGTTCGGTCTGGACATCGTCCTGAAGAAGCGCTTCGACTAAAGCTGCTGCGATCAGCTGGAAAAGTGAGGGTAAGAATCGTCCTACTGTTGCTTCTGGCGGCGCCATTCCTGGCGCTGCGCTTGCGCCAGGTCCGGATTCTGCTGCCGCAAGTCTTGCCAGGCATCGCGGGCCGCCTGCTGGCTCAGTCCGATCCCGGCCGTCTGCGCTTCCTGGGTCAGCTTGGGCATTTCGGCCGCGAACTTCTGGCCCAGCGGTGATCCGTAGAACTTGAGCAACTGCTTGATTTCATCCGCCGTGAAGTGCTTGTCGTAAAGGCGAACGATCACTCTGGTCATTTCGTCGGTGTCGAAGTGCGCTTTATAGCGATCCGTAAACGCGACGGACAGCTTTTGGGCACGGTCTTTGTCCGGCATGAGGTTCTCGATACGCTGGGTGAATTGTGCTCCGGACTTGGGCGCAAGGTCCGTGAGAATGTCTCCGGTGCCGCTCAGCTCGAGCAGGGCGCGAATATCCCCTTCCTTGGCCGGGTCGACGGACGAACTGGACGGTGCCGGCTGCACTGGAGCGGCTGGATCCTGTTTTTCCTGCGGTTGGGCCTTTGAATAACCGGCCAGCGCCACGAGAAAGGTTCCCACATAAAGAATCACGAGAGCCAAGACCGCTTTCATTGCCGTCTCCCAAGCCGCGCGGCGTTTCTTCCGCCGCGCAACGTGCGCTATCCGCGCCTACCGATGAATTCTAGGGAATCCCTAATGCGGAGAGGCCTCCGCAAAGGACAGTGGTACGCGCCCGGCAACTGTCCCAAGGTACAGCCCAACGGTCTGCGAGGGGTCCGCAGCTGGCTTTCTGTTACGATGGCGCGCCATGTCCGGCACGCCGAGAACGCCGCAGCTTCGTGCTCCGGCTTCAGCCGCTGTGATGCAGCGCGAAGCGGGCCTGCACCGCAGCCTGAGCCCGCGCCAGCTCTCCATGATCGCCATCGGCGGCGCGATCGGCACGGGCCTGTTCCTGGGGAGCGCGATTTCCGTGCAGATGGCGGGGCCGGGGGTGATCCTGAGCTACTGTGCCGGAGCCGCGATTGCCCTCATGGTGATGTGGGCGCTTGCGGAAATGGTGGTGGCTCACCCGGTTGCCGGCTCTTTCGGTGTTCACGCCGAGCTGTACCTGCATCCCTGGGCGGGCTTCGTGGTTCGCTACACGTACTGGCTGTGCCAGGTCGTGGCCATCGGCAGCGAAGTGGTGGCGGCCGCGATTTACTGCCGGTTTTTCTTCCCCGGCGTTCCATCCTGGATCTGGATTGCGTCGTTCTCCGTGGCCATGGTCCTGGTCAACGCCATGAGCGTGGCTAGCTTCGGCTGGTTCGAGTACGGCTTCGCAATGATCAAGGTGATCACCATTTCGGTGTTCCTCGTCCTCGGCGGTGCGTTGCTGTTCGGGGTCGGCTTTCCGCGCGTGGGCTTTGCGAACTACACCTCGCACGGAGGCTTTCTGCCTCACGGGTGGACTGGCGTGGCGCTCGGCGTGGCTATGGCCATCTTCAGCTATATGGGCCTGGAAGTGGTCGCCGTCACATCCGGTGAAGCTGCGCGTCCGGACATCGCGGTGCCGCGCGCGCTGCGCTGGACGCTTTTCCGCCTGGGTATCTTTTATATCGGGGGATTGTCGCTCGTCGTCGGCCTGGTTTCGTGGAACCAAGTCGGGCTCGGCGAAAGCCCTTTCGTGCGGGTCTTCCAAACCGTGGGAATTCCTTTCGCGGCGATGATGATGAACGCGGTAGTTCTCACCGCTGTACTTTCGAGCGTGAATTGCAACCTTTATCTGACCTCGCGGATGATTTTTTCGCTGGCTCGCGGGGGTTACGCCCCCGCGGCACTGGGCGCGCTGACGCGCCGCGGGACGCCCGTCCGGGCACTGCTTGTCTCGAGCGCCGGAATGGTAGCGGCGATGGCCGTGGATCACTGGTTCCACGAAACGGCTTATGTGTATATGGCCGGGACGGCGTTTTTTGGAGGCATCTTCGTGTGGATCATGATCATGGTGACGCACCTGGCGTTCCGCCGGGCCGCCGTCCACCAGGCGAAACCGCCGTTGCGTTTTGCGCCGCGAGGCCCGTGGAGCACGCTGCTGGGTCTTGGTGCCCTGCTCGGAGTGCTGGGCTCCACGTGGTTCATTCCCGGGTTGCGTATCACACTCAAAGCCGGCATCCCGTGGCTCGTATTCATCTCCCTGTGCTACCTTGGATGGAGTCGCTGGAATCCCCGCACCACCGCGCAGGGAGAGGTCTCTCATGGATGAAATGCTCCGCTGGCGCGCCGAGTTTCCCATCCTCGAGCGCACCACTTACATGATCAGCAATTCGCTGGGCGCCATGCCGCGCGCGGTGTACGACGAAATGCGCGCCTACGCCGATTCCTGGGCGCAGCGCGGGGTGCGGGCCTGGGAAGAGGGCTGGTTCGAGATGGCGGTGGACGTGGGGGACAAAATCGCTCCCCTGATCGGCGCGCGCAAAGGCGAAATCTCTCTTCACCAGAACGTCACCATCTGCCAGGCCATCATTTCCTCCTGCTTCGACTACCGCGGACCGCGGAATAAAGTCGTGCTCTGCGACCTCGAGTTTCCCTCGATCCAGTATTTCTACAACGAGCAGCGCCGCTTTGGCGCCCGCGTCGAAACGGTGTCGAGCGAAGACGGGATTCGCCTGCCGCTGGAAAAGTTCCTCGCCGCGATCGACGAAACTACGCTCCTCGTGCCGATATCGCAGGTTCTCTTCCGCAGCGCCTTCATCGTCGACGCCAGGGCAATCATCGAGCGCGCCCATCGCGTCGGCGCTCACGTCATTCTCGACTGCTTTCAGGCGGCGGGCACGATTCCTCTTGAGGTGCGCTCGCTCGGCGCCGACTTTGCCGTGGGCGGAGTCCTGAAGTGGCTCTGCGGCGGCCCCGGCGTCGGCTACCTCTACGTTCGCGAAGACCTCCGCGCCCGGCTGCGCCCCGCGCTCACCGGGTGGCTCGCGCACCAGCGCCCGTTCAGTTTCGAGACCGGCGCCATCGAACCGCGCGAGGACTCCTACCGCTACCTCAACGGCACGACGCACATTCCGGCTCTTTATGCCTGCCGGCCCGGGCTGGACATCCTGAACCAGGCCGGGATCCAGGCCATCCGCGAAAAGTCCATGGGCCTGACGCGGCGGATCTACGAAGGAGCGCGGGCCCGCGGCTGGCGCGTGAACACTCCAGAGAATCCCGCAGAGCGCGCCGGGACCGTTTCGGTGGACTGCCCCAATGCGCCGGAAGTCTGCCGCGAATTGATCGCCCGCGAAATCCTGGTGGACTACCGACCGAAGGCCGGCATTCGGCTTTCGCCCCACTTTTATAACCGCGAGGAGGAGTGCGACTTTACGCTGGACCAGATTGCAGAGATCCTCGCGACGCGGGCGTGGGAACGCCACGCCGCTGTCGCATCCCGCGCCTGAATCATGCATCGTCTCGCGCCGCCGAACCCACTTTCGCCGCGGTCACTTTTCCCCTCCGAAGACTTTGGCGCGGCGCGCCGCGAAATGGTCGAAAAGCAGTTGCGCTGCAGGGGAATCGCTGATGCGCGCGTTCTGGCGGCCATGGCCGCTGTCCCCAGGGAAGAGTACGTCCCGCCGAGCCTGCGCGCCCGCGCTTACGACGATTCGCCGCTGCCTATCGGCGAGGAGCAGACCATCTCGCAGCCTTACATTGTCGCCGCCATGTCGGCAGCGCTCGCCCTTAAGGGAAGCGAGCGCGTGCTGGAAGTAGGCGCGGGCTGCGGATACCAATCCGCCGTGCTTTCGCGGCTCGCTGCAGAGGTAATTGCGGTTGAGTTTCGCTCCGGGCTGGCCCGCGCGGCAGTTGAGCGCCTCGAGCGTCTCGGCTGCAGGAACGTCCACGTCCACTGCGGAGACGGCACCCTGGGTCTGCCGGAGTTCGCCCCGTACCACGCGATCCTTGTGGCCGCCGCTGCTCCGGCGGTCCCTCCGCCGCTGTTCGCGCAACTCGCGGAAGGCGGACGCCTGATACTCCCGGTGGGTACAACCGAAGAGCAGGAATTGCGCCTCGTTGAAAAAATCGAGGGGCAATTCCGAACGTGCGCTCTCGACCTTTGCCGTTTTGTGCCCATATCCGGACGTTATAGCTGGAGGCCTTCGCCGTAATGACTGCGGACTCGCCGGAACTCTCCCTGGTCATTCCTGCCTACAACGAGGAGGCGCGCCTCCCGGAGACGCTCCAGCAGATCGGCGCGTTCGTGCGCGGCCGCGGCGCCGAGACGGAGGTCATCGTCGTGGACGACGGTTCGCGCGACCGCACCGCGGCCGTCGCCGAATCCTTCCGCGCGGAAATACCAGGGCTGCGCGTTTTGACGAATGGCGTCAACCGCGGCAAGGGCTTCAGCGTTCGCCACGGCATGCTCGAAGCCAAGGGCCGCGTCGTCCTTTTCACCGATGCGGACCTTTCCGCGCCGATCGAGGAAGCGCCCAAACTCGTCGCCGCGCTCGAGGATTACGATGTGGCCCTAGGCTCGCGCGCCGTGGATCGCAGCCTCATCGAGGTCCACCAGTCGCGGTTTCGCGAATTCGCCGGCGTCGTATTCAACACTCTTGTGCGGCTGATTCTGCGCCTGCCTTTCGTGGATACCCAGTGCGGCTTCAAAGCCTTCCGGCGGGAGCGCTGCCGCATCATCTTCGAGCAGCAGACCATCGAGCGCTTTGGCTTCGACCCGGAACTCCTCTATCTCGCGCGCCGCCATGGGTTGCGAGCCGTCGAAATCCCGGTTCGCTGGGCGCATAGCCCGGCGACAAAAGTCAGCATGCTGCGGGACAGCCTGCAGATGTTTCTGGACGTTTTCGTGATTCGGTGGAATTCGCTTCG
>Ga0187766_10002673_pt1 | contig 10472 bp, 5 predicted proteins | sample 0216_QUI02_MP05__4_FD_132971 | JGI IMG/M metagenome (GOLD analysis project Ga0187766, IMG submission 132971) | Tropical peat soil microbial communities from peatlands in Department of Meta, Colombia - 0216_QUI02_MP05_20_MG | ecosystem: Environmental > Terrestrial > Soil > Wetlands > Peat ... | reverse complement strand
GCCGCCGCAATCGAACTGAACATCTACTACCTCCCAGCTGATCCGGAGATCTCCGGTCCTGACGTCGAGCAACGCCACGTCGAGGTGTTCCAGCGCGTCAAGGCCGCGGTCACGGTGCCGGTGGCGGTGAAGCTCAAGCCCTACTTCAGCTCTCCCGGGGCGATCGCGCTGCGCCTCGACGAGGCAGGCGCCGACGGGCTCGTGCTCTTCAATCGCTTTATATACCCCGACATCGACCTCGAGAGATTTGAGGTCCTACCGATGGTCGACCTCTCGAGCCGGGCCGATGCGCGGCTTCCCCGGACCTGGATCGCGCTGTTGCGCGGCAAGGTGGGGGCATCGCTCGCGGCAACCACCGGCGTGGAGATCGCCGCTGACCTGGCCAGATACCTACTCGCCGGCGCCGATGTGGTGATGACCACCTCCGCGCTGCTGCGCCACGGACCCGAATACGCGACCGAGCTGCTCGACGGCCTCTCCGGCTGGATGAGGCACAAGGGCTTTCAAACGGTCGACGAGCTGCGCGGGATGCTGTCAGCGCCGGACATTACCGACCGCGCCGCGTACGAGCGCGCCGGCTACGTCACAGCGATGCGAGCGGCCAACGCAGGCGGCTATGGCTCCTGGTGAATGAAGAATCAACGGCCCGGGATGATGATTTGCGAGCCGGCGAATTGCGATTATGCTCGTTTACCGAATCGTCGGGAAGCTGCATCCGGGTCGCATGGCGGTCGATCATCCCGTTCCCGATCCTCCGGGCCGATCACCCGTCCGCGGACGCGGTCCCGCAGTTCGGTAACCTCGATCCCCAGTGTCTGTCCCGCGGCGGTCACCACGCGCACCGTAGGCGCCCCGGGACCGCGCGACTAGTCTCAGATTCGAACCAGCCAGTTCGAGTTCCGAACTGTCCATGACGCAACCCGCTGCGCGTGATTGGCTTCACGTCGGTGACGCGCTTGCGTCGGTGATCGCTGGACGCTGCCGATCGTCCGCGAGCTGCTCGAGGGAACGGCGGTCCCTCCCGCCCGTCCACTGGTTTGGTGGAAGCGTGGCGGGTTTGATCCGGCACGGGTCGAAGGAGGAGCCGCCGCGAGGGGGACTGCATCGGTCATGCAGACGATCCGCGATGGGGTATTTGCTTTCCGACCGCGTGCCAGCGTCGCTGGCGCGACCTGCGCGACGCTAGGCGAGGGAGGAGCTGCAGCCGGAGCGAGCGGCTGCAGCCGCTGCGTCTCCGACAGATCCATGCGCAGCCGCTCGAGTGCGCCCCTCGGCGATCGCGCGCGCTCCCGTCGCGGGGCGAACACACTCTGTTCGATCGGATCGCCGAACCCTCGGCTGCTGGCAAATCAGCGGCGCAGGGTCCGTAGAAACTACTGATCAGTGGTGAGTACGCGCGTTGCGGTTATTATCCAACGTCCCCGTGAATTTATGATTTTGGCGTTGGCGTGCTGGTTCTCGCCTCGCCGACTAGATCCGCCCGGTGGGTGGGGTTCGCGTGCTGGGCGCGTGGATCCGCTCGCGAGGTAGAGCTTGCTGGAGGACCAATGATCGACCGAGACGTAGGGTTGACATAGGGTGCTGCTGGGTGTCCCGGTGACCCGTTGTGTTGCGCGCTGCTCGCAGCGCTCGGCGGTTGTGCGGTTCGGCGCCGGGTGCGCTCGGACGGCGTTGTGGGGAGGGCACTCGCGCCGGCACGGGCTGGCTCGGGGGCAAACGTTGTTCGGTCCAAGCGCGTGTCACCGGGGAGTACCCGCGCGGGACCGCGGCGAGGGAGGCTTCGGCCGCTCCAGCCTGGAGCCCGCAACGCCGATTAGGGTGGGGAAGCCGGTCGCCCTGCCGATCGTAGTTGCGTGGGAGTTTGCGTGCGGCCGCCGAGGTGGCTACGCGTTTGGTGCCCGCGATGACGGCGGCGTGATCGATGAGGGCACCAAATTCGGCGTGGATCCGCCGTGGAGGCTAACCGTCGTCAGCAGTCGCGGGCGCTGCCGGTAGGCAAGGGCGAGCGGCTGTTTCGTGTCGGTGCGCGGCGCTGGTTTCAGCATCAGACCTATTGCGGGCTCGTTGCCAAGCGGGGAGCGCGCGCGTCGCATGCCATCCGCGGATCCGGGCCGCGTCACTGCGCCTTGGTCTGGCTGCATCCCAGCGGGGAATTGCCCCCCAACGCGCGCGGACAGGAGCGATGGTGCTGGCGGGGCGCGCGCTGCGGGGCGTGCGACGTGTCACCGACCTCAGCCTGGCCGCGGATGAGGTCTTCGGCTGAGCAGAACGACCGAGCGGTCCGGCGGGCTCGACCCTCATCGCTGTTGAGCACCACGAGCGTGGTGCTTGAGGGGAGCTGAGTTAGGGGCAGGTTGGCGCGTGTTTGTGGTGATGGTTGCGAGCGAGTTAGCGCCGGTTGCGCAGGCCGGCGGTCTCGGCGATGTGGTGTTCGGGCTCAGTCGGGAGTTGGAGTTGCGCGGGCAGGCGGTAGAGATCGTGCTGCCGAGGTACGACTGTTTGCGGTGGGACCGCGTTCATGGGCTGACGGTCGCGTACGAGGACCTTTGGGTGCCGTGGTACAACGACGCGATTCACTGCACGGTGTTGTTTGCTTACGTTGACGGCCGCAGGTGCTTCTTCATCGAGCCACACTCGCGCGATGACTTCTTTGACCGTGGCCACCTGTACGGGTCTGATGATGACGATCAGCGATTCGCTTTCTTTAGCAAGGCGGCGCTTGAGTTCTTGTTCAAGTCGGGCAGGCGCCCGGACGTGATTCATTGCCACGACTGGCAGACGGCGCTGGTGCCGGTGCTGCTGTATGAGATCTATCAGCAGCTCGGAATGGAGCACCAGCGGGTGTGCTTCACGGTGCACAACTTCAGCCATCAGGGGCTCACGGACGAGTCGATCCTGTGGGCGACCGGGGTGCGCAACCCGAATCGCTACTTCAGCCACGAGCGGTTGCGGGATGATTTCAACCCGACGGCACTGAACCTGCTCAAGGGCGGGATCGTGTATTCGAACTTCGTCACGACGGTGTCCCCGCGGCACGCCTGGGAGGTGTCCTACTCCGACCAGGGCCGCGGTCTCGGGCACACGCTGTTCGTGCACAGATACAAGTTCGGCGGGGTGCTGAACGGGGTCGATTACGACATGTGGAATCCGGAGGTCGACCGGTGGATCCCGCAGCGCTACAGCCCCGATTCGGTCGACGACAAGTATGTGAACAAGCAGGTGCTGCGCGAGCGGTTCATGCTGGCCCACGAGTACAAGCCGATCGTCGCGTACGTCGGCCGGCTCGATGGCCAGAAAGGGGTGCACCTGATCCACCACGCGATCTTCTACGCGCTGGCGCAGGGAGCCCAATTCGTGCTATTGGGGTCGAGCCCGGATCCGGCGATCAGCGCGCACTTCTGGCACATCAAGCGCTACCTCAACGACCATCCCGACGTCCACCTGGAGCTGCAGTTCAGCACCGACCTGGCGCACCTCGTGTACGCGGGGTCGGACCTGTTGGTGATGCCGAGCACGTTCGAGCCGTGCGGGCTGGTGCAGCTGGTCGCGCTGAAGTACGGCACGGTGCCGATCGTGCGCGCGGTTGGCGGGCTGGCGGACACGGTCGCCGACCGCGACCACGCGCCGCATCCCCCGGAGGAGCGCAACGGGTACGTCTTTCACGAGGGCGATCATCAGGCGATCGAGTCCGCGATGTCGCGCGCGATCGGGCTTTGGCACGCGCATCCGCACGACTTCCGCCATCTGATGCTCAACGGGATGCGCGTCGATCGCTCGTGGGCGCGCCCGGGTCAGGACTACCTCAACATCTACGAGCACATCAAGCACAAGTGAGTAAGGTGCACAGCCATGCAAACATCCGTTTACCAGCGCGAGCTGGCCGAGTACGTCGACGGGCTCCCCAACCTCTCCGGCGAGGAGGCGCTGATCGCTGACACGATCGCTGATGCCGCCGCAACACCCGTGTACGCGGCTCCGACCGGCGAGGATCCATTCGCGGGAATCGAGAGCGCGTTCGCGATCGGGTTGCACATGCACCAGCCGCTGATCCCCGCCGGCGGGGATGACCTGCGGACCGCGGCGCTGATCAGCAATCTCCAGTACATGTACGAGCACCCCGATATCGGCGACAACCACAACGCACCCGTGTTTCGCTGGTGCTACAAGCGGATGGGCGAGTTCATTCCCCAGCTCGCCGACGAGGGCGCGCACCCGCGAGCGATGCTCGAATACTCCGGGACGCTGCTGCACGGTTTGCGTGCGATGGGCGCCGACGACGTGCTCGACGCGCTGCGCACGATCACCGTCGAGCCGCGCTATCGCGACGCGGTCGAGTGGCTCGGCTGCCCGTGGGGACACGCGGTCGCGCCCTCGACACCGGTTCAGGACTATCGCTTGCACGTCCGGGCATGGCAACAGCACTTCGCGGCGCTGTTCGGGCTCGAGGCGCTCGCCCGGGTGCGCGGCTTCTCGCCGTCCGAGATGGCGCTGCCCAACCACCCCGATGTCGCGTACGAGTTCGTGCGGACGCTGAACGATTGCGGGTTTCAATGGGTGCTCGTCCAGGAGCACAGCGTGGAGGAGCCCGACGGAGGCGGGGTCCGCCATCCGCACCTGCCGAACCGCCTCGTGTGCACGAACTCGCGCGGCGAGAGCGCGAGCATCGTCGCGCTCGTCAAGACGCAGGGTAGCGACACGAAGCTCGTCGGCCAGATGCAGCCGTACTACGAGGCGCGCGGGCTCGGGCGCTCCGAGCTCGGCGGGCGGAGCGTCCCGCCGCTCGTTACCCAGATCGCCGACGGCGAGAACGGCGGCGTGATGATGAACGAGTTCCCACCCAAGTACCTCGACGTCGTGCGCGAGTGCTCGAACTCGGCGACGCCGATCGTCAACGGGACCGAGTACCTGGAACGGTTGTTCGCCGCGGGCGTGAGCGAGACCGACCTGCCCGTGATCCAGCCGCTGTTTCAGCACCGGATCTGGCAGCGGATGAGCCCCGGCGACGGACCGGAGCGGCTCGCCGCCGTGGTCGAGGAGCTACGCCGCGAGGACGGGCGCTTTCACATGGAGGGCGGAAGCTGGACCAACGACATGTCCTGGGTTCGTGGCTACGACTCGGTGCTGATTCCGATGGACCGCGCGAGCGCCGCGTTCCAGGAGCGCGTGCTCGCACGCTCGGTCCCGACCACCGCGTACGCATACCGCAACGCGCTGTTTCACCTGCTGACCGCGGAGACCAGCTGCTACCGCTACTGGGGCGAGGGACGGTGGACCGACTATGGGGCGGAGCTGGCGCGGCGCACGACCGAGATCATCGCCAACGACCTCTGACATGCACGGGTCATGACATCGACCAGCGTCGACTTTGGGCTCGTGCTGAACCTGCACCAGCCTCCCGGCAATCTCGACGAGTTGCTCTCCGAGCGCGAGTGGGAGGCGAAGGAGATCCTGTGGGCGCTTGACCGGATCCCCCGCTCGCTGTGGCCCTACGAGGACGTCGGGCGGGTGCACCTCTCGCTGTCCGGCACGCTGCTCGAGACCCTGGCCGACCCCTGCTTTCAGGAGCGCACCTACGGGATCGTGGACTGCGGCTCGCTCCTGTGGCAGTTGCAAAACACGCGTACGATCGAGGTGCTCGGCGGCGCTTACTACCATCCGGTGCTGCCGCTGATCCCGCCCGCGGACCACGAGCAGCAGATCGGTCGCTGGCTCGGGCTCGGCCGCCACCTGTTCTGGCGCGATTTTCGCGGCTTCTGGCCGCCGGAGCTCGGGTTCTGCATGGATCTCGTTCCGACCCTGTCGCGACACGGCTACGGGTGGGTGATCGTCGACAGCGAGCACGTCCAACCCCTGACACCGATGAGCTGGCAGGAGCTGCGCTACCGTCCCCACCGCGCGTCTATCGGCGGCGCGGAGATCGTCGTCGTGGTCCGCGACCGCGACCTCTCAAACGCCCAAGAATCCGGTATGGAGGCCGGCTGGTTCATCGATGAGGTGCGCGCGCGGACCCAGCACTGCGACTTCCCGCCATTGGTCACGACCGCCACCGACGGCGACAACGGCGGCTGGTTTCGCAACACCACCGCTGCATCGAACTTCTGGGGCGGCTTCTACACCGAGCTCGTCGAGCGCGTGCGCGTGGGCCAGGCGGGCGGGATCCGTCCTGCGTTGATCAGCGACTACCTCGACCGCCACGGCGCGCACGGATGGGTTACCGTCGACCCTGGCGCGTGGAACACGGGCGCTCACGACGGCGCGGGATTCATCCAGTGGACCGGCTCGACCGCGCAGCGCGGGGCCCTCGCCAGGGTCGCGCAGCTCAGCGACGCGGTCCACGCCGCCGCCGACGCGATCAACGGCGATGCCGCGGCCTCAGAGCTCTTGGAGCAAGCCCGGTGGCGGCTGCTCCGTGCCCAGACGAGCTGCAACTTCTACTGGGGCGAGGCGTGGGTGCCGCGCTGCCACCACGACCTCGACGCCGCCGCCGCGCAGCTAGACCAAGCGCTTCGCACCCGACACGCCTAGCAGCCCTCAGCCGTTAGCGACGAGCAACGATCGATCGGATGGTCCTCCTCCGCAACCTGATACGCCCGACCGCCGTCTCGCCGCCAGCAGCCCGCCCGTGCCTCGCGAGATTGAGCGCGCTCAAGGCCCTCAGCTGGCTAAAGCACGCCATTGGTGAGCGGCGCGCGACAGGCGTTATGCGCCCGTCAACTCGCGCTCCGCACGAAGCCAGTTCTCCAGCTCGTCAGAGACACCCTCTTCGAGGTGGATGAAGTACGCGCGCTGCGAAATCTCGCCGTGATCGGGCTTGCGTCGCACCGTCTCGGCCCTCTTCGTCGAGCGGACGCGCTTACCGGCAGGCTTGGCGGGCTTTTCAGTCACGGTGATCCTCCTGGCTCAAGGTCATCAGGTTCTCGCCTTACGGCTTGCGCGAGTCGTGTTCGACGCGCTCGCGACGACCCCTGCCCAGGGCGGCGTCCCGAGACTCCCTCGCTCGACGATCCCGCGCGGGCGGAGCGTGGGGAGCGAGCCGTGGATCGCGTCGGGAATCGCTCTCGCGTGCGAGGAGGTGCCTGGCTCTCTCAGACTCACCGGCGAGCAGCGTTGTCCTCCCCGCGCGTGCGGCGTCTTGGTCGCAGGCCGAGACCTCCTCGGCCCAGTCGTGACACGGCGGCTCGAACCGGCTGTTGAGCGCCCGGCAATTTGTCGGGAGGACACGACGGCTTTCCTGCCGAGGCGCCACTTTCCACCGGTACGGTCCCGACCGGGGAGACTTCAACTCTCAAACCGCCGCCCGCGCAAACCGTACCTCTTTGCGGCGTCGTGAGATGCTGCTTTGCCGATGGGCAATGCCGCGAGCGACGTTTGACTTCGCGTGGATCGAGTGCGTCAAGAGCTGGTTGTGATCGGCGCGTACAGCCGCTCGAGGTAGTCACTGAGCATTCGCGCGGCGCAGAAGGCCGGGGCGAGCGTGCGCATCGAAGCGCGGATGCGAGCGATCCAGGCGCGCGGGAGGCCATCGGGGTCGCGGTCGTGGAACGCGGGCAGGACCTCCTCCTCGATCAGGCGGAATAGGGCGTCGGCGTCACGAGCGTCTTGGCTCGCGGGGTCGGGGTCGACGTCGCCCGCGATTGCCCAGCCGTTGCTCCCGTCGTAGGCCTCCGCCCACCAGCCGTCGAGCACGCTCAGGTGCAGGCCACCGTTGATGACGGCCTTCATCCCGCTGGTGCCACTCGCCTCGAGTGGCGGCCGGGGCAGGTTGAGCCACAAATCGCAGCCACGCACCAGGCGCGCGGCCATCCCGAGGTCGTACTCGTGCATGTACACGACCCGCTCGGCGACGTGCGGCGCGTCTTTGAGGCCAAACAGCTCCTGGACGACGCGTTTGGCCTTGTCGTCGTTGGGGTGGGCCTTGCCGGCCAACACGAACTGCACGGGCCGCTCAGCGGACAGCAGCGCGAGCGCGCGGCCGGGATCGTGGATCAGGAGTCGCAGGCGCTTGTAGGTCGCGTTGCGCCGCGCGAACCCGATCGTCAGCACGTCTGGGTCAAACGCTCGCGCGGCCGCCTCGATCCCCGGTCGCGGCTGGTGCTCGGCGAGCCGGTCAAGCCCGCTGCGCTCGCGGACGAACTGCACCAACTCCGCGCGCTGCTCGCGTCTGGCCTGCCACAGTTCGGCGTCGGGCACCCGCTCCAGCGCATCCCAGGTCGCGACCTCGCTCGCCGCTCGCCGCCAGTCCTCCCCGAGGTGGCGGTCAAGCACGCCGCGCATCGCAGGTCCGACCCAGCTCGGCAGGTGCACGCCGTTTGTGACATGGGTGATCGGCACACCCTCGACGGCTCGCTGCGGCCACAACCCGCGCCACATCTCGCGCGCGACGGCTCCGTGCCGGCGGCTGACACCGTTCGCGGCGCGGCTCATCCGCAGGCTGAACTGCGTGACACCAAACGGCTCCGCGGCGTCTTCGGGGCGGTCACGACCCAGGCGCACGATCACCTCAGGATCAACTCCCAGCTCCGCGATCACACCGTCGAGCGCGCTCGTTACCTCCTCGCGCGGGTAGGTCTCGTTGCCGGCGGCCACAGGCGTGTGGGTCGTGAACACCGTGCGCTGCCGGGCGGCCTCGAGCGCCGCCTCGACCCCCGCTCCGCGCGCTACTTCGCCGCGCGCTAACTCCAAGGCCGCGAACGCAGCATGCCCCTCGTTCAGGTGCACAAGTGCCGGCTCGATCCCCAACGCCGCCAGCGCGCGCACACCGCCGACACCGAGCAGCACGTACTGCGACAGGCGCGTGACCGGATCTCCCACGTACAGCTGCGACGTGATCCACCGCTCGAGCAGGCCATTCTCCGGTCGATCAGCATCGAGCAAAAACAGCGGCACCCGACCGACCGACACCCGCCAGATCTGCGCCGTGACCTCCCTGCCACGAATCGGCACCGTGATCGTCAGCGCCCGCCCATCCGGTGCGCGTACCGGCGCTGCGGGAAGCCGGTCAGGATCGACATCGATCCAATACTCCTGCTGCCAACCCGAGACCTCGAGCCGCTGACGGAAATACCCCTGGCGATACAGCAGGCCGACCGCCACCACCGGCAACGCACGATCCGACGCCTCCTTGAGGAAATCACCCGCTAGGCCCCCGAGCCCGCCCGAATAGATCGGCAACGACCGATGCACGCCGTACTCGGCACATAGAAACGCGAGCGGGCGCTCCGGCGCCAAACCGCCCGTCGGCGGGCGCCTCAGGTCCGCCGCAAACGCCTCCTCGAGCGACGCAGCCCGGGCGAGCAGCGCGTCATCGCAGGCCGCTCGCGCAAGCGCTTCACCGGATGCCTCCTGGAGCAGGCGCACCGGGTTCTCGCCGCACATCTCCCAGCGATAGGGATCGATCGAGCGAAACACATCCTTGCCGCCCGCGTACCAGCACCAGCGATAGTTGTAAGCGATCCGCGCCAACGGCGCAAGCCTCTCGGGAAGCCGCGCCGCGATGTCTGCGGCCCTCAGTCCAAGCTCCCGATCACCGGGTCCCATCGCCACGATCATCCCAGGTCTCGCACCAGCACGCTGTCCCTGCCCAGCGGCCGCGAACCCATCACCGCGCACCGCTCGAGCAATGAGACCCGTCGGCGTGCGACGCGGCGCGTGTCACCCGCGCTCATGCCGCGCGATCAGCGCCCGCGAGAACGCCACCCGCTCGGCTGGCCGCCCGACGGCTGCGACCGCCGATGGCCGCGGCGGTCACGGAGTCCGAGGTTCGCGATCAGTTCGTCTACCAACCGCGGTCGAGCGCGCCACCGGCCAGCCTGAGTGCGAGCACGATGTTCTGCTCGGCCCTCAGCGTCGGCAGCAGGCTAAAGAACTGAAAACACGAACCCCACCTTGCGGCGCGGCAGTCCTCCGCTGGCGAATGACAGCAACCCAATCATGCTGGATGTCCCGGTGGACAACTGCGCGGATGGCCGGAGTGCTCCTTTCGTGGCATTCCGATCGCCCACGGTCGGTCACCCGGAATTGGGCGAACTCAGCAGTCTGGCGCGGCGATCGGGACGCGTCAGGCGAAGAGCCTGAGCAAGCGCGCGGGTAGCCCGATCCAGCAGGCCGCGGCGAGAAGATGCTGGCTGCTCCGTTTCCCGCAAACGGAAAGCGACGATGTGCTCTTGTTGGTGAGCATCGACACCGCCGCCGCCCGCTGAAATGGCTCCGCCGAAGCGAGTGTTCTGGCGATGACCCTCGGGCCAGGCGTCAAGCCGAAACGAAGGCGTACGCCGGATACATCTCAGGCTGATTCCGGACGCCGATCTCTTGCAGAATCGGGCCTAGGGTCTCCCCAAAGCTGGTGCGCGCCTCTACTGACTCCCAAACATCGACAACGCGGAACCCCTGCGGTCCCTGCCCCGCCGCATGAACCAGAAGGCCCTCGACTGGCCAATCGGAAGGAGACTCCACGCGGTTCTTGCCACTCAATC
>Ga0187766_10002671_pt1 | contig 10476 bp, 10 predicted proteins | sample 0216_QUI02_MP05__4_FD_132971 | JGI IMG/M metagenome (GOLD analysis project Ga0187766, IMG submission 132971) | Tropical peat soil microbial communities from peatlands in Department of Meta, Colombia - 0216_QUI02_MP05_20_MG | ecosystem: Environmental > Terrestrial > Soil > Wetlands > Peat ... | reverse complement strand
CCACCCAGGAACGGATCGTACGACAGGCTGAAGATGAGGAAGAACTCTCCTGCAGCTAGGAGCAGCATTCCGAGGTAGTCTTCTCTTAGCCTGATGGCGGGGTAGGACGCGAGGAAGCCGAAGAAGGCCCCTGCACCAGCTGCCACCAGGATCATGAACAAGAAGAGCTCGACGGCCAGGACTGGGTCGGCTGCCAGCTTGTTGTCGATCTGGGGGATGAAGGCGAACTGGCTGCCGAAGATGTCCCCTTTCAGGTGGAGTAGGTATACCATCAGCCTGTAGGCCATGGAGCCTGCTAGAAAGGCCCCTATGGACACGAAGAGGACCTTCCCAAAGTTGGGGACTCCCGCGTAGCCGAACTCGAGGTTCACGGTCAGGCTCACCACGAGGAAGAAGCAGAACATCTCTCCTGGGAGAGTTAGCGCGGAGACCGCGAATGCGAGAGTGCCTAGATCGAACGCCAACTACTTCAACCTCAAGATCTTCCGCCAGTTCAGGGAGGTCAGCCCCTGTGGGATTACGAGCAGGGTGATGATCATGATCGCCAGCGGGATTCCCTTCTGGAACGCAGTTAGCTGGGAGCCCACCTGGTACCCCCACGTGTTGTCCGCGAATACCGTGAGCAGCCTTATCCCGTAGGTTTCGCTGAAGCCAACGATGAATCCTCCGATGATTCCGCCGTAAATGCTGCCGATGCCACCAAGTACCACCCCGGAAAAGATGTCGACTATGATGTTGGAAGAGGTTGAGGGGGGTGAGGGGGACTGTATCGAGAAGAGGCCTCCGCCGATGCCCGCCAGGAGGCCCGCTATGAACCAGGAGATGAGGTAGACCCTTTCTACGTTGATGCCCAGAATCCTTGCCAGGTTGGGGTTCTCGATGGCAGCCCGCATGGCAATGCCAAAGCGCGTCCTCAACAGGAGGACTATCCCGATTGTTACCAAGACCATCGCCGCGGGGGCCACGAAGAGAATTCCTGGCTCCCCGAAGGCGCGGAAGTCCGGTAACTGGTTGAGATTGAAGAGGTAGTACCCCTTGTCCGAGAGGAACTTCGCGTAGGTCTTCCCTATGTAGGAAATGAAGATTGCAGCCACCGCCGCATCAAACACGATGCCCGCGGCCAGTGTGGCAATCATCAGCACTACAATGTTGGCACCTCTCTTGGTCAACGGCTTTAGCACAAGGAGGTACAACAGCGTAGCCACCACCGCGCCTGCGAGAGCCGCCACGGGCAGAGTCATGTAGGGGCTAGCAAAGCCACTGAAGATGAAGGCGGTCGCACCAGAGAATATCGCAAACACGACGAAGTTCGCATGAGCGAAATTCGGCACCTTAGTCGTCATGTAAGTCAGCGTCAGTCCCACACACATCAGAGCATAGATGCACCCGTAGATTATCGAGTTCGATAGTGTTGGGTCCAAGAAAAGGTGTGCGTTCTCGGACGCGTTTCAACTGTTAAATAGTTTGTCCCTTCATCCTGCGCCTTAGAAAACATGAGACGTAATGCCGTTTCTACACCGGTCGTAGCTGTGCTATTCGTTGTGGGACTGATAATTGGTGGAGGCGCAGTCTACGGCCTAGTTTCTTCCTCGACAAAAACAACAACAACAACGGCGACAACCACCTCAGTTAGCACCACGACGATAGGCGGAACGACCACGACCGTCACGGCGACAGCGACAGCGACTGGTGCAGCGTGCGTAACATGTCTCGGTGGCGTCAACAACACGATGTTGCAAGGGGCCGTACAGGCAGCGGGCAACGTCAGTGGCACCTTCACGATAGGGGACCTGCAGGATCTTTCCTCGACTCTAGCGGGTCAGGGACAGGACGACCAGGCCACCTCGGGATTCGCCATTTCGGACATCAACGCCTGGTTAGCCACCACGCCGCTGGCTGGCAAGGTCACCTTCCAACAGAACCTGCAGGACTACAAGCAGGACAACACTCTGACTTCGACGATAATGAACTCCTTCTACACGGCGGGCATACACGTGACGGTAGGGCCGCTCAACAGTGGCACTGCTGGTGCGATGCTGCCATTTGCCGACAGCCACCAGATAGTGATGATAAGCCCGTCATCGACGGCCACTTCAATAGCGCTTCCTGGTGACTATCTATTCAGGACTCCTCCATCTGACTCCTTCCAGGGTATCGCCGACGCAGCAGAACTCAAGCAATCTGGCGTCCAGAGCGTGGTAATCGTCTACAGGAACGACGACTACGGCGCCGGGCTGGCCAACTCTACCGCATCGAACTTCGCGAGCATTGGCGGCCACGTGCAAGCTCAAATCCCATACGACCCGACCAATCCTAACTTCGTCGCAGTCCTCGGCCAGGTCAACGATGCGTACAACGCAGCCGTGACCTCCTACGGAGCGGCGCATGTAGGGCTCTACTTCGTCATGTTCGACGAGTTCGCCCAGCTTGCAACCCAGGCCGCAAGCAACTATCCCAATCTGCTCCAGTCGACACTGCCATGGTTCGGCGTTGACGGCGAAGGGAATGAGGCGCCAATCGTCAACTCCACGTACGCTTCGACCACAGTCAAGACGAGGCTAGTTGCCAGTTACCCAGGATTCTCGGCGAACCCACTCACGGAGTCAATCTGCGCTAGACAGCTGGCAGCGAGGGGAACCCTCTGCACTGGTTACACCCTCGGTACCTACGACGACATGTGGCTGGCAGCGCTCGCAATCCTCTACTGCGCTCCATCGACTCACTACGCTGCTACCGAGAATGGTGCCTGCATGCAGCAGGTCATTCCATCCATAGCGGCGGGCTTCGTTGGTGCGACGGGAGCCACACTACTCAACACCGCGGGCGACAGGTTGTACGCGTCCTACGAGTTCTTCTGCATCGTTCCAGGTACAGGCACCCCTGCAAAGTGGATCGTCTGTGGAAGCTGGGACCAAGTCAGTAACACCATCGTCTGGTCTGCAAAGCCATCAGGAATTCCGTAGAAGGGGACCCACCCCCCTCCCACTTTTTGAACCACGATGGCACCGGCGATAGAGGTTCAAAACGTCTCAAAGTTCTTCGGCAGCCTGCGCGCAGTGGATGACGTGTCTGTCAGCATTGAAGAGAAGTCTCTTACGATTCTGATCGGACCCAACGGTTCAGGAAAGACGACGCTCATCAACACAATAGCAGGTCTGTACCACGCGGACACCGGGAAGGTCTTGTTTAATGGCAGGGATGTCACAAGGCTCCAATCCCACCAGATATACAAGATGGGACTTGCCAGAACGTTCCAGATACCCAGCCTGTTTGGAAAGCTTTCGGTACTGGAGAACGCGATGGTGGCGGCAAAAGGGAATCCCGGGGAGAACTTCCTGAGGTCGATGGTCAGGAGCTCCTGGATGAAGAAAGAGCGGGAAGTCGCAGAATCGAGCTTCAAGACGCTGAGCGTGGTAGGGCTCTACTCGATGTGGGACAAGCCCGCCGAGAGCCTCAGCGGCGGGCAGATGAAGCTGCTCGAAATCGGCCGCGCACTGATGGGAGGCGCGAAGGTGGTTCTACTGGACGAGCCGATATCGGGGGTCAACCCGAAACTGGCACACGAGATATTCGAAACCCTTGTCAATCTCAGGCGCGAGCTTGGGGTCACCTTCTTCATCATCGAGCACCGTCTTGATATAGCGCTGCAGTACATCGACACGGTCGTGGCTATGGCATACGGCAAGCTGATCGCCGCCGGGAAACCAGAGCTGGTGATGGCTGACCCGAGGCTGATCGAAGCCTACCTGGGGGCATAGGTTGCTCAAGGTCGAGGGGGTCTCCTCAGGGTACGGCAACCTACACATTCTGTCGGAAGTGAACTTGACAGCGGAGCCGAAGGAAGTGACCGTCATTGTCGGGCCAAACGGATCTGGTAAGAGCACTCTCCTGAAGACCATAGCCGGGATCACCAACCTCTATCAAGGGAGCATCACGATAGACGGCAAGTCGATCGCTCGTCTTCCCCCGCACGAAATCGCACGTATGGGACTCGCATACCTCCCCCAGACGGAGAGCGTGTTCACGCAGCTCACCGTGGCAGAGAACATCAGGATGGCCGGCTACACCGTGCCCAAAGCCGAGTACGACACGAGGCTGAGGGGGGTCGAGGAGATGTTCCCCCAAGTCGAACGATACCTGAGGACGAAGGTGCAGAATCTTAGCGGAGGGGAGCGACAGATGATCGCTATGTCAATGGCCCTCCTCCGGAATCCTTCTGTCATAATGTTCGACGAACCGACAGCAAACCTCTCTCCGAAGCTTGCGACGCAGGTCCTAAAGACCGTGGGGGATGTTGCCAAGAACTATGGGCTCACTGTCCTGCTCGTCGAACAAAACGCCAAGAGAGCCCTGGAGATGGGTGACAAGGCCTACCTGCTCGTAAGCGGCAGGAATGCCTTCACAGGCACGGCAAAGGACCTGCTCTCGCACACGGAGCTTGCCCGGATCTACCTCGGCATGAAGCCGGCCAACGCCTAGATGGGCCTTCGCCCACCAATGGATAAATAAGAACCACAGTCGACGCACCCTGGAAAATTGCGGAATCAAACAATTCCTGAGAGGGGGTCGGGCTGCCGGTAGAGGGCCTCATGTGGGTCGAAAAGTACAGGCCATCCGCCCTTTCCGACCTCGTAAACCAGGTCGCCATAAAGGAGAGACTAGAGTCCCTCCTCCAGAAAAAGGAGCAGCTCCCCCACCTTCTGTTCGCTGGCCCCCCTGGCTCGGGGAAGACCACCACGGCCCTGATACTGGCGAGGCAGATCCTGGGCGAGCACTGGCGCGACTACACCCTCTCGTTGAACGCGAGCGACGAGCGCGGCATCGAAACCGTGCGCCAGAGAATCAAGACATTCGCCCGCTTCGCCGACAGGGTGGAAGGGGTCCCGTTCCGGCTGGTGCTGCTTGACGAGGCTGACGAGACCACATCGGACGCGCAGACCGCCCTCCGCCGGATCATGGAGGAGAACGCGGCCCACACCAGGTTCATTCTGATATGCAACTACTCTTCTGGAATCATCGAGCCCCTTCAGAGCAGGTGCGCCATCTTCAGGTTCCAGAGGTATGACGAGGCATCGGTGACGGAGCAGCTCAGGTCAATAGCAAAGAAGGAAAGACTGAAGCATGCTGGGGACGCGGTCTTCAGGGCCGTATTCGAGGCGACCCAGGGGGACCTACGGCAAGCGATCAACCTCATGCAGGCTGCTTCAGCCTCCGGCGAGCTGACGCTTGACTCGGTGAAGTCGGCTTCTGGCGCCAGCGTCAAGGCTCGCGTTGCCGAAATAATCGGCGTCGCCCTGAACGGCGACTTCGAAAGCGCGCGGACGAAGATGGTCGAGCTCACCAGGGTCTACGGCATCCCTGAGCGCGACTTCCTGAGGTTCGCCAACGAAGCACTGGGCTCGATGAAGATTCCGGACATGGCGAAGGCAATCTCCATACTCGCGGAATACGACTTCCGGTTGGTGCAGGGCTCCCAGCCCGAGCTGCAGCTCACCGCCATGCTGGCGCAGCTTTCCTCTCTCAAGAAGAAGGCAGACTGATTTGGACCTATCTCTCCCCAGGGGCGTCGACGACATCGAACCGGGGCGCTACTCCCGCCAGGACCGCGTGCGGCGCGCCTTCGAGGAGGTTTCGAGGGTCTACAACTTCAAGGTCATGGAGCCCGCCTCGCTGGAACACCTCAGTACACTAAGGGCAAAGAGCGGGGAGGACGTCGACAAGGAGATCTACTCCTTCAAGGACAAGGGGGGAAGGGACCTGGGACTCCGTTTCGACCTGACGGTGGGCATCACCCGCTACGTGTGCTCCCGCAAGGACCTCCGGCTCCCGGTGAAGATCGCGGCCGCCGGCGGGATCTGGCGCTACGATGAGCCGCAGTACGGCCGCTACAGGTGGTCTCACCAGTGGGACCTCGAGGTATTCGGACCTCCCTCCGTCGGCGCAGACGCCGAAATCATAGACGCGGGTTCGGCGATACTCCGGAAGTCTGGGCTCACGGATTTCACCGTGAAGGTAGGCGACAGGCGGGTCGTGGAGGATTACGTCAGGAAGCGCGTGGGAATCCACGAGCAGGAGAGGATCATCGAACTCATGCGTGCGCTTGACAAGGTGGAGAAGAAGACCCCAGAGGAGCTGCGCTCCGAGTACACCGCTAAGGGTTTCGAAGGGAGGCAGGTGGATGAGGTGCTCGCCTTTGGCCGTCTGCGCGGCACCCCTGACTCGGTCATGTCAAAGGCGTCCGAACTGAAACTCGAGTCCGTAGGCGAACTGAGGACCCTGGCTGACAACCTAGACTCAAGGGGATTGAGGAACGTAGAGTACAACATGAGCATAGTAAGGGGGATAGACTACTACACCGGAATCGTATTCGAGGCGACAGACACGAAGAACCCGAGGCTCGGTTCTCTTTTCGGGGGTGGGAGGTACGACGCGCTCCCGAGAATCTTCGGGAGGCCCGACCTGTCCGCCACCGGTGCCGCTGGGGGGATAGAGCGGATCGCCATGTCTCTTGGGGAGCCCGAAGGCTCCCTCGCCCCTGTCGCCTACGTCGCGGTCGCAGGTACGTCCGCCTCTTCCTACGCACTCAGGGTGGAGAGGGCCCTAAGAGACGCAGGGGTCCCCTGCGAGGCTTCCTTGGGACCTAAGGCACTGTCCAAGCAGATGGAGGATGCCGGGCGACTTGGCGCGGCCTGGACCGTCGTGGTCGGAGAAAAAGAGGCAAGGTCAGAGTCCGTCACCCTTAGGGACATGAAAACAGGCAAGGAAGAACTGCTGAAGCTCCAGGGAGCGCTGGACCGGCTCGGCCGTGCATAAAAAGTCGGCATAATCTTTAATCCAAGCCTCTCTGCTTAATGCGCACCGGAATGGAGAGAGCAATCGTCCTGGTGAACCTGAGCCCGGGCACAGAGGAGGCAAGCATTACGGCCCTCAGGGGTATGGCGGGAATAAAATCCGTCTTCCAGCTCTATGGCCTCTATGACCTGCTCGTGATGGTGGAGGGGCCGGACGATGCCACCGTCAAGAGCATAATCGCGGACAACCTGAGGTCCAAGCCGGGGGTGGTCTCGACGATCACCATGAAGATTCTCTCCTAGGGCATCAACGTTTTATTCCATCCTCCGGCGGCAGCACAGGATGTCGCCCAGCATTCTTGTGACGGGGGCCGCGGGGCAGATAGGCTCCGAACTCGTTTTTGCCCTGAGGAAGAGGTACGGCGAGGGCAACGTCGTGGCGACGGACAAGGCCGTCACTCGCGCCCAGGTGGAGCCAGGGGTCCTCGAGCAGCTGGACGTCATGCATCTCTCGTCGGTCGAGCGGGCCCTAAGGGCGCACAGCGTCGACACCGTCTACCACCTCGCTGCAATACTCTCGGCAGTCGGCGAAGCAAACCCCGACCTGGCCTGGGACATCAACATGGGCGGGCTCAAGAACATCCTGGACGCCTCTGTTCGCCACGGTGTCGAGAGGGTCTTCTGGCCCAGCTCCATAGGCGTCTTTGGACCCGACGCGCCGAAGGTCAGGGCACCCCAGGACACTCCCCTCAACCCCACGACCATGTACGGTGTGACGAAGGTCGCCGGCGAACTTCTTTCCGAGTACTACTATCTCAAGCACGGCCTAGACGTCAGGGGCATCAGATACCCCGGGCTCATCAGCAGCGAGGCAAAGCCCGGTGGGGGCACCACGGACTACGCCGTGGAGATATTCTACTCAGCCATCCACACAGGGCATTACACGTGCTTCCTCGGTGAGAACACGGTACTCCCTATGATGTACATGCCGGACGCCCTCCGAGCCGCCATCGAGATCATGGAGGCGGACCCGAGTGCACTGAAGCTGCATCGCGGCTACAACCTTGCCGCCGTGAGCTTTTCTGCAGGCGAGCTCGCCACCGAGATAGCAAGGCACGTCCCGGGGTTTGGGGTGACCTACTCCCCAGACGCAAGGCAGGCGATAGCTGACTCCTGGCCCAGGTCGATTGACGACTCCCAGGCTCGACGAGACTGGGGATGGAAGGAGAGGTACGACATGCCGACCATGGTGACCGACATGCTCGCGAGGCTGGGCAGGCGCCTATCGACGGGGGAAAAGACGTTTAACTCCTCAAAGGGGTCCGTACACCGATAACGATGAGAGACCCGACCTCATTCCTCAAGCAGGAGTACGACGACCTCGTTCGTCAGGAGCTCGACTGGAAGCTCAGGGTCCTGGGCGGCCCCAGCGCGCCCTGGTGCCTTGTCGACGGAAAGAGGGTCCTGATGTTCTGCTCCAACAACTATCTGGGGCTGAGCAACCATCCAAAGCTCAGAGAAGCGGCCAAACACGCCGTCGATACCCACGGCGCTGGCTCGGGTTCTGTCCGGCCAATCGCCGGAACCATGGACCTCCACATGGAGCTTGAGAGACGCCTCGCGAAGTTCAAGGGGGCTGAGGCTTCCCTGGTCTACCAGACCGGGTTCGCCGCCAACGCAGGGTTGATACCTCAGCTCGCAGGGAAGGGAGACGTAATCGTCAGCGACGAGCTCAACCACGGGAGCATCATCGACGGGGTCCGCCTCTCGCCTGCAGAGAGGAGGGTCTACAAGCACGCAGATGCTGGAGACCTGTCGCGCGTCCTGAATGAGGCGGAGAGGGCCTCCCCCGAGTTCAGGAGGATTCTTATCATAACCGACGGCGTATTCTCCATGGACGGCGACGTCGCCCCCCTGGACAAGATCGCTTCACTGGGCGCGGAACACGGTGCCATGGTGTACGTCGATGACGCCCACGGCGAGGGGGTCCTCGGCGAGGGAGGGAGAGGGATAGTTTCCCACTTCAAGCTCCCAAGGGACAAGGTGCAGGTGGAGATGGGGACGTTTTCGAAGGCGTTCGGCGTCGTCGGAGGCCACGTCTCGGGCTCGAGGGACCTCGTCAACTTCGCCTACAACAAATCCAGAACCTGGACTCTCAGCGGGTCGCACCCTCCCGCGGTGGTGGCGGCCTGCATAGCTGCCGTTGACGTCCTCGAGCATGAGCCCCAGCACGTCCAGAGGCTCTGGGAGAACACCCGCTACTTCAAGAAGGCTATGACCGACCTGGGCTTCGACATAGGGGTGAGCACCACCCCTATTACCCCGGTTATGGTCGGAGAGAGCGGCAAAGCCAAGCGGCTAAGCACGAGGCTCTACGAAATAGGGGTCCTCGCGCTCCCCATAGTGTACCCCATGGTGGCCCAGGGAAGGGCGAGGATCAGGACAATAATGAACGCAGCCCTGACCAAGGAGGACTTGGACTTCGCCATCGGCGCCTTTGGAACGGCGGGGAAGGAGTTGGGCATCATCCCCAGCACGAAATAGGTCCCGGGCGTTGACCTACAGGTTCCTCCCCGACGTTGCTCTGGCCGACATCGCCTTCGAGGCGGAGTCTAACAGCGTCGACGGACTGTTCGAGACCTGCGCCACGGCCATGACAGACATAATGGTGGACCCCAAGACGCTCCACCCGTCGACGGAAAGGAAAATCTCCCTCGTATCGGAGAACCTGGACCGCCTCCTCTACGACTTCATGACCGAACTCATCTTCATGAAAGACGTCGACTCCCTTCTGTTTCGCGACTTCAAGGTCACGGTTTCTCCAGGGGGAGCTTCGCTCAACGCCGTGGCGAGGGGGGAGAAGATTGACAGGGACAAGCACCACCTGAGAAACGACGTGAAGGCGGTCACGATGCACCTCTTCGGGGTGAAGCACCAGGGTAAGACCTGGAGGACCACGGTCGTCCTCGACATCTAGCGCCAAACGCTTAAAGAAGCAAGTCGAGGCCTGCCGACTTCAAGGTCAGGGTCCCTTGCCAGCGAACTCAGCCATTAGGCAGGTCACGGAGACCTCCTGGGAGATACCTACATCGTACAAGCCGGGGATGAACGTCCCCGCACGGCTCTACGCCACGAAGAAACTCCTGGACAGCATGGACTCGGGTGTCATCGAACAGGTGACCAACGTCGCCTGCCTCCCCGGAATAGTCAGGTACGCCTACGCCATGGCCGACGCCCACTGGGGGTATGGCTTCCCCATCGGGGGCGTTGCGGCGTTCGACACGGAGGAGGGCGTGATTTCGCCCGGCGGAATCGGATTCGACATCAACTGCGGCATGCGCCTCATAAGAACGAACCTGCGCTTCACCGAAGCAAAACCAAAGATCAAGGAGCTCGTTGACCTCATCTTCAACCTCGTCCCCGCAGGGGTGGGGGTAAAGGGAACCCAGGGCTTCTCCCAGTCCCAGATGGCGGACATCACAGCCCTGGGCGTGAAGTGGTGCGCAGAGCATGACCTGGCCTGGGAAGACGACCCGCAGCACGTGGAGGAGGGAGGGTACATCAAGGGAGCCGACATCTCCAAGGTCAGCCGACAGGCCCTAAGTCGTGGCACGAGTCAGTTCGGAACCCTCGGCTCGGGGAACCACTACCTGGAGATTCAGGTGGTGGACCCGGAGAGACACCT
>Ga0187766_10002670_pt1 | contig 10476 bp, 11 predicted proteins | sample 0216_QUI02_MP05__4_FD_132971 | JGI IMG/M metagenome (GOLD analysis project Ga0187766, IMG submission 132971) | Tropical peat soil microbial communities from peatlands in Department of Meta, Colombia - 0216_QUI02_MP05_20_MG | ecosystem: Environmental > Terrestrial > Soil > Wetlands > Peat ... | reverse complement strand
GGGCTTCCGGTATGGCGTCTAGCGCAGCATGCAGCTCGGGCAGGGACCGGAACTAAAACCTCTTCCCCGTCTTCTCTCCAAGGACGTTCCCTCCAAGCGGGCCCCCCTCTGTGTTTTGCATTGCACAGTGACGCTCAAGCCGCATCAGGGACTGTAACCTTGTAATAAAATCTCGGCGTGGGGTATGTCCGCTCCACAATGGAGAGCCTCGGTGTCTCCCGCCTCGCCGGGGCTTCCGTTTCCTAGCGTCGGCTTGTCGCAACAGTCCGAGTGCGGTGTAGGAAAACCGCGCAAGACGCCGCAAATGGCGGCTTTGCCGCAAGTAACAAACCCCGCCCTTTCTTGCCAGGAACCACCTTGCTGCGCTAAGCCTCCTTTGAGGCGTTAACGAGAGCGCGCCGCCGCGGGCGAATTGCCCTTTGCTCTTGAATGTCAGCGTGGGGCGCCATTGCCATGAGCCAGCTTCTCCAGGCCTACCTGCCGCTTGTCATTTTCGTCTGCATCGCCTTTGTGATCACCGGCGCGCTGTTGGTCGTGCCCTTCGTCATCGCCCCTCGCAAACCAGACTCTGAGAAGCTGTCGGCCTATGAATGTGGCTTCGATGCCTTTGATGACGCGCGTATGAAATTCGACGTGCGCTTCTACCTAGTGTCACTGTTGTTCATTATCTTCGATCTTGAGGTCGCGTTTCTGTTTCCGTGGGCGGTGGCTTTCAGGAATGTGGGCCTTTTCGGCTTCTGGGCGATGATGGTGTTTCTCGCCATCCTGACCGTCGGCTTCATCTATGAGTGGCGGAAAGGCGCACTCGAATGGGACTAAGTCCCGAGATCACTTTTGAGCAGCCCAAGGAGGGCAGCGGCAGCGGCCTCGTCACGCCGGCGCGAGTGAACTTCGGCGAGTTCTCCGACGAGCTCGCCGACAAAGGCTTTCTCCTCACCACCGCCGACGAGCTCATTAACTGGGCGCGCACCGGATCGCTCATGTGGATGACCTTCGGGCTTGCCTGCTGCGCGGTGGAGATGATGCAGGCCTCCATGCCCCGCTACGACCTCGAGCGCTTCGGGTTTGCACCCCGGGCAAGCCCGCGACAGTCCGACGTCATGATCGTCGCCGGCACGCAGTGCAACAAGATGGCCCCAGCGCTGCGCAAGGTCTACGATCAGATGCCCGAGCCGCGCTACGTCATCTCCATGGGCTCCTGCGCCAATGGCGGCGGCTACTATCACTATTCGTATTCCGTGGTGCGCGGCTGCGACCGCATCGTGCCCGTGGACATTTACGTGCCCGGCTGTCCGCCGAGCGCCGAAGCCCTCGTTTACGGTGTGCTCCTCCTGCAGAAGAAGATCAGGCGGACCGGCACGATCGAACGCTGAAACCCCTTCCAAGTCTCGCATGATTGATGGACGACGCCCTTAACGAGTTTGGCGCTTATCTCGCAGATCGCCTCGGGCCTGCGCTTGTATCCTCGCGGGTCGCGCATGGCGAGCTCAGCATCGACGTTGACCGCGAGCAGATCGCCTCCGCCCTGGAGGTCCTTCGCGATGATCCCAACTGCCGCTTTGGCTGCCTCATCGACATTTGCGGCGTCGACTACCCAGAGCGCGAGCAGCGGTTCGAGTTGGTCTATCACCTGCTTAGTCCCTGGTATAACCGCAGGCTCCGCGTTCGCGTGAAGACCGACGAGGAGACACCGGTACCAAGCACGGTCTCCGTCTTTCCCGCCGCCAACTGGTTCGAGCGCGAGGCATACGATCTCTACGGGATTCTCTTCTCCGGCCACCCGGATTTGCGGCGCCTGCTTACCGACTACGGCTTCGAGGGGCACCCCTTGCGTAAGGACTTTCCGCTCACCGGCTTCGTCGAGCTTCGCTACGACGATGAGCTGAAGCGCGTGCTCTACGAGCCGGTGAAGCTGATGCAGGAGTTTCGTAGCTTCGATTTCCTGAGCCCGTGGGAAGGGATCGATACCGCCATCCCCGGCGACGAGAAGGCAGGAGAGGCGCCTCGCCCCCACAAGGACGCTAAGCCATGAAGCCGTCGCTGAAGCCCGGCCTCACCCATCGCTTCTCCTACACGGTGCCCGTTGCCAAGACGGTGCCCCATCTCTTTGCCGAGTCACCCGAACTCGCTGCAATGCCGGAGGTGTTCGCCACGGGCTTCATGGTCGGCCTCATGGAATGGACCTGCGTACAGCTGCTTGCGCCTCATCTCGACGCAGGCGAGGGGAGCCTCGGGATCCATATCGACGTGTCGCACAAGGCTGCGACTCCGGTCGGCTTCACGGTCGCGGTCGAAGCTGAATGCGTAGAGGTGAGGGGGCCGCGCGCCAAGTTCACCGTCAAGGCTCACGACGGCGTCGATGAAATCGGCTCAGGGACCCATGAGCGGTTCATCGTCAGTTGGGACCGCTTCAATAGATCCGTCGGCACCAAGGTCGCAAAGACCCATGCCAACGTGGACTCCTAATGACCGAAACTAAAATCGAAACTGGCACTGCGGACACCGAGAGCCGCAAGTTCACCATCAATTTCGGGCCGCAGCACCCTGCCGCCCATGGCGTGTTGCGACTCGTGCTCGAACTCGACGGCGAGGTCGTCGAACGTGTCGATCCGCATATCGGGCTGCTCCACCGCGGCACCGAGAAGCTGATCGAGTACAAGACCTATCTCCAAGCGCTGCCCTATTTCGACCGGCTCGACTACGTCGCCCCGATGAACCAGGAGCACGCTTATTCGCTCGCGGTGGAGAAGCTCGTAGGCGTCACCCTGCCAAAGCGCGCCCAGCTCATCCGCGTGCTCTATTCAGAGATCGGACGCCTGCTCTCCCATCTCCTCAACGTCACCACGCAGGCCTTGGACGTTGGCGCGCTCACCCCGCCACTCTGGGGCTTCGAGGAGCGCGAGAAGCTGATGGTGTTCTATGAGCGCGCAAGCGGCAGCCGCATGCATGCGGCCTATTTCCGGCCCGGCGGCGTGCATCAGGACTTGCCGTCCGAGCTCGTCGCCGACATCTACGCCTTCTGCGACCCGTTCCTTAAGGTCTGCGACGACATCGAGGGCCTGCTCACCGACAACCGCATCTTCAAGCAGCGCAACGTCGATATCGGCGTGGTGAAACTCGAGGATGCCTGGGCCTACGGCTTTTCCGGCGTCATGGTGCGGGGCTCCGGCGGCCGTTGGGATCTGCGCAAGAACCAGCCCTATGAGTGCTATTCGGAGCTTCAGTTCGACATCCCCGTCGGCAAGAACGGCGATTGCTATGACCGCTACCTCGTGCGCATGGAGGAGATGCGCCAATCGGTGCGCATCATGAGGCAATGCTGCGAGCGGCTGACCACCGAGCTTGGGCCGGTCACGGTGGAGAACCACAAAATGGTGCCGCCGAAGCGCGCTCTGATGAAAAGCTCGATGGAAGCACTGATCCATCACTTCAAACTCTACACCGAGGGCTATCACGTGCCGGCCGGCGAGGTGTATGCGGCGGTCGAAGCGCCGAAGGGGGAGTTCGGCGTCTATCTCGTGTCGGACGGCACCAACCGCCCATACCGCTGCAAGATCAGGGCGCCTAGCTACCCGCACTTGCAGGCCATGGATTTCCTGTGCCGAGGCCACATGCTGGCCGACGTCTCGGCAGTGTTAGGATCGATCGATATCGTGTTCGGAGAGATCGATCGCTAAGCGCGGGTCCGAAGATCGGAGGAGGGGCCATATTATGGGATTGATCAAAGGGTTGCGGGCGGGGAGTGTCGTGTGCTCCGTCATACTCCTGCTCTTCGTTGTCCGGGTCGCAGCCTCTCCCGCCGACAAGAACGGCGCTTCGCCCGCGAAGGGCACACCTTCCGAGGCCGCTGAGTCAAAAGACGCTGGTGCAAGCGATGCCGACAAACCCGATGAGAACTCCAAGGAGGGCGATGCAGACACTTCGAACGACGAAGGCAAACCTGATAAGGCACCTCCGTCTGGCGAGGAGGCCGCGGTAGCGCCCCCTGGCGCCGCAAGAGAGATTCAGTCCGCGGTAAAGATGAAAGACACTCTCGCTGAAGGCTTTCTGATCAGGACCACAGTTTTCGTGCCGGCCGATGCGGTCACCGGCCAGCTCGGCAAAGTATCCCCGAGCGCCGTCATCCTTACCCTGCAAAAAGAAACGGCCATCGCGGTTTGCTATTACACGCTCAAGGCTTATGTGAAGTAGAACATGCCGAAATCGCCTGTCACGCTCTTGCGTCTGATCCACGTACCAAAAGAAAAAGAGAGGCCATGAGCGTCCGCCGCCTCGCCGTCGAGCAACCCAAAGACTTCGCCTTTAGCCCTGAGAACTTCGACTGGGCGAAGGACGAGCTCAAGAAATATCCGCAAGGACGTGAGGCCTCGGCGGTGCTTCCGCTGTTGTGGCGGGCGCAGGAGCAATGCGGGGGTTGGTTGCCCGAGCCCGCGCTCCGCTATATCGCTGACCTGCTCGGCATGGCCTATATCCGCGTCTACGAGATCGCCACTTTCTACACCATGTTCAATCTCGCGCCGGTCGGCCGCTATTACGTGCAGCTCTGCGGCACGACGCCCTGCTGGCTGCGCGGTGCTGATGCGCTCAAAGATACGTGCCGCAAGCTGATCGGCGAACCTGGCCATGTCACCCAGGATGGGATGTTTTCCTGGGTCGAGGTCGAATGCCTCGGCGCTTGCGTCAATGCGCCGATGATGCAGATCAACAACGACTATTACGAGGATCTGACGCCAGAGAGCCTCGAGCAGATCCTTCTCGACCTGCGCGAAGGGCGTAAAGTGACGCCGGGTCCGCAGGATGGCCGGCACTCCTCCGAGCCCTTCGGTGGTCCGATCACGCTGACCGATCCAGTGCTCTACGCACGGGAGCCGCCGTCCGAACCGCAAGCGGCCGATGTCGGGTTCGCTTTGGTCGACGAGGAGGCAAAGAAGCCGAGCCCCGCAGCGAGCCAGCGGGAAGCGGCCGTGCCGAACCCCCCACTCCGCGGCAGCTCTGGCCGAAGACGAAAGTGATGCTCAGAGACTCCGATCGCATCTTCAAGAATCTTTACGGCTTCCATGACTGGCGGCTCAAGGCGGCGCGCGCTCGCGGCGCCTGGGACGGCACTAAGGCCCAGATCGAGCGCGGGCATGAGGCCATCATCGAGGAGGTGAAGGCCTCAGGGTTGCGGGGCCGCGGCGGTGCCGGCTTCCCCACGGGACTCAAATGGTCGTTCATGCCGAAGCAGTCAGACGGTCGTCCGAGCTACCTCGTCATCAATGCCGACGAATCCGAGCCCGGGACCTGCAAGGACCGGGACATTATGCGCCACGATCCGCATCTCCTGATCGAAGGCGCGCTGCTCGCTGGCTTCGCCATGCGGGCGCATGGCTCCTACATCTATATCCGCGGCGAGTTCATTCGCGAGCGCGAAGTGCTCCAGGCCGCCATCGACGAGGCGTATGACGCCAAGCTGATCGGCAAGAACAACATCAATGGCTGGGACTTCGAGCTTTATCTGCATCACGGGGCAGGGGCCTATATCTGCGGCGAGGAGACCGCGCTGCTCGAAAGCCTCGAAGGCAAGAAGGGGATGCCGCGCTTGAAGCCGCCATTCCCTGCCAATGTCGGCCTCTACGGCGCGCCCACCACGGTCAACAATGTGGAGTCGATCGCAGTCGTGCCAGACATCCTTCGGCGTGGCGCGACCTGGTTCGCCGCGCTCGGCAAGCCCAACAACACCGGCACCAAGCTGTTCTGCCTCTCCGGCCATGTGAACACGCCTTGCAACGTCGAGGAGGAGATGGGCGTGCCGTTGCGCGAGCTGATCGATCGTCATGCCGGCGGCGTGCGCGGCGGCTGGGATAATTTGCTGGCGGTGATCCCTGGCGGCTCCTCGGTGCCTTGCATCCCGGCAACCCAATGCAACGACCTGCGCATGGATTTCGACTCGCTTCGGGATTTGAAGAGCGGGCTCGGCACGGCGGCCGTGATCGTCATGGACAAGTCGACCGACATCATCCGCGCCATCGCCAGGGTCTCCTATTTCTACAAGCACGAGTCGTGCGGGCAATGCACGCCTTGCCGCGAGGGCACAGGCTGGATGTGGCGGGTGCTCGAGCGCATGGCAAAAGGCCAAGCAGAGAAGGATGAGATCGATATGCTGCTCAATGTGAGCTACCAGGTGGAAGGGCACACCATCTGTGCGCTTGGTGACGCTGCGGCCTGGCCCGTGCAGGGCCTGATCCGCCACTTCCGCCACGTGATCGAGGATCGCATCGACGCGCAAGCCGCGCAGCCCTTGTCACCCTCTGTCCCCGTCGCGGCGGAGTAGGTACAAAGATGCCCAAGCTCATCATCGATGGCAAAGAGCACGATGTGCCGAACGGCATCACGCTGATCCAGGCCTGTGGGCTTGCCGGCATCGAGATCCCGCACTTCTGTTATCACGAGCGCCTGTCCATCGCCGGCAATTGCCGCATGTGCCTAGTCGAGGTGGCTGGCATGCCGAAGCCCGTGGCCTCCTGCGCCATGGGCGTCAACGATCTTAGGCCCGGGCGCGACGGCACACCGCCGACCATCATCACAGACTCAGAAACGGTGAAGAAGGCGCGCGAGGGCGTGCTCGAGTTTCTGCTGATCAATCATCCACTCGATTGCCCGATCTGCGACCAGGGTGGCGAATGCGACCTGCAAGACCAGACCATGGCCTATGGCTTCGACGCCGGCCGCTTCGCCGACAACAAACGTGCCGTGGAGGACAAATATCTCGGACCTCTGATCGACACTTACATGACGCGCTGCATCCACTGCACCCGCTGCATCCGCTTCATGACCGAGATCGCCGGCGTGGAAGAGCTTGGTGCCATCGGCCGCGGTGAGGACATGGAGGTCACCACGTATCTTGGGCACGGCATGATGTCGGAGCTCTCCGGCAATGTCGTCGATCTCTGCCCGGTGGGTGCGCTCACCTCCAAGCCTTATGCCTTCGTCGCGCGGCCCTGGGAGTTGACCAAGACCCAGTCTATCGACGTCATGGACGCACTCGGCTCCAACATCCGCGCCGATAGCCGCGGGCACGAGGTGCTGCGCTTTTTGCCCCGGGTTAACGACGCCATCAACGAGGAATGGATCTCAGACAAGACACGTCATGTCTGGAACGGATTGCGCGTGCAGCGTCTCGACCGGCCTTACCTCCGGCGCAACGGACGGCTTAAACCCGTCACCTGGGACGAAGCCTTTGGCGCCATCGCCGATAAGCTGCGCGGCCTCGACGGTAAGAGGTTCGCGGCCATCGCTGGCGATCTTGCCGCGGCCGAGGAGATGTTTGCGCTGAAGCTCCTTGCCGAGCAGCTCGGTTCGCCGAGCATCGATTGCCGCCAGGATGGCGTGAAACTCGATCCGGCCCTTGGCCGCGCCACGTATTTGTTCAACGCCACCATCAAAGGCATCGAGCAGGCCGATGCAGTTCTCCTCATCGGCACCAATCCGCGCCTCGAGGCACCGGTGCTCAATGCCCGCATTCTCAAGCGCTGGCGCCAGACGCAAGGGCACCTTCCCATCGGGCTCATCGGCACACAGGCCGACCTCACTTATCCTTTCGAGCATTTGGGCGCGGGCCCTGAGACGCTCTCCAAGCTCGCTGGCGACTCTCATGCGTTCTTCGACAAGGCCAAGGGCGCTGAGAGGCCGCTCGTGATTGTCGGGCAGGCGGCGCTCGCACGCTCCGACGGCACCGCCGTGCTCGCGCTCGTTGCCAAGGCTGCGGTTACCATGGGTGCGGTCAAACCGAACCTAGCCTGGAACGGTTTCAGCGTGCTTCATACGGCGGCGGCCCGCGTTGCCGGCCTCGACCTCGGATTCGTTCCGGGAAAGGACGGTAGGGACGTTGAAGCTATTCTCGATGGGGCGGAAAAGGGTGAGATCGAGGTCGTCTATCTCCTCAGCGGCGACGAGATCGACACTGAGAGGCTGGGCAACGCCTTCGTCATCTATCAAGGCAGCCATGGCGACCGGGGAGCCCATCGCGCCGATGTCATCCTTCCGGGCGCCGCCTATACCGAGAAGAACGCGCTCTATGTCAACACCGAGGGGCGCCCGCAGATGACCGCCCGCGCCGTCTTCCCACCGGGAGAGGCGCACGAAGACTGGAAGATCATCCGGGCCTTGTCAGGGGTGCTCGGGCAGGCCTTGCCTTTCAATAACGCCAATGAACTCCGCGCCAAGCTCTTCACCGCCTGTCCGCATCTCGCGCTGATCGACCAGATCCTTCCTGCCGACAGCAGGGCAATCGAGAGGCTTGCGACCCATGGCGGCGACAAGACCAGCAGAGAAGGCTTCGGCGAGGCCATCACCGATTTCTACCTCACCAACCCAATCGCCCGCGCGTCGAAGATCATGGCGAGCTTAAGCGCAATGCATGTGACGAACGCCGAAGGCGCGACTGGCACCGATGGCTGAGTTCTGGTGGAGCTATGGCCTGCCCATTGCCCTCATCATCGGGCAGAGCCTGCTTCTGCTCGTCATCCTCCTGATCGTCGTCGCCTTCCTGCTCTACGCCGACCGAAAGGTCTGGGCAGCGGTGCAAATGCGACGCGGACCCAACGTGGTCGGCCCCTGGGGTCTGCTGCAATCCTTCGCCGACCTGCTGAAATTCGCGTTCAAAGAGCCGATCATTCCGGCTGGTGCCGACAAGGGCATCTTCCTGCTCGCCCCCATCGTCACCGCGGGGCTCGCGCTTTCCGCCTGGGCGGTCATTCCGATGGCCGATGGCTGGGCCGTCGCCAACATCAATGTCGGCATCCTTTACATCTTCGCCATCTCGAGCCTGCAGGTCTACGGCGTAATCATGGCCGGCTGGGCCTCGAACTCGAAATATGCGTTTCTCGCCGCGCTCCGCTCCGCGGCGCAGATGGTCTCCTATGAAGTCTCGATCGGCTTCGTGATCATCACCGTTCTCCTCTGCGCTGGCTCCCTCAATCTGAACGACATCGTGAAGGCCCAGGATAGCGCCTTCGGCATCTTCGGCTGGTACTGGCTGCCGCTCTTCCCGATGTTCATGGTGTTCTTCGTGTCGGCGCTGGCCGAGACCAACCGCCCTCCCTTTGACCTGCTCGAGGCAGAGTCGGAGCTCGTCGCTGGCTTCATGGTCGAATATTCCTCGACCCCCTACATGCTTTTCATGCTCGGTGAGTATGTCGCCGTCGTGCTGATGTGCGGGCTCGGCGCCGTGTTGTTCCTTGGCGGCTGGCTGCCGCTCTTCCCGGTGCCTCCCTTCACCTGGATTCCAGGTGTGATATGGTTCGTTGGGAAGGTTGCCTTCCTGTTCTTCCTGATCGCCATGGTCAAGGCCATGGTGCCCCGTTACCGTTACGACCAGTTGATGCGGCTCGGGTGGAAGGTCTTCCTGACATTGTCGCTCGCCATGGTCGTGATCGTAGCGGCCAGTCTTCAGCTTTGGCACCAGAGGACGTGAGAGGAGACGATTCGTGAAGCGCTTTGCCGACGGCGCCAAAGCCCTGTTGCTGACCGAGTTCCTCTCGGCCTTTTGGCTCGCTATGAAGTATTTCGTGCGGCCCAAGGCGACCATCAACTATCCCTTCGAGCGCGGGCCGATTTCACCGAGATTCCGCGGCGAGCATGCGCTGAGACGCTATCCCAATGGCGAGGAGCGCTGCATCGCCTGCAAGCTCTGCGAAGCGATCTGCCCGGCCCAAGCCATCACCATCGAGGCTGGGCCCCGCCGTAATGACGGTACGCGCCGCACCACCCGGTACGACATCGACATGGTGAAGTGCATCTATTGCGGCTTCTGCCAGGAGGCCTGCCCGGTTGATGCCATCGTGGAGGGGCCGAATTTCGAGTACGCCACCGAGACGCGCGAGGAGCTTTACTACGACAAAGAGCGGCTACTCGCGAATGGCGACCGCTGGGAGCGCGAGATCGCCAAGAACCTGGCGCTCGACGCGCCCTACCGGTGAGGGACCTGATGACGGCAGGCGTGCGTCTTTCACCTCCTCCCTTGCCGGAGAGGTCGGTGCGAAGCAGCGGGAGGCGGATCACTGAAAAAGGCGTGATACTTCCCCCTCTAGCCCTCCCCCGCAAGGGTGGAAGTGACCGAGTTGGGGCGACTTAATGGCCCTGAATGCGCTGTTCTTCTATGTCTTCGGCGGGATATGCGTGGCGGCGGCATTCATGGTGATCGCCGTGAGGAACCCGGTGCATGCGGTGCTCTTCCTCATCCTTGCCTTCTTCAACGCCGCCGGTCTCTTCGTGCTGCTCGGCGCCGAGTTCCTCGCCATGATCCTCATCGTCGTCTATGTCGGCGCGGTCGGTGTCCTGTTCCTGTTCGTGGTCATGATGCTCGACGTCGATTTCGCCGAGCTGCGGCATGGCTTGCTCAACTATCTGCCGATCGGCTCGGTCGTCGGCGCCGTTCTCTTGGCCGAGCTCCTGTTTGTGATCGGCGCCTGGACGATCCAGCCGGGCATACCCAAG
>Ga0187766_10002669_pt1 | contig 10484 bp, 7 predicted proteins | sample 0216_QUI02_MP05__4_FD_132971 | JGI IMG/M metagenome (GOLD analysis project Ga0187766, IMG submission 132971) | Tropical peat soil microbial communities from peatlands in Department of Meta, Colombia - 0216_QUI02_MP05_20_MG | ecosystem: Environmental > Terrestrial > Soil > Wetlands > Peat ... | reverse complement strand
TGACACGCTTGCAGGCTGGCCGACTGTCCTTGACTCGCAAACCAACTGACCTTGTTGCTCTTACTCAGAATATGATGACACAAAGACAAATGACGACGAGACAGCATTTGCTCACTCTTAACACTGCAAATTCATCTCTGGTAATGGAGATAGACCGAGCGCGCATCGAGCAGGTGATCACTAACTTGCTGAGCAATGCTATCAAGTATAGTCCACAAGGAGGTCCAATCGAACTGTCACTTCACGAGGAAGTTGAATCGCACACTGCGTTCCTTTCCATACGAGATCATGGCATGGGTATTCCTGTTGAGCAACAGGCACGTATTTTTGGACGCTTCGTGAGAGCAGAGAATGCACGGACCAGTGAGATTACAGGAACAGGCCTCGGCCTCTATCTGAGTCGTGAGTTGGTGGAGCGACATGGTGGACGGTTATGGTTTGAATCCATCGAGGGAGAAGGTTCGACCTTCTTCATGAGTTTACCCTTGCCAGGTGGAAGCTGAACTTTCACCTGGCAATTCGCCGAAGTTCACGGTTGATTCCGCGTTCTAGCGCTTCAATTAGATAAGGGCGAATGGCTTCTGGCTCAATCACGTGGTCAATAGATCCCACTCGCTTTGCCCGTTGCACGTTGTGGATTTGGTCGAATTCGCTAGCTACTTCGCCTACCTTTTCTGACCGTACCGTTGCGCTAACCTCATTCAGCTTGACTTGAAGAGCGGACCTTTGGGTGCCTTCAGCCTGAGCGAGTTGCTCTTGCACATTCTTCACACGAGGATCAGATTTTGTCCGAGTCTCGACTTCGTGAGCGAAGACGACAGCAGCGGCTGGTATCCCACCGATAACTGAAGCATATGAGCCTGCCACAGCAGCAACCTCAAGGTTTTCGTTCAATGCCTTGGAGAAGACGACGAAAGAGCCACCGTGGTAGCGAGAGACCACGCAAAAGATGATCGGTCCCTTGAAGTTGGTGATTGCCCGGCCGACCTCAGCCCCGTACTCAAGTTCTAAGTTACGCATTGACTCAGGTGAGCCATCGAAGCCAGAAAGGTTTGCGATCACGACGAGCGAGCGATTGCCACTAGCAGAGTTTATGGCCCGCGCTGCCTTCTTGGCAGACAACGGAAACAGCGTTCCTGCCGTCCACTGTTCCGGTCCATCACTAGGAACAAAGCCGCGTCGTGGAAGAGGCCGGGACTCGATGCCGAGCATAGCGACCGGAAAACCTCCAATGTGTGCGTCCCATACCACGGCCGTTTCGGCGGAGTGGAAATCGTGCCAGCGTTCGAGCGGTTGATGATCGGAGTCAATTATGGCCCACATAACGGTTCGGATATCGAATGGATGCTTGCGGGCTGCATTCTTCTCATCCGAAAACAGATCTCCCAGGCAGGTGAGATTGCTGTCCTCTGGGCGCATACTGAAATATGGAGAGTTGCGCACATCACGTGTTGCAGGATCTGTAGTGTGCGCTCTGCGAGGGAAGGGTTCTCCTGGCAACACGTAGGTGTGATCGTAGTGACGCATCAATGTGTGGCAAGCTTCGCTGAGGTCGAGAGCGAAGTACTGTGCCTGGCCGTTAGGTCCCATGATCTGTTCATATCCGCCAATCCCGTAGTTATCTTCGGCAGAGACACCTCCTGAGTAGTCCAGGGACTGCTTGCCAGTCAAGACCATGGCGCCATTGGCAGTCATAATGAGGATGCCGCGGGTGTGCATGAGCATGGTAGCTTCGGCATTCCAATAGGGCTGCGCGCCAACGTTGATACCATTGATGACTACGTTGATCTCGAATCCTTTCTGAGTGAACTCAATGATGCGTCGCAGCGCCCTGGCGACCCAATCCATATTTTCTGTACCGCTTTCCATGGAGATTTTGGCGCCTGCTGAAAGAGTAAACCATTCGAGAGGCACCTGGAGTTTCTCAGCAAGGTTGAGTGCCTCAATGATGCGCCTGCATTCCTGCTCTGCAACTGATCCCAGGCTATGGCTTGGGTCGCCAAGAAGGATGACGCGGGTCATTCCTTCGGGATATTTGGACGTATAGTTGTGGATGATACCAACTACGATCCCTGCTTTGTTCTTACCGTAGGGCCGATCGACAGGTATCAAGTGGTTGTCCTCGTTCAGGTCATATTCGGTGAATTTGCCAGGAGGTATGCGGGTGTGTGTTGCTTGCGGCTCTGGAGTCAGCATTTCTATGATCTCGTATGGATAAACAAGCCCTCGCTGACGCAATTGTACGATCTTTTGACGGTATTCGCTGAGTGTGGCGATAGGCGTTTCAATCGGCCCGCTCTCTCTGAATACCAATTCGCGGCCACCGGGGTTGGAGATGTGTAGCATACGACTACGCAATTCTCCGGCTTCTGGGTCTGGAATCTTTGCATGAATCACGATTCTTTCCAGGCCAAGCCCCTCGGTTGCGGGCCAGAGTTTGCGCATCAGTTCCAGGAACTCTTCGGAGAATAGCCCAAGTGGCGGCCAGACATAAAGCAATACCCGGTTCCAGGCTAGTCGCTTCTGCGTGGGCAGGTGGGACTGATAGAGGCGAATACCCTCGAGGGCTTCCATCAGCATACGCTCGAGCTGTGGAATCCGGATGATCTTGCCTGACTCGTCCCTAAGAGGAGTGATATCACGCACCTCGGCGAGCGCGAAAAGCCGCTCGTCCTTTGGATTAGTGCGTGCTATCCCGTGAAAGAGGTAAACATCCTCTGCTGAGGGCAATCGCTCAATCTGGAAGTTTGAAAGTCTCCAGATGTGGTGTCTCTCTCCCATCATAGGATGAAGTCTACGATAGAGAGTGTCCTCTTGAAAGCCGTTTTCAGCAGGACGGTAGGTGAAGTGTTGTGTACTGGCTATACCAGGGTCCTTGCCAAAAGCGCTTACCACGACGACGATTCGCTGAAGGGCCTGCGGGAAGCTGATTTGATTGAGCATCCCAAGAATCTCCTGCGCGGTTGTATCATCTTTGCTTAGAGGCTCAGATCGCCATGTATAGAAATCCGAGACAATCTCGTGTTCAGTAGAAAATCGATTTACAAAGTGAGATAGAGTCGCTGCTGCATTTCCTAAATGGGCATACGGAGTGAAAGTCGTCACAACAATGACATGCCTACCTTTGTCATCGTACATGGCTTTGACAATGGGCTGTCCATCTATCGTAGTGGATTCGAAGCCTTCCAAAAAACGCGTACGATAGTAGCGGCGAGTAAGCACATCAAGCATGAAGATATCTGACTCGGCTTTTGATTCAGAGAAGCGACGCATTAGCAGATGCTGTAAAGGTTGAGGACAGGCTATCAAGGTGTTGATTAGCTCACCACGATTCGGACTATCGGGGTGTGCAGAGAGGTATGAGAGATGTGATTCCATCTCTTCGTAAACCCTGTTTCTGACCTCCTCGAAGTGGGGTTCCTCGAAGTAACGAAAGCGAACCTGGCGCACGAGGTCGTACACCACTGAATACCGACCCTGCATGGCAAGAAGGAGTCGATCAAGTTCGAGATGCATCTCTGAGGTAGCAAGGGTTGCTAGCTCGTCAACATGCTCCAGTCGTCTCTCAAGGATGGCGATGACTATAGCGAGATGCTGTTTGACCTGCTGGTGCGACTTGTATATAAGGAAGAGACTCTCGTCGAGTGCGGGCGAAGGTTTGAGACTTTTCAGACCGTAGTGGGCAAGAGCCTGTTGCAGGTTCTCAATGAATTCCACTGGCAGCCGTTCGACATGTATATCGCGAGAGCGGAGATAGGCAAGTAAGTCGTGCTCGGCGCTATGAACCTGCTCTCCCATCTCATCGACCTCAGCCGGGTCTAGTTCGCGACGGAAGAGCAAGCAAATGTCGGCAAAGATCGAGAGCAACTCATTCTCAGCATGCAGTACCTCTTTGTTGGAGGGTTCAATGAGTTGGTAAATCATTCTCTGTTCACTCATGCATTGCCTAGAATCGCCTGGGTCACTGTCATAGCCGAGCATCTGACAGCGAAGAGCTTCGAACAGTTTCTGGCAACGCGCCTGGATGGTAATATTGCTAACTTCTGCTGTGTGTACAGCATCTTCGAACTGCATGGGTCCGATGTCAGTTGTTGTATCGACCCATGCCGAAGGCTCGAGATGTATTAGCGGTGCTCCCAAATCAACCTGAGCATTACTTGTCACGAATACTTGCACCACCGTACCCTGGAAAGGGGCTGTAATTGTCATCTCCATTTTCATAGATTCGACAAGAGCGAGTTGATCGCCCGCATTGACATGATCACCAGGAGTGACGGTCACGGAAACTACCACGGCAGGGGAGGGACTTCGCACAAGACCTCCCTCTTCGTGCATGATACGATAAGGGATACCCTCGATCTCCACATAGCAATCAGGTCCATTGATCAATGAAAGTACCCGGTATCGTCGTCCAAAGCACGTAAGTCGTCTTTCAAAAGTTCCCAGTCTCTCTACGTGAACCTCGATGCTTCGTGGACTCAGTGTCACGCGATACTGATCGGGGCTAAGGCGGGAGATTTTGAGCTTATAGACCAGCCCGCGATATTGGAAATGAGTGGGGAAATCTGCGATCTGGCGAACTCTCGGCCGTCCACGAGCCGCACTTGCGAAAAACTCGGACTCAGCCAGGCATCGCTCAGAATCATAAACCTCGATTGCGGACTGTAACAGAGCCACAATAGGGTACTGCCGTTGATAAAACTCCTCGTTGTCAGAAATCTGTGATGAAAGAGAGGTATCGACTTGATTGACTCCTATCTTCGATCGATGCAAAAGATCGAGCAAGAAAGCCTTATTGCTCATCCCTTTGCGGAGAATGATCTTGCTCTCAGTAAGTGCGCGATTCAAGCGTGCATGTGCTTCCTGACGGCTGCGTCCCCATGCTGTCAAGGTGGCGAGCGCAGGGTCGTACCCACTATGAACCAGATCCTGATACTCATAGCCTGTATCAAGACGCAATCCAGGGCCACTTGCGAGATGGAACAGTTCGAGCCTGACTGGGGGAGAGGCAACGCCATTGTCCAGGCTCTCTGCATAGAGGTGGGCAGCGATTGCGTGTCCAACGGGTGCAGGAGGTTCGCCTATAAGGCGTTTTCCGCTTGCAACGTCTAGTTGTAATTTCAGCAGATCCAGCCCTGTTGTGACCTCCGTGATGGGATGCCCGCGGCTCAGGCATGGTTCAACTTCCATGAACCAGAAGTTGTGCCGGATGGGATCGTACAAGAATCTCACAATTCCAGCATTCCTGTAACCTGCGAGCTGGCACAACCGAATTGCGGACTCACGTAACTCCTGCTCCTTTTCAGAAGGCAGCATATAAGAGCCAGATTCTTCAAGTACTCTTTGGCCGCGAGTCGAGATAGTACAATTGCGTACGTCGATTGCCCAGGTGGTACCATACAGGTCGGAGATGACTTGCACCTCAAGATGACGCGCGTTCTCAATCCCATCTTCTCTTGAAGATACGACTGAGATATTGGCGTGCAGTGCAAGCTGCCTGGCGCTTGTTCTGTCACTGAGAAGGCGTATGACATCTGCCTCTGGCCCTATGAATGTCATGCCAAGTCGCTCGCATAGAGCAGCAAGCCAGAAATCGCTGGCCTGGATATCCCATCCTGGCCAGACTGAGGATACTTGCGCGGCTAGCAGCGCTTCTTCAATACGAGTACGATGCTGATAGCTGCTTTTAAGTTGCCCATCTTGCCGATCGACGAATGTCGCGGGACCTATACAAACCGCCTCATCGGCCTCGCGCACAAAGAGTGATTGGCGGTCTGACTCAGCGAAAAAAATCACTGTGGTCAGATTCACATGCTCTTCGCGATTGAGTTCCCGCACAGCACGGATCAAACGCAGAGCCGACTCGCCACGGCCGACGATAGCAATTCTTTTTAAAGGATGCTTGATACGATTCCTGGTGTTGATGGTCCACGAGGATCCCTGGTTGTTATTTGCTGGTATCATGGCTTGCGCGCATTCCTTCTGTATTGAAAACAACGAGAGATGGAACAAATACTAGTACTCAGTCCAGATATGCAACGAAAAAGAAGTTAGTAGGCAAGCTCTGCAAGTGCTAAAGGTCGAAAATAACAATGAAATATAGTCTTTCTCCACACTATATCATAACCTCTACCAGTGGTGTAGACGGTGTGGTGGCGACGAATGAGTTCACTTTCCTGATAGCCAATCGCAAGGCCTTCCGCGAGTTTCATCAGGAGATACGAGCAGCCCAGGTTGAGAATGTGGCAGAGGCTGTTGTGGGTTTCAAATTAGTGCAACGTACCCAGGATATCAATTGCAATCGGTAAAGATGTGTGTGACCAACCAACAAGGTTGTCACTACTACGAGGTGTATACTTTTCGAAGACTATAGTGCGCGCCAATGTGTCCTCTTCCGTGCCTCTGACAAGGCGTGCTATTCCGTCGAAGATGGTACTGTTGATCTTTACCTTGACTGCGGGAGTTTGTAGAGCATTCTTCACCCAGTCTGATTTGTCTCGACCTCCTGAAAGCATATAGAGGGTTTGCTCGTGGATGGCAAACCAGATTTCGATGGTATGCGGACGACCTGAAATGCGACCTGTAGTGGTAAGATAGCAGAAGTCTTCTCCCGCGAGTTGCAGTAGATCTTGTGACATGGTGAAAATCCTTTAGATGCCCATTGAGCGGCCAATGATTTCCTTCATGATTTCGTTGGTGCCAGCATAGATGCTCTGCACACGCGCATCCAGATAGGCACGAGCGATGGGATATTCTAGCATATAGCCGTAGCCACCATGTAATTGCACGCACTGATCGACGACGCGCTTTTGCAGGTCGGAGGTCCACCATTTAGCCATGGCTGCGGTTTCTGGGGTGAGATCGCCATCGTTGAGATCTTCGATGCAGCGGTCAATGAAGACACGCGCGATTTCGATTTCAGTTTTCATTTCAGCAAATTTAAAACGCGAATTCTGAAAGCTGCCGATGGGCTGGCCGAAGGCAGTGCGCTCTTTGCAGTATTCAAGCGTGATGTCCAGCGCTGTTTCGCAGGCTGCGACTGCTGAAACGCCAATACTTAAGCGCTCTTGCGCGAGCTGGCGCATCAAGTAGGAGAAGCCTTTACCTTCTTCACCCAGCAGATTTGCAATAGGGACTTTGACGTCTTCAAAAGATAGCTCAGCTGTATCCTGTGCCTTTAAGCCAACCTTGTCGAGCTTGCGTCCGCGATTGAAACCCTCCATGCCGCGTTCTACGACAAGCAAGCTGATGCCTTTGTGACGCAGGGCTGGATCAGTTTTGGCAACGACAATGACTACATCGCTAATGATACCATTGCTGATAAAGGTTTTCTGGCCATTCAAAATGTAGTAATCCCCTCGTCGCTCCGCCGTTGTGCGAATAGATGCCAGGTCGCTGCCTGTGCCTGGCTCGGTCATGGCGATAGCGGTAATGAGTTCGCCTGAGCACATGCCTGGAAGCCAGCGTTGTTTCTGCTCTGCGTTGGCATAGGCAGTGAAGTATGGTAGGATGATGTCGTTATGGAGGCCGATGACCATGCCTGCGCTGACAACTCCTGCACGAGCGGATTCTTCGGCCATGATTGCGTTGTATCTAAAGTCGTTGACCCCGGCACCGCCATACTCTTCCGGGACGGCAAGCCCTAAGAATCCCTGTTGCCCTGCCTTTAGCCACATTTCACGGGAGACGATACCGTCCTGTTCCCATTGTGGGTAATAGGGGACGACTTCTTTCTCCAGGAAGTGTTTGAAGGAGTCGCGGAAGAGGTGGTGTTCTTCGGTAAATAGGGTTCGTTTCATGTGGTTCTCCTAGTGTAGGTTGCCCCACACCTCTCCAGGACAACCGCGAGGGTCGTCTCTGCTAGATACGAATATATCTCAGATCCCTTTCCCAGTATGACCACGAGGGTCATCTCTACATTTCGATATTTGTTTCATTATACCCTGAAAAGGTGGGGAAAGTGACATAGAACGTAAAGGGTGAGTATATTTCTCTTGTGATGGATGGACATAGTATCTAAAGAGAGGTTGGTAAGCGAGAAGTTCTACGAACGCCCAAGTCTAAGCCTCGCGTATGGGGGAGAGTAGTAGCCAGGCGCCTGCTAGCATTACACCGAGTACACCGATGAGAATGGTGATACGAAGTCCAATTATTCCACCTAATATACCAGCGAGGAGCGCTCCCAGGGGAGCAACACCTTGTGATAAGAATTGCATGCTCGCGTGCGTGCGGCCCAGCAGGTTGGATGGGACAATGGTTTGCCGCAAACTCACTTCGGCGATAAAGTATATTGATACTGAAACGTCACCCAGGAGCTGGCTGAGGAAGAGAAGCAGCAAAGCGAAGGTGACTGAGCCACCTGCAAGTGGGATGAGCAGGCCTGTAAAGCCGTACATAAAAAGACCGATACCTACCGCTTTACCCAGGCCAATGCGTTGTATGACACGCTCGGCTATGAATGCTCCCAGAAGCGCGCTTAAACCACCTGTTGCTATGAGCAAGCCAAGGATGATGGGAGTAGCGCAATGCCGGTAATGCCACTCCCAAGGAATGAGACCGTCTGCCCAAGCCATAGTTTGACGAAGTCAGAGCTTTTCCATAATCCAGCACGGTTTTGTTGCATGTGCTAATTATAGAACGCTTTCGTATGCCTTGCTAATCAAGACAGATAACCTGACGATGATATGTGGCTAGTGTTTGTGATGTGCCTGAGAGGGAGATGGACTGACTGTGATGTAGTGGTGAGACGCTGCGTATATCCTAGTAGTGAGGAGGGTGTTTGGCTATGGTTTCTCTTCAGGAGTGGAAAGGCATCTTCGACTATGTATCCCAACCCATCAGATCAAGATCGGAATCAACAGAGTGTTCCGGGCAAGGGTTTGCGGCGCTTCCTATTTGTACTGATACTCCTGTGCCTGGCGGCGATCATTGTTTGCGTGGGTGTCATTGTGCAACTTTGGCGTACCTCCCAGGCATCTGAGCAGCATCTTACCCCGACAGCGGTTGTTACAATTACTCCACACAGCACACCTACTCCATCTCCCACACCTGGCATAACTCCGACTCAGCCTGCCAACCTGGCGCAGCGCATCGATGCGTATATCAATCATATGACGCAGACGCAACAGATCGGGCAGTTACTGATGCTGGCTGTTTACACGAATGGCTATACCTCTGCCTTAAATCAGCCGCTACAACAATGGGATATTGCCAATGCTATCATGTTCAACAATTATAATGGCGGGCCACTCATGCCAACCACTCTGAGTGGGTGGACACAACTGGCTCATGACCTGCAGGCACATGCCAATCAACCGTTGATCATTGCCACAGACGAGGAAGGAGGCATGGTTGATCGTCTTGCTCCATATTATGGCCCAACGCCTTCTCCGCAGCAACTGGCGGCAACCGGCGATCCCCAGCGGGCCTATGCGCAGGCGCAACTCTATGCCCAGCGCTTGCGCGCCAGTGGTATCAACACCGACTTCGCACCCCTGGCAGATGTCTATCAGGGTGGAGCTGTGTCTGAGAGCCGTATGTTCGGTACCACACCTGATCAGGTGATTACCTATGCCGGAGCATTTCTGGATGGTTTGCAGCAGAATGGCGCCATGGGAACCTTGAAGCATTGGCCAGGGATTGGTTCAGCACCAGCTAATCCCGATTTTGGGTTGCCGACGATTACCCATAGCCAGGCCCAGCTTAACGCTATTGACTTCGCTACATTTCGCGCTTTGCTGTCACATCAACCGGGGATGATTATGGTGACGCATGTGATAGTGCCCGCGTATGATTCATCTGAGCCAGCTTCTCTCTCTCCGGTATTGATTAACCAGGTACTGCGTGGTCAACTGGGCTATCAGGGAGTTGTGATCACCGATGCGATGGATGCCAAGGGTTTGCAGCAATTCATGCAGCAGCAGGGTTATAGTGATCCGGCGAAGGGGATTGCCGAGGCAAGTGTGAGGGCGATTCTAGCGGGTAATGATATTGTGGAGTGCCCCATAGAGCCAGATCGGTTGGCCGCCGTTGTCACGACAGTGACTCAAGCAGTTCAGTCAGGGCGTATCTCACAGGATCGTCTGCGCCAGTCGCTACGCCGTATCATTGCGCTTAAGGTGCGGATGGGGTTGATTACGTTGCCTTAGTGGAATTGTAAGTTCTGACTCCGGGGTATTATTTCATCAGCTCTCCAGGCAATGCATAACGAATCTACTTTCGGCTATCATTCTAAGGAAAAACGAAGGATCTCACGTACAGGCACCGAGATCCTTCGTTTCACTCAGGATGACAAGGGTGAGCTCAGGATGACAAGCATGGGCGAAGTATAAAAGATGGAGAAGCTCATGTTATATTCGCAGGTGATGCTTGTTTAGCTCTGGGCTGGCTCTTCTTTTTGTGTTAAGGATGTGCCGCATTTTGTGCAGAAGGTAGCGCCTGCTTTGACCTCGGCACCGCAATTGGGACAGAGTATTTTCTCAGGC
>Ga0187766_10002668_pt1 | contig 10494 bp, 11 predicted proteins | sample 0216_QUI02_MP05__4_FD_132971 | JGI IMG/M metagenome (GOLD analysis project Ga0187766, IMG submission 132971) | Tropical peat soil microbial communities from peatlands in Department of Meta, Colombia - 0216_QUI02_MP05_20_MG | ecosystem: Environmental > Terrestrial > Soil > Wetlands > Peat ... | reverse complement strand
TCCCGCCGCCAAAGCAAAAGCCGACCGCGGCCCGGCGTTGGTCGGTCAAGCCGCGCTAGTCAGCTTGCTCCAGCATCGCCTCGAACGCCGCCCTGATGCGCTTGCGCTGTTCCACCGCGTCCGCGCGCAGCGGGTTGGCCAAGGCCGCCGCCTCGCCGAAGTCGGCCGGCCGCGTTCCGGCACCATACATGTCGGCGACGAAAACCACATAACGGCTTGCCGCCACCAGTTCGCCGCGCTGGATCGCTTTGTCGGTCATGCCCATCCAATTCGGCGCCAGCAGTACGGCAGGACGCCGCCCCGACACATTCTCGTCGTAGATCAGCGCCCCCTCGGCCGTGAGCGTGCCTATGGGGTACTGGATTCTTTCCACCCGCATGTGCTTCCTCGTCGAAGACCCCGCCGCCGAATTATAGCCACGGAGCCAGCATGCCGGACGACAAAAGCGGTGATCCCGCATTCCTCTATTTCCCGAGCAATTACCGGTGGTCGATGGGGCTGCTGATCTGCCTGTCGGCGGCGCCATGGACCGGGGTCGAGATCGACGACGTCAATCGCGTCGGGCGCGGGCTCGCCGACAAGGTCGGCGATGACACCGCCTGGTTCGAGGAATGGGTGCGCATGGGCGAGAAGATCGAGGCGCGTGGCCGTGACGCGCTGCGGGCCGGCCATAAGCTGACCGCCGCCTCCTGCTTCATGCGAGCAACGCGCTATTACCAGACCGGTGAACGATTTATTCATCCGCGCTCGCAAGCCAGCATGGAGGTCTATGCCCGCTCCGTGCAACTGTTCAAGGACGCCGCGGCGATGATCCGGCGCCCACGCATCGAGCCGGTCGAAGTTCCTTACGAGAATACCAGCCTGCCAGCGCTGCTGGTGCATCCCGATGCCGAAGTGGCGGGCGCCCGACCGGCGCCGGCGATGATTTTTTTCGACGGTTTCGACGTCACCAAGGAACTGCAATACGGCTACGGCATCCCCGATCTCGCCGCGCGCGGCGTCGGCTGCCTCATCGTCGATGGACCGGGCAATGGCGAAAGCGTCCGCTTTCGCAATCTGCCGCTGATTGCCGAGACCGAGAATTACGCAACGCCGGCTTACGAATATCTCGCCGGCCGAGGCGAGTTTGATGCAAACCGGATCGGTGTCATGGCGCTGTCTCTCGGCGGCTATTACGCCCCGCGCGCTGCGGCGCTCGAGCCGCGTTTTGCCTGCTGCGTCGCCTGGGGTGCGCAATGGGACTATCACGAGATTTGGGCACGCCGCCTCGAAGAGCTCGACTCGGGCAAGGTGTTGTCGCTCTCGGTGCCGCCCGAACATCTTCAATGGGTGCTCGGCGTCTCCGACCGCGCTGCAGCGCTGAAAAAACTGGAAGGCTTTCGCCTCGACGGCATCGTGCAAAAGATGGCCTGTCCGTTTTTACTGCTCCACGGCGCCGGCGACGAGCAGATCCCGCTCGAACTGGCCGAGAAGCTCTTTGAAGCGGCGGGCTCCAAGCAAAAGGCGCTCAAGGTCTTCAGCCGCGAAGAAGGCGGCTTTCATCATTGCCAGGTCGATAATATCACCATCGGTGTGCACTATATGTTCGACTGGATTGCGGACGTGCTGAACGCCGGTCGATAAAAGAGGCGGTGCCAAAAACGCCGCAAGCGACCGCGGCAGCAGCTCAAAAGACCGGCAGCATGGCGCTTCACGATGAATCACGATCGCTGCACGATCAGATTAAATAATCATTAAATTGTCTTACCCCATTGTGACCGGGCTGCCATTCCTCCATGGAGCCCCGCTATGGTTCGCGTCTTTGCGGCGTTCGCGGCGTTCGCATTACTGGCCCAGATGTCCTTTGCGTCCGCCGGTGAATTCGGCACCAGGGACGAAGCGGTGGCTATGGTTAAACGCGTCGAAGACATGTTCACAAAGGCGGGCGCCGATTCAACGTTCAAAGCGGTTTCCGACACGTCCGTCGCCAGCTTTCACGACCGTGACCTTTACCCCTTCGTATACGACTTGAGCGGCCAGTGCGTGGCGCACGGCGCTCGACCGGCGCTGATCGGTAAAAACCTGCTCGATCTGAAGGATCAGGATGGAAAGTATCTGATCCGCGAAATGATCCGCATCGCCAGAGGATCGGGGTCGGGATGGGTCAACTATAAATGGCCGAATCCGATCAACAATAAAATTGAGGACAAGGTCAGCTACGTCGAAAAGATGGGTGATTATTTCGTCGGCGTCGGGATCTACCGCGAATAGTGGTCCAGTCTGAAAAACGAGCGCCCGCAAAGGGACACCATGTTGACATTCGCTGACGAGCCGGCGTCCCGATTTTTCTCGCGCCTGACAATCCGCACGAAAACGTTCATCGCTGCTGCGGTGGTATTGATCTGCCTGATGGCAATGGGTGCGATCGCGGTGCTCGGCTCGCGCGAGGTCGCGCGGAATTTGAGCGAACTGTCCTACTCTAACATGCCCAGCCGCAGTGCCGCTGTAGCGGTGAATAATTCCGTTATTGCCGCGCATATGCGGATCTTTCGCTACGTCTCGTGGGCGAGTAACGGCGTCAATCAAAAACTTTTGCAGAACCTGCGCGACGAGATCGAAGCTGACTTCTTGACGATCCGAAGCGGCTTCAATGAACTCACGGCGCGGCCGGATTTTTCTCCGGCAATCAAAACCGAATTGAACGCGCTGGAGGAGAAGCTGCAGAAATACGAGAGCACCGTCAGGGACGTTCTCGACGTCGGCAGGACCGACCCGCCAATGGCGACAATGATGCTCGGTCAAACCGACGATAGTTTTACCGCCATCGAATTGAACATTCGCAGGATTCTCGATGCGACCATCGCCCAGTCCTATTCGATTGTGGAAGAATTATCGATCGCCACCAGGCGCGAGACGGCTTCGCTCGCGCTCGGGCTTGTCGCCTGCTTTCTCCTCAGTATGGCCGCAATGGCCTTTGTTGCCAGATCGATCGTCAGGCCGATCACATCGATCACCAATGTCATGCAAAGGCTGTCGACCGGCGATACTGCGGTCCGCCTGGACTACGCCGATCGCGCCGATGAAATCGGATGGATGATCGAAGCAATTGAGATCTTCCGGCGCAATGCGCTGGAGATTCAGGCGATGCAGCAAGCTCGCCGGCAAGCCGACGAGCACCGCACACAAAAGCGTCGCGAGGAAATGGCAGCGCTTGCCGCGGAATTCGAGGGTTCGGTAAAGCAGATCGCAGCACAACTGGTCGAAGCGGTTACCGCGGTCCGCAACAATGCCGAAACAATGGCGGACGCTGCCGAAGGCACGCTGACGAAATCTGGCTCAATGGTGCAAGCCGTCGTTGATACCCGCGAGAATGTGGAGGCGGTGGCACAGGCGGCAAGCGAGCTGTCGCGGACGATCGATGAATTGGCACTGCGCACCAACGACGTGTTCAAGCTGACCAATGACACCGCCGAGCAATCGGAAAGTGCGAGTGCAGAATTGGCCAAGCTCGCCGCCTCGGTGGAGCAGATTCTGCCGATTACCGATCTCATCCAAGGCATCGCCCAGCAGACCAATTTGCTGGCGCTAAACGCGACGATCGAAGCAGCCCGGGCTGGCATGGCCGGCAAGGGCTTCGCGGTCGTGGCGGGCGAAGTAAAAACGCTCGCGCAGCAAAGCGGACGAGCCACCGATGAGATCGCGCAAAAGATCGCGGCGGTCCGCGAAACTTGCGCCGCGGTGGTCTCGACCATCAGTCATATCATTGCGGCAATCAAAAACCTTAAAGCCTTTGCCACCGAAATCTCGACCGGGATTGGGCAGCAATCAGCCGCGACCGCTGGCATCTTTGCCAGCGCTCAATCAGCGGCAGACCGTTCTCGATCGGTGGCGGAAGATATTGTTGACCTGAACGGCCATGCCGATGCGACCTATGCGGCTTCTAACGAGGTGCGCGAGACCACCAAGCGGCTGTTGGACCATACCCGCGGGGTTCAGAGCAATGTCGATAGCTTCTTGCGCCATGTCAGGAGCGCTTAAGCCGAGGAGCGGTTAAGCTGAGTGCAACTCCTGCGGTCAGGCGGCAAGTAATTTCTGCACTTCGCTGACCAGCTCGCGCAGGTGGACCGGCTTGGACAGCACTTTGGCGTGTTTGGGCGCGCTGGAATCCGAATTGAGCGCCACTGCGGCAAAGCCCGTGATGAACATGATCTTGATGTCCGGATCGAGTTCGGCGGCCCGGCGGGCGAGTTCGATGCCATCCATCTCGGGCATGACGATATCGGTCAACAGAAGCTCGAACGGCTCCTCGCGCAAACGCTGGTAGGCGGAAAGCCCGTTATCATAGGAAATTACGTCGAATCCGGCATTCTGCAGCGCCTTCACCAGGAAACGCCGCATATCGATGTCGTCTTCGGCAAGCAGGATCTTGGACATGACCAATGAACCCGGCTTTCGCCGGCCCCTCTGCATCCCATAAGCGGGAGGTCAGGTAAACATCGGGTGAAAACGACCAGCGCCGGCGCCAGGGTGTGGCGGCAAATGGCCTTGGCAAGCTCTGGCACCTATGGAAAATATCCAGGAGGCCCACCCGACGAATCGAGGAAAGCCCCCGCTGCGTCATGCCGGAACTACAGGACGAATTCGATCCCCCATTCGAAGCCCTGGAGCCGGCGGAGTGCCGCGGGCCACTGTTGTTCAATTCGCCGCATAGCGGGCGGGTTTACCCGCGGGAATTCCTGCTCACCTCCCGGCTCGATTTGGCAACGCTGCGGCGCTCTGAGGATTCATTCGTCGGCGAGCTGATCGAAGGCGTGGTGGCGCGCGGCCATCCGGTGGTGCGGGCGCACTTTCCCCGCTGCTATGTCGACGTCAATCGTGAGCCCTACGAGCTGGATCCTCGGATGTTCGACGGCCGGCTCCCTTCGTTTGCCAATACGCGCTCGATGCGCGTGGCGGGCGGGCTCGGCACGGTGGCGCGCGTGGTCGGCGACGCGCAGGAAATCTACGATCAGCGCATCGCGGTGGGTGAGGCCATGCGCCGCATCGATGGGCTTTATAAGCCGTACCATCGGGCGCTCCGTCGGCTGTTCATGCGGCTGCAGCGCGATTTTGGCGCCGCCATCCTGATCGATTGTCACTCGATGCCCTCGAGCACCGGCGGCCGCGATGAGCGGCCGCGCGCCGATCTCGTGCTCGGCGACCGCTATGGCACAAGCTGCGTGGGGGTCGTACCGGAGACGATCGAGCACTGCATGCGCGGTTTCGGCTATACCGTGAGCCGTAACAAGCCGTACGCCGGCGGTTTCATCACCGAGCATTACGGAAATCCGACCGCCGGATTGCATGCCATTCAACTTGAAATAAACCGCGCGCTATACATGGATGAGCGCCGCTATGAACCCTCGTCCACCTTTGCCAAGCTGGCGGAGGAATTCGAGCTGCTGGCGGACCGCCTCGTCGAAATCCCGATCGAAGAGCTGCGGCCGTATCGTGCCGCTGCCGAATAGAGATTAAGAAAAAGGGCCGCTCACCTTGCGGGAGCGGCCCAAGTCTAGGGAGGAAACGCCCAAGGAGGGCGACGGTAACGGGAGAGAGTCTCTCGCTACCGCACTGCAACAACATACACTGCGGCGCACAAAATTCAAGGCTGATCGATCGCGCACCGCAGCTTTTCCCCACGAAATTTGCGAGGAATGTGCGTATTTGCCGAGCAGACCAGAAAAAATGACGTAAAACCAGATACTTATAGAGGCGATCTCGTTTGCCTAAAAGTTCGTCAGCCCTGCTCTGGCGTCTGACCTCCAAGGCACATTTCGAATAGGGGATGGAGTTGCCCCGCACCTCAACCGGCAGTGCACAATTGCGCTAGGCTCGAAGGGCAGACACCGTGATGACGGCGATCGACTTTAGTGCCTTTGTCGACGAACTCGCCACCATTTCGGGCGAGACGATCCGGCCGTTCTTCCGCAGTGCGCTTGGCGTCGAAAACAAGAGCCGCACGGGTGGTTTCGACCCGGTAACCGCGGCCGACCGCGCAGCAGAAGCGGCGATGCGCGCCCTGATAAACCGGACCTTTCCCGAGCACGGCATCATCGGCGAGGAATTCGGCGTTGAGCGCCGCGAAGCCGAATATGTTTGGGTGCTCGATCCGATCGACGGGACCAAATCGTTCATTTGCGGCATGCCGGCTTGGGGGACGCTGATCGCGCTGACCCGCCGCGGCGAGCCGATCTACGGCATGATGCATCAGCCGTTCACCCGCGAGCATTTTTCCGGTGATGGCCGTGGCGCACGGTATCGCGGCCCGGCTGGCGATCGGACCTTGACCGTACGCCCCTGCGTGGGGGTCGAGGACGCGGTGCTATGCACCACCAGTCCGCTGTTGATGAATCCGAGCGACCGGCAGCGCTTTCAACAGGTCGAGCGGGTGGTGCGGCTGTCGCGCTATGGCGGCGATTGCTACGCCTATTGCGTTCTGGCCGCCGGCCATGTCGATCTCGTGATCGAGACCGAGCTCAAGCCGCACGATGTGCTGCCGCTCATTCCGATCATTGAAGGCGCCGGCGGCATCATCACCACTTGGGAGAACGACCGTCCGCACGCGGGGGGCCGCATCGTCGCCGCCGGCGACAAGCGCGCCCACGCGCAGGCGCTCGAATTGTTGAACCCTTAGTCACCTTAGCTTTGGCTCGAGGATGCGGTCATGTCGGAAAAGCGGAAGCTCGCAGCGATTTTAGCGGCTGATGTTGTCGGCTTCAGCCGGCTCGCCGGCGCCGATGAAGATCGCACTCTGGCGCGATTGCGGACGCTTCGCAGCGACCTAATCGATCCAACCATCGCGGTGCATCACGGCCGGGTCGTCAAGCGCACGGGAGACGGAATCCTCATCGAATTCCGAAGCGTCGTCGAGGCGGTGCGGTGTGCAATCGAGATGCAGCACGGCATGGTCGAACGCAATGCCGGCTTGCCGGTCGAGCGCCGCATCGAGTTCCGCGTCGGCATCCATTTGGGCGATGTCGTCGAGGAGAATGACGGCGACCTCATGGGGGACGGCGTCAATATCGCCGCAAGACTGGAGGGCGTGTCCAAGCCAGGCGCCATCTGCCTTTCCGAGGATGCCTATCGACAGGTGCGAGCGAGGCTCGACTTGGCGGTCAATGACCTCGGTGAGACCAAACTCAAAAACATTCTCCTTCCAGTTCGGGTCTATTCTTTGGAGGTTGGCGTTCCCTCCCAAGCGAAACCCCCGGCAGAGGGAAAGCTTGCGAAAGAGGCTGCCGCACAATGGTCGCGCCGGGGCCTGATCATGGCTTCAGCGCTCGGCGCCGCTTTGCTTGTGATCGGCGGAGCGATTTTTTACCTCAGGCCGTTTGCGCGCGCCCCTGAAGATTTGCATGGAAAGCAGACAGCCGCAGCCATACCTGCGGTGGCGCCATCTCCGCTCTCGCAGCCGGTAAAACCAACAGTAAAGCCCGAGCCGTCTGCACCGTTGCAGGCGCCGGCATCGGAAGCGCTTTCGGCAGCGCCATCGAGTCCGGATGAAGCTGCGTGGCGGACTGCGGTTGCGGCAAACACTATCGTGGGATTTAGCCAATATTTGCAAGCGTCGCCTTTGGGAGCGCACGCAGAGGAGGCCAAGCTGCAAATCGCCGATCTGATACTGGCCTCACCGACGAAATCGAACGCTTACGACGGGACATGGTTGACCATAATCTCCTGCCCCGCTTTCGGCCGCGCCCAAGGCTATTCTCAGGAGCTTTCGGCCAAGGTGAAGGATGGCGCGTATCATGCACAGCTCGGCACTATCGGCGAACCAGGTTCGGTAGTCATTGACGGGCAGATCATTTCCGACGGCACGTCCGCCCTTTTTGCCAAAGGCAGTGTTGGTTCGACGGCGGCGTCCGGCGGGTCGGCAGTAGGTACGCCGTATTTTTTCCATGTGATTGCTCAATTTGAGCACTCTCGCGGAACGGGCAAACGAATCGAGTTTCGACCCTGCAATCTCACCTTTGTCAGGCAGTGAGACTGAGCGAATCTCTGCGCACGCGTCCGCCAAGCGCGTTAATAAAGCGGCGTGCCCGGGACAAACGCGTCGAACGCCGCCCAAAATTGCGAACGGAAGCGATCTTGCTCCATTAAGAGTTCGTGCTGAGCACCGACAATAACGAGATGCGATCCGGCCCGCAGCATGCCGGCAAAGTCTTCGATGGCGGAATTTGAAACGACCTGATCGTTGCCGCCGGCAACGATCAGCATCGGCTGGCGAATGCGCGCCGGGTAACTCGGTTCGCGCAGCGCCCGCATCGAGCGGAATGCAGCGTCACACCACGCGACCGTCGGCGCTCCGAGCGCCAGCGCCGGCTCCGCTTCGAGGATCGCCGCATTGCGCGCATAGCGCACCGGATCGGACGTCAGGATATTGCCGAGGAAAGGCCGCGACTCGACGATGCTGGTGTCCGTTCTCGGCACATACATGCCGCCCAGGCCGGCGAAGCGGAGCGCGCGGACGATCATCCAGCCGGTCCCCATCGAATAATCGACGCCGCCCAGCGCGATGAGCGGTGCAATCAGCACCATGCGATCGAACCAATGCCGGCCGCGATGCGCGGCGCGGATCAGGACATTGGCGCCGGTGGAATGACCGACGGCGAAGAGCGGCGGCGGGCAATCGGGCAATACGATCTCGCGCATGAAGGTTTCGAGATCGAGATCGTATTGGGCGAAGTCGCGCACATAGCCTTTGCGGCGATCAGACAATGCATGATCGGAGAGCCCTTGTCCGCGCCAGTCCAGCGCTGCGACCGCAAAGCCGCGCGCACGCAAATCGCGCACGGTCTCGAAGTATTTTTCGATCCATTCCGAGCGGCCCTGAAAAATACAGACAGTACCGCGGCGCCCCGCGGGCGGTAGCCAACGCGCGAAGCGCAGGGCCACACCGTCAGGTGTCTTCAATGCGCCGGCGACAAAGTTCTCGGGAACCGGATTCGCGGGAATCGAGACAAGTTTCATGAAGGTATTTCGGGCAAGCCGTCGTGTTCGCTTATAACAGCACGCGAAGACGGCTCAATGCGCCAAAGGCAGGGGAACCGCCGGCTGGGTCCGACCGGACCGCTGCGGCGCTCGCTGGCTGCAGGGCATGTACTACAACAATAACATAGCTTTGGACGCCCTTGCGCCATCCGACCGATCCCCCCATATGCAATTCGCGCAGGCCACAAAGCGCTGCGCATTCCGGCCCGGCCCAGTTGGGCGAGCCATCCGCATGTCGCTTCAGAAGGAGGATATGCCATGCGAACTTTCGACCTAGCACCCCTTTATCGTTCGACCGTCGGCTTCGACCGTCTGTTCTCGATGCTCGATCAGGGCCTCGAGGGCGCAGCTCCCGGTTATCCGCCCTACAATATCGAGCGGACCGGCGAGAATTCGTATCGCGTTTCGGTAGCGGTCGCCGGCTTCAATGAGCCGGAGCTTTCGGTCGTGGCGAAGGAAAACACGCTGACGATCCGCGGCGAAAAGAACGCCAAGGAGGAGGACAAGCGCGGCGACGTGCTCTATCAGGGCATTGCGGCGCGTACCTTCGAGCGCGTGTTCCAGCTCGCCGATTTTGTCCTGGTGAAGGGCGCGAGCCTCGAAAACGGTCTCTTGCACGTCGACTTGGTGCGTGAGATCCCCGAGGCGAAGAAGCCGCGCTCGATCCCGATCAACGGCAAGGCCGGCGGCCCGACCGTCATCGGGAACCAAAAGGCCGCATAACGGCTTTAGCTACGCGTTAATGGGCGCCCCGGATATCCGGGGCGCTTTTTTGCGGCCTCAGTCGTTGATCGCAGGAACGGCCGCATCCTTGGCGGGCCTGCTCGACGGCCCGGATTGCGGCGCTGCTGGCGCAGTGGCTGCGACATCGGGTCGAGCGGCCGGCTTCTTTTCATTGGCAATGGTGGCAGCGAGACTGGCCGGCCGGGCGCGCGGCAATGGCACGAGACTAGGCGCGGAGGACCGCCGATCGCCGGATGACAGTTCTGACGTGCCGACGTATGGCGGTCGCCCGTAACCGGGTTCGATATCGTCAGGCGGCGGATAAGATGGCGCTGCGAACCGGCCATAATACGCTGGCGCGTAGGGGCCTGGCATATAAGGGCCGTAAAGTCCCGGACCGGCAACGAGGCGATTGGCATCGCGGATGGCGCCTGAATGCGCATCCACGACGACCCGCATGGGGATGCCGCGAAAATCGAGCGCACGAACGACGTAAGTCGTGCCCTCGCGTAGAGGCGGCGCTAGCGGTTGGAAACCGGCCGCTCTTAGCGTGCGCAGGATCTCATAGGGCGGCACAAAACCGCGCAGCGGCGTCTGCGGCGTTGATGATGAAGGGCTTGGCGAGGACTGGGCAAAGCTTGAGACAGCGGTCATTAGGCAAAACGCGAACACGATCCCGGATCGTCTCAGCACGGCCAACCCCCTCCCCGTCCCAATCGTCTGCCGCCGCTGGTGAGATGAGCCTCAAATTGGGGCGGCCCT
>Ga0187766_10002667_pt1 | contig 10497 bp, 8 predicted proteins | sample 0216_QUI02_MP05__4_FD_132971 | JGI IMG/M metagenome (GOLD analysis project Ga0187766, IMG submission 132971) | Tropical peat soil microbial communities from peatlands in Department of Meta, Colombia - 0216_QUI02_MP05_20_MG | ecosystem: Environmental > Terrestrial > Soil > Wetlands > Peat ... | reverse complement strand
GTTCTCGAAGCCGAACGGCGAGCCGATGGCGAGCACCCACTGGCCGGGCTTGATGCGCGAGGGGTCACCGAGTTTGACGATCGGGAGGTTCGTCGCGTTGATCTTGATCACCGCGACGTCGGTGCGCTCATCCGCGCCGATCACGCGCGCGGGGAATTCGCGGCGGTCGGTCAAGCGCACCGTCACCTCGTCAGCGTTCGCGACCACGTGGCTGTTGGTGAGGATGTAGCCATCGGGGGTGACGATGAAGCCCGAGCCCGCGCCCCGCTGGGGGGGCTGATTGCCGCGCGGGGCCTGACCGGGCGGGGGAATGCCGAAGCGCCGGAAGAAGTCATAGAGCGGATCGTCGGGCGAGATCCCAAGCGAGCCGCGCTGCGGCGCCTTCTCCACCACCTCGACATTCACCACGGCGGGGCCGCAGCGATCGACGAGCTGCGAAAAGTCGGGCAGCACCCGCCCCGTGACCCCCTCGTTCGCAGCCGGTTGCGCGGCACTCGCCGGCGTCGCTGGGGCGGCAGCGAGTGACTGGCCGCCCACCAACCCGAGTGCCGAGGGCCCGCCGAGCTCCCCCGAACAGGCCGCGAACGCGAAAGCCACGACGAGCGCTGCAAGCGCATGCCTGCGTGTGTGGGTGAAATCCGGCCCGAACCTGCCGCTCATGAAGACCCTTCCTGCTTCGGTCGCGAAGCCCTTCCTGCGCCGCGAGCGAACCGCCAGCGCCTATCATTCCGCACCCATAGCCCATACGCCAGCGCCAGGCTGGCGACGCTCACGACGAGGTAATTGCCGAAAAACGCGTAGGGCGGAAGCCCGCTCAGGGGCACGATCTTCGAGAGGAGCACCACGGGCTCAAACTCCGGCGCCCGGGCGAGAATCTCCCCGTGCGGACCGATTACCGCGGAAATGCCATCGTTCGCCGCGCGCACCATGTAGCGCCCCTCTTCCAGAGAGCGCATGCGCGAGATTTGCAGGTGCTGGTGGCGGGCGGTCGAGTGCCCGAACCAGGCATCGTTCGTGACGTTCACGAGCGCATCGGTACGCGGGAGCACCGCGAGCATGCTGCTGCCGTAGGCGTCCTCATAGCACACCGTGGTCCCGAGCTTGAGGCCAGCGGCTTCGAGCGGGGGCTGGTCGGGGGCGCCCGGGGTGAAGTCCGAGTACGGGAGACTCATGAGGCGCAGCCAGGAGCGCACGAAGTGCGGCACGGGAAAGAACTCGGCGAAGGGCACGAGGTGGTGCTTGTAGTACCAGCCCACCTGATCATCGAGCGCGAGCACGGCGTTGTAGTAATGGATCTCGGCGCTGTCCGGGTCGCGATCGGCGCGTAGCACCCCGAGCACGAGCGCCGAGCCGTGGGTGCGTGTCTCGGTGTAGACCTTGCGTAGGTAGGGAATAAGGTCGTTCGCAAGATCCGCGGGCGCGGACTCGGGCCAGACGATGAGCCGCGTGCCGAGCGCCTGCGCGGTGAGCGACTCGTAGCGATTGAGCGTCGTCTCCTTATTGCTGTCGAGCCACTTCTCGTCCTGGGGGATCGCCCCCTGCACCACGGCGACCGACACCGCATCCCCGCTCGGATGCGTCCAGGAGCGCCCATAGAGCGCGGCACCCACCGCCCAAGGGAGTGTGAGGGCGAGTGCGGCCGCGATCACGACGCGCCGCGTGCCAAGTGCCAGTGCCGCGAGTGCCCCCGCACAGAGGAGAAGCAGCGCACTGATGCCGTACACGCCGACAATCGGCGCCCAGCCCGCAAGAGGGGTGTCAGTCTGCGAGTACCCGAGCGAGAGCCAGGAGAAACCGGTGAGGAACCAGCCGCGCCACCACTCAAGAAGGAGCCAACTCGCTGGCAGCGCCACGAGCCAGCGTGACGCTCCCGTGCGCGGCAGAAAGCGCGCGACTCCCCAGCCGAGCCCCGCGTGGTAGAGCCCCATAACGCCCGCGAGCCCGAGCATGAGGAAGAACGCGAGCCAGATCGGCGCGCCGCCGAAGCCGTGAATGCTCACGTAGAGCCAGTAGGTCCCGGTAAGGAAGGTCGCGAAGCTGAAGACGAATCCGAGCCGGGCCGCCTGAGCGGGAGTTGCATCCTGCCAGAGCCACATGAGAACCGCGGGTGAGAGCACTGCGAGCGCCCAGAGATTGAGTGGCGCGAAGGAGGCAGCGAGCGCGGCTCCCGCAAGCGCCGCGAGAGCGAGGCGCACGAGTGGGGAGCGCGGCGGCGGCAGGCGGTAGTGCTCTACCGCCGCCTGCGCGACGGCCGAGGAGGCTGAGGCGGACACGCCGGAGCCTAGCTGCTGCCGCCACCCGCCGCGCGTTCTTCGGGCGGGGGCAAGACGTCGCGCGGCGCGATGACGCGCAGCGAATCGATGCGACGCCGATCGGCGCGCAGCACGCGGAACTCGAAGCCGTCGATCTGCGCGCTCTCGCCACGGCGCGGCAGCCGGCCGAACTGCTTCATGAGGAGTCCGGCCACGGTGTCGACGCCCTCCTCCTCGGAGAGCCGCGCGCCGAAGTACTCGTTGAACTCCCCGATGCGGGTCACACCGCGCACCGTGAACTGCCGCTCCGCTTCGCGGCGGATGTTCTGATCGTCCTCGACGTCGTACTCGTCGTCGATCTCGCCGACGATCTGCTCGATCACGTCCTCGATCGTGCAGAGCCCGGCAACACCCCCGTACTCATCGACCACGATCGCCATGTGGTTGCGGTTACGGCGAAACTCCTTGAGGAGCACATTGAGGCGCTTCGATTCGGGCACGAAGACCGCCGGCCGCATGTATTCGCGGATATCGAAGCGCTCCTCGGCAAACCCTGGCGTGAGCCGCAGCAGGTCCTTGGCGAGGAGGATGCCGACGATATCGTCACGATCTTCGTCCATGACCGGGAAGCGTGAGTGTCCCGACTCGACCACGACCGAAAGAATGCGCTCGGGGGGCTCGGAGCGCCGCACGAACACCATCTGCGCACGCGGCACCATGATGTCGCGCACCTGCAGGTCGCCCACGTCGAGCACGCCCTCGATCATCGGCAGCGCATCGCCGTCGATGAGACCGCGCTCGCGCGCCTCGCGCAGCAGACTGAGGAGTTCCTTGCGGTCCTGCGGCTCGGCCGCGAGTCCCTGCCGCAGGCGTCTGAGCCAGCGGCCGGTATTGCTGAGCTCCTTCGACATCTAAACGCTCCGGTACGGGTTGGCGAAGCCAAGCCGGCGCAACACCGCGATCTCGCGCCGCTCCATACGGCGCGCGTCGCTCTCGCGCTCGTGGTCGTAGCCTGCGAGATGCAGTGCGCCGTGCACGACCATGTGCGCCCAGTGCGCGCGCAGGGGCTTCGACTGCGAGCGGGCTTCAGCGCGCAGCACGGGCGGGCAGATCACGAGCTCCCCTAGCGCTCGCGGGCCGCCGCCTGGATCGGGAAGCGGCGCAGCCGGAAAGGACAGGACATTGGTCGGATGCTCGCGGCCGCGAAAGCGCGCATTCAGCCGCCGGCTCTCGGCCGCGCTCACGACGCACACCCCGAGCGAGTGGCCGCGGGCGCGATCGCCGAGCGCGGCGCGCGCCCATTGCGTGAGATCGCGCGCGGGCGGTGACCAGCCGCGCGCACGCCGTTGCAGCTCAAGCTCAAAGCGGGCGCGAGCAGCTGCGCGCCGGGCTCGCGGCGTGGCCGTCTTGCGCGCACTCATGTCGAGCCCCCGCGGGCCTCGTAAGCCTGCACGATGGCCTGCACGAGCGGATGGCGTACGACGTCCTGCGCGTCGAAGAACGTGAAGGCAACGCCTTCGACCGGGCGCAGCACCTCGACGACGTGACTCAGGCCCGACTGCCTGCCGGCAGGCAGATCCGTCTGCGTGATGTCGCCCGTGACGACGGCCTTCGAGCCGAAGCCGATGCGGGTGAGGAACATCTTCATCTGCTCGATGGTGGTGTTCTGGGCTTCATCGAGAATGATGAAGGAGTCATTGAGCGAGCGGCCGCGCATGAAGGCGAGCGGCGCCACCTCGATGACGTTGCGCTCGATGAAGCGCGCGACGCGATCGAAGCCCATCATCTCGTAGAGCGCGTCGTACATCGGCCGCAGATACGGATCGACCTTCTGGGCGAGATCCCCCGGGAGGAAGCCGAGCCGCTCGCCCGCCTCCACCGCCGGCCGCACGAGCACGAGCCGCCGCACCTTGTCGGCCTGCAGCGCCTCCACCGCGCAGGCGACCGCGAGATAGGTCTTACCGGTGCCGGCGGGGCCGATGCCGAAGGTGAGGTCACGGCTGCGGATGTGCTCGAGATACTCGCGCTGGTGCAGACCGCGCGCGCGAATGCCCCCGCTCGGCACGCGCACCGTGTGCGCGCTCGCATCGCCCGCGGGTGCAAGCGCCCCGGCCTCGCGCTCACGTAGCGCGAGGTAGACGCGCTCCGGGGTCACTTCCTCGTCGCGGGTGAGCGTGAAGAGCTCGCGCAGCAGGTCCTCGGCGTTCGCCGCCTGGGCTCCTATCACGCGAAAGGCATCACCGTGCCGGTCGATGCGCACATCGAGCCGTGCCTCGAGGAGCTTCAGATTCTCATCGAGCGGTCCACAGAGGTTGGCGAGGCGGGTGTTGTCCGCGGGTCGGAGCGCGAATTCCCGCGGCGGTTCGGGGGCGGAGGCAGCCACTGGCGTCAGCCGCTCGCCACGCGCGCCGTGGCGGCGGCGTGCGCGAGCCGCCCGCGCAGCGAATGCGGATGCGCCTCGGTCACGATCACGTCCACGAAGCGGCCGATGAGGGTCGCGGGGCCTGCGAAATTCACCCAGCGGTTGTTGGCGGTGCGCCCGGCGAGCTCGCGCGCATTCCTTTTCGCAGCGCGTTCGACCAGCACGCGCTGCCGCGTGCCGACCATGCGCTCACTGATCGCACGCGCCTGGGAGTCGAGCTGTGCCTGAAGCCGCGCAAGCCGCTCGAGCTTCACGGCCGGCTCGACCTCATCGGGGAGCGAGGCGGCCGGGGTGCCGGGACGGCGGCTGTAGATGAAGCTGAAGGACTGGTCGAAATGCACCTCGCGCGCGAGCGCGAGAGTCGCGAGGAAGTCGCGCTCGCTCTCGCCCGGGAACCCGACGATGAAGTCGGTCGAGATCGAGATGTCGGGGCGCACGGCGCGGAGCCTGCGCACCTTGTCCTTGAATTCGAGCGCGGTGTAGCCGCGCTTCATGAGGGCGAGGATCCGGTCTGAGCCGCTCTGCACCGCAAGGTGCAGGTGGCTCGCGAGCTTCTCGACGTTCGCGAACGCCTCGATCAGGCTCTCGTTGAATTCGAGCGGGTGCGAGGTCGTGAACCGGATGCGCTCGATCCGCTCCTCGCGCGCGATGTGGTGGATGAGGGTCGCAAGATCCACGCGCGCACCGTCCGCCATGTCGCCCGCATACGCGTTGACGTTCTGCCCGAGGAGCGTCACCTCGGCGACGCCCTGCCGCGCGAGCGCGCGCACTTCGGCGAGCACGGACTCGAACGGGCGGCTCACTTCCTCGCCGCGGGTGTAGGGCACGATGCAGAAGCTGCAGTATTTGCTGCAGCCTTCCATCACGGAAACGAAGGCGCGGGCGCCTTCGGCGCGCGGCTCAGGCAGCCGATCGAACTTCTCGATCTCGGGGAAGCTGACATCGACGATGGGGGCGCCGCTTTGGCGGCGCGCGCCGATCATCTCCGGGAGTCGATGCAGAGTCTGCGGACCGAACACGAGATCGACGAACGGGGCGCGCTCGGTGATGCCCTCCCCCTCCTGGCTCGCGACGCAGCCCCCAACCCCGATCAGCACCTCGGGCCGGCGGGCCTTGAGCCTTCGCCACTCGCCCAAGAGCGAGAACACTTTCTCCTGCGCCTTCTCCCGCACCGAGCAGGTGTTCATGAGAAGGAGATCGGCTTCGCTCGGGTCGTCGGTGGGGATGAGGTCTGCGCGTGAGCGCAGTACGTCCGCGATCCTTGCGGAATCGTACTCATTCATCTGGCAGCCGAAGGTCTTGATGAAATAGCGGCCGGGCATAGTCGCTGTTAAAGCGTGAAATTCTACCAAAGGAGAGCCTGCGACCGCCTCCTTGCGGGCCGGTACGCGCAACCGATCCTGTTCTGAAAATCTAATAAAGACAGTAAGTTATGCGATCAAACCGATGCGCGTGCACCCTCTAGAACGGGATGTCGTCGTCGAACTCCTCACCCCGTCCTCCTCCTGCGCCACCGCTCGACTCTTCCGCGAAGGCGCCCGATGGGGCCCCGCCCGTTCGTGCGGGAGTGTCCGCGGGAGCGCCGCCCGGCGCGGCGCCAGCGCCCGCACCGCCGCGACCCCCGAGCATCTGCAGGTCGTTACCGACGATCTCGGTCGAGTAGCGGTCATTCCCCTGCTTGTCCTGCCACTTGCGCGTGCGCAGGCTCCCTTCGATGTACACCTGCGACCCCTTGCGCAGGTATTCGCCGGCGATCTCCGCAAGCCGCCCGAAGAGCGCCACGCGGTGCCACTCGGTGCGCTCCTGCTGCTCGCCGGTCTGCTTGTCGCGCCAGCTCTCGCTCGTGGCGACGCGCAGATTCGCGACCGTCGTGCCCGAGGGCATCGCGCGCGTCTCGGGGTCGGCGCCGAGATTGCCGATGATGATGACCTTGTTGATGCCACGCGCCATGCGGTGAGTCCTCGTGAGTTTGCCGTGCAAAAGGCTAGGTCGCTGGGCGCGCCTGCCGGTTGAATGGGCAATTCTAAAGGACCACCGCGCGCGGCGCGAACGGCAAATCTCACCTGAAGGCGTGGTTTTTCTGCTCCCCTCTGCGCTGCAGCGCGGCGCAGCCTCCGCACGCGCTTTGCGTGCATGCGCTCGCGCGCTCAGAAGGGATAGTTGAGCCCCGTGAAGATCGCCACTCCTTCACTGCCGATGCCCGCATCGATGTAGCCGACCACGAACGGGCGTGCCACGCCGCGAATCCCGAGTCCGAAGACCTTGTGCAGCGCTTCGAACGTCTCAGGGGCGTTCGCGTGCGCGAAAACGCTGCCCGTATCGATAAAGGGCGTGACCTGCAGGTCGATGTGCGTCGAGACCGCATCGAAGCTCGCCACGCGTTTTCTCATCTCGAGACTCAGCGAGAAGGAGTTGCGATCGTAGTAGCGGCCGACGCCGAAGCCGCGCAGCGGCTGATCTCCGCCGAGGATGCTCTCATCGCCGCCGATGCTGCTTAGTGCCCAAAACGGCGTCCGGTGCGTGGTCGGCAGGTAGGAGAACGCGGTGTGCGCTGCAAAGGTGAGCGAGGGATTCGGCGACCAGTACCCGCGTGCATCGACGCCCGCCTCGCTGTAGAGGGAGTTATTGATGCCACCGTTGCGGCTCGCGACCCCGCCGTAGGCCGTGACCGCCACACCGCGCGTCGGGACCGTCAGATCATCACGCGTGTCGTAGGTGAGCTGCAGTCGGTTCAGGAACGAATGCGTGACGCCGAGTCCAAGGAGTCCGGGAAAGCGGTGGCCGATGGGCGGAATGGTCCCGAGATTTCCGGGGGTAATCTCGACCTTCGAGGGATTCGTGCGGTACGCGAGCTGCCAGTGGCGGTTGATGTTCCAGCCGAGTTGCGCGATGAAATATTCCTGCTGGTTCGTGTAGACGGCCTGGTCGAAGACACGCGATTCGTTGCCGAGGCCGTAGAAGCGGGCCGTGCCGCTGCGATCGTAGGTCGCTTCGACGAAGAAGGACCAGGGGTCCTCGCGCAGGCGGCCGGTCGTGTACTGGGCGTCGAAGTTGCTCTCGACGCGCTGCATGAACCCCCCGACGACCGACCACTGCGTGTTCTCCGAGGGGTAACCGAGGATGCGCCCGTCGGCCCCCCAGCCGAAGTACTGGTTGTAGACAATGTCCGGTGCGTAGATGCGCTTGATGTCACCGCCCTCGTCGGTAACGAGATAGACCGGGATGATGCCGAGCGTCGTACCGCTATTCGGATCGATATCGATCGCGGGAACCGGAATGAAAGGTGCGGTCGCGGGATCGAACCAGCGACTGATCCCGCTACTTGGCTGCTGCTGCGGCTCGTCGCCGAGCGCGGGTGCAGCGCAGGCGCACGAGGCAACGATGACCGCGAACCAAACCCTGCCCATCACGCTCCATCAGAGCTTTTTCTGCGCCCGGTAAGTGAGCTCGACGCCGTAGAGCGTGCGATCGGCCGCCGCCTGCCAGCTGGCAACGGGTGGACCTCCTGGATTCACGATGGTTCCGCCGATGTACGCGTAGCGCTTGTCCGTAAGATTGGTGCCGAAGAACGCGGCTTCCAGCGCCCCACTTGCGGAGGTGAGTGACACGCGCGCGTTCAGGAGCCCGACGGCCGGGGAATTGTTGAAATCGTTGACGACGTTGAACTGTACCGCATCGCGCCACTCGTAGTCCGCGCGCACGAGTACCTTCCCGAACGAAACCGGCTTCGTGTAGATGGCCGAAAGCGCCGCATCGAATTTGGGCGTCATGTAGAACTGGTTGCTCGCGAGATCCTGGCCCTGGGGACCGATGAAGGTCGTGTACTTTGCGTCCGTGTAGCCGAACGAGCCCTGGAGCCTGAGCGAGTTCGTCGCCGCCCAGCCGCCCTCGAACTCAAAGCCGCTCACCCGTGCCTGACCCGCGTTGATGACGATCGTGGTGGGTGTGCCGTTGATGAGTATGGCGAGCAGGCGCTGCAGGTTGTCGTAGTTGCCGGTGAACACATCCGCCGTGAGAGTCAGGCGTCCACCGAGCTGATTGGCCTTGATGCCGATCTCGAAGTCGGTGAGCTGCTCGGGTTGAAAGGGTGTGGCCGGGTATTCATTGAGGGGCACGTTCCACCCGCCCGAGCGCTGCGCGCGGCCGGCGCGGAAGTACGTCATGAGATCGGGGTTGAAGGCGTACTGCGTGCTCGCTTCCCATGACCAGTAGTGGAAGTGCGCGTCCTGATTGATCGCCGGGCAGGGGCCGCCGGTCTCAAATCCAAGCGGCAAGCCGGTGTTGGCGTCGAGGATCGTGCAGAACTCGCTCGGCGAGCCTGGCGGTCCCGGCGGCAGCTGCTGGTAGGCGTTATCAGCGATCGAGCGGCCATCGTCGGTATAGCGCGCACCGCCCGAGACGCTCCACCCCCTGCCAAGATGCCACTCGCCATGGAGATACGCGGCCTCGGAAGTGTTCACGACCTGGTTGTTGTCGATCGTCGGAAAGGGCGAGGATAGCCCGGGCGCAAGATTCGAATCCGCGCTGCCGCTGTCGCGGAAGTAATAGAGTCCGCCCACCCAGTCGAAGGCCTTGCCGGGGGTAGCCCCTGAGAGCTGAAGTTCAGCGCTCTTCTGATGCGAGGTATTCGGGAGCAGCACATCCGCGATCGGCAGTATGGTCGCATCCGCATCGAAGTCGTTCGTCGCGGTCATGTCGCGATAGCCGAGGATGAGTTTCGCCGCGAACGCATCCGAGAAATGATCGGCGAGGGTGAGCATCCAGGAATCGACCGTGGCCGTGTCCTGCACGAGCTTGCCGGCGTCGGTCTGGTAGAAATCATCCGGAATGATGACGCCGGGCACCATCGATGCCTGGGTACCCGCGAGCGGATGCGCGAGCGCTCCCGCCTCGTTCGCGTAGAAGCGCTCATAGGTGAGGTAGGCGCTGAAGGAGTCGTTCGGCTCAAAGAGCGCCCCGGCGCGCGCCTCATAGCGATGCTGATTCATCATGTTGCTCTGGCCGGTGACGATGCTCGAGCCCCAACCCTCGTGGCTATTGTCCTGGTACGCAAAGCGCAGTCCGAAGCTGCTCGAGAGCGGGATGTTGAGGATCGCGCGCACGGCGAAAAGTCCCATGTTGCCGCCCGCAAGCGCGAACTCCGCCGAGTAATCGGTGAGATCCGGCCGGTGCGTGTGAATCGAGATGGAGCCGCCGGTGTTGTTGCGCCCGAAGAGCGTGCCCTGCGTGCCGCGTACGATCTCGACGGAATCGACATCGAGCAGCGTCGCCATCGCCCCCTGGCCCTCGGCGACGTAGACGCCATCCACGTAGAGTCCGACCGCCGGGTCGTAGACGATCTCGGAGGGGAGCGCGGTCTGCCCGCGGATCGTAATCTCGAGCGCCGACACCGAGCGCGCCGAGGTGAAGGCGAGCACGTTCGGGACACCCTCGGCCAGGTCCTCAAGAAGCACCGCGTTCTGCTCGATCAGATCCGTACCCGTGCGCACGCTCTCGGCGAGGGGTACGTCCTGGAGTTTCTCCTCGCGGCGGCGCGCGGTGACCACGACCTCCTGCAGGTTATACGGGGACGGGGCACTGGCATCCGCGGTCGCATCGGCGCGGGCGGGTGCGGCGGCGCTGGCGCCGAGGGCCGCGAGGGCGCTCAAGACGAAGCTCGCGCAAGCGCCCGGGACGACCGAGGTCCGCCGTCTCCTCGTATTCATTTTTATGCGCCTCGATTCTTCTGTCGGGGAAGCGCGTCGTCCGCGGCGGAAGCGAATTCAGAATTGAAAGATTGCCGCCGGTGCGGCACGCGTCGCGCCCGCCTCCCCCTAATACGCG
>Ga0187766_10002665_pt1 | contig 10503 bp, 6 predicted proteins | sample 0216_QUI02_MP05__4_FD_132971 | JGI IMG/M metagenome (GOLD analysis project Ga0187766, IMG submission 132971) | Tropical peat soil microbial communities from peatlands in Department of Meta, Colombia - 0216_QUI02_MP05_20_MG | ecosystem: Environmental > Terrestrial > Soil > Wetlands > Peat ... | reverse complement strand
GGCATTGTCTTTTACTCCTTCATTCTTTCAGATAGATAGCTCTTGATTACATCACGAATGCTCAATCATAACCGGGAGGGCGGTGGAAGCCACCAAGTTCGCGGGTGACGAGGGACGCGAAACGGATGGGTGTACGATCTTCCAGATAGGGTCCCATAGCTTGCAAGCCAATGGGCAGGCCGTTTTTTGTCATACCTACCGGAAAGGCGGTTGATGGTTGTCCTGCAAGGGTGGCGATGGCCGGATAGGCGCTCTGGCGAGAGTACGGGACGGTCTCACCGTTGATGGTGAGCGTTCGTTGCTGATAGGGAGCGTCGGTATGGGGAAAAGCAGGTACGATGTCGGTGGGGATGAGCACAATATCCCAATCTTGAAAGAAGGTGCGCCACATAGCACGGTAGGTTTCGCGCTGGCCATGCCAGATGATGTAGTCTGAGGCGCTTGCCATAATGCCGTCGGCGCTTGCCTGCAAATATCGTTCACCTGATTGGCGCATTGCCTCAGCTTGCGGGCGGTGCTTGTTCTCCTCTTCACCGATGAACATCATCACAAAGAGGAATTTGAGGAACAATTCGTACCAGTTGCTGAAGTCTCCAAAACCTTCGGGAGTAGCTGTCTCTACGCGGCATCCAGCGCGGCTTAGTGTAGTGACACACGAGTCAAGGGCCGTGAGGATTTCATCATCAACAGGCAGCCAGGGGAGCGGTGGCAGCAATGCTACCCGAAAATCTGAAAGAGCCTCGTGACGAGCAGGGGGAAGTTGAAGATGCCAGGCGGTAGCTTCTCCGACGGCTGGACCTGCGATGACGTCAAAGGCAAGTTGGAGGTCATGTGCATCTCGTGCGAGTGGGCCGAGCGCGCTCAGGACTGTAGCGGCATTTGGAAGCGGCGAGCCTGGAAAATGGCCATTGCGGGGCACGGCTGTATCACTCGGTTTGTGGCCGAAGACCCCACAGAAGGCAGCGGGTATGCGGATGGAGCCGCCGATGTCGCTACCGAATTCGAGAGGGGTGAGACCTGCAGCAAGGGCAGCTGCTCCGCCACCAGTGCTACCACCAGGTGTGCGCGAGAGATCCCAGGGGTTGTTTGTGCGACCAAACACAGGATTGTCGGCTTGCCAGTCTCCAGCGTAGGGTGGGACATTGGTTTTGCCCATAATGACCGCACCTGCATCTCGCACACGTGCTACGAGTGGTGCATCGTGTTCTGGTCGTCGATCTTGATGGCGCTTAGCTCCTGCTGTACCTGGTAGCCCCGCGACGTCGATGGTGTCTTTGATGGTAATAGGCAACCCCAGGAGCGCACCATGGTTACCCTGAGATCTGGCTTGATCGGCTGCGATGGCTGTCTGCAGGGCATGTTCGAAGTCGAAGGTGACGATGGCATTGAGAGCGGGGTTGTAGCGTTCTATGCGTTGGAGATGCAGATCAAACAATTCGACGGCAGAAAGCTGCCGCTTGTTCAGCGCTTCGAGCATTGTGGTTGCTGAAGAGAAAGGGTCGATGGGCGTGTTGTGCATGTATTGTGTTTCTCCATGTTGCAGGTTTATTGCTTTTGTATGATTTATATTGTACATCATGGGGTATGTTTTTAAGTGAATGCAGAGTGCAACGTATTTGGGGATGGGGGATAATATTGAAGTTTAGCATTTCATATAGAGTTGGTGGAAACGTTTTGAGGGCCGGTGATGAAATTTTACGACCGAAACCTGCGAGCAAAAGTAGGCGCACAATTGATTGGCGCATCGCCGATTGATCGGCCAGGGGTGGGGTGCGGCATCGCCAGGCGCATATGTAGGGGGACGTGGCCGATCAATCGGCGATGGGCGCGATAAAAGCAAGGGAGTATATTACATTTCTGATGACAATTGCTCGTTGAGATGGTTCAAATGGGCCAACATTGATTGACCGGCCTGGGGGACGTCATGATGGGAGATGGCTTGATAGATGTCTTTTAGTTGGACGATGATGTTTTTGCGTAGTTGCTGATTGCCGATGAGGCGGTTGAGCTCCTGAATCAGATTTAGACGCATAGCCTGGAGTGAGAGGGTGAAGACAGAGTTGTGGGCCATCTCGGTTACTAATACGTGAAAATCCACGATGCCAGTGAGGTAACGTGCTGGAAGATGGACGCATTGCTCAATGCGCTGCACCAGTTCTGCCAGCTCGTCGATTTCCAGGTCGCTCGCGCGAATAGCTGCCAACTCTGCTGCACGCGGTTCGATGGTCTGACAGGCTTCGAGTAACTGGTCAAGTGCCATATGGCCTGGTTGAAAGGTGAGGGTGATGGCTTCACTGGCTTCTTCAAAGTCGGGTGGCGCAACGAATGTGCCGCCGTTGTATCCGCGGCGAACGACAAGCAGGCCGGCGAGTTCCAGCACTTTTAAGGCTTCGCGTACTGCGGACCTGCCTACGTTGAATTGTTTCGCAAGTTCAAACTCGTTTGGTAATTTCTGGCCGGGGATGAGTGCGCCATTATAAATCTCTCGCCGTATGCTTGCCTCAATGATTTCGAAGTTTCTTTTTGGGGCTACGATTGGCTCAAAGATTGGTTCTTGCGTTTTCTTGTCCGGCATAGAGTCCCTTCCTGGAGCTGAGGTCCACTCACATTTTTGTGGGCCTGCGGCCCACTTTTAAAAAAGAATTTGGGGCACAGCCCCAAACCCCAGGTTAAGGGCAGCTGCCCTTAACAATCCCGCTTTAGTATTTACCGCCAGTATGAGTGGATTCCTGCCAAATTCCCTTGACAATGGCGAAATATCTCAGGTACTATTCTATTGTCTGATGATAGTACGTTACTTTCACTCTAATTTTACCACAATAGAAGGAGGTGTCTACCCTATTTTACCCTAAAATAGTATTTCCAAGAGTGTTCTCACATGTAGTGCTCCGTAATTCACTCCTCTCTATGTTTGTATTTGGCCCAAGGCCGGGAGGCAGATACACATGTACACCGTTGACATTGATGTCGGAGGTACCCTGACGGATGGTCTCTTCAGTGATGGGAAAACCGCAATCCCTATAAAAGTCGATACCACCCCCCATGACCTGACCGTCTGTTTTCAGGATTGCCTGACAGAAGGCGCTCACCACTTAGGTTTTGACGATCTGACCGAATTTATGAACCAGGTTGATCTGATCCGCTGGTCAACAACCATTACCTCAAATGCCCTTGCACAGAGAACAGGCCCAAAGCTGGGATTGCTGGTCAGCGCGGGACACGAACATGATCTGTATGCCAACGATAGTGCAGATACGGTTTTAGGAACGCTAGTTGCTCCCGCGAATGTAATTGGAATATCACGCCCAATCGATCCAAAGATTGTACTGCTGGCAGTGAAAACGTTGCTGGAAAATGGCGTACGACGTATCTGTATCAGCCTGGATGGCTCGTTTGAAGATGCCTCTGATGAACAGGAAGCCAAGCGTGCCATCGAGTCACAATATCCAGATCACTTTCTTGGCACAGTGCCTGTGTTGCTTGGAAGCGATCTCAGCCACTATCCCGATACAGCGACGCGCACCAACCATAGCCTGATCAATGCCTATATTCATGGACCGCTCGCCAGTGCTCTATACAAAGCTGAAGATGACTTGCGTGCGTCTGGATATGAACATCCCCTGCTGATTGGACATGCGAACGGAGGTGTTTCGCGTGTCTCAAAAACAAAAGCGCTTGATACGCTCGAGTCCGGGCCTACGATGGGGCTTTTTGCGGCCGCGTACTTTGCACGCGCTTACCAGCTAGCGCAGGTTGTCACATTGGATGTCGGTGGAACGACCTCGAAGGTCGGCATCAATCGAGATGGGCGTGTCGAGATGACCAACGATGCTGATATTCTCGGCATACCTATCAACGCCCCGACGGTGATGTTGCATTCGATCGCTCTAGGAGGTGGTAGTGTCGTAACGGCTGATCAAACGACTCGACGTTTGCGGCTGGGGCCTGAAAGTATGGGTGCGTATCCGGGGCCTGCCTGCTACGATCTGGGCGGTAGCGAGCCGACTGTGACCGACGCATTCCTCACACTGCAATGGCTGCCCGCCGATTATTTTCTAGGAGGGTCGCGCAAGCTCAATACGGAACGGGCGCGTGAAGTGATCGAACAGCATATCGCGAAGCCCCTTGGGAAAAGTGTCGAACAGGCCGCTCTCGATATCGCCAGTTCCGCATTTCAGATGGTAGCGGATACCATGCGAGAGGTTCTTGAGCGTGTTGGCTGGCGTGCAGAAGACAGTACTCTTTTCACCTTCGGTGGCAATGGTCCTGCTTTTGCCTGTGGCGTTGCCGAGCGCCTCGGTATTTCGCAGGTATATATGTTTAACCTGGGAGCGGTCTTTAGCGCATTTGGCTCGTCCATCTCAGATATCGTGCACGTCTATGAGCATGGCCTCAAAGCGTCGCTCAGTGCTGAAGAGGGGAAGCGAGAGATCCGCGAAGTAATCGAGCGTATGCGCACAGAGGCGCTACATGATATGAAAGGCGAAGGCTTCTCTCCGGAACGTGTAAAGCTCTCGCTGGAGGCAGAAGTTGCCGGCACAGATGGTACTCTGACTGCGGTTTATGAAGACCTTTCGTCCACAACAGATGGCGAACCAACGTTTCTGGGCACACACGAGGGAATAGTCGAATTACTACGCCTGCGCGCTATCGCAACTATGGCGCATTACGAGGCCACACGCCAGGCTTCTGATGGGCATTCGCCCAACGAGGCCATAAAGGGGCATCGCGATGCGATCTGGGGGCGTGTATCCGATCGGGCAACCCTCTTCACCTGGGAAGCGTTACAGCCAGGAAATGAGATTTCTGGAGGAGCAATTCTCGAAAGCGCCTGGACGACGTATCCTGTACTGCCGGGATGGGTAATGCGTATCGACGAGTATGGCAATGGTCATCTACAAAGGAGATAGGACATGGATCGGATTCGAATGACCGAATATCTCGACCTCGATGTCGAGGAAGAAATGTGGCATTGCCACCGTTGCGGACGAGCGCTGATCTCTGCGAGAGAGAACTACAAAAAAGGCTGCCTGCTGTACAATCGTGATCCACGTGAGATCCATCGCCCGATTCTGGAGGAAACCTATACATTTTCTCCCGATCCAAACTGGATTCGCATTATTGAATTCTACTGTCCTTCCTGTGGCACGCAGGTCGAGACCGAATACCTGCCGCCCGGCCATCCAATTACACACGACATTGAGCTTGACATTGACAGTCTTAAAGCGCGCCTGGCAAAGGGCGAGTACATGATAAAGGACTCTCGCTTGGTGTTAAAGGAGGTAGAATCATGAGCGCCAGCCAATTGAACTCTATAGATATCGATGTGGGCGGGACGTTTACAGACCTGGTCATGAACCTGGATGGGCATACAGTCCAGGCCAAAGTGCCAACTACGCCATATGACCTGTCGGTCTGTTTCTTGAACGTGATCGAAGTCGGAGCGCAAGAACTTGGATTGACGCTTGACCAGGTACTCAGGAATATCGGCATGGTACGTTATTCGACGACTATCGCCATGAATCGCCTGATTGAACGCAAGGGTCCGAGGCTGGCGCTTTTAACGACAGAAGGCCACGAAGATGCCATCCTGATAGGGAGAGGCGCGCAATGGGTGGACGGTACGCGATTGCACGAACGCCGTAACCTGGCTGCGCAACAGAAACCAGTTCCTTTGATCCCGCGCAGGATGATTGCGGGCGTCAAAGAGCGTGTCGATGGACAAGGGCGAATCCTACGCCCGCTTGACGAAGACGATGCTCGCGAGAAGATCCATAGGCTGGTCGATCGTGGGGCGCGAGGTTTTGTTATCTCGCTACTGTGGTCATTTCTGAATCACGCTCACGAGCGCAGGCTTAAAGAGATCATTCGTGAGGAATATAAAGAGTATCATATTGGCTATTTGCCTGTGGTGCTTTCCAGCGACGTGCTGGGGAAATTGGGTGAGTACCAGCGTTCGATGACCGCGATCCTGGATGCTTACCTGCACCGTTCCTTGCAGATTGAACTCTCGGCAATGTGGGACAAGTTGCGCGAATATGGATATGAAGGCTCCTTCATGATGGTGCAGAACTCGGGTGGAGTCGCTGAAATCTACAAGGCCTCAGCTAGCCGAACCTACAATGGTGGGCCAGTGGCCGGCTTGATAGGTTCGCGCGACATCGCACGGCAGCTTGGTTACACGAACGTTGTGGCGAGCGACGTAGGCGGTACCAGTTTTGATATTGGACTGGTCGTTTCTGCTGATGTACGCAACTATGAGTTCAATCCGATCATCGACCGCTGGATGGTTGGCCTTGCCATGATCCAATCGCTTTCCATCGGAGCTGGTGGAGGTTCTATAGCGCGCATTAACCGCGACCTGGGCAATCGCCTTGAAGTCGGCCCTCAGAGTGCAGGGTCATATCCTGGTCCTGCTTGCTACAATCAGGGTGGTACCGAGCCAACGGTGACAGATGCAGACCTTGTACTGGGCTATATCAACCCTGACTATTATTTCGGCGGGCGAATGAAGCTGAACAAGGCAGCCGCCGAGCGTGCATTGCGCAAACTGGCGAAGCCACTGGGTATGGAAGTGATCGAGGTGGCAGCGATGATTCGCCGCATCGTCGATGAACACATGTCTTCGGCTATCCGTAAAGAAGTGGTGCTGCGTGGATACCGACCGGAGGAGTTTGTTTTGTTCGCATTTGGTGGCGGTGGCCCAACGCATGCCGCGGGATACCATGGAGACATCCCGCAAACCGTGATCTTCCCCTACTCACCGGTGTTCTGCGCGCTAGGCTCGTCCATCATGGATATTGTGCATGTCTACGAGTCTTCGCGGCGTATGACGATGATCGAACCATTTACGGGAAAGGCAGTTGTCGATCGAGATGCCTTCAACACCATCGTGCGTGAACTGAAGGAGCAGGCTGAACAGGAATTACTGACCGAGGGACTTGATCCACAGGATGCGGTATATGTTCTGGAACTCGATATGCTGTATGGCGGCCTGATTCAGCCAAAACGTACCGCTACACCCGGGCTTTTCCTCAGGAACGAAGATGACGTGTGGGCTTTCTACCAGCGCTTTGAGCAAGAGTTCAGCGAAGCATTCAGCCCGCTGATCGTCAATTTGCCTGGTGGTGTCTATATCGAAACGTTTATTCTCAAAGCGATAGTACCGAGTCATAAAGTGGAACTGGTGGCCATGGAGCTGCATGGTGCAGATCCAGAAGCTGCTCGAAAAGGTAATCGTTCAGCTTACTGGCCGGCGATTAAGGAGTGGAAAGAGACACCAGTCTACGATCAAGACAAGTTGCTTGCAGGCAATGAGGTAGCTGGTCCAGCGATTCTGGAGTCTGAATACACGACTGTTGTCATACCACCGAATGTGAGATATCGTGTCGATGCCTATGGCCTGGGTATCATGAGCGCGACAAGTGCCTCAGAACATCAGACCGGTGATGCTGTTACGTCCAGCGCTACAGGTTCAGATAAGGCGTAAAGAAGGAGGAGAAGTCTATGCCGATTCCCACCGCAGAAGATAAGCTGAAGTGGATTAAAGTAGTGCCACCGACGCAGGAAGAGCTAGATGCAGTCGCAAAACTGTCGCCGGGTGATTACGAAATCGGCTTCCAGCGCACCAACGATATCCTGGACGAGGCTCTCGAAGTCTTTCAACGCTCCTGCCGGAGTTCTATGGGCATCGCTGGTGATGTGATGGTAGCGATCTTTACCGCACAGGGAGACCTGGTCAATGGCGCAGCGGGAACTTACCTGCACGCCATTATCCAGCCAATACTAATCAAGTACATCCTTACTTACTATAGCCAGAATCCGGGAGTTCATGAAGGTGATGTCTGGGTTGCCAATGACGCACTATATGGTGGAATACATAATCCCGATATTGTGGCACTTGTTCCCGTGTTCTACGAAGGCAAGCTGATTGCATGGTGCGGCGCTGCGAACCATACAACAGAGACAGGCGCAGTTGAACCAGGAGGAATGCCTGTCACTGCCTCAGCACGATTTACCGAGGGCATGAACCTGCCACCGATGAAGGTCGGGGAGAACGGACAGTTACGCGAGGACTGGTTGGAGTTCTTTACCATTTATGGTATTCGAGCACCGCAGATGGTCGTAACCGACCTGAAGGCGCGCAGCACCGCTGCTGACCGGGCACGCGCCCGAGTGGTAGAGATGGCGGAGAAAGAGGGGCCAGAATTCGTGATCGGCCTGTTGCGAAAGATGTTGATGGTTGCGGAGGAAGGCGCGCGCAAGCGCATTGCTTCCTGGCCGGACGGCAAGTTTCGCTGCGTAGCCTTTGCGGATACGATTGGCGGTATGGGGTTTAGCCTGATCCGCTCTGCCTCTTTGACAGTCCATAAGCAAGGGGATCACCTGCTGATGGACTTTTCCGGTACTTCACCCGAAAACCCATCATCCTACAACGCGCATGTGCAATCGGCTGTGGGGCACCTGGCGAATTACCTGTATTCGTATATCTTCCATGACTTGCCGATCAGTAGCGCGACATTTGCTCCCATTGATTGTTACTTCCCGCCGGGCTGTGTCATCAACCCTGATGCAAGGGCGGCGACCTCATGCGCTGTGATGATCTGCACAGGTATCATGAGTGCTGCGCCTATAGCATTTGCGAAGATGATTTTCGGAACGCAGGAATGGCGACAGGTTGTGGCTTCATCAGCCAACGGTGGCAATGCCATGGTGATCGCGGGCCTCAGCCAATGGGGGCTGCCTTTTGCAGATATGCTGGCATACTCCCTGAATACAGAGGGCCAGGGGGGTCGCGCAACCAGCGCAGGCATGGATGCTTCCCATTTCGCCTGGTGTCCCTTTGGGCGATCTCCTGATGTTGAGTTGATGGAAAATGAATTCCCCATTATGCTGCCTATTTCACAGCACTGGTTGGATTCCGGTGGTCATGGCGCGCACCGAGGTGGAAGTGGCACTGTACAGGTGTGGGTAGCGCACCAGGCGCCTATGGTCTTCTTTACAACGATTGCCGATAACAGCAAGGTGCAGACGCCGCAGCCGCTCTTCGGGGGCTATGCCCCTCCTACTGTGCCAGGACTGAGCGTGCGTGGAGCCGATATCTTGCAGCGGATGGGCAAAGGTGACTCTTTGCTGAAACTGGATTTTTCAGCGCTCATCGATAAAGAAGCTATTGGTGGGGAGTGGGGCGATGAGCCTTTCATTCGATCAGTGCGACCATACAATGAAGGAGATGTCATCACTTTTGGTTTCGCATCAGGAGGAGCAGGGTATGGAGATCCACTTGATGCTGATCCCCAGGAGGTGGTGCAAGATATAGAAGCGGAGATCGTCTCAGACTGGAGTGCGCGTAATATCTATAAGGTAGCTTACGATTCCGATACGATGCGCGCAAATCGCAAAGAGACGGAAGAGCTACGAGAGGCAGAAAGGCAAGCACGCCTTGCACGTGGCAAAGCCTGGGATGATTTCGTTGAAGAGTGGTCACAGCTCATGCCTCCCGAAGATGCGCTGGCCTGGTTTGGTTCCTGGCCCGACGGGTCTGTGGTTGCGCCTGTGTTCCGACCTTGATGTATACTTATGTGGTTGTTTGTTGATATAGTTGCATGTGAAGCGCGGACATTCTGTGTACAACTGATGCGGAGGCTGATAATGAATGTTCACAGGCAAAATCGGGAATATTTCGTAGCCCATGGCTGATAATGAAGTATAACGACCGAAGCTGGTCATTTGACGCGTAAAGGCCCTTCCCAGGCCGATAAATCGGCGGTGGGCGCGATAAATCGGCCCCTACAGTGCATTCGATTTCGGTCGTTATACTTCATTATTGGCGATGGGTAGAGATATTGGACCCCTACAATGTATCCGATTTCGGTTGTTAAACTTCATTATCGGAGATGGGTGAGAGATATCAGCCCCCGCAGAGGTCTGTTAAGCTTTAGTTTGAGTGTGGTTAGCCAATGATGCCGATACCGATAGTGAAGGCATTAGTACAGGGAAAGCCTCCAGAGAGGCGCCTTTTCGTGCCGTTGATCTTCTCGCTTGCTGCCAAACTGGAAGATATCCCGTTGTCCACTTTTGTGAACAATCCAACAAAAATTGCTAATAATCTGGTCGCTCTGTACCGGCGCTTGCATCTGGATGGGGTCACTTGCTATTACGATCTGTCTATTGTTTCGGAGGCGCTTGGCTGCAAGGTGGATTGGAGTACAGGCGGCCCTCGGTTAGAAAGGCCTGACAGGGAGTCTGCGCAAAACATGCTGCGACGGGCAGCAGGCGAAGTCAAACAGCGAGGCAGGTTTCCTGTCGCGCTGGAAGTTGTGCATCGTTTACAAGGTACGCTAGGTAACGGTCCCGCGCTGGTTGTTGGGTTGCCTGGCCCGATACACGTTGCACAACAACTCTTTGGTGAAGGTTATGTGCAAGAACTCGTAGAAGAGGAAGACGAAGCTCTCGACAGCTTTGAGTCGCTGGTAGAGATCACTATTTCCGTTGCGCAGGCAT
>Ga0187766_10002663_pt1 | contig 10506 bp, 10 predicted proteins | sample 0216_QUI02_MP05__4_FD_132971 | JGI IMG/M metagenome (GOLD analysis project Ga0187766, IMG submission 132971) | Tropical peat soil microbial communities from peatlands in Department of Meta, Colombia - 0216_QUI02_MP05_20_MG | ecosystem: Environmental > Terrestrial > Soil > Wetlands > Peat ... | reverse complement strand
GTCGCGGGTTTAGCGAGTTCTGCTGATCCGGCGTTGGGGACGTTGGGTTTGCCATCCGATCCGTTGGCCGGTGTCACTTTGCCGTCCTTGCCACTCGATCCGGCGGCCGGCGATTAACTGGCTAATAGTTTGGTTCAGGGCATCTATCTCCCGCTTCACGGGCTCGGCGAAGACTGGGTTAACAGCGACTTGGGTAAGTTGGTCGACGGGGTTATCAATTTTCCCACCGACGTGCTGTTCGGGCGTGGTCTGATCGACAATGGCGCCAACGGAATCCCGGATTCAACGTTGGCAGCGGCCGATGGCGCTCCTGGCGGGTTCATCTTCGGCGACGGCGGGGCCGGCGCGACCGATGCGGCTGGTCAGGGCGGTGCCGGCGGGGTGCTGGCGGGTACCGGTGGGGCCGGTGGGGATGGCGGGCAAGCTGGCGGTGGGGCCGGTGGCTCCGGCGCTGCCATCGGTGGGGCCGGCGGGTCCGGCGGGACCGGCGGGCTGATCGGGGACGGTGGGGCCAGCGGGTCCGGTGGGCAAGGCGGGTCCGGTGGGCAAGGCGGGGCCGGCGGCAACGCCGGCCTGCTCACCGGTAACGGCGGGATCGGCGGCGCGGGCGGTGCCGGTGGCACCGTCGGCGGGTCTGGCGGGGATGCCGGCAACGCCGGGTCGCTCGGCGGTAACGGCGGGGCCGGCGGCACCGGTAACGGCGGGGCTGGCGGGGACGGCGGCAAGGCCGGGTTGCTGTTCGGCAGCGGCGGCGCCGGCGGGGCTGGCGGGGCCAGCAGTGGGAGCGGCAACGGCGGCGACGGCGGCAACGCCGGGCTGATCGGCAGCGGCGGCGCCGGCGGGGTTGGCGGGGCCAGCAATGGGAGCGGCAACGGCGGCGACGGCGGCAACGGCGGCAACGCCATGCTGATCGGCAACGGCGGCAACGGCGGCAATGCCGGGACCGGGGTGAGCCCGGGCACGCCAGGCACCGGCGGCAAGGGCGGACTGCTGCTCGGCCAGGACGGGATGGGCGGGTTGACCTAGTGCCCTGAGCCCAAATCCACCGGTGAGACTGGTGTGATGATTTGATATTGGATTGTCGATTGTTGAACCAAGGCTGCTCGATGGCGGCGCGCGGGAGCTACTGGCCTTGTCTGCCAGCTTGTCCAGCTTGGGGTTGGGCCTGCCCGAGGCGGGGCGGTTCGGGAAGGGCGGGCGATCTAGGAGATCTTGGCATCTGAGGTCCATTGACCGGCCTGCCCGTCGAACACGGCGTTGGGGTCCGCAATTGCGGTCCAGGCGGCCCTCGTCGATGCCGGCGACGGCGCGGCAGATCTTGGGGATCCCTGCGCACAGTGACCGAGATGTGCCCGCCGTTTCGGCGGCAGATGGCCGCGAATGCCCCGTTGCCTGGGCTCATCGGCGGCGACAAACACCGCCCTAAGTTAGGCAAGCGGCCAGACGCTTGACGCAAGTGAGGGCAGTTTAGCGACTTGAGGATTGACTTTCGACAATTTGTTGTCGATGTGGAATGGCTGGCTTGCGCCGAATCCTCAAGCGGCTAGCGGTGTTTCGATGGCAAGATCGTTGAACAGCATGTGCATATGGATGCGGATTTGTTCGTAGTCACGGTCGACGCGTGTCCACTGCGCGGGTTTGCGTCCCATGCAGGGGCTGCGGATCCCGGCGAGGATCGGGGCGATGACCCGGTCACGCAGGGTGAGCAGGGCGGCGATCGTGCGCGCGGCCAGGGACGGGACGTGGTAGTGGCGGGATCGGCGGGGCAGGGCGGCGAGCTGTTTGGCGCGCAGTTTACGTAGGTCGTAGGCGGCCTGACGGACGGTGTACCCGCAGTGCCCGGTGAGGGCGTGCACCTTGGCGGCAAAGGCGGGCTGCTGTTCAGCGATGGCGGCAACGGCGGCAACGGCGGCACCGGCCCCGACGGTGCCATCGTCGCCGGAGGTGAGGGATGGGAAACTGGGGACCGTGTTGATTACCGGATTTCCCGCCGGGTTGCTGCAGTGCAACTGTTACGTGTTTGCCCAGCGGCCCGGGACGGATGCCGTCATCGTGGACCCGGGCCAGCGTGCGATGGGCCCGCTGCGGCGCATCCTGGATCAGCATCGGCTGACACCGGCTGCGGTGCTGCTCACCCACGGGCACATCGACCACATCTGGTCTGCGCAGAAGGTGTCCGACACCTACGGCTGCCCGGCCTACATCCATCCCGAGGACCGGTTCATGCTGACCGACCCGATCAACGGCTTGGGCCCGCGGCTGGCGCAGCTAGTGGCGGGCGCATTCTTTCAGGAGCCGAAGCAGGTCATCGAACTAAACCGCGACGGTGACAAACTCGACCTCGGCGGTATCCCGGTCACCGTCGACCACACGCCTGGGCACACCCGCGGATCGGTGGTCTTCCGGGTCAGCCCGTCGGCGGCTCCCGACGTCGTTTTTACCGGCGACACGTTGTTCGAGCGCTCGGTGGGCCGCACCGACCTGCCTGGTGGCAGCGGGCGCGACCTGCTGACCTCGATCATCGACAAACTTTTGGTGCTTGACGACGACACCGTGGTGCTGCCGGGACACGGCCCGAAAACCACCATTGGCGCCGAACGCCGCGATAATCCGTTCCTCGAAGGCCTGAGTTCGTGACCGAAGCCTCGGCATTCTCCGCGCCCAAGGGCGTACCGGACTACGTTCCCCCGGGCTCGGCGCAGTTCGTCGCCGTGCGCGACGGCCTGCTCGCCGCCGCCCGTCGAGCCGGTTACCGCGATATTGAGTTACCCGTCTTCGAGGACACCGCGCTGTTCGCCCGCGGCGTGGGGGAATCCACCGACGTGGTGTCCAAGGAGATGTACACCTTCGCCGACCGGGGGCAGCGTTCGGTGACGTTGCGGCCCGAAGGCACCGCCGGGGTGGTGCGCGCGGTCATCGAGCACGGGCTGGACCGCGGCCAGTTGCCGGTGAAGCTTTGCTACGCAGGGCCGTTCTTCCGCTATGAGCGGCCGCAGGCCGGCCGCTATCGCCAGCTGCAGCAGGTCGGGGTCGAGGCCATCGGCATCGACGACCCGGCGCTGGACGCCGAGGTGATCGCGGTAGCCGACGCCGGCTTCCGCTCGCTGGGCCTCGAGGGTTTTCGGCTCGAGATCACCTCGCTGGGCGATGACACCTGCCGCCCGCAGTACCGGGAACTGTTGCAGGAGTTCCTGCTTCAACTCGATCTCGACGACGAGACCCGCAGGCGCGCGGAGATCAACCCGATGCGGGTCCTCGACGACAAGCGGCCGGAGGTGCAGGCGATGACGGCCGACGCGCCGGTGATACTCGACCACCTCTCCGATGTCGCCAAGCAGCACTTTGACACTGTGCTGGCCCACTTGGACGCTCTCGGGGTGCCGTATGTGATCAACCCGCGGATGGTGCGCGGGCTGGACTACTACACCAAGACCGCTTTCGAGTTCGTCCACTCTCGCCTGGGCGCGCAATCCGGCATCGGCGGCGGCGGCCGGTACGACGGTCTGATGCGCCAGCTCGGCGGACAGGACCTGTCCGGCATCGGATTCGGGCTCGGTGTCGACCGCACGATGCTGGCGCTGCAAGCCGAGGGCAAAACGGTGGGGGAGACCACGCGCTGTGACGTGTTCGGCGTACCGTTGGGCGAGCAGGCCAAACTGCGGCTGGTGGTGCTGGCCGGGCAGCTGCGGGCGGCCGGGGCCCGCGTCGACCTGGCTTATGGCGACCGTGGGCTCAAAGGCGCGATGCGCGCGGCTGATCGCTCCGGTGCGCGCCTTGCCCTAGTCGCCGGGGATCGCGACATCGAGGCCGGCACCGTCGGGGTGAAGGAGCTGTCGACGGGGGAGCAGGTCGATGTGCCGATCGATGCTGTTGTCGCCGAGGTGCTTTCGCGGCTGGGGACAGCGGGCTCGTAGGCATCAGGGCCGAGCGTCTCACTGAAATCACTTCTGCCTCTTTGGTTTCAGTGATTTCTACGCGCTGTCGTAACGGGAGTTGTGCACAGTTCGGCGTTGATCCACAGGGCGGGTTGCTGGGCGCCGGACGTGTCGGGCATCTTCGATACGACCGATGACCAGCACGGGGCCACAGCAACACTTCGGAAATTTGTCCGAAGTCATGCGAGTTTTATACCTCCGGCGGTAACGTCCATCCATGTTTGCAAAGGTAGTGGCGTCCAGAGTCGGCGCACTGCTGGCAATCGCGCTGGTGCCCATCCCCGCCGCCCATGCCGACACCGTCGACGACAATTTCCTCAAAACGCTTAACGCGTTGGGGATTACCGGCGACCCAGCCACCCTGATCGCAGCCGGACACGCTGCATGCGACAATTACGGTGGCCCTGCGCTGGTTGCTCAGATGACAGCTCTTATGGCCCAGGGGTACTCCAACGTCCAGGCATCCAACATACAACTGGCCGGGATCAGGGCGTACTGCCCGGAAAAGATCGCCGGGACGCCGTTGGCCCCGTGATCGCGGAACCAACACCCAGGGATGGGGTAAGCACCCCACAGAAACGGATTGCACCGGCGACGCCAGCTCGCGGCTCGAAGGTCAGCCCGGATCTGCAAGCCACGCTAGAGCATGTCGAATTGCCGCCTGATTGCCCCGCTGGCGGCTCAGAAGACACCATCCGGCACAGTAACTCAGCGCGCCGGAGACTGTGCTCAGCGTCGAATCAATCCGGCGCTAGTCTGACCCATCCTCAAGCAAGCTGGTGTCCCATCCTTCAAGCTGTGTCCCGATCTTCAAGTTGGTGACATCGTGCGCCGTGTGTGTGGAATGCACTCTGGGGCAACGCTTTCGCTGCAACATTCCACACAGCTTGTGCCGCACCATTATTACTTGTTCTTCCGATGAGTTATTCAGACGCCCAGCATGTTAGCTTCAGCCACGCACCAGCAAACGCTGGAAGTTGGCTGCAAAGGCGTCCACTTGACGTGCGCAAACACACAAGAGAATCGGCTGCAACGCTATCGCCCCAGCTCAGACGCGCTATTCAGATCTTTTTAATAAAGGAGGCAATCTGGTCACCTCGGAACTCGTGATTTTCGCTATGAAACTAAATGGGGCTTTGCCCAGCAAATACGTTGCACCGCAACCGAGTTCATGTCGTATGAGGTGTAAATAGACTTTTCCCTCAGTTTGTGATTGGGCACTCTTCGCGGGTACCCATTGCATAGTCGTGGACGCCACCAACTATTCTGTCACATCTGCACTCGCACAAGTCCTTTTCACATGGGACGACTACACCGCCGACATTGAGAAGAACTTTTACCGGCAAAAAGTTTCACCAGCTGGTCACGCTCATACACGGTTTTTCGAATTAGCCTGCTGTGGTTCGCGATCCGTTGTAGCGTCTCACCCACAATGTCTTCGAACACATCGTTCATTGCGGAGCCGAATCGTTGTGCGAGGGATGTGGATTGAGTGTCGACCAGACCCGACCAAGCCTCAAAGCAGAGCAGGGACCCGCACAACCTGTCGGCTGCCCATCCATACCTCAGCATGATGAACTCGTGGTTGTCGAGGGCAAGGAACGGGTATTGAGTCAGTTTGTAACGCCGGTGGCCCACAGGTCCAGTCTTTAGATCAGCGGCAAATTCTGCTCGAAACGCTTTGAGAGACAGGGTCATCCGCCCAAATAGAAAGTCAATCGCGGCTTGTGGCGCACCCAGTTCAGGCAACGCCCACAGCGGTGCCGTCGACGGCAAGCCGAACCGCCTCCTTCGCGAGGAACATGAGCGTCGGGCGTCCGGATTCGGCGGCACCGACTGCGACGAGGTACGTAACTGTCACTTTCTCCGGTCTTCGAGCCCAGTGGTCAGGCTGATCACGGCTTTACTTGGCATGGAACTGCTCCAATCACATCTGCCTGCACGGTTGTCCTGTTTGGTGAAGTTATACCCAGAGTTATACGGGTTCGACTTCAACCAGATTCCGTCCCCGGCGGAATTTACGGGTAGGGTCTTTAGCCCCTCACCCGGGAGTGCCGGGGGCCGGGCGGTCGCAAAGCGGGGATCGGTCCCGGGGTCGTTTGTCTTGCGTGACAGAAACCAGGTGAGGGGCCCTCCGCATGGGTGCACAATCTGAACCTTCATGCCAAGGACGGCGGGTGTAGCCGCCCCGGGATGTGATGTGTCCGGCTATTTCACCGAGGTGCACCACGTGCGCGAGTGGGCCACCACCAGACTCATCGACGACCTGACCCTGGGCTGCGGCAGCCGTCACCGGCTGATCACACCCGGCGGCTGGACCACCCGAAAACGCCAAAACGGCGACACCGAATGGATCCCACCCCCGCACCTCGATTATGGCCAACCACGAACGAACAGGTTTCACCATCCCGAGAAACTCCTGCGCGACAACGACGACGAAGACGACCCGTAACGGCGTGCCGTCTCGTCAAGCGTCCGTTGATTGCAACCGAAGGACGAACTCCGCAATAGCCGCACCGATCTCGTCCGGGCTGTCCTCCTGGATGAAGTGCACACCGGGGACTGTGATTTCGGTCTGGTTCGGCCAGCTGCGCACGTACTCGCGGATACGGCCGGTGACGATCGCGCCAGGCTCGGCGTTGATGAACAACTTCGGTACCTCGCTCTCAGCGAGCCACCTGCGGTACTCGTCGACCACCGCGACCACATCGGCAGGTTCGCCGTCTATCGGGATGTTGCGCGGCCACGACAACGTCGGCCGCCGGTCTTCGCCCGCGTTGACGAACGGCCGCCGGTAGCAGCCCATCTCCTCGTCGGTCAGCCGCCGCCGGATGGCGCCCGGCAACACCCTCTCGACAAAGATGTTCTGCTCCAAGACCATTCGCTCGCCTTCGGGTGAACGGAAACCTTGGAACACGCCCCGCACACTTTCATGGAAGTCCGTCCACGTCATCGGGTTGACGATCGCCTCCATGAACGCGATGCCAGCGACCCGATCGCGATGCTTGTTGGCCCAGTCGAAGCCCAGCGCCGAGCCCCAGTCGTGCAGCACCAAAACCACTCGGTCGCCGAGATCGAGGGCATCCCAGAGCGCGAACAGGAAGTCGCGCTGCTCCGCGTAGTTGTACCGATGGGGGCCCGATGGACTGAGCTTGTCCGATGCGCCCATCCCGATCAGATCACACGCGACGAGGCGGCCCAGCCCTTCAAGGTGCGGCATGATGTTGCGCCACAGGTAGGACGACGTCGGGTTGCCGTGCTGGAACACGATGGCATCACCGTGACCCTCGTCGACATAGGCCATCCGCCTGCCGGCAATCTCCTGGTATCGCAGCTGGCCGTACGGTCTGGCGCTGAGCATCCCGTCCCCTCTCAATCTGGCTGGTAGGTGCGAGTTGGCCGCGGTCCTACGCATGCATCATGCCAATGCTGCGGTTTCTTTCTGTACCGGCGCGTCCCAGTCGATGACGTGGCGCTGCTCGACGCCGATCGACTTCTCGCTATTCGTCAGCGAGAACATCACACGCATCAGCACCGGCATCAGTCTCTGCGCGGTGGGTCAGGGAAGCGGGGTCGCGCTTGACATATAGTCGAACGTCAGTTCGAATTAAGGTATGCGTTGGGCTGGCCAGGTCATCGATGTCGACGACGGAGCGTTGCCGGGACTGCAGCGGATCGGGTTCGTCCGCAGCGTCCGCACTCCGCAGTTCGACGGCATCACCTTTCACGAAGTGCTGTGCAAGTCGGCGCTGAACAAGGTGCCGAATGCGGCCGCCTTACCGTTCCGATACACCGTCAACGCATACCGCGGCTGTTCGCACGCCTGCCGCTACTGCTTCGCCCGTCCCAGCCACGAATACCTGGATTTCGACTGCGGCACAGGCTTCGACACCCAGATCGTCGTCAAGACCAACGTCGTCGACGTCCTGCGTCGTGAGCTGCACCGGCCGTCGTGGCGACGCGAAACCGTCGCGCTGGGCACCAACACCGATCCCTACCAGCGCGCCGAGGGCCGCTATGCGCTGATGCCGGGCATCATCGGCGCGCTCGCGGAATCCGGCACTCCGCTGTCCATCCTCACCAAGGGCACGTTGCTGCGCCGTGATCTTCCGTTGATTGCCCATGCCGCCCAACAGGTTTCGCTATCGGTGGCGGTGTCGCTGGCCATAGCGGATCCGCAACTACACGGCGACGTCGAGCCTGGTACGCCGACACCACAAGCGCGACTCGGCCTCATCACCGCCATCCGCGATGCCGGTCTGGACTGCCACGTGATGGTCGCGCCGGTGCTGCCGTACCTGACCGACTCCGTCGGGCACCTCGATCAGCTGCTGAGCCAGATCGCGGCCGCCGGCGCCACCGGCGTGACCGTGTTCGGGCTGCACCTGCGCGGCTCCACCCGCGGCTGGTTCATGTCCTGGCTGGCCCGCTCGCATCCCGAACTGGTCGGCCGGTATCGCGAGCTGTACCGGCGCGGGGCGTATCTGCCTGCGAGCTATCGCGACGAGCTGCGGGGGCGGGTGGCGCCGCTGATCGCCAAGTACCGGCTGGCCGGTGATCACCGCCCGTTCACGGCGCCGACTACTGCCGCAGTAGCTCAGGCGCCGGTCCAGCCGACGCTGTTCTGACGCTAGCCGCCGCGTGGCTTGGTGAGGGTGAACTGGTCCACCACAGTCAGCGCACCGAACGGCCCGTTCACCGCGTAATGCGTCGCCTTGAGCGACGTGTTGCCGCCAGCCCGACCGGGATCGACATCGAAAACCGCGAAACCGTATGGGTTGTCGCGGTCGCGAAACGCCGACCACGGTGCGTCCTCTGTCACATAGATCGGGGCCTTGTGCCCGATCGCGGCGTCGAATCCGCCCACACCGGTCAATACGCGGCACCGGGGCTGGGGGAAGAACAGTGCGTTCGACGGCGCCGACGTGCCGCCCCCGCCGATGACGACGTGCACCGTTCCCTTGGTGGAGTCGATCACGTCGGTACGGGTGGCGACGGGTATCGGCGTTCTGGTTTCGGTATCGAGCGTTCCGCGGACCGGGTGTGCGCGCTCGTAGTGGTGCTCGTGGCCGCAGACCACCAGGTCGACGTGGTAGCGGTCGAACAGCGGCAGCCAATCCTGGCGGATGCCGAGATCGGCACCGTTGGTTCGGTCGGTGGTCGAGATCGCCGTCTGATGCATGCACACGACTACCCAGTCGATTCCCGGGTCGCGCCGCGCGTCGGCCAGTTCTGCTTCGAGCCAACGCTTTTGCGCACCGCCCGAGTAGCCGTGCACATAGAAGTTGCCGCCGTCCTGAAAACAGACGTCGTCGTTGTTGAGGGTGATCACCCGCACCGAGCCGGCAGTGAACGCATACCACAGCCCCCGGAACTGCTCGTCGGAGCCGGCGTCGGGCAACGCGAAGTAGGTTTGGTAGGCGGTGTATCCGATTGGCCCGTTGCCCAATTCGTTTTCGTGGTTGCCCGCTGCCGGCATCCACGGCCGGTACCGCGCCGAGCGTGTGTTGTTCTCAAACCAGTCCGACCAGGTGCGGATCCGGTCATGGGCGAGGTTGGCGTAGCACAAGTCTCCGTTGACCAGGTTGAACAGCGGACCGATACGTTCGATCGCGGTGGTGGTGTCCGCGGCCGCTGGCGATCTAATGTTGTCGCTGGCGAACGCGGCACCGGCCAACCTGTTGAGATTCGGAGTGGACTGATCGCCGAAACTCGTGAAGCGCAAGGGACTTCGACCCGCTGGCGCGGTCCGCACCGTCCCCAGCTCGGGGCTCGCGCCGTCGTGCACTGCGGCGTACACATAGTCGGTGTCGGGCGACAGGTTGTCCAGCCGGGCGTGGTTGACACGGACCTCGGTGCCCGACTTCGCGTCTCGGTACGTTCGGGTCTCGGCGTGCGCGGTGCGGCCAAACCCGGATGCGGGCGTGCCCAGCATGACCCGTGGGTTGCCGACGGCCTCGGTGGTGTGCCACGACACCACGACCTCGGTGGCGGCGTTCTTGCCGAATTGCAGATGCAGGCCCGCCACGGGTGACACACCGCTTCGATCGGGCCGGGGCCAGACAGTAACTCCGCGCGGGTGCGGCCACATCAGCGCGCCGCCTACCCCGATGCCCGCGCCGACAATCGCCGACGCCGCGCCCGTCGTTAACAACGTCCGGCGGCTGATGCCCGACGGTCGTGCGTCATCACCGTCGGCCGGTTTCGGATCTTCGTCCATGCATGTTTCATACCTGAGGCAGGCGACCGCATGGATACGCACCGGTGAACGCATATTCCCAGCTCGTCTGCGGCCGCTGGGTAACGCTCCGGCAGCGTTCCCGGATATGACCAACACGCGACGAGCGACCAGCAGGGTCGGGGCGGCGCTCGTTGTGGCGGTCGCCGGAGTTGCGGTCACCCATGGCACGTCGAGCGCGGATCCGGCTGGTCACCAGGTCACCTACACCGTGACGGCGCAGGACAGCCTGATGGCCAATATCTCGTACATAAACACCGACCCGCCCAGCATGGCGGCCTACAACGCCGACTCGTCGAAGTATCTGAACAGTGTGCATACCCCGATCGCACC
>Ga0187766_10002662_pt1 | contig 10508 bp, 10 predicted proteins | sample 0216_QUI02_MP05__4_FD_132971 | JGI IMG/M metagenome (GOLD analysis project Ga0187766, IMG submission 132971) | Tropical peat soil microbial communities from peatlands in Department of Meta, Colombia - 0216_QUI02_MP05_20_MG | ecosystem: Environmental > Terrestrial > Soil > Wetlands > Peat ... | reverse complement strand
GTGCGGCCATGCGGCAGCAGCGTCAAATCTCGGCGTGCTGCTGGAGGAGCAGGGTGACTCGGCCGAGGCCGAGGCGGCGTATCGTCGCGCGGATCAACGCGGCGATGCCACGGGTGCATTCAATCTCGGCGTGCTGCTCGAGGAACGGGGCGCGCTCCGCGAGGCCGAGACCGCCTACCGTCGCGCAGATCAGCGCGGCCATGCGGCAGCAGCGTCAAATCTCGGCGTGCTGCTGGAGGAGCAGGGTGACTCGGCCGAGGCCGAGGCGGCGTATCGTCGCGCGGATCAACGCGGCGATGCCACGGGTGCGTTCAACCTGGGCGTGCTGCTGGAAGAGCGGGGCGCGGTGGAGGACGCCGATGAGGCGTACCGTCGTGCCGACGCGCGCGGCAATGGCGAGGTCTCGAAGATAGCTCGTGCTGCCCTGCTCGACCTTCGTGAGGGGATGGACGCCGCCAACGGCACGCGCGCTGCATCGGGTCACCACGATGGCGATGGCTAGAGCGCGCATCGTGCACGGGTTGTCCCGGATTGCGGATCGGCCGCCAGGAGTCGAGCGGCCGCTTGAGGCCCCGATGCCTGCGGACCCCTCGCCGCCCCCGGACATCGGTAGGGCTCCGCCGAGCGCTCCGCCGCTGACCGCCGTTGGCGCCGGAGGCTTGATGCGCACGGTGCAAATGGAGAACGTCCATCCGCTGCGCTTGAGGATCCTGCTGGAGATAGAGCGCACGGGGTCAATTTCGGCCGCCGCGGAGACGTGCGCAATCGGTCAGCCGTCAGCGTCGATGCACCTTCGAACGCTGGAAACAGCGATCGGTCAGCGGCTGGTCACGCGAACCGGGCGCGGGAGTAGCCTCACTGCTGCGGGCAGAATCGTCGCTTCGCACGGGGCCAGGGTGCTGGCGGCGCTCGACAGCATGCGGGGGTCCCTGGACGCGCTGGATGGCCGTACCAGGGGTGAGCTGACGCTCGCGGCCAGCCTGACACCGAGCGTCGTGCTGATTCCTCCGGTCCTCCGCCTGTTCTCGGACCGGTACCCTGGCATCGACGTCAAGCTCCGCACCGTCCCGAGCGAGATCGTGGTCCGTGAGGTCGCGCGCTCAGGTGCCGACATCGGCATCGCCGGTGAGGTTGCGTCCGCGGAGCCGGTGGTCCGCAGGCAGATCCTGCTGGACGAGCTCGTCGGGATCGCGCCGGCCGGTCTGTTCGGCTGCGACGGCGGTTTGTTGAGTCGGGGCGAGCTTGCGCGCAACAGCCTTCTGCTCGGCGCCGAGGGCTCGAGCACGAGGATCGTGACCGAACGCCATCTGGCGCGCGCGGATTACAGGCCCGCCCGGATCTGGGCGTTCGACTCGTACGCGGCGATCAAGCGCGCTGTGGCGGATGGCCTTGGCGTCAGCTTCATCTCGCGGCTGCTGGTTCGTGAAGAGATCGAGCGAGGAGAGCTGGCCTCGTTTCGGATCTCCGGCCTCGAGCGGATGGTGCGTCCGATACACGCGCTCCAGTCGAGCGTCACGGAGCTCACGCCGGAAGCCGCCGCGTTCATGGCGCTACTCGTCGACGCGAATCGAGCAGAGCCGGAGGATCGCGTGATCGAGGACTCTGTCCCGGCCGTCACGAGCTCGAGTGCGACGAAAGGTCGTCTCTGAGCACGTAGTGCCGCAGTGCGGCCCGGCGCGCTTTTCGGCGTTCACGCCAGCTGCCCGTCGCGAGGGCGAGCAGCAACTCGTCACGGGCGCGTTCCTGCGCAGCACGCGCCTCTATCCCTTCCAGCTGACTCTCGAGTACCGCGGCCCTTGTCCTGGCGGCGACGAACTCGTCCAGCAGTGGCTCCAGGACCGGGCGCAGAAGCTCCTGCAACTCGCCGATCGCATCTTCTGACCAGCGCTCCGTCAAGCTCTCCTCGCTTGACTGTCCATGGTGGGCGGTAGCTCGCGTCAAGTGGCCGACATCGCGTCGGCGCACCTCGAGCATCATGACCAGTGCACGCTTCGAGACGGTCGCCTGCGCGCCAGATGGGCCGCGCTCAAGCGCTCCGCGCTTCACCATCCGCTCCACCGTCTTGCGCGACACCCCGAGTGCCTTCGCGGCAACGCCAAAGTGGACGTCATCGTCCGCCTCACCCCGACCGGTGGCGATCTCCAACTCCGAGGAGGGTTCGGGGCCGGTCTCACCGATCGAATCGGGATCAGCGGTGTGCCCGGCGTCCGCCCGGTGAACTCGACCGCCTGGGAAAGCGGCGCTCTCATCGGTGATCGGGTCGCCGTCCTGGGGCGCGAGCGGATCCAGGTCTGCATCGATCGCACCTCCTAGGCTCGGCAACTCCGCCTCCAAGCGCGAGAGCTCCGCGAAGGGATCGAAGAACGAGGATCGCGGGTCGGCGGCGACGGGTGTTCGAGCTGGAAGCGGACCGTAGGGCAAGTCCGTGCTAGACGGAGCATGCCCGCCGGCGCTTTCTGGCACGGAAGGTGGCATGGGTCAGCCTCTCACGTCTGGTCGAGTGCGGTCATGGCGATCAAGCGGGTGGATATCAAACTGAGTGCGCACATTTCTGCCGTTGGAACACCGGCGAACGCGCGTTGATGCTCGCGACTGCGCCGCGACATCGGCGCGACACTGTCGTGGTGAGGGCATCGAGCGTGGATCATCGGCGGCGCGATGGATCGGCGCGGCCTGGGGCCGCGGTTGGCGTTGGCGTCGGATTGCCAATCCCCGCTGCCGCGTCCGGCTCCTCGGTTTGGCTCGCGGGGCGTTCCGGGTCGGACCAGCCCTCGGAAGCGTCGCGGACACCGGCGCGCTCGTGCTCGCCGCCGCGGCGACGCCGCAGGAAGTCCAGGTTTGCCGCGGCTTTTGCGTGTCCGTGCCGGACGCTCCGACGCCAGGCTCGTTCGGCGCCGTCGAGGTCGCCGGCCTCGTACAGCAGCACCCCGACGTTGAATGCCGCGTCGGGGTCGCCTCTCTGCTCGGCCCGCTGGTAAGCCGCTAGAGCGGATTCGAACTGCCCGCGTTCGTGCAAGAGCACGCCGAGGTTGAAAGCGCTGGCGGCATCGCCGTGCCGGTCGGCGCGACGGTACGCGGCCTCCGCCGACTCCGCTGCTGCTCGCGTCTGGAGAGCGGCGCCGCTGTCCTCCCGGTCGCCGCGTCGCCCCAGCAGAAATCGTAGGTTTGCCGCGGCTCTGGCGTGCCCGCGCCGGGCGCTCCGACGCCAGGCTCGCTCGGCGCCGTCGAGATCGCCGGCCTCGTACAGCAGAACCCCGAGATTGAAAGCGGCGTCGGGGTCGCCCCTCTGCTCGGCTCGCTCGTAGGCCGCCAGGGCGCCGGTGAAGTCCCCGCGCTCGTGGAGCAGTACGCCAAGGTTGAAAGCGCCGGCGGCGTCGCCGCGCGTATCGGCGCGGCGGTATGCGGTCTCCGCGGACTCCGTCTCCGCAGTCATGCCGACGGATCCGATCTCGGACCGTGCGCCGGCTGCGCCGGTCATTGCTCCGGCGATGTCGCCGCCGTAGGCTCCGGCCGGCACGGCTCCCGGACTGCCTCTCGCGAGGCGACCGAACCGCCGACGTCGCCGATAGTTCGCGTTCACCCCGGCCGCGAGCAGCAACGCGCCGGTCGCGCCGACCATGATCCAGATCACGGCCGAGAAGCCAGCCCCGTGGGCGCGGCTCGCCGGCCGGCTGGCTGACGGAGCTCGCCCAGACGACGCGGCGACGGTCGATCGCGAACCACCCTGGCGACCGCAGCACAGGCGTTGGGGACCAAGCGGATACGCATTCACCAGTTGCGAAGGCGCGGTGCCGGTCGGCGTGGAGGAGCTGGCGGCCGCCGCCGGGGCATGGATCAGCGAGGCGCCGGCCAGCAGCAGACAGCAGCCGACACGGGGCATCCATGCTGCTGTTCGCCGCAGGTCCGGTCGCGGTCTCACTCGATCATTACCGGAGTGCCCACGGGCATCAGCTGTCCGAGCCTGATGATCGCGGCGTTCGCCAGCCGCACGCATCCGTGCGACACATGTCCAGGAATCAGATTCGGCTGGTCGGTGCCGTGAATCCCCACGAACCCCCCGTCAGGCCAGTCGGTCAAGATCGGCGAGCGCGCGTTGGTCCCGAATGCGAGCGGTCCGTACATCGGACTGGAGAAGCCGCTCAACCGATCTCGTACGTAGAACTGGCCCACTGGAGTGGGGGTGCCGGCAGCTCCCACCCCCACCGGCGCACGAAAGATCACCCGCCCTGCCTGAAACAACGTTGCCGTGAGCTTGCTCCGATCGACCACGAAGCGAGTATCGACAAACGACCAACCGCCGAGCGAGCTACGCGGCAGCCAGCCCTCGGTCCCATTGGGAAGGACGGCCAGCCCCACGCGTTCCCACAGCACGCCCTGACGCGCGACCTCGTCGTCGGCGACGACGATGTTTGTCGTGCCCTCCGGCGTGCGCGCCCCGACCCACGCGACCGGAGCGCTGTTGGGGCTCGGCGCGCGCCGAGCGAGCGTCGCCCGGAGCACCGGCGCCCAGCGCGTGATGCCCGCGGCATCGGCCAGGGGCACGGCATGCGAGGTCCTGAAGGCCGATGGTGGTGTCGCGACTGCTTCGCGACCAAGCGCCGTCGATGGGAGGGCGTGGGAGGAAAGAAGCGCCCCCGCGACGCCGCTGAAGACGAACGCGGCGACGATCAGGAGCCCCTGACTCCACCTCCCCCGGATTCGTGGCATCGGCTAACCCGTGAATCCGGGAGAGGTCTGCGCGCTGGTGTCGGGAGTCTGAAGCGTTACGAAGTGGGTCGAGTTGACGATGTCGATCACCTTGCTATCGCTGAGCGGATCATCGAACGCGTTGGCAGCCGGGAGGAATCCCGCCAGCCGCCGGATCCACGCCGCGTGGCGGGCCTCGACCGAGTGAATCGCCAGGGCCCCGGCGAGGTACGCTCGCGACTGAATCAGCGGCGCCTGCTGCTTGTAAGCAGCGACGGCCAGGTCCTCGAATGCGACGGCGGTGCTGCGAAACGCGTCCGGATTCTCGGTGACGCCGTGGAAATTGAAGCTCGGTTCCTTGATCGCGGCGGAGCCGAGCAGCGACTTGAAGGCCTTGACGTGGGCCCGCTCGTGCCCCCCGACGACGTCCGCTTGCTGGGCCAACGCGCCGTGCAAGGCCCCAATGCGTTGAGCCTCCGTGTAGAACGACGCTTGAAGGTACTCGAGCGCCAGCGCGAAGTTCAGAATCGAAAAATCGCCGGCAGTGGCGCTCGCTGCTGCGGTTGTGGGTCGCAGCGCAGCCGCGCCGGCAACGACCGAACCCGCGCCTGCGGCGCGACGCAGGAAGCCTGAACGGGTCTCATGTGGCAGGCGCGCGAATGTTTCGCGTACGGCGCCGTCGAGATCGAAATCGCTGAGTCGGAGGGAGGGCGGATTTGACTTGGGCATCGCTATGTGAGGTAGGGCGCAAACGCGCTCTTGGCCTGGCTGACTGTGATCGGTACATCGACCGCGACCGGGGCGGGCACGTCGCCGGCGAGCGCACGCGCCCAGGCGGCGTGGCGCGCCTCCACCGATACGACGCGAGCGGCGGCCGCGAGCGCCTCGGGCGTCAGGTTGACGCCCTGTCCGTTGTAGACCGCGAGGCCGGTCTCCTCGAGAGATACTGCGGTCGCGAGGAACTTCGACGGATCTGTCGTCGCGTCACCGAAGCGAAAACCTGGACTCTTGCCCGCGCTCGGCCCGACGGCCGCGGCGAGATATGCGACGTGCTCCTGCTCCTGTCCGCCGACCTCGCTGGCGAACTGCTGCATCTCCCCGGTCAGGCGGCCCGCCTTGAGCGCCTCGGCGTAGAACGCGGCTTGAAGTCGCTCGATCAGCAGCCCGAGCGTGAGGATCTCGCGATCGCGCGCGGGTGACAGCTGCGACCCGGGCGCGGCAGCAAGCTCAGCGGCGCCGATGGCACTGCCCGCAAGCGCGCCCAATACCGCGAACGAGCGTGTGAGCAGACCCGCGCGCGAGAGGTGAGCCGCTCCCGTGCGCTGATCGTCCTCTGCTCCCTGAGGTTTCGTTCCGTTCCCCTCGATCAACCTAAGCCTCCTTGGCCGATTCGAACCAACTATAGCCAAACTGGGTGAAGTCTGTCCAAGCCCAACAACACACAACACACTTGAGCTGCCGTTCGGAGCGCGAATCCGACGCGCCACTATTCCTACCCGCGCGCGGACACGAGCTCCATTCGATTTCGTGATCGCGGCCATCGGAGTATCGGATACCCCGCTGACAGCCATCGCGCCATCGCTTCATGAGATTCCCGCCATCGCAAGGTTCGCTCTAGTCGGCTCAGGGCGAGCGGGTTTCACTTCCAAGCCCAGGGTCGGCCGGATGAGCTGACCAGGAGTCCGATCCGGGGTTCGGGGGTGACAACTCAGCTTCTGAACCCGAACGGGACAGGGACGGTCCGGCAGGACCGCAGGCCTCCCCGGCCGCCCGCCGACAAGTGATGCGAACGACATCTATGCCACCGACAAGCCGAGCCTCGAGATGAGCGTCGAGATTCACCATTTCCCAGAAGATCATCAACTCGTCAAGGAACTGTCACAACCCAACCTGCTGAAGGGTCACGCACGACTGGCTCCATCGCTCGTCCCGGATCAGCCGGCCGCCGTGGTGCGGGCGTCGAATCTTGCAGAGCTCGGGTTGCGAGTCAGCGTCGTCATCGCCGCCCTGGACGAGGAGAAGAACCTGCCGCACGTGTTCTCGCGGCTCCCCGTCGGGCTACACGAGGTGATCGTCGTCGACGGGCACTCAACGGATCGAACTGTGAGCGTCGCGCGCGCACTGCGGCGGGATGTCCGGATCCTGACGCAGACCGGCAGCGGCAAAGGGAACGCCCTGGCCGAGGGGTTTGCCGCATGCACGGGCGACATCGTCGTGTCCCTCGACGCCGACGGTTCGACCGATCCGGCCGAGATTCCGAGGTTCATCGCCGCGCTCTGCAACGGCGCCGACTTCGTCAAGGGGTCGCGCTTCGCCCAGGGCGGTGCGACCGCCGACATGACCTTCATCCGGATCCTGGGCAATCGTGTTCTCAACGCGGTCGTCAACGCGCTGTTTGGGACGCACTACACCGACCTCTGCTACGGCTATAACGCCTTCTGGGCCCGTTGCCTTCCGTACATGCGCGTGGATTGCGACGGGTTCGAGGTCGAGACGCTGATCAACGTCCGGATCGCGAAGGCGGGGCTGGTCGTGCACGAGGTCCCGAGCTACGAGCACGCGCGGATGCACGGGCGCAGCCACCTGCACGCCGTTCGGGACGGCACCCGAGTCCTGCACACGATCGCGGTCGAGAGCCGCCGCCGGCGGCGTCGCGGCGGTTGGCGTTCGGCCGAGTCATCGGCTGGGCCGCCGGGCGACGGTCGCGCTCGTCGTGTCCAGCTGGCCTCCAAGGTGCACGAGTTTCAGGCGCGCAAGCAGGGAGGGGATCACGGTCTCCCGCTCTCGATGGACGTCGGCAGGTGATGCGCAGGCCCGTCAGCGGGGCCGTGGATGCGGCCGGCCGGGTCAGCCGGCTGGAGGAATCGGACGCCCGGACGCTGCGACAGAGGGCTTGGAGCGACCAGTGAACACGGGCACCGAAGCTGCGCGCGCTGGCGGTGGATCGTTCCCGGTCGATGATGGAGCCCGCGTGGTGCGCGAGTGGCTCGATCCGAGCCACGCTCGCAGGATGCTTGCCAGTCAGTGTCGGTCGAGACCAACCCGGGTCGTCGGGTATGCGAGCGTCGCGGCCGGTAACGGCCGGCGAGCGAGCGAGGAGCTCGGAGCGCAGATCGAGCACATCATCTCGGCGTGTGCGCGGCGCGGGCTGTTGCTCGTCGAAGTCGTCCGCGAGTTGGAGCCGATTCGAGGCCACTCGCTCGAGCGTCCCGGACTTGGGTACGTGATCGAACGGATCTCGGCTGGTCAGGCGGAAGGCCTGGTGGTCGCAGACCTCTCGCGGATCACGCGCTCGGTGCCCGAGCTCGGCCGCCTATTCGAGTGGTCGTTACGCTCAGATGTCCGGCTCATAGCTGCGCGGCGCGGCCTCGATACCGGGGACGAGGGTGGCCGATTTACGGCTCGCACGATCATCGAACTCTCGCACTGGGAGCGCGAGCGGCTCATCGAGCGGACCCGCAAAGGAATGCAGGAGGCTCGTCGGAAGGGACCGCCGAGCGTGGCGGACTATCCCGAGCTGAAACAGCGGATCGCCGGCATGCGCGCCGACGGCATGACGCTTCAGGCAATCGCCGACCGGCTCAACACCGAGCAGGTGCCGACGCTGCGCGGGGGCGCAAAATGGCGCCCCTCGAGCGTTCAGGCGGCGGCCGGATACAGACGTCCCGTCGCGGTCGCGACCCTCGGTCCAGGCGGAGGGCTGCTTGCGCGATGGTGAACGCCCGCCAAGCGGCTCAGCGGTGGGTCACTGTGGTGATCCTGTCACCCAGTGAGGTGAGAACCCGCGTGAGGTGCCTGCCCGTCTCTCTGCTCGGTCCGGTCGTGTGTGAGGTGCGATGAGCATGGACGTTTCGGTTGTGATCTGCGCTTATGATGACGGTCGTTGGAGCCAGCTGCGGGCGACGGTGCGGTCTGTCGAGCAGCAGAGTTACCCGCCAGCCGAGACGATTCTCGTAATCGACCACAACCCGGCACTGCTGAAGCGCGCCCGACGCGAGCTTCCTGGCGCTGTGGTGGTGGAGAACTCGGGGAGCCGGGGGCTGCGCGGAGCGCGCAACACCGGAATCACCGCGTCCTGCGGCGAGTTGGTCGCGTTTCTCGACGACGACGCCTTCGCCTGTCCAGAGTGGCTCGTGCGGCTCGTCGAGCCTTATGCCGATCCGGCTGTCGCCGGCGTGGGGGGGAGTGTCGCGCCGCTATGGGAGCAAACGCGCCCATCGTGGTTTCCGAGTGAATTTGACTGGGTTGTCGGCTGCAGCTACTGCGGCATGCCGAACACCGCCCAGGAGGTACGGAACCTCTTGGGATGCAATATGTCCTTCCGACGTGACCTGCTCGATCGACTCGGGGGCTTCCAGCTCGGGTACGGCTGCGACGACACCGAGCGCTGCACGCTTGGTGGCTGTGACGAGACAGAGTTGTGTATCCGCCTGCGCCAGCGCTGGCCATCGAGGAAGCTCGTCTACGTCCCCGATGCAAAGGTGCACCACTATGTCCCTGTCGACCGAGTCCGGGTTCGGTACTTCCTGACACGTTGTTACTTCGAGGGGGGATCGAAGGCCGTGGTCGCCGCGCTCGTCGGCGCAGGAGCCGCTCTCTCTTCGGAGCGGCACTACGCACGCCAGACGCTCCCTCAGGCGGTGCGCCACGGCGTCGAAGACTTCCTGCGCCAGCGCGATGCCAGCGGACTTGCGCGCGCGACGGCGATCCTCGGCGGGTTGACCACAACGACACTCGGCTACGTCTCGGGCAGTGTGGCTACATCGCGAGCAGCGCGACGGCGAGGGTGGTCCGGTGCATCACTCACCACAGCGTCCAAGGTGCGGCGATCGCGTTCGGTCACGGCGATCCGATGAAGCTGGCACTTGTGGCATCGAGCTACCTTCCGCGGCCAGGACCGCTCGAGCGTCACGTGCACGAGCTCGCCGCCGGTCTCACCGTCCGGGGCGTGGAAGTGGAGGTACTCACGCAGGACCGGCGATCACGGTTTCCGCCGGTCTCAGAGTTTGACGGTTTCGTTGTGCGACGATTCTGCGGCCCGTTCATCAACGCACGGTTAGGCGTGGCGCCTGCGCTGTGGGACCACTTGCGGCGCACCGCTTCGTCGTTCGATTTGGTTCATGCGCACGGCGGCCACGCGTCGCTTGCGCTCGCGGCTGCGCGCGCGCGTCCGCGGCGCCTTGTGGTTACGCTGCACGCGCCGGTGGCGCGCCTTATACGCCGACCGTACAGCTCCGTGTTCCGCGCGCTGATCAGGCACGGCGCGCAGATTCTCTGTACCGCCACGGCTGAGAGCGAGGTCCTGAGGCGGACGTTCCCGTGGGCGGCAAACCAGATCGGGGTCGTCCGGCAGGGCGTGGACATCGCGGCAATCAACGCTGCCCGACCGTTCGCGTATCCCGGCATCGTCGTGCTCACCGCCGGTCCGATCGAGCGACAGCAGCGGATGGATATCGCGGTTGGCGCGATGCCCGCTCTGGATCCGGCCTTTCGCCTCGCGATCGTGGGCGACGGCCCGGCCCGAGAGAAGCTGCTGGCGCACGCGGCCGATCTCCGAGTCTCCTCGCGCGTGAACCTCGTCGGCTCCCTGGCGGATGCTGAGCTGTACCGATGGCTGCGCACCGCGACCGTCGTAACAGCGCTCGCAGAGGACGAGTCCTCCGGACAGCACGTAGTCGAAGCACTGTGCGCCGGCGCCCAGGTCGTCGCCTCGGACATCGCGGTCCATCGAGAGGCGGTGTCGCACGCCGGCGGCGGCGCAGTGTTCGTGTCTCGGGCGGGGTCCCCGATCGATGTCGCCGATGCGATTCGTCTCGCAGCTG
>Ga0187766_10002659_pt1 | contig 10518 bp, 6 predicted proteins | sample 0216_QUI02_MP05__4_FD_132971 | JGI IMG/M metagenome (GOLD analysis project Ga0187766, IMG submission 132971) | Tropical peat soil microbial communities from peatlands in Department of Meta, Colombia - 0216_QUI02_MP05_20_MG | ecosystem: Environmental > Terrestrial > Soil > Wetlands > Peat ... | reverse complement strand
CTCGACGATGACCGAGAGCACGCCCGTGTTCGTCCACTGGACGCCGCCCTGGGTCAGCGCGAGCATCCGGTCGCTGGACTTGACGATCGGCCGGAGCTCCACGTCGAGGCCCGCCTCCTTGAAGAACCCGCGGTCGATGGCGACCATGAGCGGCACGTGACCGAACCACGTGGTCGACGCTCCGTGGTCGAGCTTCGTCGGCGCCTGCGCGTGCGCCGCGCTCGGGCCAATGGCGATGGCCAGCGACAGGATGAACGCCCCGGGAATCCGTCTCATCGAGCTCGCCTCCGTGATGCGACCGGGATGGGCCGCATGAAGTCAATCCAGCGGCGTGATGGCGCGGCGTGGTGATCGCCGGGCCGCCGGCGCCATCAGGCGTACACCGACGCGGCGAGCCGGACGGGCTCGGGCTCCCGCCAGCCCGCGAGGAGCTGTCGGTCGATGTCGTACACCTCGATGCCGAGCGGCTTGCACGTCGACAGGGGGTCGCCCCGGTCCGGCCCGCGCGAGGGAATCGACAGGTCGCCGCCCGGACAGTTGGAAATGGCGCACAGCAGGTCGATCTCGGCGAAGAACTCGAGGAAGTCGCCCTTGCGCGCGGGGCTCGGCTCCGTGAAGTAGATCTCGTTCTCGGCGTCGAGGCCGGTGATCTGAAAGACGTTGAGCACGTCGTGCACGTCGAACTCGGTCAGGTGATAGGGGGCGATGGCCCGGGCGAGGTTGTTGTGGCAGGTGAGGTTGAACTCGGTGCCGTTCTGCAGCTTGTACAGATACGGATCGCAGCGAGAGCCGAGCAGATCGTGGCAGCGGCCGCCCGCCGGCGTGGGCGTCTGCGGCAGGGTGTCGTTCGTGAACGTCACGATCGGTCTCAGATACGGCAGGCATGACCACAGGCGCTTGCCCGTGGTCACGTGGGCACCCTCGAACTGACGCGAGCGCGCCGCCCAGAAGCGCTCGCGCGGGTTGTGAAGATTCCAGGCGTTGAAGTCGCACACCTGGGGGCCTTCGATCGCCACGATCCGGCAGAGCTGTCCCTGGCGGACGGGCCACGCGCGACCCGTCCGGATGGGGACGACGATGTTCTCGACGAGCGTGCGGCGGCTCGTCTCGCCGAGGCTGCGATAGAATGCGCGATCGATCGTGACCAGCCCGGGATTCTTGGCGTCGTAGTAGAGCCGTGGTGGCATCGGGCGTCCTCCCGGCGGTAATATACCCTGAGCCGGCCGGCCGTTCCCGCCGACGCTGGCGATGGCGCCGCCGACGGACGCGGAAGCCGTCGCCGGACGCGGGCGGTGGCTCCGCCGATGCGCGGTTCCATCCGGGAGGATGCGGATTGAAGTTCGGATTGATGAGCCAGTTGCAGGTCCCGAAGCCGTGGGCCGAGGACGCCGAGCGAACCGTCTACGGGCAGAATCTCGAGCACGTGGTGGCGGCCGAGGACGCCGGGTTTTCCTATTTCTGGCTCACCGAGCAGCACTTCTTCGCCGAGATCGGCCATTCGTCCTGCCCCGAGATGTTTCTCGCCGCGCTGTCTCAGCGGACGCGCAAGATCCGGCTCGGCTTCGCGGTGATCCTGATCCCCTGCCACAATCCGTTCATGGTCGCCGAGCGCGTGGCCACTCTCGACGTGCTCAGCAACGGGCGATGCGAGTTCGGGGCCGGCCGCGGCACGGCGGCGTACGTGGTGGAGGGGCTGGGCTTCAGCGCGGAGGCGGCATACGCGCGCGAGGTCGGGCGCGAGGCGCTCGAGGCGGTGGTGCAGATGCTGGAACGGGACCATTTCCCCGGCTACAAGGGCGCGCATTTCGATCTGCCCGCGCGACAGGTGGTGCCCCGACCCATCCAGCGCCCGCACCCGCCGCTCTGGTACGCCGCCTCCAATCTGGAGACCTTCGAGCGGGCCGGGGCGGCGGGGGTCGGCGTGCTCGGCGTCACGCGCTACACGCACGCCGAGGTCAAGCCCCACATCGACGCCTACCGCGCCGCGATCAAGGCGGCCGATCCCGCCAAATTCGCCGGCCGCTTCCCGAACAACCACGTCGGCGTCTTCGCCATCGGCTGCGTGCACGACGACGACCGCATCGGACGGGAGGTGGGGTGCGCCGCCGCGCGCTTCTACTACGGCGACAACGACGCCGAGCTGAACCACGTGCGCTTCGGCTCCTCCGAGGGCGTGGCGCGGATCAAGGCGCGCATGGCGGGATATTCGAACGACGAGCTCCTGCAGAGCGGGATGGCGATCGGGGGCAACGCCGACAGCGTGTGCCGGCAGGTGGAGCGCTGGGCCGCGACGGGCATCGATCAGATGATCTTCATGCTGCAGATCGGGCACACCACCCACGATCAAATCCTGCGGTCGATCGAGATCATCGGAGAGAAGGTCCTGCCCCGATTCGCCGATTGACGCGCCGGCCCCGGAGCGTCGCGTCGGCAACCAGATCAGCACCCGGGCGGATCGAGGAGCCGTTCGACGTGAGCGAGCCAGGACGCCATATCCGTGATGAGCGCCGCCGTCGCGCGCTCGTCAGGAAGGCGTCCGGCACACCGCCGGGCCTGTTCGAGACACCCCATGGCTTCGCGATAGGCCGAGTGTGCAATGGCCGCCATACCGGCCTTGCGAAGGAAGTCGATGGCCTTCGCCCACTGCTCTCCCTTGGCGTAGTGGAGCCCCAGGGATCCGTAGTGCGGCTGCAAATTCGCGGCGTGTAGCGCCTCCAGCGCCTCGGCCACCTGGCCGTGGAGGAGCTTCCGGCGCGGCACCAGCAGCCGGCTGTAGGCGACCTCGCGGACGCGATCATGGACGAAGGCGAAGCGGTCACCCTTGGGCTCGAAGATGTGCTGCCGGACGAGCTCCTCGAGGCCATCCGCGGTCTCCGCTTCCCGGAGCCCGGTGGCGCGGGGGAGCAGCCGGAAATCGAAGTCCCGGCCGATCACCGCCGCCACCGCGGCTAGCAGGGCCGCATTCCGCGTGAGGCCCTCGAGCTGCCGGGCGATCGACTCCCTGACGCAGAAGGGAAGGGGGACCTCACCGATCGTCTGGATCGCCTGCGTCGGGAGCGCGCGCATCGTCTCCACCGCGACGAGCGCGTTCCCCTCGCTGATGCGCCAGATCTGCTGGCCGAGGTGGCCGAGGGTGGGCGCGGGCAGACCTGTCGGCGCCAGAATGCGGACGAGCGCGACGATCTCCGCGTTGGACAGCGGAGCGAGGACTAGCTGCTGGACCTGCGGCTCCCGCTCCTGCGCCTCGATCCAGCGAGTCAGGGCAGGGGCGTCGGCCTCGCCCGGGCGCGCGGTGACGACGAGAAGGAGCGGCCAGCCCCGGACGCGATGGCCGAGGTAAGCGAGGAGGCGCAGGCTCATCTCATCGGCCCGGTGGAGGTCTTCGAGGATCACGATGAGCGGTCGCTCGGCCGCCAGCATACCGAGGAGCGCCGCCACCGCCTCGAACAGCCGCACGGGGTCCGGAGAAGCGACCGCATCGCGAGGACGGTCCCAATCCAGCTCGGGCAGGAGGCGGACGAGCTCCCCGCGCCAGGGCGGATCATCTCGCTGCCGGCGAAGGTCGTCATTCACATGGCCGCTCCGGAAGGCGTCGGCCCATGGGCCGAAGGGGACCGCCTGCCCACCCTCGTGGCCGCGGCCGAGCAGGACGCGTGCGCTGGAGGCCTGGACAGCGTCACCAGCGAGCTCGGCCACCAGTCGGGTCTTCCCGATGCCGGCCTCGCCGAGGATCACGATCAGCTGGCCTCGGCCGCGTCGAGCCTCGGCCATGGACTCGCGAATGCGAGCCAGATCCGCCTCGCGTCCGACCAGGGGGAGATCGCGTTCCGGCGTGAAGTTGTGACGATGGATCGGGTCGGCGCCCGAGGACGATTCCTCGACATCGGCGCCGGGCGGAGGCGGGGGCAGGAGCCGCGCGCGGAGGATGTGCTGGTAGAGCTGCCGCGTCTCCTCCTCGGGCTTCACGCCGAGCTCTCGCTGAAGTATGTCGACGCACATCTGGTACTGGCGAAGGGCGGTGTCGCGGCGGCCGAGCTGGGCATAGAGCCGCATGAGGGTTCGGTGGACGGTCTCGAGCAAGGGATCGATCGCGACGAGCCGCAGCGCGGTCTGGAGCGCGAGCTCGGTCGCGCCAGCCGCTCGCTGCTGCGCGAGGAGCTTGGCCAAGGCTTCGAGGGCGAGCTCGCGAAGGCGCTCGCGCTCGGCCATGAGCCACTCCTCGAACGGGGCCTCCTGCACGGCGAGCCCTTGGAGCAGGTCACCCCTGTAGACGGCGGCCGCCTCGACCAGGGACTCCGGCGTGCCCTGCGTCACCAGGCGCTCGAACCGCGCCACGTCGACGTCCACCGCGGCCGGCTCCAGCGCCAGGTTCGCGGCGTCGAGGCGGAGGCTATCCGATACCGCGACGGGCAGTGCCTTGCGAAGCGTGAAGAGGGTCTGACGGAGGTTGGTCCTGGCCCGGCTCTCGCGCATGTTTCCCCAGAGGAAGGCCGCGAGCTTGTCGCGCGGGTGGGCGGCGCCGCACGGCAGGGCCAGGTAGGCGAGGAGACCTTGCGCTTTCCTGGTCGGCACCGTGAGGGGGGGACCCTTGCTCAGCCTGGCCTCGAAGCCGCCGAGGAGCGTGAGGTCGATGCGTCTTATTGCCGCATTCGGATGGGCTCTCACCGCCGACCCTTACACCGCGACGGAGGCACGGCGATGGACGGGAGCGGGGCTCCCGGAGCGAGGAGCTTCCCGCAAGACGAGCGGGACCGTTCGACCTGGGTAGTGGCGATGGGCGGGCAGGCGAGAACGAGCTTCCACAGCGGCGAGACGTCGATCGAAGATCGCGGCGGGGCGATGATCGTCTCCGGTGTCCCGAGTGGCGGGCCGCGGATCGTGTCTCGGTAGATGGTCATGATCGGAACCGTATCAGTTCGCGCGCCTGGCACGGACCCCGTCGGAGAGCTGTGCGCGACATGCATCACCGGGGAGTCGGTGACGCCGGTCACGTTGGTGACCAACCCGACCACGTCGTCATAGTCACAATCGTCGTAAATGCCGGCGATCCACGACGGATCAGGCGGGCTCGCGTACGCGAGGGCGACCGAAAGGACGAGGACGAGGATCACACTGGCGCATCCGGCGGCGTGCCAGCAGCCGCGCCACCGCTCGGCCCTGCCCTCAGGTCGGCTCTGGAATCCCGGGGAGGCTGCCGTGGAGGATTGCGTGAAGACGGACCACCTAGCCATCGCTCGGTGCCAGGCCTCTACAGTCGCACGCGACACGGTCATCGGAAAGGGTGGTCCCGTCCAGGCGCGCCATTGCTTCGCGGTCACCCGCGCCGATCTTGTTGGGCTGCCGCCCCTGATCGAGCATAGCGTGTTGCCGTGAGTAACATCTCGACCGCCGGACAACACGAGCGCAGGCCGGTGCCGTAGATGGTGCGCTCCCGCCGGAATGCTGTCAACGGGATTGTGCGCTCGCTCCTGGGCCACGATCGCCCTGTGCCCGGTGGCAGGCTGGCGCCCCCAGCGGCGCTGCACGCGATCGCGAGGCCGGGAGGGGCTTGGCCCGGATGCTCGCGTCAACCCGTCGGTTCCGGGACGTCCGTGGCGCCCGCCCAGAAGCAGTTGCCCTGGGCATCGACGTACCAGTAGCCGTTGCCCCGCACGCGCTCGCCCCAGTCGACGAAGGCTCGCACGGTGACGGCGGTGCCGGCGGGCATCACGCGGGCGATCCGCGCCGCGCTGTTCGGCGCCAGCCGAAGGTTGCAGTCCATCAGCACCCGCACGTCGAGCCGCTCGGGCACGTGAAATCCGGGCGGCAGCCCTTCCGACCCGCTCCGGAGATTGCGCGCCCGTTGCAGCAGCTGCCCGATGTCCGCTTTCGTCCCTGGGCACGACTTCGTCGCCCGGATCTGATGGTGGTGGATCACGTGGTCGACCGTGAGCGGGATATTCCACCGAGCTGCGACCTCGGACACGAGCGCCGCGCTCGACCCGTACAGCGCCTCGCTCCACGGGTCGCCCGGGCGTCCCTCGTGCTCGATCCCGATCGTATAGAAGTTCGGGTTCACCCCGGGCTTGAGGAGCGGCCACGTCGGGTTGACGACGACGCCGGCGTGAAACGCCGTATCACCCTCCTCGACGAACTGGTGGATGGTGCCGTCCCTGCCGACGGCGTAGTGGGCCGACACGAACGAGGCGGGATCGTTGAAGTGGAGGTCGGCGCGGTGGAGCGATCCGTCGATGATGTGGATGACGATCGCCTCGGGGACAAAGCCCGTCGGGCGGCCCTTGCCGAAGTTCCCCGCCGCGCAGCCGATCCACTCCTTGCGGGCGGCCATCGACCTAGCCCGCGCGCCCGCCGAGCGCGCTCAGGTTCCCGCGCTCCCCCGTCACGGCCGTCAGCGACCCGGAGGCGGGCGCGCCGGGGGTGCCCGCGTCCTGGGTCGACTGGCGCTCCTCCCGCTGCTGGTCGTCCTTGGACGCGATGACCGACCGGAGACGGAGCAGGTTCTTCAGCGCGTTGTACCAGAAGGGCGCGCCCAGGCTCAGCAGGAGCGCCGAGAGGACGATGCCCGGCAGCCGCGGACCGAGGCTCTCGGGCTTCCACTCCTGGCGCCACTCCCCGGGCGTCCGCGGCACCGTGATCAGTCCCTTGGTGGCGAGGGTCTGGATGGCGTCGCGGTTCTCCGGGCTGAGCTGGAGCGTCGCCGCGCCGGCCGAATCCGGCGGTCGCCCGCCCGCCGCTGGCGCGGGCGGTGGGCTGTTCTGGAGCTTCACGGCCATCTCCGTCAAGCTGTTCCGGAGACCGTCGTCGACTGACAGCCGGTCCACCAGCGCAAGGGCATCAAGTTGTAACAGGACCGCCACGAGGACGCCGCACGCGAAGGTGACCCCGCGCGTCGAGTACGTGAACCGCTGCGAGACCCGGTCGATCGTCTGGTCGAACCACCCGTTGACGCGGGCCACGAAGGGGCTGGCCGCCTCGCTGAGGATCGCCAGGTTCTGGCGGGCATTGTTGGCCAGCTCGGGGTTGGAAGCCTCGAGCTGGAGCGCCACCGCGCGGATGTTGTCGAGGGCCGCCTCCGGATTCGCCACGCCCTGCTTGGCCAGCGTGTTCCGGAGCGCGGCGCGGGCGCTGTCCCCGAGGCGCGCGGCGCCCGCGCCCGCCGCGAAGTCGAGCAGGAGCGCGGTGAACTCCTCGCGGTGGATCACCGTCCCGTACCGCCCCATGGCCTCGGAGATCAACGGGTGGGTGAGGACGGCGCCGGCAATGGCCCGCGCCGTCTTCTGCTCGAGCGCGGGATCGATCTGCTGAAGGAGATCGCCGAGTCCTCGGAGGAGATGCCGGCCTCTCGTGTTCACCAGGTTGGTGACGAACTGCGTGAGCACGGTCACGACGAGGCTCACGAGCAGCATCACCACGCTCACGCCGATCACGATGTCCAGGGTCTTGAGCATCACGCCCCCTCACCAGATGGCTTCAGGCTCCTCAAGAGGATCATGTCGTCACCCGGGCGGACCCCTAGGGCGCGACCGGCTTGACGGGCGCGGCGATCGAGAACTGGAGCGACCGCGTCACCGTCGGCATGTTGCCGGCCACGTCGACCAGGGCCAGGGGGGCGTAGACCTGCTCCGGTCCGTCCGGCTCGCGCCGCGCGAAGCGGTCCTTGCCGGTCTTTCCGGGGACCAGCGGCCAGATGATGTCGCCGAGTGCGCTGCGAGCGGGAATCAGCCAGTAGTCGCCCGGGCTATACGCGACGACGCGGGTGTCGCCGGCGGCCGGCCCCGGAAAGGTGACCTTGATCCCCGCCTCGAGGGCGTAGTCGTGGTTCTCGACCAGCTCGATGGCGCCGTCGCGGAATCCCTCGCCCTTGGCGTCCTTGCCCGGCTCGCGGTGATCCCAGCGGCGGACGATCGGGTGGTCGTCGTCGCCCGGCCGGTTGGGGGCGGGCGTGGTGGCGTCGACGGTCAGCCGGACGCCGTCGACCTTGGTCAGCCGGACCAGCGTCCCGGGCTGGCCGCGGTGCTGCTCCACCGCGCTGGTCAGCTCCACCCACTGGCCGGCGGAGAATCCGCGGGCCGTGTCGTGGATGCCGTCGACGAGCAGGTCCGCGCCGTCCACCCCGACCCAGGCGGCGGCCACCGAGCCGTTCTCGCGCGACCACTTGAAGGTCGGCTTGAGGCTGTTCGTCGCGTTGGCGGGGGCGTGGATCTCCACCCGGTACAGCTGGTTCTCGAGCCCGCGGTAGCCGCCGGCCGGATCCGCCACGCACGGGACGTCGTCGTCGGCGGCTTGCGGGTCGGTCCAGGCGATCATCTGCGGGAGGACCCGCCCGTTCAGGTTGAGCGCACGCGGCGCCCGTCGGAGGTTGACGGCGAACCAGTCCTGCCACCACGCCTGCCACGCCGCCGCGTCGGCGGGGGCCGGGTTCGGGAGCGCGTCGAGGAGGGCGGCGCGGACGGCCCAGGAGATCCGCGCCTCGGTGATGGTGTCCGGTCCGCCCAGCGCCGGGTCGCGGATCAGATCCTCCTCCAGCCACGTGAAGTGCTCCTCCCACACCTCCAGGGTCAGGAGGTAGTGCTTCCCGTCGCCCATCGCGAGGTCGCCCAGCGCCATGTCGAAGGCGGCTTCCGCCTCGGCGGCCAGGCCCTCCACGTAGTAGCGCCCCGCGGCGAACGCGAGGCCGCCCGTCGGCTTGCCCTTGTCGTCCTTGGCCGGGGATACGCCGAAGCCGAGCAGCTCGGCCGGCCCCGCGTGGGGGCCGACCAGGTCGCGCGTCAGGCGGCGAAGCCCGTAGGCGGACACCGCCGACTGGAGGTTGAAGTCGGCGTCGAGCAGCACACGGCCCTGCTGGAGCATGACGCGGCTCACGTGCTGGGCTCGATCGAACGTCACGCGGGAGAAATCGCCTTTCATTGGTGGCTCCCTCTCAGGTCGCGAAGATCAGTGCGGCCTCGACTCCGGCCGGCACGTACTCCTCGAGTCGCAGGCCCAAGAGCGCGGCCCGCTGCGGTTCGTACAGGTCGTGGTAGACGCCGATCTCCGACCGGTCGTCGGCCCCGCGGCGAATCTCCTCGGCGCACACGTCGGACAGGCGGGCGTAGTCCGGCCGGCCGTAGCGCGTGCTCAGGAATTGCGGGCGCACGCGGAGCGCCTCCAGCGCCTCGAGCCGCTGGCGATCCGGATCGGTCGGCGAGAGTCCCAGCGCCTTGATCGCCCGGTCCGGCTGGCACTCGTAGCGGGGCGGCGTCCGGGCCCCGGGTGGGACCGAGCAGAACCTGACGCAGCCGACCTGCCGCCGCGCCACCCGCACCATCCCCGTGAAGATCGTGTTCTCGGCCAGCGTCACCGCGTGCACGAACACGCGGCCGAAGACCGTCGAGCGCCGGATGTCGAGCGCGACGTGGGCCGCCATCTCGTCCGGGGCGCCGATCGCCTCGCACTCCGGCCCGTCGCCGTCGTGGCCGCCGGCCGAATCGAGGATGCTGTCGCTCAAGTCGATCCGCACCGGCTCGCTGGCCGCGCGGTCGGCGTAGACGCGAATGGCGCCCAGGATCGAGTGCTGGATGCGCACGTGCGCCGCCGTGTCGTGAAGCTCGAGGCTCGGCTCGGCCGGGCGGAGTGGATCGCAGTGGTTGCTGAGCCCCCAGCCCGGGACGAGCGTGCAGTGGCGGATGGTCACCGCGCAGAGGTCCCCGGGCGAGGGCTGGCCCTCGGCGGGCGCCTCCGGTCCGAACACCGCGACGCCGCGGCCGGTGATGAGAAGCCCGTCCAGGACGAGCTGGCTGCCCGCGGCGCCGCGCACCATGAACGGGTCCGGGCGGTCCACCATGTAGTCGAGCAGCCGGATCACCGGGCGCGCGCGGTTCGCCGCCCGGATCTGGAGACTCTCACCGGCGGCCAGCTCCACGCTCAGCGGTTCGGTGTACACACCGCTGTCGATGATCTCGACGATGGCCGACCGAGGGCGCGGGTCCAGCGCCCGCCAGCGCGCGAGGGCGGCGCCGATGGTGTCGTCGGCGCCGGGCTGGTCGCCGACGCGATACGTGACCTGGCCGCCCGCCCCGGGCGCGGGGTCGAGCAGCGGCCGATCGTACTCGCCGCCGCCGATGGCCGCGGCGAAGCCGTAGTAGTAGCTGACGTGCACGGAGCTCCGCGGCAGCTGTCCCGTCGGAAACGCGATCCGGCCCAGCTCGGGGTCGACGGCGATGCGATCGCGCGGCGTCTTGTACTTCCAACTCGTGAGGTCGGCCGGGACGATGGCGTGGCGCGGCACCGGCTGCGGCGCGCCCCGCACCGGCCAGTCGGGCACCCACACCGCGAGGCTCTTGTCGGGGCCGTAGTAGTCGCCGGACGCCACCGAGCGGATGGGCGGGCGCCGGGTCGGGTCCTCGGGCAGCCGCGCCTCGAACTCGCGCCGCGTGATCGGCACCGGCAAGTTGAGCGGCCCGGCGATGTGATACGGGTCCGGCTCCGGCTGCGGCCGGTTGTAGAGCGGGGTGTCGTTGCCCAGCGCGCTGAACGCGT
>Ga0187766_10002658_pt1 | contig 10520 bp, 11 predicted proteins | sample 0216_QUI02_MP05__4_FD_132971 | JGI IMG/M metagenome (GOLD analysis project Ga0187766, IMG submission 132971) | Tropical peat soil microbial communities from peatlands in Department of Meta, Colombia - 0216_QUI02_MP05_20_MG | ecosystem: Environmental > Terrestrial > Soil > Wetlands > Peat ... | reverse complement strand
TACCCCGGCGTGTAGTTGTCTTTCGGCTTGCCGTTCTTATCGAGGCCCTTGTCCTCAGTGATGACGCCGCCGACGCCGTTGCCCTCGTAAATGAGATGCGCTCCGCCGAATTGCGTGAAGAGGTTTACGCCCGTCTTCTCGACAAGACCACCCAGCCACTTCGTGACCTTGTTCAGCGAAATGACGTAGTTGCCCTTGTTCTGAAACGGCGGCGGCGTGACGGGAAAACGGTAGGAGGACTTCTTCGTGAAAAAGAGCGCAGCGCTTTCGGTCACCGGCGTGTCGAGGGGAGCCGTCTTCTCAAAATCCGGCACCAGCTCGCGCAGCGCCGTAGGCACCAGGATGGCTCCGGAAAGCTGGTGCGCTCCGATCTCGCGGCCTTTTTCCAGAACGTAGATGTTCTCCGTCGAAAGGGCCGGTTTGCCGCCCGCGTCGTTGTGTTTTCGGATGAGGTTGGCAAGATGCAGCGCGCAGCAAAGGCCTGCGGGCCCTGCTCCGACGATAAGAACATCGGCTTCGAGCTGTTCGCGTTGAAAGGTCATTGGGCGACGGCCATTTTAGCAAACGCGGAGGTGACGGTCTTTGGCCTGTAGTGGCCCACGCGAGCGATGGCTTGAGGTCTAGCCTGCCTTGGCTTTCTCCACGGCTTCCGTGAGCGCCGGCATGATTTCGAAGATGTCGCCGACAACGCCGTAGTCGGCGATTTCGAAAATCGGCGCGTTCTGGTCCTTGTTGATGGCCACCACGGTCCGAGAGCCCTTCATGCCGACCACGTGCTGGATGGCGCCGCTGATGCCCAGCGCCAGGTAAAGTTTCGGTGCAACGGTTTGGCCCGAGCTGCCGATCTGGCGTTCCATGGGAAGCCAGCCTTCATCGCAGATCGGACGCGAAGCCGCAATCTCGCCGCCAAGGGCCTTTGCAAGGGCTTCCGCCTGGGCAATGTTCTCAGGCGCTTTGATGCCGCGGCCTATGGCTACAATAATGGGCGCCTGCGTCAGGTCCACGGCCTGCTTCGCCTCGCGGAAGAGCTCGAGCGGCTTGGTCCGGATCTGGCCGGGCGAGAGCGAGATGCCGGCCTTGTTCACCGGCGCCTGGCCCGAAGGATGCGGGGCCACAAGATCCGCCCGAAACGCGCCCGATTGAAACGACGCGAACCACGGAGCCGCGCCTTGAAACACGACGTCAGCAGCGGTCTTGCCCTGAAACATCTGGCGCACGAAGACGAGCTTCCCCGCGTCGTTTCGCACGCCGATGCAGTCGCCGATCATGCCTTTCCCGAGCGAAGCGGCCAATTTCGGCGCGAAGTCGCGGACCTGGTAGGTGTGCGGGAGCAGGACCAGATCGGGCTTCGCCGATTCGACGACCTGTTTGAGCGCAACGCAGAAGCCATCGGCCGTATAGGGCTCGAGCAGGTCATGTTCGATGAGCAGAACCTCTGCGACGTTTTTACCGGCGAGCTCCCCGGCGAGGGCCGCGATTCCCTTTCCCGCAACGGCGGCAACGACACTGCTCGAGGTCTCCCTGGCGATGGTCTGGGCGGCGGCGAGCGTTTCGAAGCTCGTGTTGTTCCACTTGCCCTGGCGCTGCTCGGTGACGACCAGGATTTTCATCTTCAGATCACCCGCGCCTCGAACTTCAGTTTCTCAACGAGCTTCGCGGCGATTTCCTTGGGCGCGCCGGTGAGGAATTCCGTCTTCTTCGACTTCGTCGGCACGTAGATTCTCTCCACGCGCTGCGTCGTTTCCGAGGCGACGCCGAGCGATTCGCGCGGAATGGTGGAGATCTCCTTCTTCTTCGCGGCCATGATGCCCTTTAGCGTGGCATAGCGTACTTTGTTAATGCCGGACTGAATGGAAAGCACCGCGGGCAGAGGGCATTCCATCCACTGGAACCAGCCAGCCTCCAGCTCGCGCTTCAGCCGCATCTTGCCGTCCTGCACCTCGATTTGCATGATGATGGTGGCGTGCGGCAGATCGAGCAGGCCCGCAAGCAGCACGCCCGTCTGGCCGAAGCCGTGGTCGTCGCTCTGCAGGCCGGTCAACACGAGGTCGCACTTCTCTTTCCGAATGGCGGCGGCCAGGGAACTCGCGGACCCCAGTGGGTCGAGCTGGTGAAAGTTTTCGTCGGCCACGTGAATGCCGCGGTCCGCACCCTTGGCGAGGGCTTCCTTGATGGTCTGCTTGACGCGCTCGGGCCCCATCGAAAGCGCGACAACTTCGCCGCCGTGCTTTTCCTTCAACCGCAGCGCCTCCTCGAGCGCGAAACTGTCCGGCTCGTTCATCTCGAAGCCGATGTCCGCTTCCTTAATCCAGTTCCCGGCTATGGCGAGCGGCGCGTCTTTCGCGGGGACCTGCTTGATGCACACGATGATGTTCACGCTAGTTTCCGCTCCAGCGCTTGAAGATAAGGGCGGCGTTGGTGCCGCCGAACCCAAACGAGTTGGAAAGGGCGTACTCGACCGAGGCCTTGCGGGCCGTGTTGGGCACGTAGTCGAGGTCGCAATTCGGATCGGGAGTCTCGTAGTTGATGGTGGGCGGGAGAATCTGGTCGCGCAGCGCGAGAACGCTGATTCCCGCCTCGAGGCCTCCTGCGCCGCCGAGCAGGTGGCCGGTCATGGACTTGGTCGAACTGACCGGAACCTGTTTGGCGCGCTCGCCGAAGAGGCGCTTCATCGCAATCGTCTCGATGACGTCGCCGATGGGCGTCGAAGTGCCGTGGGCGTTCACGTAGCCAATCTGCTCCGGCGCGAGGTGCGCGTCCTTTAGCGCCGCCTTCATGACGCGGTAGGCGCCGTCGCCGTGCTCCTCGGGCTGAGTGATGTGAAAAGCGTCGCCGGACATCCCGTAACCGACGATCTCCGCGAAAATCGGCGCGTTGCGGCGCTGGGCGTGTTCGAGCGATTCGAGAATGATGATGCCGGAGCCTTCCCCCACCACAAAACCGTCGCGCGCGGCGTCAAAGGGCCGGCTGGCGCGGGCCGGGTCGTCGTTGCGCGTCGAGAGGGCGCGCATCGCCGCGAAACCGCCGATACCCATCGGCGTAACAGTGGCTTCCGCCCCGCCGCAGATCATCATCTCCGCCGCGCCCCGCTCGATGATTTTGAACGAGTCGCCGATGGCGTGCGCCGAAGCGGAGCATGCCGTGGCCGTGGCGGAATTTGGTCCGCGCGCGCCGTAGCGGATGGAAACGTGACCCGAGGCGAGATTGACGATTGACGCGGGAATGAAAAAGGGCGAAAGCTTGCCAGGACCGCCCTGCATCAGCTTGATGTGCTCGCGCTCGGTAATCTCAAAGCCGCCGATTCCCGAGGAAATGTACACGCCGACTTCGTCGAGATTCGATTGCTCCGGCTTCCACTGCGCCATTTGCACGGCGAAGTCCGCGCTGGCCAGCGCAAGCTGGATGAACCGGCCCATCTTTTTTTGTTCTTTCTTCTCGACCCATTTGAGCGGGTCGAAGTTCTTCACTTCGCCCGCAATGCGGCAGTCGAATCCAGTGGCCTCAAACTGTGTGATGCACGCGACGCCGCTCTTGCCGGCGCAGAGATTGCTCCAGCTCTCTTCGGTGCCGATGCCCAGCGCGCAGACCAGTCCGACGCCTGTAACGACCACGCGGCGTGTCAATGTTGTGCTGCTCCCCGTGCCTTGGTGACTTCCCGAGGGCTACTTTGCCTTGGCGTGCTTGTCGATGTAGTCGATCGCGTCTTTCACAGTGGACATTTTCTCGGCGTCCTCGTCCGGAACCTCGATGCCGAAGGCCTCCTCGAACGCCATCACCAGCTCCACCTGGTCCAGAGAATCCGCCCCCAAATCGTCCACGAACGACGCCGTCGGCGTCACTTCCGCTTCATCCACGCCGAGCTGCTCGACGATGATTTGCTTGACGCGCTCTTCCACGCTTGGCATGCGTTTCCTCCGCCCCCTCTAACGTTGGTTCTGGCGCTGCGCTTCGTCCGGCCGATGCGCCACCGGCCCTGTTTTGCTGCTTCCGAAGAACCTGCCCATTCTATGCAGCCCCCTCGGCAAGGTCAACTTTTGGCGCTGAATAAGCGCCTGCCTTTCGCTCACGCGGAATACATTCCTCCGTTCACGTCCAGCACATGGCCGGTGATGTAGGCGGCTTCGTCGCTCGCGAGGAAAACGACGGCGGCGGCGACGTCACGGCCCGTTCCCATCCGCCCGAGCGGGATGCGCGTCTTCAGCTCCTCCTTCACCTTGTCGGAGAGCACGGCGGTCATCGGCGTTTCGATGAAGCCGGGAGCGACGGCGTTCACGGTGATGTTGCGCGAGGCTACTTCCATCGCGATCGCTTTGGTCAAGCCGACCAGGCCGCCCTTGGAAGCCACGTAGTTGACCTGCCCGGCGTTGCCCGATTCCGCCACCACCGACGAAATGTTGATGATGCGCCCGGACTTCTGGCGCAACATCGGTGAAAGCGCCTGCTGGATGCACAGGTGCGCCCCGGTGAGGTTCGTGCGCAGCACCGCCTCCCAATCCTCCAGCTTCATGCGCAGGGCCAGGGCGTCTCGCGTGACGGCGGCGTTGTTGACAAGGATGTCCAGCCGGCCGAAGCGTTCCAGCACTTGCTTGAAGCCCGCTTTCACCTGCTCAGGCTCGGCCACGTCCATCGTGATAGCGAGAGCCTCTCCTCCGGCGGCGGCAATTTCGGCGGCCAGCGCCGCGAGCTTGTCGGCGCTTCGCGCGGCCAAAGCGACCTTGGCTCCCGCCTGCGCCAGGGCCAGCGCGGTGTCGCGCCCGATGCCCTGCGACGCCCCCGTAACCAGCGCCACCTTGTCCTTCAAACCGAACATGCTCTTCGCCGCCTATCCCTGGCCGATTTTCTCTAGCGCCGCGTTCAAGCTCTTGTCGTCTTCGACGTTGAGCGCCTGCACCGAGCGCTCGATTTGCCGCAGCAGCCCGGTAAGCACGCGGCCCGGCCCCACCTCGACGAACGTGGTCACACCTTCATCGATCAGCAAGCGAACGGATTCCTCCCACCGCACGGGCTGCGTGACCTGTCGAATCAGCGCGTCGCGGGCTTCTTCTCCGGTGGTAATCGTGTCCGCATCCACGTTGGTCACCAGCGGCATCTGCAAAGGCCCGAAGCTCGTCTCGCGCAGGTCTTTTTCCAAACGCTCTTGCGCAGGCTGCATCATGGCGGAATGAAACGGCGCGGAAACAGCCAGCATCACCGCCCGCTTGGCGCCCAGCTGCGAAGCGATCTCCACCGCGCGCTTCACGGCCGCCGCGCTTCCGGAGATGACTGTCTGCTCCGGCGAATTGAGATTGGCGGGAGAGCAGATCTCGCCCTCGGCCGCACGCTTGCAAGCATCGGCTACAACAGCATGAGAAAGCCCCAGGATCGCGGCCATGGCCCCCTGCCCGGCGGGCACGGCTTCCTGCATGTACGTGCCGCGCTTGCGCACAAGCTTGACCGCGTCGGTAAAGACCAGCGAGCCGGCCGCTACCAGCGCCGAGTATTCGCCCAGGCTGTGCCCGGCGACGAAGTCCGGCCGCACGCCCTTTTCGGCAAGAGCCTGGAACGCCGCGACGGAGCACGTAAGAATCGCCGGCTGGGTGTTGGCCGTCAGCTTCAGTTCGTCTTCCGTGCCTGAGAAACAAATACGGGAAACGGAGGTCTGTAAGGCCGCATCGGCTTCTTCGAAAACGCGTTTCGACGAAGAGAATTTCTCCGCCAGCTCCCGACCCATGCCGGAGTACTGCGAGGCTTGGCCCGGAAATAAGAATGCAGTTTTGCTCATGGACCTGGTGCCCTCTTCCGCCCTGTTGCTTCAGGCGCCCGCGGCCACCGCGGAAAGCCCCCGTTCGATCTTTTCATTGGTGCGCGCCCGGGAGAGACCGGCGGCCACGCGAATGGCGTTCATGATTGCCTTGGCGTTCGACCGCCCGTGGCCGATCACGCAAACTCCGCGCAAACCCAGCAGCGGTGCTCCACCATATTCGGTGTAGTCGATGCGTTTGCGCAAGCCGCGCAGCGCGCTTCGCGAAAAGAGAAAACCGAGCTGCGAAGCCAGCGAGCTGCGAATGGACTTCTTGAGCAAAAAGAAAATCTGCAGGGCCAACCCCTCGCAAACTTTCAGCGCGATGTTGCCCACGAAGCCGTCGCAAACAATCACATCCACCTTCCCCGAGAAGATGTCCCCGCCCTCCACGTTGCCGACGAACTCAAGGTCGGTGCCCTTGAGCCGCTCGTGCACCGCCCGCGTCAACTCGTTGCCTTTGATCTGCTCCTCTCCGATGGAGAGCAGCCCGACCCGCGGCTTGCGGCTGCCGAACGTCGCGCGGTAGTAAATCTCTCCCATGATCGCGAACTGCTCTAGGTGCTCCGGTTTGGAATCCACGTTGGCCCCCACGTCGAGCAGAACCGAAACGCCGCCTCTCGCGTTGGGGAACGGCGCCGCCAAAGCCATGCGGTCCACCGACGGAAGCGTGCCCAGCGTGAAACGCGCCACGGTCATAACCGCGCCGGTGTTCCCAGCGCTGACCATCGCGTCGGCCTTGCCGTCGCGTACCAGCCGCGCCGCCACGTGCACGGTGCTGTCCTTCTTCCGGCGAAACGCTTGCGCGGGATGATCGTGCATCGTAATCACTTCGCTGGCTGCGGCAATCTCAACGGGCAGGCTCGGATTGGCCAGCTTGGCCAGCTCCGCGCGTACCACGGCGGGCGGACCGGTCAGAATCACCCGCACGCCCAGCTCCTTCGCCGCCAGCACGCTGCCCGCGATTTCGGGATAGGGTGCGTTGTCCCCGCCCATAGCGTCGACTGCGACTGTGATCATGAAAGCTGAACTCCGGCGCCCCCGCCGCGGGCGCTGCGGGGCCGGTCTATGCAGAAGTGTCCTGGACCTCGCGGCCTTTGTAGTAGCCGCAATGCGGGCACGCCCGGTGGGGCTGCTTTCTCTCGTGGCACTGAGGGCACTCCGCGAGGGCGGGCATTGTCAGATGGTCATGAGCCCGGCGCTTGTTCTTGCGCGCCTTGGAATGCCTGCGCTTTGGATTCGGCATGGTACTCCTCGAGGTCCCGTGGTAAGCGGGACGGATTTTAGGGGCTTTCGCCCCCCCAACTCTACTGTTTTTTCAACCAGTCCTGCTTGAGGCGCGCGAGGGGAGCCAATCGCGGGTCCGTCCCGTGAGTTTCACAACGGCAACCTTCGTGGTTCAAGTTCGCGCCGCAGTTGGGACACAACCCGCGGCAATCCGTGCGGCAAATAGCCTTCATCGGGAGAGCCAGAAGCACCTGCTCACTGAGCACATCGGCCAGAAACAGCCCTTCGCCTTGAAAAAAACCGATCTCCGTGTCGTCGGCCTTCAAGCGCTCTTCTTCGTGCTTGCCCGTCTTTGGGAGCGGGCTGTAGAGCAGGTCGAACTGCCGGTGAACGTCTTCGACGACGGGTTCGAGGCAGCGCGCGCACGAAAGCTCGATCTTCGTTTCAATCGAACCCTCCACGCGAATCTGTCCGTCGATCAGCTCGGCCGTCGCGACCACCTGCAGCGGAGCAACCTGTTTCAGGTCCGGCGTCCGGTAGTCAATGCTGCCCGGAGCATACGTCTTCCGGATGTTCAGCTTGCGCACCGCCAGGTCTTTTGCGTCCAGGAACATTCCTTCTCCGTCCCCTGCGCTTCCGCTCATGCTTCATCATTATCGAGGCCGCTGCCTCGCCAAGTCAAGAAAACCGGGCACAAAACGCGGACTTTGTTTCCTGTGCGCATCGGGCGCTGCGACGCTGCGCGCCTCCTGTGTACGCTTAGGGCAAGACCTCTTGGCCCCCTTCCGGCGGCCAGAGTTAGTATCTTGCGCAGAGGAGCCGTCTATTCCTTCTCTCCTGCAAGCCCGGAGTCGCGTCTCGCGCCTTCGCTCGGCGTTCCTGTTTGTGACCCTTGGCGCCTCGTGTTTTTGCGGAGCACTCCCGGCGAACGCGCAAGGCGTCGCCGAAGCCTCACGGCAGGAAAAGGCCCGCAAGGCGGCTCGGCCCAGGCACCCCGGCCACGTTTACACGAACGACGACTTGAAACGCGCGCAGATTCTGACTCCGGAAGACCGCGCGAAGGCCGCGGCGCGAAAGCAGGATCCCCCGGCCCCAGCGATGATTCCTCCCGCGCAATTCTTTGACGCCGCAAACAGTTCCCCTCGTGAACCCCTTGCGGAGACCGCGCGTCGTTATCGCCGGCAGAAAGAACTGCGTCAGGCGGAGCAAGCTCTGCGTACGCAGCCCAGCCTTCCGTTGCGCATGGACATCCCGCAGCCTCTGGCCGCGCCGCTGCCTGCGAAACCCTCGCCGGCCGCCATGCGGCCCATCGCACCGAGCAGGCCGACCCTCCCGATTCGGCCCGCGAGACGAGATCCGTTTGCGCGCCTGCCGATTGTTCCGGAGCCAAAGGGCATCATCCCGAACCCTCCGCCAATTGTCTCTGCACCTCGCGCGCTGCCGGTCGCTCCGCGTCCCCTGCCGGTTAACCCTGCGGCCAGGCCAGCCGCGCCAGCCATGGTATCCCGCCCCGGCTCGCTGACCGTGCAGCCCGGCGACTCGCTCTGGAAACTGGCGCGCCGGCATTTCGGCCGCGGAGCGCGTTGGACGGACTTCCTCACCGCCAACGCGGGCCTCAAGAATCCCGCGCGACTCCGGCCGGGCACGATCTTGCTGATTCCTTCCGTCGCTGCTTTTTCCCCGCCATCGGCGTCCGCAGGTTTCGCGGTTCGCAGCGGCGATTCTTTGTGGAAAATCGCCAAGGAGCAGTTCGGCCGGGGCTCGGCCTGGACCTGCCTAGCCCGCGCCAACCCCGATTTGCGCGATACTGACCGCCTTTTCCCAGGTCAAACCCTCGTGATTCCCGCCTCCTGCGGTACGATCCCTTAGCTCCGTCTCTGCCAGTGCGATAATCGTCTGGCGCGCAATTGTCGCGAAAAGAGTTCTTTGCTTGCCAGAACTGCCGGACATCACCGTCTATCTCGAGGCGCTGGAGCAGCGCATTTTGAGCCACGTGCTCGAGCGCGTTCAGGCTGCCGGGCCGTCCCTTCTTCGCACTGCTGACCCGCCGCTTGCCGAGACTGAGCACCGCAAAGTCGTGGAGTTGCGGCGCGTCGGCAAGCGTATCGCCATCGGTCTCGACAACGGCCTTTGGCTGGTCTTTCACCTCATGATTGCCGGGCGACTGCACTGGAACGAGCGCCGCAAGCATGCCGACGGCCGCCGCACGCTCGCCGCTTTCGATTTCGACTCCGGTACTGTCACCCTGACCGAGACGGGCGCAAAGAAGCGAGCTTCACTTCACGTGGTGCGAGGGGAAACCGGCGTCGCGGCGCTCGACCCGGGCGGCACAGAGGTGCTCGCCGCGGATCTAGGCGCCTTCCGCGCCGCCTTGATTTCCTCGAACCATACCCTCAAGCGCGCCCTCACCGATCCGCGCATCTTCAGTGGAATCGGCAACGCCTATTCGGATGAAATCCTGCACGCCGCCCAGCTCTCCCCGGTCACCATGACGCAGCGCCTCCGCGAAGAAGAGATCGCCCGTCTGCACGAAGCGGTGCGCGGTACGCTTACCGAATGGACGAATACGCTCCGCCGCGAGGCCGGCGGCCAATTCCCCAGGAAAGTCACGGCGTTTCGCGAAGGCATGGCCGTGCATGGCCGCTACGGCAAGCCGTGCCCGCGTTGCGGCGCGAAGGTCCAGCGCATCCGTTACGCCGCGAACGAGACAAACTACTGCGCGCACTGTCAAACCGGAGGCAGGCTCCTCGCCGATCGCGGCCTCAGCCGTCTTCTGCGAGAAGACTGGCCACGTTCTCTCGAAGACATGGAGGAGCGCCTGTCGGGCGCTCGCGCGGCAGCGCGGCGCTAAACCACCGCGGCCCGGGGTTATAATCCGGAGCGATCATGCCGCTAGCTCCTGCAACAAGACTTGGGCCGTATGAAATTCTGGTTCCGTTAGGCGCGGGCGGAATGGGCGAGGTTTACCGGGCGCGCGACACGCGGCTGGATCGCTCCGTGGCAATCAAAATCCTGCCGACGCAGTGCTCCGCCGATCCGGGCCGCAAGCAACGCTTCGAGCGCGAAGCGAAGGCGATTTCCTCGCTGAATCATCCAAACATTTGCATCCTGCACGACATCGGGCACCAGAACGGGATCGATTACCTCGTGATGGAGTACTTGCAGGGAGAACCTCTCAGCGAGCGCCTGGCGACGGGCCCCCTGCCAGAAGATCAGGCCCTGCAAACGGCGATGGAAATCGCGGACGCGCTGCGGGCCGCCCACGCTCAGGGGATCATCCATCGGGACCTCAAGCCCGGCAACATCATGCTGACCGCGTCGGGAGCCAAGCTGATGGATTTCGGCCTGGCCAGGCTGTCGGTGGAGGAGGCCGGGGCGGCGGGACGCGATTCTCTAACGGTGTCGCACACGCGAACCGGGGTCGCGGGAACCGCGGCATACATGTCGCCTGAACAGGCTCGAGCCGAAGCGATTGATGGGCGCTCGGACATCTTCTCGTTCGGCATCGTGCTGT
>Ga0187766_10002657_pt1 | contig 10523 bp, 8 predicted proteins | sample 0216_QUI02_MP05__4_FD_132971 | JGI IMG/M metagenome (GOLD analysis project Ga0187766, IMG submission 132971) | Tropical peat soil microbial communities from peatlands in Department of Meta, Colombia - 0216_QUI02_MP05_20_MG | ecosystem: Environmental > Terrestrial > Soil > Wetlands > Peat ... | reverse complement strand
GTTCGTGGTCAGCGACGCGACCGGGACGATCGTACGCACGGTGGCGAGCGATCGCCACATGCGCAAGGATGTGCGTCACCCCGACGGCGTGTTCCACTGGAACGGGCGCGCGGACAACGGTCGAGTGGTGCCGGACGGCATCTACCACTTCCGCGTCGCCCTGATCCACCAGAACCGGACGATCGACCTGGACGATCCAACCCAGACGGTCACGGTCACGACGTCACCGCCGCGTCCGGTGATCACGCGCGTCACGCCTTCGCTGATCCCCGGCGTGAACGGCACCCGCGTGACGATCCACTACGCCGGGAACGAGAACCGCGGCGGGACCGTCCGCATCTACCGCACCGACCTCCCCGGCGGGCCGCGGCTGGTCAAGAGCTTCCTGACGCCGTGGAGTGGGCACACCGCGATCTGGGACGGGAAGATCGGCGGGCGCCCGGCGCCCGCGGGTACGTATCTGGTCGGGCTCGACGTCACCGATGCCGCGTGCGACACCGGCCATTTCCCGGCGCACATCCCGCCGGCGCCAGGGACCACCCCGAACAGCGGCGTGACGATCAGCTACCTGGCCGCGCAGGCTTCGCTCGATCCGGTTCCGGCCGGGTCCGACGCAGTCGTCCACGTGCGCTCGCCGGGGCTCGCGTACCACTGGTCTCTCGCGCGCGCCGGCACGCACACCGCCGTTGCGTCGGGGCAGTCGACGCAGACCGTGCTGTCGGTCCACCTGCCCGCCGGAGGGCCGGGCCTGTACGAGCTGTCCCTTCGCTCGGCCGCCGGCGCCAGCGCGGTGCCGATCGTGGCCAGCGGCGCGTCCCGCGCGCGCGTGCTGGTCGTGCTCCCAGCGCTCACCTGGCAGGGCCTCAACCCGGTCGACGACACCGGCGACGGCCTGCCCAACACGCTCGCGAACGGCGGTCCGATCGAGCTCGACCGCCCGCTCGTCGATGGCCCGCCCGCCGGGACTGCCGACGAGGCCGGCCTGCTCGCGTATCTCGATTCGTCTCACCGCTCGTATGAGCTGACCACCGACCTCGGGCTGATTGCGGGCGCCGGGCCCCGGCTGGCGGGCCACGGCGCGGTCGTGCTGGCCGGGAGCGAACGGTGGCTGCCGCCGGGCGAGAGCGCGGCCCTGCGGTCCTACGTGATGGCCGGCGGCCGGGTGCTGTCGCTCGGCGTCGATTCGCTGCGCCGCGGCGTGACGGTGGCGGGCAACCGCGCACTGAATCCGACGCCGCCGTCTGCGGCCGATGCGCTCGGCGCGCGACTCGGCGATCTGGCTTCTAAGACCGTCGCGCCGGTCAAGGTCGCGAGCGACGGCCTCGGTCTGTTCATCGGCGTCACCGCCCCCCTGGCGGGATTCCGGACCTATCAGCCGGTCCAGTCGGTGGCGGCGCCCGGCCGCGTGCAGTCCTCGGCCGGCCCGGCCGGCGGCGCCGGTGCCGGCGCGGCGGTCGTCGGCTACGTCGTGCGCAGCGGCATCGTGATCGATCTCGGCGTGCCCGGGTTCGGCGCGGCGCTGCCCCGCGAGGCCGGGGCGCAGCAGCTGCTCGACCAGATCTGGACGGTAGTATCGAAGTGAGGTCTCGGTTGAGCCGGCGCCATCTAGTGGGGTTGTTAGGACGGTCGGCGGCGCCTGACGGCGGCGCCTTAGTGAGACGGTCGGTGGCGCCTGACGGCGGCGCCTCAGTGGGAGGAACCGAGGGCCGATCTTCCTGTGCGCGGGGTCGGAGCGGGTCTACCCGGTGACCTCGAAGCCGGGGCCCTAGTGGTCGCTCGCGCTCGCGGTTCCGCCCGTCCCGCCCAGTCTTCGTACCGTTTGCCCCGTGACCGCCTACCTGAAGCGCCTGGTGAGCTCGCTGGCGGCCTACCAGGTCGCCGACGTGGTCTCGAAGTTCATCGCGATCCTGCTGCTGCCGGTGTACACGCGGTATATCACCCCCGCGGGCTACGGAGTCGTGGAGCTGCTCGGGAACGGCGTGATCCTGATCAGCATCCTCGTCCGCTTCGGGATGATCGAGTCGTTCCTGCGCTTCTACTACATCGATCAGGATCAGGAGCGCCGGGACGCCCTGGCGCGGCGCGCGACCGGCTTCCTGCTGGTGACGACGACGGCCGTGTCGCTGGTCCTCGCCGCGTTCGCGGCGCCGCTGTCGAAGGTGGTCCTCGGCTATCTCGACCCGACGATCTTCCGGATCGCGGTCCTCGGGCTGTGGGCGTTCACGAACCTCGAGCTGGCGTACGCGCTGCTGCGCGTCGACGAGCGCCTGCGGGCCTACGCGACGGCCACGCTGATCAACGTCGCGATCACGATCGCCGCGTCGGTAGTGCTTGTGGTCGTGCTCGGGCAGGGGGCCCGTGGCCTGCTGCTTGGCAACTACGGCGCCTCGACGGTCGTGCTGCTCGGGCTGTGGTGGACGATGCGCGACCGACTCCTCCCGCGCCGGCACGAGGGCGTTGAGACGCACGGGGTGCTGCTCCGGTTCGGCCTGCCGACGGTCCCGGCCGAGGCGTCGGTGTACGCGCTCAGCATCGTCGATCGCTACTACATCTTCCACCACGGCGTGAGCGGTCCGAGGCTCGCGGGCCTGTACTCGATCGCGGTCAAGCTTGCCGGCGCGGTCGCGTTCATCGTGCGCGCGTTCCAGTACGCCTGGCCGCCGCTCGCCTACTCAGTCCGCGATGATGCGCAGGCCGCACGACTGTATGGACTGGTGACCACCTACTACCTGCTCATCAGCGGCCTGGTTGTGGCCGGCCTCGCGCTGCTCGGGCGCTGGGTCCTGCGCCTCCTGGCCGCGCCGTCGTTCTTCGACGCCTACAAGGCGCTGCCATGGGTGGCGCTCGGCTGGGCGATGTACGGCCTGTGGGTGGTGTTCCTGGTGATCGCCGGCCGTGCGAAGGTGACCACGCGCAACTTCCCGGCGGCGATCTGCGGTCTCGTCGTCAACGTGATCCTCTTGCTCGTGCTGGTGCCGACCTGGGGGATCGCCGGGGCCGGCGTCGCCCTGTGCGGCGCATATGTCGTGATGATCGGGGTGATGCACCTGTTGACCCGCCGGGCATTCGCGGCGTCGTTCGAGTGGCGGCGCCTCGCCCAGCTGGCGGTCGTGCTCGGCGGCATGGCCGTCGCCGGCGAGGAGCTGTTGCCGACGAGCGGGTTCGTCGGGCTCGTGACCCGGGCCGCGGTCCTGGCCGCGATGCCGCTGGTGCTGCTCGCCACCGGATTCACGCATTCCGAGGAGCGCGAGCAGGCGCGGGTGCTGCTCGCGAGGGCCAGGCGAGGGATTGCCCGTGAGCCGGCCTGAGATCAGCGTGGTGATGCCGTTCGCGGGCGACGAGTACGCCGCGCGAGCCGCGATCGACGCGCTGCTGGCGCTCGACCTGCGGCCCGGCGACGAGCTGATCCTCGCCGACAACTCCGGGCTGGCCTCGGCGCGCGGCGGCGTGGCGGTGATCCCGGCGGCGGGCGAGCGGTCGCCGGCGCACGCCCGCAACGTCGGCGCGGCCCGGGCGCACGGCGAGTGGATCCTGTTCCTCGACGCCGATTGTCGCGCGCCGCGCCGGCTGCTCGACGCGTACTTCAGGTCGCCGGTCGCCGACGACGTCGGCGCGCTCGCGGGCGAGGTGGTGCCGCTGCTCGGGGGAGACACGCTCGTGTCCCGGTACGGGTCCGCGCGCAGCTTCCTCTCCCAGCAGGCCCACCTGAACCATCCCTATCGCCCACGGGCCGTGGCGGCCAACCTGCTGGTCCGGCGCGCCGCGTTCGAGCAGGTCGGCGGCTTCTACGAGGGCATCCGGGCCGCCGAGGACACGGACTTCAGCTGGCGGCTGCAGGAGGCGGGCTGGCGGCTGGAGCTGCGCCGCGGAGCACAGGTCGAGCACCGCTACCGCGCCACGCTCGGCGAGCTCCGCCGGCAGTGGCGCGGCTATGCGGCCGGCCGCGCGTGGCTCTCGCGCCGCTACGACGGGTTCGAGCCCCAGCCGGCGGTGGCGCGCGCGTTCGGGCGACTGCGGCGCCCGGGCCCGTCCGGCGTGGTGGGCTCGCGAGGGGCCCCGGCGGTCAGCGCGGGCCGGGCCGAGCGCGCCCGCTACCTCGCGATCGACGCCTTGCTATCGGCGGACGAGCTCGTCGGGCTCACGCTCTCGAACCGCCCCGCGCGCTGCCCGCGGTCGGCGGCCGGCGTGGTCGTCGTGGCCGACCGCTTCCCGGCTCGCGGAGATCCGCTGGTCGAGTTCGCGCGGGCGCTCGAGGGCGCGCGAGTCGAGGCGGCAGCCCGGCCGGAGTCGCCCGACCTCGAACTGGCCGGCGCGCTCCACGTCGACTATCGCGAGGACGACGGGATCGCCGTGCGGGCGGTGGCGCTGGTGGCGCTGCTCGCGCGCCACCCGGTGCGCTCGGCTGCGGATGGGCTGAGCCGCCGGGCGGGAGAGCCCCCGCTGTCGGCGCTCGCTCCCGTCGTCCGGCGGGTGGGGCGCGACCCGCGCGCCCGGGTGCACGCGCTCGGCGGCGCAGACACGTGGGCGACCGCGCGCCGGATCGCCCGGCTGGCCGGCCGGCCGCTCGACGAGGCGCCCCAGCGGCGCTGATGCGGTTACGAGCGATCGGGTGCCGGCGCTGATGCGGGTTCACATCGTCGATCCGTCGGCGTTCACGCTGCCGTATGACCACGCACTGTCGGCCGCGCTGGCCGGCGCCGGCGTGGACGTCGAGCTGATCACGAGCCAGTTCGCGTATGGCGATGCCCCCCAGGCTGACGGCTACGCGGTGCGCGAGCTGTTCTACCGGCACGCGCGCGGCTCGCCCGGCTCGAGCGCGCGGCTCGCCGCGAAGCTCGTCGAGCACGTGCCCGACATGCTCCGCTACCGGAATGTCGCGCGCTCGGCGGACGTTGTCCACTTCCAGTGGCTCGCGGTCCAGGCGGTCGATCGGTTTCTGCTGCCGCGGCGACCGACGGTGCTCACCGCGCACGACCTGCTCCCGCGCGAGCCTCGCCCCGGACAGGCTTACGCGCAGCGGCGCCTGTACGGGGCGGTCGACGCGGTCGTCGCGCATTCGGAGTACGGGCGCAACCTGCTGGTCGCTGAGCTCGGGGTCGACGCGGCCAAGGTCCGCGTGATCCCGCATGGCGCGTTCAAGCACCTCACGCTCCAGCGGTCCGAGTTGCCGCTCCCCGGCGAGCTGGCTGCGGTGCGTGCGCCGGTGGTGCTGTTTTTTGGCCTGCTTCGCCCGTACAAGGGGCTCGACGTCCTGCTCGATGCATGGCGCGGGCTCGAGGACGCCGAGCTGTGGATCGTCGGGCAGCCGCGGATGCCGGTGGAGCCGCTGCGGGCGCGTGCGCCGGCGAACGTCCGGTTCGTCTCGCGGTACGTGTCCGACGCCGAGCTGCCCGCGTTCTTCCGCCGCTCCGACGTCGTCGTGCTCCCGTACTCGCGGACGGAACGGTTCGACCAGTCGGGGGTGCTCGCGACCGCGCTCGCGTTCGGCAAGCCGACCGTGGTCAGCGACGTCGGCGGCTTGCGCGAGGTCGCCGCGGCGGGCGCCGCGCGGCTGATCCCGCCCGACGATCCCGGTGCGCTGCGGGACGCGCTTGTCACGTTGCTGCGTGATCCGCAGGAGCGCGAGGGGCTCGCCGCGGGGGCGCGGGCCGCCGCATCGGGGCCGTACTCGTGGCAGGAGGCGGCCGGCCAGACCCTTGCCCTGTACCGAGAGTTGGTTGGATAGCCGCGGTGATGCTCGTCGCGATTGTGTTCTGGCTGTCGGTTGGCCTGATCGCGTATGCCCACGCGGGCTACCCAGTCGTGCTCGGGCTGATCGCCGCGGTGCGCGGCCGGCGGGCGGTGCGACGGGATCGCCCGACGCCCGACGACGAGCTGCCGGCCGTGTCGGTGATCGTCGCCGCGTACGCCGAGCAGGATGTGATCTCAGAGCGCGTCGGCAACATCCGCGCGCTCGACTATCCGCCCCGGTTGGTCGAGCTGATCGTCGCCTGCGACGGGTCGCCGGACGAGACCGCAGCGCGGGCCCGGGAGGCGGGCGCGGACGTCGTTCTCGAGCTGCCCCGAGGCGGGAAGATCCGCGCTCAGGACGCCGCCGTGGAGCGTTCCACGGGCGAGATCGTGGCGTTCTCGGACGCCAACGTGTCGTGGAAGCCGGACGCGCTGCGCCGGCTGGTGGGGCCGTTCGCTGACCCGCGGGTCGGCTACGTGTGCGGCGAGGTGCAGCTGATCGACGCCCGCGGGTCCAACCAGGAGGGCGTCTACTGGCGCTACGAGCTCGCCCTGCGCGCGCTCGAGTCACGCGTGCGGTCGGTGACCGGTGGCAACGGAGCGATCTACGCCACCCGGCGCGAGTCCTATCTGGTCGTCGACCCGATCATGGGCCACGACCTGTCGTTCCCGTTCAAGCTGGTCAAGCGCGGATGGCTGGCGCTGGCGGTCCCCGAGGCGCAGGCGAGCGAGAGGATGGTCCCGACGATCGAGGGCGAGTTCGCGCGCAAGCGCCGGATGATGAGCCACACGTGGCCGATCGTCGTGCGCGGCGGCATGCTGTCGCCGCGCGGCTACGGGCCGCTGTACGCGTTCATGATCGTCTCGCACCGGATCCTCCGCTACCTCACGCCGTTCCTGCACGTGATCGCGCTGATCGCGAACGTCGCGCTGCTCGGGCAGGGTTGGGTGTACGCGGTCACGCTGGCGATTCAGGTTGCGGTGCTCCTCGCCGCCGCGCTCGCCGGGGTCGTGCCGGCGAGGCTTCTGTTGATCGCCCGGTATTACGTGCTGACCACCGCGTCGCTGGCCGCCGGCCTGTGGGACTGGCTCGTCCACGGGACCGCGGCCGGGTGGGAGCCGGCGGAGGGGACGCGATGAGCTCGGTGGGGTACTCGCGGGTCCTCGACGTGGTCATCGGCGGCGTCGCTGCCCTGCTCACTGCCCCGGTGGTCGCGGTGCTCGCGGTGGCGATCCGGCTCGAGTCGCGCGGCCATCCGATCTACACGCAGACGCGCGTCGGCCTCGACGGCCGGCTGTTCTCGATCTACAAGCTGCGGACGATGGTTCACGGCGCGGAGTTCACCGGCGCGGGCTTGGCGATCGCCGAGGGAGACGCGCGGATCACGCGGCTCGGCACCCTCCTGCGCCGCTACTCGCTCGACGAGCTCCCGAACCTGTGGAACGTTGTGCGCGGCGAGATGTCGATCGTCGGCCCGCGGCCGACGCTGGCGGTGCAGGTCGAGCAGTACACCGAGCGCCAGCGGGGCCGGCTCGCGGTCAAGCCGGGGATCACCGGCTGGGCCCAGGTCAACGGCCGGGCGTCGCTGCCGTGGTCGGAGCGGATCGAGCTCGACCTGTGGTACGTCGAGCACCGGTCGCTGTGGCTCGATCTGCGGATCCTGGCGCGGACCGTGCGGATGGTGCTCGGTGGCGAGGGGATCTACAAGGGAGAACGAGGCGGGTGGACGCCACCTCCGAGCGCGACGTAGCCGTGCTCCTGACCGGGGTCGGGAAGCGGTACGACATCGTGTCCGCGTTCGCCCAGCACGCCACCGTGGTGGCCGCCGACCCGAACCCGCTGGCGCCGGCGCAGTACGCGGCCCACCACCGTAGGGCGGTGCCGCGGATCGACGACCCCGTGTACGTGCCGGCGCTGCGAGCGCTGTGCGACGAGTTCGGCGTGGGCGCGGTCGTGCCGCTGACCGATCTCGACTTGCACGTTCTGGCCGATGCCCGGGCGGTCGGCGAGCTGCCCGCGTTCGTGCCGGACCCGGACATCGCGCGGTCGACGTTCGACAAGTACGAGACGCACCTGCTGCTCTCGCGCCTCGGCCTGCCGTCGCCGCCGACGGTGTTGCCGGGCGACCCGGTTCCGAGCTTCCCGGTGATGGTCAAGCCGCGCTGGGGATCGGGCGCGCGCTCGATCCACCGCGCCGACGACGTGCGGGCGGCGGAGTTCTTCGTCGATTACATCGGCGAGCCGGCGATGGTGCAGCGGTTCATGGACGGGCCGGAGTTCTCGATGGACGTGCTCTGCGACCTGCATGGGCGGTGCCTGAACGCCATTCCCCGCACGATGATCGAGTCGCGCGGCGGCGAGTCGATCAAGGGCACGGTGATCGCCGACCCCGAGCTGATCGACCTGGGGCGGCGTGTCGCCGAGGCGCTCGGCGTGCGCGGCCCGGCGACCATCCAGGCCTTCCGTGATCGGGAGATCGGCCTCGGGATCACCGACGTCAACACGCGCTTCGGTGGCGCCTTCCCCGCGCCCATGTACGCCGCCCTTCCCGGTCGCACCTACCCCGAGCTGATCGTCCGGATGGCGCGCGGCGAGCCGATCGAGCCCCACGTCGGGGAATTCCGCGCCGGCATCACGTTCACCCGCTACTACTGGCAGCTCGAGCTCGACGCGCACATGCGGCCCACCGGGCGCGACATCATCGAGCCGCCCGGGCCGCCCGCGCCGCGCTGACCCCGTCCCAGCACTCGTCGACGAACTCCGCGATCTTCGCCATCAGGCGCGCCGGCCGGACGCGCAGCTCGATGATCGAGTTGGCGTCGATCAGTCGTCCATTGGGAAGCTCGGCGGCGAGCTGGTCCGCATCCGAGAACGGGTGCACCGGGTCACGCGGATGGCCGATCACGAGCGCCGGCGCCTCGAACGTCCGGCGCACGCTCCGCTCGGGCGCGGTTCGCCCGAACAGGACCCCCTGGAGCACGGCTCCGCTCGGTCCGGGGTCCTGGGAGATCGCGTCGAGGAACAGCTCGGCGGCGAACGGCACCGCCTGGCGCGGCACCCAGTTCGCGCCCCGGGCCAGCACCTTCATCACCGGCTCGCCGAACCTGAGTGCGAACAGCAGGGGCGTGAACGCGGCCGCGCAGGCCGGAATCGCGTTGTCGAGCACGGGCATCTCGATCACCATCCCGCGCAGGCGCTCGGGCGCGACCGAGGCCAGCTCGAGCGTGACGTTGGCTCCGAGCGATGTGCCGCCGACGACCGCCTGGTCGAGCTCGAGGTGGTCGAGCAGCGCGAGTGCCTGACGGGCGAACTCGGACATCGAGTACCGCGACATCTCCCGCGGCCGGTCGGAGGCCCCGTGGCCGAGGAAGTCGAACGTGACGACCCGGTTGCCGTGCGAGGCGAGATCCGAGGCCAGCGGGGTCTGCATCTTCTGCGAGAGCAGCAGCGCCGGGAGCAGCACCGTGGTGCGGGGCCCCTGTCCGTGGATCGTGTAGGCGAGCTTGTGGCCCCCGTAGCCGAGAAACGCCATGTCGTCAGAATATCCACATCGACTGGCTAGTCAGCCAGTGGCCGAACACGTGTACGCTTCCGTGTCCGTCGAGGCCACCTACGAGGAGGAATGCATGGCAAAGCAGCTGAGATCGCTGAACGGGCACGTGGTTGCGATCACCGGCGGGGGTCGTGGGATCGGGCGCGCGACGGCCGCGGCGCTGATCACCAAGGGTGCGCGGGTGGCGATCGGCGACATCGACGCGGCGCTCGCCGAGCGCACGGCGTCAGAGCTCGGATCGGGAACGATCGGCCTGCCGCTCGACGTCACCGACAAGCCCAGCTTTGCCGCATTCCTCGACGAGGTCGAGAGCCGCCTCGGGCCGCTCGACGTGCTCGTCAACAACGCCGGGATCATGCCGGTCGGGCCGTTCGTCGACGAGACCGACGCTGCCACCGACAAGCTCGTCGACATCAACGTGATGGGCGTGATCATCGGCTCCAAGCTCGCGCTCGAGCGGTTCCGCCCCCGCGACCGCGGGCACATCGTCCAGCTCGCGTCGATCGCCGGCAAGGGCGGCTTCCCCGGCGGCGCGACCTACTGCGCCACCAAGCATGCGGTCGTCGGGCTGAGCGAGACGCTCCGCGCCGAGCTGCGGGGGACGGGAATCGAGGTCCACCAGGTGCTGCCGATCGGGGTCAACACCGAGCTGTACTCGGGCGTGTCGCAGGCGCGGGGGTTCAAGACGCCCGAGCCCGAGGACGTCGCCGCCGCGATCGTCGAGCTGGTGCAGACCGGGCGCTTCGAGCGGTACGTGCCCAGGCAGGTCGGGCCGGTGATCCGGATGAACGCGCTCCTCCCGCGTAGGGTCGCCGACGCGATCACCCGGATCACGCACGCGGATCGCCTGCTCCTGACCTCCGACCGGAGCGCCCGCGCCGCCTACGACGCCCGGATGGCCCAGGTGCTCGACGGCTCGGCGGTTCCGGTGGCCGTGCCGGGCGAGCGCGAGAAGGACGCCGCCTAAAGCGCTCGTCTCTGAGCCTGGTCGAGAAACGCAGGCTGGTCGAGAAACGCAGGCCCGGACGGGCGCGATGCAGCGGAAGCCGGCGTCCGGATCGCGTCGGGTCATCGCTTCCGGGGCACGTTCCGCTTGAGCCACCCCGCGATCATGCGGCCGATCTGCGCGCCGGCGTCCTCCTGGAGGTAGTGGCCGACGCCGCGGATCACGTGGTCGATCTCGGCGCCGATCGCGCGCGCGAACCGCCAGCCGCTGTCGATCGGCAGGATCGGGTCGCC
>Ga0187766_10002656_pt1 | contig 10528 bp, 12 predicted proteins | sample 0216_QUI02_MP05__4_FD_132971 | JGI IMG/M metagenome (GOLD analysis project Ga0187766, IMG submission 132971) | Tropical peat soil microbial communities from peatlands in Department of Meta, Colombia - 0216_QUI02_MP05_20_MG | ecosystem: Environmental > Terrestrial > Soil > Wetlands > Peat ... | reverse complement strand
CACAAATTTTCGTCCCAAGGCGCGCGCAATTGACTGTCCAAGGGAGGTCTTGCCGACGCCGGGTGGGCCTACAAAGCACAGGATCGGTTCACGATTGATCAAACGAGCAGCGTACGGTGAAAGTAGTGGTTCAGTTGTGCGGCGTTCTTCGCTCTCCTCCGCTTCTACTTCCTTTTGTCGTTCCTCCTGCTCTGCCATGCGATCTTCCTTCAGGCGCCGAACTGCGAGGTATTCCAGGATGCGACCCTTGATCTTTTCCAAGTCGTAATGGTCCTGGTCAAGCACCTGTCGCGCGTGCGGAACGTCAATCTTTTCACCTGTGCTCTTGCTCCAGGGCAGGCTTGTCAGCAATTCGATATACGTGCGAATGATGCTATACTCGGGTGATGCCGTTGGCATTTTCTCGAGACGAGACAATTCGCGATTCGCCTCTTTCAGCGCCTCATCAGACATCTTCGCCTCGTCGATCTTGCTCCGCAGTTCATTAATGGTGGCCTGCTCTTCACTCTCCTCGCCAAGTTCTCGTTGGATGGCTTTGAGTTGTTCGCGCAAGAGATATTCACGCTGCACCTTGCCCATTTCTTCCTGAGCGCTGGTCTGGATCTTCTTGCCTAATTCGAATATCTCAAGCTCGTGTGCCAGGAAGCTGCTCAGATTTTCAAGCTTAGCGCGCACAGAGTCCAGTTCGAGCAACTTCTGACGTAATTCAAGGTCCATCTGCACGAAGGTGGCAATTACATATACGACCTGGCGTGCTTCCTCCAGGTTGAGCGCTGCAGCAGCTACTCCTTCCGGCATATTCTGCACAAGCGCGACAAGCCGCTGGAAGTAGCCAACTACATTGCGTTTGATAGCCTCAGTCTCGTCATCTGCTTCCTGTACATCAGGCTTGAGAGCCACCCGCGCAACCAGGTACGGCTTCTCTTGCGTAAATTCGCCGATTTCCACTCGTTCCAGGCCCTGGACGATAATTTGAATGGTGCCATCCGGCATGCGTATCATACGGGCAATACGCGAGACGGTACCGATCTTGAAGATATCATCTGGACCTGCCTGCTCTATGTCCGCGAACTTCTGAGCGACCAGCACGACAAGACGATTACCACGCATAACATCGTCGATTAAGCGTATAGAACGCTCCTGGCCTACTCCAAGCGGCTGAACAGCGAAGGGGTAGATGACCGTATCTTTAAGAGGCAATACAGGTAATTCATCCGGAATGCTCAAAGGTTCTTCATCGCTATTTTGATCGTGGCTGGACTCGCGTTCTTCTCTGGCCGGATTTTGGTTGGGAGTATGCTGCTCGGAATCTTCAATGGTAGTTGCCTGTTCCAGCACCTCACTCCCATCATCCAGAACATGCATTTCCTCAGGGAGGATGGTAGCCTCTATTTCTTCCTGGTTTTTCTTGTTCCGTGGTTTTGCATTCGTTTGATCTTTTTTCATACAGCCTTCTCAATAGATTTCACTGTTTCAAATACAGTATCTTATATGTAATTCCCAGTGTAATGAGAGAAGTTCTTCAACATATCCCTTACACGGGTAACTTAGGTAAATCAATCCATAAGAAGCCATCCTCGTAGCGCGCTTTTACAGCTTCTCGATCTATTGAAGCAGGTATATAGACTTCGACACGAAAAGGCCCATAACGAATTTGCGCTTCGTGATAGTAAAGATTTGCTCCGTGTTCGTGATTGTCATGCCTTTCACCACTCACAACCAGAGCATCTTCGTAAAGTATTACGTCGATCTCCTCTTCCTTCATACCCGCAAGTTCGATTTTGACCGTCATAATTTCCAACGATTCATGGATGTCGGCAAGAGGCCGCCAAGTGACTGAATGTTGGAGCATCGACTGCTGGCTTTGCCGTAACGCATCTTGCAACAGTTGACGATAATGACGCTCTTTTTGCTGCTGTGACCCATCACTCAAGCGATAGGTTACAAAACGATAGCGCATTCGCATAGTGTGTTACCCCAAATCAAGTGAATCAAGGCATATTGTAAATGAAAATGGCAAAAGGTGCAAAGCACTAAGTGTACGTACTGCCTCATACCTTTTGCCAAAACTTTTCAACTAAATGTACAGGATTAGCTTATAGTCAGATCCTTCTCTCCATTAGCCAGCGCCTTCTGGCATTCCGGGCAGAGGTACTCGAACTCGGAATTCGTATCAGAAAGTACATTGCTTTGAATGACACGAGCGTCTCTCAAACGAGTTGTTTTGTTACATCTCGCGCAAGTAACATATGTTTCCGAGATGGCGGTAAGTCGCGTCCCAAGGACATCTTCCTGCATAACCGACACCTGCCTTTCTGTTTAATCTCAAGGGTCACAATGAATCCGAAGGGCAAGGTATAGAACTACAAGATCGCATATATGTTTTCTTTAGTCATGTGCTCACTGGTTGAACACAACCAGGGTTTTCTTTATGCAACCCATTTGATTATGGCACGAGAGAAATAAAATTGCAAGTTCGTTTGACTCCATCTTGCGGGTTGTGCTACCATACTTCTATATACATCATCATAGTTCAATGATGCTGAAAATAGTGTGAAATATCGCTTTTTTCTAGCAAGCAAAGAACTACGTAGCGTCCGATGTCATCTTTTCCTGGTGGCATATGCAGCTAAAGTGCATGTAGCCTATTTACTGAGGGCAATAGAATGAAGCTCACGCAGGCAATTACAAATTGGTTTCACAAAATGTTCGCGTGGTGGCCCTGGAGACAGTCAAAGCAGATCGAATATGCTCCTCATTCTAGTTCGCTAAACAAAGGTGCAACTCAGGAGTCAATGTCGAAATCATTACTTGAAGGTGCCACGCCTCAAACAGGCATTGCTCCTCGCCTCTCAACCATTCAGGAATGGCCTGAACGTGTTGCCCAGACTGATGTATCAGCCAAAAACGAGATTCCTGAAACATCTTTGCCTGGTTCGTCGGAGGATGGAGCATCGATGAAAAAGCCTGCAACATCCGAGGATGATACTCCAGCGTATACGCAGGCTTCCCCATCAACACGGCAACGTTTAGAGTTTCTACAATATTTAGTCAAACGTGGCATTGTCAACGAAGGATTTGACGACGAAAAGTAGGGCAATATTTGTGACGATTGTGCAGGAATGGTGCAGGACACCTGCAACGAGTTGCCCCTACATTTCTACTCTGCCGCGCTAAATCCCTGGGCTTTTGCTTCTTCCTCGGAGGTGAAATAGATCAGGTCTCTTGGCTCTAGCTCGGTATGCACAGGATAGTACAGTTTTGTACTTTGCACGCCCACAAATGCGGCACTGGCTGGCTGCTCAGTCGTTTCCACGTCGACCATTTCCAGGGTTGCGACAGAAGTTCCATTCTGATCAATGTAACTGATTTCGCCCATTGGCCGTCCCCCTGTACCATTCCAGGAATTATTTGGTGGCAGCTCGATATGTTCATCCTCTTCGATGACTTGCTGTGCCATGCGTCTACGTATCAGTTGGTAGGTAATTGTCCCTGCTGCTACCAGACCTACGCTAAATCCGACTATGGACCAGAACGTTCGATCCCGCCTGCGCACAGGCTCTAGCAATCGTTGGCCTTGTTTCGCCAGCTCTTGCGTCAAATCAACCCTGCGCTCAGCAAGGTTCTGGGTGGTTTTCCCGCCGAAATCCATTACATTCTGATTGATCTTTCCTCCACGCTCAGCCAGTACAACTTTCAGGCTTTCTCGCTGATCCTGCAGGTATTTACCAGTATTGTTGAGGAACTTTGTCCAATCACGACTGCGTTTGTTTGCCTCGCGACGTAAGGTCTTTTGTAGTTGCCGTGATTGCTTCTGGAGTTGTTTGATTTGCTTCCGAGACTGCTTTCGTAACAGCTTCACCTGTTTGCGAGAGCGTTGCTGGAGCTGTTTCGCCTGTTTACCCAGCTCCTCGATCTGATCTTCAATCCATTCTCGACTCCCTTGTACCACTTCTTTCACTTGAGATTCCACACTCATTGAGATATGTGCCTCCTTTGCTCTGCTTACAAGTCGATCTCTTCCAGCTTCCAGGATTGTTCCATCATCGCCCAAGTAAATGCTTCGTTCATTTAACGCTAAGGCGAAAAGAGGCTGTTTCATACAGACTGGAGCGCAAAGAGAAAGGGCGCAAAGTGCGCCCCTTACTTTCATACATTACATACTTTCCAGGACTCACATACCAGTATGTCAGCTTATGTGAATGTATGTCAAGGTGAAATGGTTAGCGGATTACTTGTCGTCGATGGCTGTTTCGCTTAGCCGCAGCACAAGGCGGCAAAAATGCAACATTGCAGCAGCAGATTCTAAATAGGCTTCATCGCCGACGGCAGCTTGTTGAGTCACGGCGGAACGCCTGCGCAAGGCGCGTAATACCACCATGACGTCTTCTTTGAGGGATGAATCAAGATCACCACGTTGCATCAATTGGATCACTTGACGTACGATTGAATCGATTTCGCGACGCATTGCAGCGAGATCCGACATCCAGACCTCGTCGTCTTCAGCTTGGATCTCATTCATATCGCTTAGAAAGAATGCGTCCGTGTCCTGTATTCGTCGTTTGACATCACTACGCATGAGCTTGTGCGAAAATTGGGGAAGCGTTTTGGGTTCTTCTTGGGTGACCCCTAGCTCACGTAGCAGCCCGGCCAGTTCTTGTTCCCAGCCAGCCATAGAAGTTCCCTCCTTCTGTAAAACCATCCCTCCTAACAGGGCTACCCTTCGTTTTGCAGTAGCAGCCTGTATGGCAGGTCTTCAACCTTAGTCGAAGTGTAACACAGTGTGTCATCCTTGTAAATGGTGCCGCAAGTGTTATTGTGACTTTTTTGAGCTTGCTATTTCAATTGGATTTTTCATTTTTTTCTATGATATGCTTGTACAAAAGCAATTCTCGATCAGTATTGTTCGAGCGATGAGGCTTGCCACGTAATTATCCGTATAGAACAATAGTATATGGATATAGCGTTTCACATAGCTCATGCTATTGCTCGTTCCTCATGTTGGGGGTGAGCATCAAACGATAGCCGACGCCGTGTACCGTCTGGATTAGCGTGGGATGTGAAGGATCCTCTTCGACCTTTTGGCGCAGACGGCTGATAACCGGTTTGAGAAGTTCCGTCGCCTCGCTGTACGCGAATCCCCAAACTGCCGTGAGAAGCTGGCTGTGCGTCAGAACCATTCCCGCATGTTTCAGCAGGTGCTCCAACAAGCGAAATTCTGTGGGAGTCAAAACTACAGGCTTTCCCTGTCGAGTAACTTGATGCGCTGCGATGTCAACCACCAACCCCCCGGAACGAAAGCTCGACTGCAGCTTCCGGTTTTCCTTTACCGAGGGCATGATCGCTCTACGCAGCAAAGCGCGGATACGTGCTTCAAGTTCCACAAAGCCAAACGGTTTGGTCAGGTAATCGTCAGCCCCCAGATCAAGTCCCCTGGCTTTGTCTGTTTCCTCATCGCGCCCGGTGAGCATGAGAATCGGCACATCTGAGACCTCGCGTATGAGGCGGCAGGTCTCCCAGCCATCAAGCTTGGGCATGCTCACATCGAGCAGTACCAGCGACGGATGCTCACGCTCGAGCATCTGCAACCCGGCAATACCATGCTGAGCCGAGACGAAACCATAGCCAGCTTTGGTGAGATTCAGTTCTGTCAGGCGTAGCAGCGCGGGATCATCATCTATCATGAGTATTGTTTCAGTCATGTCACGCCTCCTTTCTCATGCTCTTCAGCCTCATCTCGCTCTACTTCCGTCATTGGGGAGCAGAGATCATCGGTTACCATCCACAGCGAGAGCACAAAACATGCGCCTTGTTCATAGTGTTCGGCTCGAATGCTGCCATTCTGAGCCAGCATCAGTTCGCGTGAGATATAGAGTCCCAGACCATATCCACGTGTCCAGGTTGCTGTCGCCTGGGTACCGCGTGTGAACCGCTCGAAGATCGACTCCAGTTGGTCATCGGGAATGCCAGGTCCATGATCGATGACACGGATCTGGACCTGGCCGGACGTCGCGATGGTATCCGTTTCCACCTCGACTGCTGTCACTTGGGGTGTATATTTGCGTGTATTCTCGAACACGTTTCTCAAGACGATCTCGAACAGCCCGGCATCCGCCCAGGCCAGGATCTCCTGCGTGGGTTCGCGAAAGATGATATAGTGGTCGCCCCCGCCCCATTCCACGTTGATTCTTCCCACAAGGCTATGTAAAAAGCGTGTGAGAGGCACGGGCTGCATCTGGACTTCCAGGCGACCAGCCTCGAAACGGGTCAATTGGAGGACCTCCTCTACAACCTGGCGGAGTCGCTGCGTTTGCTTGTCGAGAAGTCCTAGCACCTCCTGGTACGACTCGGAGTCAGAGGAGGGTTCGAGCATGCGAAGCGTCTCCACCGAACCACTGACGGTCGTCAAAGGGGCGCGGAGTTCGTGGGAGACCATCGCCACGAAATCTGACTTCATCTGGTCCACCGCTTTGAGCTGGGAGATGTCATGCAGATCGATCACCGTCGCGTGTTGGGCATCGCGCTTATCAACTGGGGCACAGCTGATCGCCAGCCAGCGTGGTTTCCCATGACGAGTCGTGATGAGCATCTCGAAGGAGGATGGTTCCGTCCTGGTTTGTAAGGCTTCCATGAGCAAGAGCAGCCGTTCGTTGGCTTTAGCCGCTTGCACGGAAGAATCATTGAAACCCAGTACTTCCCAGCAATATCTTCCTGCCGCCTCGGACATTGGCCAGCCGCTCAAGTGCTCCGCCGCCGGATTGCATGTCACAATTTTATAAGTCTCGTCTACCAGCATGATGCCATCTGCACTGGCATCGATAATCGCCTGGGTGTGTTGACGTTCCTGGCGAAGACGATCAATCGTCATTCGTAAACTCAAGCGCATCTTGTCATATGCCGAAGCAAGGCGGCCGATCTCATCAGCACGCTTCACCTGCGATTGAACATCCAGGTTGCCCGCTGAGATCGATTCAGTCGTCTGCACCAGTGCTTTAATCGGTTTTGTTAGTGAGCGCGTGATGAGGATCGCCAGGGCTATCGAGAGTAGCAGACAGAAAGAGGTGAGAGCAAGCAGGAAGAGAATGGATGTTCGGCTGTCCTGCTGCGTCTGAGCGGCATCATTCGCGTTTTCAGCCTGTTCTAGTGAACTCAGGCGTGTGACGGTGGTTACGGCAGAAAGTAGCAGTGGCTCTTGCTGCGAGAAATCGAGCGTGCGTGCTTGAGCCATGTCTCCCTGTGCAACAAGCGCCTGAATATGTGCTGAGAGCACACTTGCCTTGCGTACTGAGTCATTAACTTGTTGGACCAGTGCCAGATCTTCGCCCTGTTCGGACTGTTCGAATGCCAGTAATTGCTGGCAAGCCTTCGTAATCTCGTTGTGGACAGATGCTAGCTCGGTTACAGTTCTCTGTGTTTGTTTTCCATCATCCCCGTTGACCAGGCTATGTTCCAGGTCATCCTCCCGGTAAAGAAGGGTGCGCAGTCGCTCCAGGGTAATAGACTCTGGTAGATCACGAGCATTGAGTTCTGTGGCTTTGTAGGTTAGTGAGGAGATTTGCTGGATAGCTATTATCCCTATCAACCCCGTGAGCAGAATCACGGCCATGAATGCCAGGGACAAGCGCAGACCAATCGACAGGTTAAACCATTTGTTAGTGCGCGACGATCTATTATGAGACTGAGTTTTTGGTGTAAATGACATCGTAAAATTTACCTATCCCAAACTGAGTGGTAGGCCATTACCTTTTCTCCATACTACGGAAGAAGGGCTACTAAGGTTATCGAGAAAGCAGGCTATTTCTCCCCCGCTTCATACAATGCTATTGTGGTCAGATGGTGTGCAATACCCTCCTGCAATGACATATAAAGCAATGTTGGGAGCAACCACTTATTCGGTGTTGCTCCCAACATTATATGTCATGTGCTAAAGGAAAGCGTGCTCATTTGTATCAAGACGAAACACCTACGAATCCCTCACTGGTTATGAGGAGGGTACGCACTATCAAAGCGATCTTTAGACGATGAGAGGCGTAACAGACCAGGTATCGACATATATCATGGAGTACGCACGATAGGGAGCCAGCAAGTTGCGCACTTGATTCATTTGTTCATAATTGAAAAAACGTACTGAAAGTATATGCTTTCCTCGTTTAGCCTCGAGTAGGTAGAGGTGCTCATCAGACGAGCAGAAGAAGCCAACTGGTGTTTGATTCAGTTCGACGGCCTCAATGAAGTCGCGACCCCTCATCAGATAGATATCCTGGGGATCATATCCAGAACCGAGCAATGCTATAAATGCTTGAACAGCATCTTGAAAATCGGTAAATGCAGTATGGATATACTTTCGAGGAAATGGAGCCGCTGGAAACGCCTGTTCAGAGGACTCAGATCTCTGTTCAAGGGTGCTATGGATTTCAACTAAGTTCATGATGTGTACCTCCTGATTATGTACTTTTTACGTAGTTCATCTGTTTTCGAAGGAGAGGATCATCTCCTGACATTCATCAGGATAACATCGGCACATTACCATGCTCTTGCAAAAAGGTTGCAATTTCGTTGCAATTTGACCCGGTCTGTCTTGTCAGGTAATTCGCCTGCTCAGATTCGTCCTGGTCCACCGGCATTGACACCTGTACGATAATCTTTTATTATTAGACCATGTAGTCTAACCATCTGGTCTAAATGTTGATCATACAAGTGTTTCGGTGGTGAGCATATGCCCTATCCACGCTTCAACAAGCTTCCTGTTGAGAAGCGCACACAGCTTTTAGAGAGTGCAGCCAGGGAATTTGCCAAGTACGGCTTCGATGATGCCTCTGTGAACCGCATCCTGGATGAAGCACAGATGAGCAAGGGGGCTGCCTATTATTATTTCGAAGACAAAGTCGATCTGTTTTGCACGGTGATCCAGTATGCAATGGAGCGGCTCAAGCTGGTCGATACGCAGCTGAATGTGGCAGCGCTCACCACCGAAACATTCTGGCCCACCGTTGCAGCAGTGCACCGCGAGCCATTGCTGCGCTCGTTCGAACAACCATGGCTCTTCGCTGCCATTCGGGCAGCGGGTCATCTTTCTTTAGACGCCAGCAAGCAAGAGCCGCTAGCCAGTCTTGCCCAAAGCATTCAAGTCTATGCGATGTCATTCGTTACACGAGGGCAGGAACTAGGGCTTATACGCAGCGATGTAGCAGTTGCGCTTCTCTTCGATTGGATCGCTGCTCTCGACCATGCGAGCGATAGCTGGTTGCTCGCTCGCTGGGAGCGGCTTGATCGCGAGGCGATTGCCAACGTCTCCGATCAGACCGTCGATGCCATGCGGCGTGTGCTCACCCCAGTTGAGGAAGAAAGAGCAGAGCTATGAACAACGAGCAAGAGACACGTGTGACGCCGTCCAATCCTTTCCGCGAATGGGCGCTACGTACATCCAATGATACAGCCTGGGGGAGTCGGCTGGCACGCTGGATGGGAACTGTACTCGGCGGTTTGCAACTGCGCTGGAAGGTCAGACCTCCCACGGATATTCCCTGGACGCCATTAAAGAGACCTCTGTACGAGGCAACAGTGGCCCTGATCACCACTGGAGGCGTCCATCCGTGCGATGATACGCCATTTGTGCTCAAGTCGGATGCCACATACCGTGCCATTCCTCGCACGGCCACGAGTGCCGATCTGTGTATCACCCATGAGCACTATGACCGGCGAGATGCCGCCCGCGACCTCAATCTCATTTTCCCGATGCCTCGCCTGCTTGAACTCGAGGCCGAGGGCACCATAGGCCATGTCGCCGAAACGCACTACGGCTTCGGCTTTACCGATAACCCCCATGACCTGTTGCTCCCAGGCCACGAGATCGGCACCATCCTCGCCCGTAACAAAGTCGATCTTGTGCTGCTGGTGCCTGCCTGACCGATCTGTACGCGGTCCGTGGGACTGCTCGCGCGTGAAATAGAAGCCTGCGGTGTGACAACGGTCGCGCTTGCTCTCGTGCATGAACTGGCTATCGCTGTCAAAGCGCCCCGCATGCTCTTTCTGCACTGGCCCTTTGGTCATGCACTCGGCGAGCCAGGTAACCCCTTGCAGCAGCTCACCGTCCTCCACGACGCCTTCTCGATGGCATGTGCCGCGCCGCGTCCCGGCCTGGTCGTCAACTTGCCTTACCAATGGCGGCGAGAGCAGTACAAGCCCATCGACGACTGGACGAAAGAGAGTCAGGCATTTGCAGAGGCACTAGCAGTAGCAATGCAGGGCTAGCGTTCTCACGCATGTGTTTTGCCAGTTTTAAAAGTCTTGATCGCTGGCTCGATGTAGGTGGATGCGTGAAACTGGTGAGAGCGAGCTGTGGAAATTCCCCCGTTCTTTCTCTCATGGCTTCAACGAACACCAGGATTGCCTGCACATAACTGGGCGCCACGTCTCCATGAGAGCATCTCGTTGCCGCGAGGTTCATCACTGAAACGATAGTCATGCTTGCGCACAAGTTCACGTGAAGCCGAATGCTTCCGCTTCGTATACTGACGCTTCAACTCCT
>Ga0187766_10002655_pt1 | contig 10529 bp, 9 predicted proteins | sample 0216_QUI02_MP05__4_FD_132971 | JGI IMG/M metagenome (GOLD analysis project Ga0187766, IMG submission 132971) | Tropical peat soil microbial communities from peatlands in Department of Meta, Colombia - 0216_QUI02_MP05_20_MG | ecosystem: Environmental > Terrestrial > Soil > Wetlands > Peat ... | reverse complement strand
CTTGCGGCTTACGGGATTGCGGCTGTCTCGGCGGGCGAGCTTGGCCTCGGCGAACCTAACGAAACTGGAATAAGTTTCTCCGACAATGCGCGCATCAAAGCCGAAGCTGCGGCGAAGGCCTGGGGCTTGCCGGCGTTCGCCGACGATTCTGGGCTTGCGGTCGAGGCGCTCGGCGGCGCGCCAGGAATCTACTCCGCGCGGTGGGCAGGGCGTGACCGGAATTTTCGCCACGCGATGGAAATGATCGAAGAGAAGTTGCGCGAGCGCGGCGCTACGACGCCTGAGCGGCGCCGGGCGTATTTCGTCTCCGCTCTGTGCGTGGCCTGGCCCGACGGGCATGTTGAGGAATTCGAGGCGCGCGTGCCCGGTACGCTCGTGTGGCCGCCGCGCGGCGACAAAGGTTTCGGCTACGATCCGATGTTCTTGCCGGACGGTCACCAGCGCACTTTCGGCGAAATGTCGAGCGAGGAAAAACACAGCCTGCCGCCGCTCGGCGGAGGCTTGTCGCATCGCGCCCGCGCCTTCTTAAAACTCGCGGAGGCATGCCTTGACCGCGCGTGATCTTTTGCTTCCTCCACGTGAAACCCCCGACGATAGGCAAGGCTTCGGCGTCTATATCCATTGGCCGTTCTGCCTGTCGAAATGCCCCTATTGCGATTTCAACAGCCACGTCCGGCGCGAAGCGATCGACGAGCCACGATTTGTGAAAGCGTTCGCCGCCGAGATCGCCGCCACGGCGGCGCGCGTACCGGCGCGGACAGTTTCCACGATCTTCTTCGGCGGCGGCACGCCTTCGCTGATGCAGCCTGCGACTGTCGCAGCGTTGATCGAGGCTGTGGCCGGGTCCTGGTCAATCGCGCCCGATGCCGAAATCACGCTTGAGGCCAATCCGACGAGCGTCGAGGCGGCGCGCTTTCGCGGTTATCGCAGTGCCGGCGTCAACCGCGTTTCGCTCGGCGTGCAGGCGCTCGACGACCGCGCGCTTACCGAGCTCGGACGCACGCATTCGGCGCGCGAGGCGCTCGACGCGCTCGGCGTGGCGCGCGCCATCTTCGGGCGTTTTTCGTTCGATCTCATCTACGCGCGGCCGAACCAATCTCCCGAAGAATGGGCCGGCGAATTGCGCAACGCATTGGCGCACGCCGGCGAACATATTTCGCTTTACCAGTTGACCGTCGAACCCGACACGCCGTTTGCGGCTTTGCATGCTGCCGGCAAGCTGCACCCGCCCGACGAGGACACTGCCCGCGCGTTGTACGATGTAACCCAGAAGATTTGCGCCGCGCACGGCGTGCCGGCCTACGAAATCTCGAATCACGCCCGGCCCGGCGGCGAATGCCGGCATAATCTCATCTACTGGCGCGGCAACGAATATGCCGGTATTGGGCCCGGCGCGCACGGCCGCCTGGATATTGCCGGCGAACGGCACGCGACTGCCACTGAGAAGCTGCCCGAAACGTGGCTTTCGCGGGTCGAAGCCCAAGGGCACGGCGTGACCACGGACGAGGTGCTTACACTTTCGGAGAGAGCAGACGAGTTCTTGTTGATGGGGCTGCGGCTTGCCGAGGGCATCGATCTTACGCGCTACGAGCAGATCGCCGAGCGGGCGCTCGCGCCTGAACGCATTGCCGCCCTGCACCGGCACGGCCTCGTCGAAACAAACTGCACGGGCCGGCTGCGGGTGACGCGCTCGGGCTTCCCCGTGCTGGACGCGGTCGTTGCCGACCTCGCCGCTTAGGGAGTGGAGCAGATCATAAGCAGACTTATATTTTATGCAATAACCGCACTGACGACCCGAACAATGCGGCAAACGACGGAATGCGCTGGGGCATACCGCGGCGATGCCGCCTAAAGGGGCATTATTTTTTTATAAGCGAGCTTATATTCCGGAGCTACCGTTGAAGCTTCGCAGCGGCGGCGAAACCGTCTGCGCTCCCGAACTGGCGACGCGGAGCACGGCCAGGCCCCGCTCGTTCGTGCCGTCGGCGCGAAACCGGAACAGGCCATCGATCCCGGAGAAGCCAGACGGATTCGTCAGAATTTGTTGCGTGAACGGCGCCGCGCCTTGCGTCTTCACCAAAGCCGCAATGAGCGCGACCGCGTCATAAGCGAGCGTCGCGGGACGAACCGGATCCTGGTTGTAGCGGGCACGATAGCGCGTCGAGAAGTTCCGATAGCCAACCCCGTCCGGCGCCGCGTAGCAGCCGCCATCGAGCGCAGGTGTCGCATAGATACGTGGATCGTCCCAAAGGCCGGTGCCCAGAAGCTGGAGCCGTTTGATGTTCACGCCGCCGGCGATCATGGCCTGAGCGACATCCGGTACCGCGTCGCCGCCGTCAGGGATGAATAAAGCATCCGCCCGTACCGAGGCCTGAGCCACGGTTTGGATAGGCGCCGCCATCCCGGCTTTGTCGTGCGGATAGCGCTCGAGCGCAACGATCTGGCTGCCGCTGCGGCGCGCTACGGCCTGTTTGAAGGCCGCTTCTACCACCGTGCCGTAGGGATTGTCGGGAATGAGCGCGACATAGGAGTGCTTACCGGTCGGAGCGGCGTAATACACGATGCGATCGACGTCGGATTCGGGGAGGAAACTGAGCAGATAGACCCCGTTCGAGGCCACGTTGGCGTCCGTCGAAAAAGCGATGACGGGGACGTTGCGCGCCCGCGCCGCTTGGCCGACGAAACTCACCGACTGCGCGAATAACGGCCCGAGAATGATCTGCGCGCCTTCGTCGAGCGCCTGTTGCGCGCCGAGCCGCGCGGCTTCCGCGGTGCCGCCGTCGTCTTTGACGAGGAGCTGGATATTGGGATTGTTGAATTCGGCGAGCGCCATTTCCGCGGCGTTGCGCATCGCCTGTCCGGCGACGCCGGCATTGCCCGGCGCCGAGAGTGGCAAAACGAGCCCGGCTTTGACTTGCCCGGCGCCGATCGTCGTCGCCGGCGGCGTCTGTGCGCTCTGCGGCGGCGTGGAGCCGGTCGTCAAGTATTGCGAGCTTTGCGAGCAGCCGGTCAGCAGCGCGCCGGCCGTGGCAAGCAAGCCCGCGATCGAGCGGCGCCGCGTCGGCATGGCCGCCGATTTCTGAACCAGCACTTGCGCGGACACGGCAGTCCTCCCCACGGCGCGACCCCGAGCGCAGCCGCCTAATACCGCACTACCAAATCAGACATATTGGCGGCGAATAGTTAACCACATGAAAAACATAAGAAATTTGGCGTGGCCCCAACAATTGAGGGACGACCGGATGTTGTCATCATTCAAGGAAGCGGAGATAAAGTCGTCGCGATGAACGGTGCCGTTGGCGATAACCCGCAGCGACAGGACGATGGTGCGGCGCGCCGCTTTATCATTGCCGGCCAGCCGATCCAAGCCTCGCGGCTTGCGCCGGGGCTTCATCTTGTCGCTACCCCGATCGGCAATCTCGGCGACGTCACCGTGCGGGCGCTACAGGCTCTCGCCGGCGCCGACGTGATCGCCTGCGAGGATACGCGCGTCACGCGCAAATTGCTCGACCGCTACGCCATTAAGACGCCGCTCACGCCCTATCACGAGCATAATGCGCCCAAGGCGCGGCCCGGCATCTTGCGCCGGCTCGCCGAAGGCGGCGCCGTCGTGCTTGTGTCCGATGCCGGCACGCCGCTCATTTCCGATCCCGGATTCAAACTGGTCCGCGCCTCGCAAGAGGCGGGGCATCCCGTCACGGCGCTGCCCGGCCCGTCGGCCGTGCTAGCCGCATTGACGGCCGCCGGCCTGCCGACCGATCAATTTTTCTTCGCCGGCTTTCTCCCGCCCAGAGAAGCCGCGCGCCGCGCCCGCATTGCCGAACTCGGCCAGCTGCCCGGCACGCTCGTTCTGTTCGAGACGGGGCCGCGCGTCGCGGCGGCGCTTTTCGACCTCGCCGCCGGGCTTGGCGCCGAGCGCGATGCGGCGCTATGCCGCGAGCTGACCAAGCTGCATGAGCAGATCAAGCGCGGCCGACTCGCAGAACTGGCCGAGGCTTGCGCGCGCGAGGCGCCGCGCGGCGAAATCGTCCTGGTGATCGCGCCGGCTCCGCAACAGGCGCAAGCGAGCCTCGGCGAAACCGAGGCCCTGCTGCGCCGGGCGCTCGCCCACCATTCGCTCAAGGACGCGGTCGCCGAGGTCGCCCAAGCCACCGGGCGGCGGCGGCGCGAGGTCTATCGGCAAGCGCTGGCGCTGACGCGAGACGAAAAAGATGGCGCGCCGCGCTAGCCCTTTGCGACCGCCAAAACCCGCGCCGCGGCCCGAACGCGTGGACGCATTTCGGCTCGGTTTTTCGGCGGAAAGCCGCGCGGCGCTGTTTTTGATCGCCAAGGCGTACCGCATCCTGGCGCGGCGCTGGAAAACACCGTTCGGCGAGATCGACATCGTCGCCCGTCGCCGCGGCATTCTGGTCTTCGTCGAGGTTAAGGCGCGTGAGCGCATCGACGATGCGCTGGAAGCGGTGACGGAGCGGAACAAACACTGGATCGTCAGCGCCGCCGAACTGTGGCGCGCGCGGCATCCCGATCACGCTAACGGCCAAATCCGCTTCGACGTGATCGTCGTCACGCCGGGCAAATTTCCGCGCCACGTGGTTAATGCCTTCGACGCCGGCGCATAACAGATGATGCGTCAGATGGCCCGCGACATCCCGCCAGGCGTGTTAGAATGCGCCGCGACGAAAAATGAGATCCCGCCGCGACATTCCGCCCCCGACAAAACCGCCTCACGATAGCCGGATTGCCCACCGATGCGCTTGAACGTCGCCGTCCAAATGGATCCCATCGAGCGGATCAATATCCGCGGCGATTCCACCTTCGCTTTGCTGCTCGAAGCGCAGGCCCGCGGCCACGCGCTGTCGTATTACACGCCCGACCGGCTCGCGATGCGCGACGGCAACGTCTCGGCGAGCGTGCGTCCGCTTGCGGTGCGCGACAAACCGGGCGACCATTTTTCGCTCGGCGAACCGCGCCTCGCCGCCTTGTCATCGTTCGACGTCGTGCTGCTGCGGCAAGACCCGCCGTTCGATCTCGCTTACATCACCTCGACGCATATGCTTGAACGCATCCAGCCGAAGACGCTGGTGGTGAACGATCCAGCGCATGTGCGTAACGCGCCGGAAAAGGTCTTCGTCACCGAATTCCCCGATCTGATGCCGCCGACGCTCGTCACCCGCGACCTCGATGCGATCAAGGCATTTCGCGCCGAGCATGGCGACCTCGTCATGAAGCCGCTCTACGGCAAGGGCGGCGAGGCCGTGTTCCGGCTTGCGCGCGAGGACCTCAATTTCGGCTCGCTCTACGATCTGTTCGCCGCGACCTTCCGCGAGCCGTGGGTAATCCAGAAATATCTGCCCGCCGTGAAGGAGGGCGACAAGCGCATTATCCTGGTCGATGGCGAGTTTGCCGGCGCCGTCAACCGCGTGCCGGCGGCCGACGATCTGCGCTCCAATATGGTGCGCGGCGGGGTGCCGAAAGCGACCGACCTCTCCGCGCGCGAGCGCGAAATCTGCGCCCGTCTCGGCCCGGCGCTGCGCGAACGCCGTTTACTCTTCGTCGGCATCGACGTGATCGGCGGCTTCCTCACCGAGATCAATGTCACGTCGCCGACCGGCATCCGCGCCGTGAAAGCCTTCGGCGGCGCCGACATCGCGACGCTGATCTGGGACAAGATCGAGGCGAAGCGGCGGGGGTGACGGGTCCTGCGGGAACGCGGCGGCCGGCCTATGTTCCCGAAATGTTCTTGACGCCACCTATGGTTGCGCTAAGCTCGGCCGCAATCCATCTGTCGCCTGCCCGTTTGTTGTTCCCATGCCCGTCCGACACGCCTAACCCCCAAATCTGTCTGCCGAGTCCTCTCTGTCAAGTTCGTTAGCCGAGTCCGTCAGCCAAATCTAGCCGCCAAGCCTATCCACGAAGTCCGCCGAGAAAGTCCGCCTCCCTCATTCGCCGCGTTCTCCTGCAGCGCTCTCCCGCACCAGAGGCTGAAATGGTCCAGCGCGTTTCCACGGTTGCGTTCGAGGGCATCGAGGTGCGCCCGGTCGACTGTACGACAATCACCGAAGTTGCGAGATCCGTTTCAATCGCCGGCAAAGCCACGTTGACGATAGATTCGTCGATGTAGGCAATGCTCGACGCGAGAATCGTTGCGAGCAGCACCCAGGGCTTGGCGCTGGCAGCGCAATCCCGCGCCACCCGAATTGATTGGATGGTTCCTTCCTCGCACGGTCTAGCCTTTACACCTGGCACGAGAAATTTCTCCTCGCGTCGCAATACTAGCCGAAGCAGACATGAAGCTCTGAAACCGCGATGTCCGCTTTACCTCCAAAAGCGGACGTCATGCCGATCACCGCCACATGCTTTTGAGCCGAGCACCGATGTCCACGGTCTTCAGGGTCGGCTTAGGAGGCGGACGGCCTTCGCAAACGGGGGGAGGCCAAGCGCATTGGTCGAAATGCTCAGTAACTATATCCGGGATAAACCGCGTGCGCACTGCATACACATGCCGGTCGCCCTTGCTGCGTTGTTGATGGACGAAGAACCGCTGCGGCACAATCATATGCAGATGATCCTTGGCGCGCGTCATCGCCACATAAAGTAAGCGACGCTCCTCCTCGATCTCGGCCGTGCTCCCAGCAGCAAGATCGGATGGAATGCAGCCGTCGACACAGTTCAAAACAAACACCGATTTCCATTCCTGACCCTTGGCCGAATGAATGGTCGAGAGGATCAGGTAGTCCTCATCGAGCACCGGTACACCGGTCTCGTCGCTGGTTGCCGACGGCGGGTCGAGGGTCAATTCGGCGAGGAAACGTTGACGATTCGGATAGGTAGAAGCGATCTGCCTCAGTTGCAAGAGATCGGCCTCGCGTATTTTGGCGTCTTCGTAGCGCCGTTCGAGATGCGGTGCATACCAGCGGCAGGCGAGGTCCAGTTCCGCCGGCCAGCCGGCGGCGTTGCTCCGAACAAGCTTCAATGTGTCGGTAAAAGCGATCCAGTCCTCGCTGCAGGCAGCTGGAGGGCGAAAATCGGCGAGCGCTTCCAGCGCACCAGATGTTTCGGCTAGTCGATCCAGTAGGCGCGCTGCCGTGGCGGGGCCGACACCGGGAAGTAGCTGAGACACGCGGAATCCCGAAACGCGATCTCGCAAATTTTCTGCCCACCGCAGAAATGCCAGCACATCCTTGATGTGGGCCGCCTCGAGAAATTTCAGGCCGCCAAATTTCACAAACGGGATATTGCGTCTCGTCAACTCGATCTCAAGCGGACCGCTATGATGCGACGCCCGAAACAGCACGGCTTGCTGCTTGAGTGGGATGCCAGCCTCGCGATGCTCTAAGACGCGCTCCGCGACATAACGTGCTTGCTCGGCTTCATCGCGTACCGAGATGAGTTGCGGGCGCTCGGCGGAAGAACGCTCGGACCGCAAGTTCTTCTTATGACGCTCAACGGCCAGATCGATAACCGCGTTCGCAGCGGTAAGGATCGGCTGCACGGAGCGGTAGTTGCGCTCGAGCGTGATGATGTGAGCCGATGGCGTGAAATAATCGGGGAAATCGAGAATGTTGCGCACCGTTGCAGCACGGAAGGAATAGATCGACTGGGCATCGTCACCGACAACCGTCAGCCCGCCGCCGTCGGGCTTGAGCGCTAACAGGATCGAGGCCTGAAGACTGTTCGTGTCTTGGTACTCATCTACCAGCACGTGATCGAAACGCGAGGAAACGTCGCGCGCGATGTCTTCGACTCGCATCATCTGGACCCAGTAGAGCAGCAGATCGTCGTAGTCGAGTACGTTTTGCTGCTGCTTGGCCTCAACATAGGCGCCGAACAGCGTCTTGAGTTCGTTCTCCCAACAGGCGCACCACGGGAAATTTGTAGCGAGAACCTTGCCGAGGGACGATTCCGCATTGACAACGCGGGAATAGATGGCAACGCAGGTATTCTTGGCCGGAAAGCGCTCTTCAGTTTTTGAAAGGCCGAGATCGTGCCGGACTAGATTCATCAGGTCGGCGGAATCCTCGCGGTCATGGATAGTGAAGCTGCGGTCGAGCCCAATCTGTTCGGCATATACGCGGAGAAGCCGTGCGCCGATCGCGTGGAAGGTGCCAGACCAAGTCAAGGCATCGGTCACAAGCCGTGCCTGGTCCGGGAGGACCTGCGCTGCGATGCGCCCCACTCGGCGGGTCATCTCGGCCGCTGCTCGACGTGAAAACGTCAGCAGCATCATTCGCCGTGGGTCGACCCCCTGGACGATAAGATGAGCGACGCGGTGCGCCAGCGTGTTCGTCTTCCCAGTGCCCGCCCCCGCGATGATGAGGAGCGGCGAACGCTCCCGGACCCCGTACTCAACGGCACGTCGCTGTTCCGGGTTTAGCGTGGCTAGATAGGGCGTTGTGGTCATGCGGGCGGGCGAATCGCAAAAACCCCACTAGCAAGCACGCCTTTTGACGGATCTGCAAATAAAACCGCGAGCGGCACAGCGAGTAGCGGTGAACGAACACTTTACGCCTTAGCGTCAATATGTCCTCGGTTTGAGGGGGCACGGGGCATGTCTAACTGGCAGGCCGAAAAGGCAGAACGAAACCGAAGATCGTTTACGCGCCTAGCCAGGAGTTTACCTGCCATCTTTCCGCCGGTAGTCCTTGCCCGCGCGCTTGGGCGGCCGTTCATCCCTCCGACACCGCGGCTCGCGATTGAATCCTATTGGGGTGCGCACCCATTTCGCGCCGATCGTCTGGCGCGGGCTCTGGCCGCTCGAACTGGACCTCCTATCGACTGGACTTGGCGCATCAGCGACAATCTTAAAAGTGGATTGTCAGCAACATTCCGAATGGCGACGTTGGCCGCAATTCGCCGCGCCTTGTCGCGGGGTGTTATCACGCCTTTTATCGTTCCTAGAAACGCATCGTTATCCGCGCGGGCATTCCGATTTAAAACTTGAGTGGTCACGTTCACCGATAGGAAACGGTTGTGGCTTTACGTGGGATATGGGGCGACAGAAGGTGCTGTAAGGCTCCTTTGAAACTATTGGAGGCGTCAATGAAGGCAACCCTCAAGCGGTTCGTTCGCGATGAGTCGGGCGCGACGGCAATCGAATACGGCCTGATCGCGGCCGGAATTTCGGTTGCGATTATCGCTGTAGTGAAGACTCTTGGTGGAAACTTGAACACCACGTTCACGACCGTTTCGAACGCGCTCAAATGATGGTCTAAACGGCTTCCTGACAAAGCCCCGTTTTCTCCGGGGCTTTTTCTTTTGGCTAACGGCTCCCGGCAGCTTCGCCACGTTGCCGCGCTGACTGGCCTCAATTGCCCAAATCAGCAGGGCCATGACATCGATGGGTATTTGGATCTCGGTATCGTTTCCCACCGCAACCGCCAAAGCTGAGAGGCTCGGGCTTTGTTGTCTCTGACCGCAAAGGCGTTCCGGTTCCTGATGCCTCTGCTCGTGAAACGGGCGACCAAGCGAACAAAACATGAATGGTTCCACCCTTTGCAAAGGCCACATGCGGTGCAATCGAAGTTAGGATCGCTAAGGTGAGGGCCAAGGCAATGCTATGGCCCTTTAGCGGAAACTTTCCGGACATGAGAGGAGCATTCATGATGATTCGCTAGACGCCAGTTAGGTCTCCATGCCTTGATAAAAGTCAATTCCGCATTTGCTTTGGCCGCCGAGTGACGGAACGAAGGTGTGCTTCTGCCCGGTGCTGTCCTTCACGACGAAGGCGGCACCGATGTCCTCGATTGACCAGGGCGGCGGGAAGCGGCGTGAGGGCGTGAGCCGCGCGTCTAACACCAACGGCAGCGTCCCCAGGACGCGCAGCAACCGCCGCAGCCCCCGCAGCCACCACAGCCTCTCCATCCGCATCGGCAGCCACGTGCGCATCCGCACCGACAACCCCGCCAGTAGGCCATCTGTACGCCAGCTTTGAGCGTTGCGTCGTTCTCCTTATCGAAGACGTAGAAGGTCGATAAGCTGACGTCGGACATCTCTTCCTCACCGAGGAAGAGTTCGTGATGCGTTGCACTATTCTGTACCGGTACATCCACTGCCGATCCAGCAGTCGAGGCGGATGCTCCACTGGCAACAACCAAAGACACTCCCGCGATTCCTAACGCGGGTGAGGCTCTCTTCCGACTGTTTCGCTTTGAACTATTCTTGACGCGCGCCATTGGAGTCCTCCCATACCTTTGGTACGTAAACCAATGCTACGCGGGCGGAATGGTTCCTGTCATCTATCGCGATCAACCGGCAAGACACTCGGCGCGGAAACCGGAAAAAGGGCGATTCGCTAAAGCAAGCTGCGTTTCTTCGACGGACAGGGCGGCGGGAAGCGGCGGACTGGCATTCGGGAGCCTTGACGTGCTACAAATTGCTCTCTTGGGGAAATGGGGGAATCACGATGCTTCGATATCGGCTAGCCTTGGTTGCGGCAGGTATCCTCTTATTGACCGCTCCATCCGCATGGGCGTTTAGTCAGCAAAACGCTGGGTCCGGCGGAGACGGCAACTCGTCATTCACTGATCCGG
>Ga0187766_10002654_pt1 | contig 10529 bp, 10 predicted proteins | sample 0216_QUI02_MP05__4_FD_132971 | JGI IMG/M metagenome (GOLD analysis project Ga0187766, IMG submission 132971) | Tropical peat soil microbial communities from peatlands in Department of Meta, Colombia - 0216_QUI02_MP05_20_MG | ecosystem: Environmental > Terrestrial > Soil > Wetlands > Peat ... | reverse complement strand
CGGCCGCGCGTTCGTCCAGCGGCTGGTCACCCAGATGTACTTCCCCGGTGACCCGCTGCTGCCGCTGGACCCCATCTTCAACTCGGTGCCGGACGAGCAGGCCAGGCAGCGGCTGATCTCCCGTTTCGACATCGACCTCACCCAGCCGGAATGGGCCCTCGGCTACACGTGGGACATCGTGCTGCGCGGCTGCGGCGCGACGGTCTTCGAATAGCGGAGTCCTCGGCTCACGCGACAGGACGGGACGACTTTGGTAGCAGGGATGACTCCTTCGCAGACGGTAGGCCCGTACTTCGCGATGCGGCTGCCGTGGCCGGACGGTCCGTACGTGGTGCCGGAAGGCACCCCGGGCGCCGTCACGATCGTCGGGCGGCTGCACGACGGCGCCGGGAACGTCATCCCGGACGGGCTCATCGAGACCTGGCAGGCCGGGCCGGACGGGCGCTTCGCGCACCCCGACGACCCGCGCGGCGCCACCCCCGGGGGCTACCACGGCTTCCGCGGCTTCGGCCGGTGCCCGACCGCGCCGGACGGGTCGTACCGCATCGTCACGCTCAAGCCCGGGCCGCTGCCCACGCCCGACGGCAGCATCGAGGCACCGCACCTGGACGTGTCCGTTTTCGCGCGCGGACTGCTCGACCGGGTGGTGACCAGGATGTACTTTCCTGATGAGCCGGCCGCCAACGCCGCCGATCCGGTGCTGTGCTCGATCGGCGACCCGGTCCGGCGGGCCACGCTCCTCGCGGTGCCCGAGCCGGCAGGAGAGCTCAGGTTCGACATCAGGCTGCAAGGCGAGCGCGAGACCGTCTTCTTCGATGTCTAGTGTCGGCCCGGGGGGACGAACCCCAAAGCCCCCGCCGTCCCTCCCGCAGGGGACCCACGTAGAGTCCTCGATCGAGGGACCGGATGGCGCGCCCGTGCTCATCCTGGCCAACCCGATCGGGACCACCAGGGCGATCTGGGACGCCCAGGTCCGGCTGCTGTGCGACGATTTCCGGCTGCTCAGGTTCGAGCTACGCGGGCACGGCGGACCCGGCGCGCGCTCGGCCGCCCCGCCGGGGCCCTACTCCATCGCGGAACTCGGCGCCGACGTGCTCGGCCTCATGCGCGAGCACGGCATCGCCACCGCCGCCTACTGCGGGATCTCCCTGGGCGGGATGATCGGGCTCTGGCTGGCCGCCAGCGCGCCGGACCGCATCTGCTCGCTGATCGTGTGCTGCACGGCGATCACCCCGATGCCGTCGCGGCAGGCCTGGCTCGACCGGGCCGCGCTGGTGCGTTCGGCGGGAATGACCGCGATCAGGGAGATGATCCCGCCGCGCTGGTTCACTTCCGGCTTCATCGCGCGGCGGCCCGATTCCGTCGCAGCGGTGATGGACATGCTGCTCGGCACCGACCCCGAGGGCTACGCGGGCTGCGGCGAGGCCATCGCCGACCTGGACCTGCGTCCCGCACTGGCGTCCATCAAGGCGCCGACGCTCGTCATCGCGGGCGCCGACGATGTGGCCGCGCCGCCCTGGCAGGGCGCGCAGACCGCCCTCGGCATCGCGGGCTCCCGCCTGACGGTCATCCGCGGCAGCGCTCACCTGGCTCCGTACCAGACGCCGGGCCCGGTCAACGCCGCTGTCCTCGCCCATCTCCGCGGCACCGTAAGCTAGGGAACCCGGCTGCTGAGGAGGAACCGTGCTGCCCTGGTCCGCCGATCTCGCCGGCCGCGTCGACGAGCAGGTCATCAGCAGCGAGCTGCTGCGCGGCAACCCGCTGGGCGACCCGCACGAGCGACCGCTGCTGGTCTACCTGCCGCCGGGTTACGACGACGAGCCCGGGCGCCGTTACCCGGCCGTGTACGTGATCCAGGGCTTTACAGGGAACGTGGCCATGTGGCGGAACAGGTCGGCCTTCCGGCTGCCCTTCCCCGAGGCGGCCGACGCGGTGTTCGCCGGCGGCGAGGCGCCGCCGGCCATCGTGGTGTACGTCGACGCGTGGACCGGGTACGGCGGCAGCCAGTTCGTGGACTCGCCGGGCACCGGGCGATACCACTCCTATCTGTGCGACGAGGTCGTGCCCTGGGTGGACGCGCGGTACCGGACGCTGCCGGACGCCGCGCACCGGGCCATCATGGGCAAGTCGAGCGGCGGATTCGGCGCGATGATCACGCCGATGCTCCGGCCCGACCTGTTCGGCGCGCTGGCCACGCACGCGGGCGACACGCTGTACGAATACTGCTACCTACCCGAGTTCGCCGCCGCCGCCAGGCACCTGCGCCGGTACGACGGCGACATCTGGCGCTGGTGGCATGACTTCACCTCCCGGACCGCGTTCACCCAGGAAGAGGACATGTCGCTGCTGGGGGTGCTCGGCGTGGCGGCATGCTTCTCCGCGAACGCCGACGGTACCGTGGACCTGCCGTTCGACCCGGTGACCGCGATGCTACGGCCAGCCGTGTGGCAGCGGTGGCTGGACTGGGACCCGGTGCGGATGGTGCCGGCCCACGCGGAGGCGCTGCGCGGGCTGCGGGCGATCTGGATCGATGCCGGAACCAGGGATGAGTACCGTCTCGACCTGGGCGCCGAGGCGTTCCGCGCCGCGCTGCGGGACATCGGCGTCGCCGATGACCTCGTGCACTTCGAGCTGTTCGGAGCCGGGCACATGGGCATCGATTATCGTTACCCGATGTCACTGGCGTGGCTGTGCGGCCGGATGGCTAAGTAGCGGCTAAGAGGCCGCCGGCCGCCCCTGCCTTCTGGTAGCTTTCCGGCGTATCGGGAACGGGTGCAACCCCATGGACCGTTGAATGGAGACGCTATGCGCAAGGGCGGGTGGGCAGTAGCCGCCGGGCTCGGATCGCTGGCACTGCTGCTAACCGCGTGCGGCGGATCGTCGTCGTCATCGGCGAGCAGCCCGACCTCGGCCCCGGCCTCGAGTGCCGCCGGGGAGCCCACGAGCGCGATCGGCGGCATCCAGCCGGGCGATGTGGTGCTGATGGTGGAGAGGTCCAAACTCGGTTACGTGCTGGCTGAAGGCAACCAGGTGGTGGTATACACGTACGCCAACGACAAGCAGGGCGGTCCGCCGACCTGCACCGGCGCCTGCGCAGCGACCTGGCTCCCGCTGACGGTGCAGAACAAGCCCCTGGTCGAGCTGGGGGCCACCCTGCCAGGCAAGCTCGGCACGGTCACCACGTCCGATGGCCACAAGCAGATCACGTACAACGGCTACCCGCTGTACACCCTCAAGGGCGCAGGGCCGTACGCGGTGACCGGGGACGGCATGGGAGGCATGTGGCATGTGATCAAGCTCTCCGCGCATGACATCACGAGTCAGTAAGCCCCGACCGGCCCGACAGACCCGGGACCGGGTCATCCTGCAAGGAGAGAGGGACACAATGCGCAAGAGCGGGTGGGCAGCTGCCGGGCTGGGATCGCTGGTCCTGCTGCTAGCCGCGTGCGGGGGATCGTCGAGCTCGACGTCCGGCCCCCCGAGCGCCTTGGCCGGCCAGAGCACCTCGGCGGCGTCGTCCAGCGCCGCGACCACTCCGGCCGCGGGCGCGAAGAGCACGAAGGCCGCGGCCCCGTCACCTCACCACACGGCCGGGCCTCAGCCCAGCGGCAACCTGTATGGGGGACCGCCAGAATCCATCCCGCCGATCGGCACGACGTTCCTGATGATACGGCCCTCCACCCTCGGCTACGTGCTGACGTTGGCCAGCGGTTACGTCGTGTACACCTATGACAAGGACCACAAGGGCGGCAAGCCGACCTGTACCGGGTCGTGTGCCACGATCTGGGCCCCGGTCACCGGGATGCCCCAGGTCGCGCCTGCCGACACGATACCGGGCACGTTCGCGCTGGTCACCAGGTCGGGCGGGGTCAAGCAGATCACCTACAACGGCTACCCCTTGTACACCTACAAGGCAGCGGGGCCGCTGGTCACGACGGGCAACGGCGTCGGCGGGGTGTGGCACGTGGTCAAGATGTCCGCGAGCGACATCACCGGTTAAGAACCTTCTGCGCGGGAGGCGTTCCCGGTCCGCTGACGGGGCCGGCCCGGGAACGCTTTCTGCTATCCCGGTATTGGCGTGGTTGCGGACAGTCATCACGTTCGCGGCGTGAACCGCTGCGACGGTCACTACGTGATCCAGTGCAAGTGACCGTACTAAGGAGAACGCGATGACAATGCTGATAATCCGAAGGGTCTTCACGGCTGTCGGTGCCCTTGGGCTGATCGCGCTGGCAGCAGCTTGCGGATCGTCCTCGGCCTCGTCGACGGCTGCCTCGGCACCGTCGACGTCTGCCCCGGCCGCCTCGGCGTCCGCCCCCGCGGTCGCGGCGTCGGCGCCGCCGAGCGCCGCGGCCGCCGCCGTGCTGAAGACCGAGCAGACCGGGCTCGGCACCGTGCTGACCAACGCCCACGGCTTCACCGTCTATTGGTTCGCCAAGGACAGCTCGGCCGCCTCGGCCTGTGCCGGCGCCTGCACCGCGGCCTGGCCGCCGGTGCTCGGGATGCCGCAGGCAGCGTCCGGGGCCAAGCTGGGCGGTACGCTCGGCGAGATCAAGCGGCCGGACGGTACGATGCAGGCCACGTTCGATGGCCACCCGCTCTACCTGTTCGCGGGCGACCGGGCGCCCGGGCAGGCCAACGGCAACGGAGTCGACGGTTTCGGCGCGCTATGGTACGCGATCAAGATAGGCACGTCGGCCACCGCCAACGCCGGGACCGGCGCCAACACCGGGACCAGCGCCAACACCGGGACCAGCGGCAGCGGCGGATCCGGCGGCAGCGGCGGATCCGGCGGCATGGGCGGCAGCGGCGGATCCGGCGGCGGAGGCTGGTGATCCGCGGCGGCCCGACCGGCCGGTAGACAACCAGCAGCCCGCGCGGCAGCAGCGCGGGCTGCTGGTCATTTCGCGGCCCCGCTACCGGCCGTCCAGGCCGGTTAGCCCGAAGTTCTGGTCGCGTTAAGGCTTGCGGCCCACGCCGCCCCGGATGGCGGACTGGGCCCTGGCCTCGAGCTCGGACGCGGGCCGCCACTGCGGGACGGGCACCAGGCCCGGCTCGACCAGTTCCAGGCCGTCGAAAAAGCGCAAGATCTCGGCGTGGCTGCGCTGGCGCAGGGTCTCACGCGCGAGCCGGTTGTACCGCCTGGCCCCCTCTGCCACCTGCTCGGTCTCGATATCGGAGGCCACCTGTGACAACGCCAGGTAGCTCCCGGCCGGGACCGCCGCCATCAGCTGCCTGACGATGCCGTAAGGGTCATCCTGGTCGCCGATCAGGTGCATCATGGAGATCAGCGTCACCGCGACCGGGCGGGAGAAATCCAGGGTCCGTGCCGCCTGGGAGAGGATCGTCCGCGGGTCGCGCAGGTCCGCGTCAATGTAGTCGACGGCACCATGTGGAGAGCTGGTCAGCAGCGCCTCGGCGTGCAGCAGCACGACCGGATCGTAGTCCACGTACACCACCCGGCAGCTGGGCGCCACGGACTGGGCCACCTCGTGGGTGTTGTCCGCGGCCGGGATGCCGGTGCCGATGTCGAGGAACTGCCGGATGCCCGCCTCGGCGGCCAGGAACCGCACCGCCCGGGCCAGGAACGCCCGGTTGGCGCGCACCGACATGACGATCCCGGGATAGACCGCCATCACCGCGTCCGCGGCCGCGCGATCGGCCGCGAAGTTGTCCTTGCCGCCCAGCCAGTAGTCGTGCACCCGGGCACTGTGGGCCACGCTGGTGTCGATGACCCGCCGGGCGCCGGCCGATTCTCGGCCCGCGGCCGGTCCTACGTCGCCAGACATCGCCTCGGCCTCCCGGTGAAGATCAACGATGCCACTATAAGGGCTGGTGCAGGCCCGCGGAGCAGGCAAGGTCCGCGCGGCATCGCCCGCTGGACGGGTTCGGGAGGGGTCGGCGGCGCTAGTCCTCGTAGGCGGCGCGCAGCCGGGTCTCGGCGGCGGGCGGGGCGTGCACGTGGTCGAGGCCGAGCAGCGCCGCGCCCACCACGGGCGGCACGTCGATCACGCGGACCTGGGCGCGGGGGGCGGCCGCGGCGAGCCGGGCGGTGATGCCGTCCATCAGCAGCGGGTTCCTCGCGGTCAGGACGCCGCCGCCGAGTACGACCGGGGTGGCCAGGCCGAGCAGATCCAGGCGCCGCATGGCGGTGATCGCCATCACCGAGATCTCCTCGGCGAGCCGTTTCACCACCGTCCGCGCCACTTGATCGCCCTGGTCGGCCGCGCGCAGCAGGAGGGGGGCCAGGTCGATCAGCTCATCGTCGTCGATCTTGCCTTTGTGGATGCCGATGGTCACGTCTTCCACCCGCTCCACCCCGAAGTGGCTGGTGACGTAGCCGGCGAGCAGCGTGTCCCGGCCACGGCCGTCTTCCGCGCGGGCCGCGTGCCACAGGACCTCCAGGCCCAGGCCGGAGCCGCCGCCCCAGTCGCCGGAGATCGTGCCGAGGGCCAGGAACCTGGTGACGCGGCCGTCCGGCGCGACGCCGACGCAGTTGATACCGGCGCCGCAGACCACGGCCACGCCCCAGTGCGGCTGGGTCTCGTCGACCAGGCCGGTGCGCAGGATCGCGAAGGTGTCGTTGACCACGGTGGCGGCCGGGCTCCAGCCCTGGGCCTGGACCGCCGCGGCGAGTTCGGCCTCGTCTTCCGGCAGGTCCGCGTTGGCCAGGCAGGCCACCGTGTGCAGCGCTACCCAGCCGGACCCCTTGATCCCGGCGGACGCGGCGGCCTCCTTGACCACGGCGTCCAGGATCAGCGCCACCTGATCCGCGCCCACCTCGTGGGAGTTGATCCCGGGACCGCGGGCGGCCGCGAGCAGCGTGCCCTCGCTGGATACCAGGGCCACGTCGGTCTTGCTGTTGCCGCCGTCGATGGCCAGCACGGCCGGCTTGAGCGCCCGCGGCTGTGTCGGCGGCAGGAGCGGATTATCGGCCAAGGCCAGGCCCTCCGGCCCCGCCGAGGGCGAACGCGAACAAGGACGCGGCGGTGTAGTCGGCGGCGGGTTCCACCGAGGGCCAGGAGACGACGTTGTCCTCGTAGCTGGCGGTGGAGGTGTCGAACGGGGTGAAGCTACCCGCGCTGCACGCCCGCATCCCTGGCACCGTGCCCAGGCCGCTGAAGTTGCCCGTGCTGCTCGGGCCGTCGGTGGTCGCGCCGAGCTGGATGTCTCCGCGGCCGGTCAGGGAGCCGGCCAGGTTGGCGATCTCGCTCTGCATGCAGTGCGGGAACACGGTGCCGGCGCCGACGACGAACGAACTGCCCCAGGCGTTGGCGCCCAGCGCGAAGTTCAGCTGCTGCTGCGCGAATGCGGAGTACTGATCGGAGCCGCCGTACTTCTGGTACAGCGCATCGGTGATGAACAGGCCGAACGCGTGCGGCGAGGCGTCGGAGGAGCCTAGCTGGGTGCCGAGCGCGAACGGGTCGCCCTTGGCCTGGTCCTCACCGGTCCGCAGCTGAGCGGCCATGTCGCGGAGCAGCGCGGCCGGGGCGATCGGGTAAATCCCGGCCTGCTGCATGGCCTGCAGCAGCTCGGCCTCGGCGACCGCGCCGGTGTCATACAGGTTGAACGTGTCGCCGTCCGCCGGGTGCCCCTGGGCGATGTACGCCCTGGCCCAGCGGGCGGCGGCGGCCAGGTCCGCGCTCAGCTGGGTGGCCGGGGCGCCGGTCGCCTCGTCAGCCAGGGCGATCTCGGCGGCGCCCCATAGCATGTCGCTTTTCCACTGGGTGCCCGGGTAGTAGTCGTGCGGGAACGCGGTGACGAGTTGCCCGACGTTGCTGGTCTTCGCCATCGCGTACACGCCCCGGGCCAGGCTCAGCAGGTGCGGGGCCTGCGCCGGGTCGGTGCCCGCGGACAGCTGCGCGCCGAGGGCGAAGTCGGCGGCGAACCGGCCCGCGAGGTCGGGGCTGACCGGCTTGCCGGGCGGGGCGGCCTCGAACACCGGCCGGTACTTGACGTAGTACGCGCTCGGGCCCGGGTTCCCGCCGGCCTTCACATCCAGCCGGTCCTCCTTCTGGGGCAGGAACCAGAAGTTGTAGTCGCCCTGGATCGTGTTGCTCGCGTTGCCGTTGCCGATTCCCACCTGCGCGTAGAGCACCTTGTGCACCGGGTTCCACAGCTTGGTGATCCACTGCAGGCCGAACGCCGCCTCCGGCTGCAGGTCGGGATAGGTGCTGGGAAAGTCCCTGGCCGCGATCAGCATGAGCGCGTCGGTGTAGCTGTCCGTGTACGCGAACTTCTCATAACCGCCGCCCGCGTCGAACCAGCCGCCCGACACGTTGACCGGCCCGCCGATCTTCTTCAGCGTGCCGAGCAGGTTGTCGTTGCTGTCATACGACGGGTCCGCGTATACGTAGGCGCGCTTGTCGGTCAGGTTCGCCGGCCGTCGGTCCAGGACGTACGGATTGACGTCAGGGCCGTCCCGCTCGGAGGTGAAGTACCGCACGGCGTTGCCCACGAGCTGGCGGTACAGCTGCGCCCCGTCGCCGACGACGAAGGCGGGGGAGGAGGCGGCGGCGGGGGACAGCACCTTGACCCGGTAGACGCCGGGAGTGTTGACCGCGGAGAAGCGGAGCTGGTAGACCGCCCGGTACGCGGAGTTCCACGACCCCAGGTCGTCGGTGGACGTGCCCCGGTAGACGACGCCGTAGCGGGTGGTGACCTCGAAGCTGACCTTCGGGACCTGCCGGGCCAGCATTACGAACGCCACTTTCGATGCATCCGCCGGATACCCGACCTGGTTGACGCGGACCTCCGGTGGTACCGAGGCTGCCAAGGCCGCAGAGGCAGTCGCAACAACGGGGATTGTTGTGGCTAGCGTGATACCTGCTGCTGCCAGGATCGTGGGCCATCTGGGTCTCATGCGGCGTCTCCTCATGCCCAGGACAGGTACCGTGCGTTTTCCGCGATCAGGCGGTCGGTCAGGCACTGCGCCCGGTCCGCCTGGCCGACCAGCGGATGCGCGAGCAGGGCGTCGTACACCCGCTCCCTCCCGCCCCGGATGGCGGCCTCGAGGGCGAGTTCCTCATACGCGTACACGTGCGCGATCAGTCCGCGCAGCAGGGGCTCGACCGGGGCGACCGGCACGGGCACGGCGCCGCCGCGGCCGATCGTGGCCGGGACCTCGATCACCGCGTCGGCGGGCAGGAAGGGCAGCGTCCTGCCGTTGCTCGTGTTGATCACCTGGACATCGCGCCGGTCACCGGTCAGCGAGACGAGCAGGTCCACCGCGGCCTCGGAGTACCAGGCGCCCCCGCGCTGTGACAGCTGGGGCGGCTTGACCTCAAGCGCCGGGTCGGCGTACAGCGCGAGCAGGTCCCGCTCTATCCGGGCCACCTCCTCGGCGCGGGTCACCGCCCCGCGTTGGTCGGCCACCACCGCGTCGTGAGCGTAGTAGTAGCGCAGGTAGTAGGAGGGCACCATGCCCAGGTGGCGGATGAAGTCCGCGGGCAGGCTCGTGTGCGGCGCGATCTCGTCGGCCCGCGTCGCGAGCAGGTCGGGCAGCACGTCCTTGTCGTCCACCAGCACGGAGCGTTCCCAGCTCAGGTGGTTCAGGCCGACGTGGCCCAGGGACACCGCACCGGACGGTACGCCGAGCATGGCCGCGAACCGGCGCTGGAAGCCGATCGCCACGTTGCACAGGCCGACCGCCCGGTACCCTGCGGACAGCAGCGCCCGGGTGACGATCCCCACCGGATTGGTGAAATCGACGATGAACGCGGAGGGCGAAGCCCGCCGCGAGGCCCGTTCGGCCAAATCCAAGACGAGGGGGACGGTGCGCAGCGCCTTGGCCAAGCCCCCGGCCCCGGTGGTCTCCTGGCCCACGCAGCCGCAGTCCAGCGGCCAGGTCTCGTCGCGCTGGCGGGCGGCCTGGCCGCCGACCCGCAGCTGGAACAGGATCGCATCAGCGCCCTCGGCGCCGTCATCCAGGCTGGCGGTCCAGCGCACCCGGCCGGGATGGCCGTGCGCGGCCATGATCCGGGCCGAGACCGGACCCACGGCGGCGAGCCGATCCGGGTCGGGGTCGACCAGGACCAGTTCGGCCACGTCCGGCAGCAGCCGGCCGATGCCGTCCGCGAGCTCGGGCGTGTAGGTGGACCCGCCGCCGATCACCGCGAGCTTCATGACGCGAAGGCCCTCACTTCCGCGCCCGCCTGCGCAACATGACAGGCCACTTCATGGCCGGGTAGCAGCTCGGCCAGGACAGGCGTGCCGGCCGAGCACTCCTCGATGGCGAGCGGGCACCGCCAGCGGAACCGGCAGCCGGGCGCCGGGTCGACGACCTTGGGCGGTTCGCCGCGGTCCGTCACCTGCGACATCGGGGCCATCGGATCCGGTACCGCGGATAGCAGCAGCTGGGTGTACGGATGTTTCGGGGTGGTCAGCACGTTCTCGATCGGCCCGGACTCGGCGATCTGGCCCGCGTACATCACGATCAGCCGGTCCGCCACGTATCGCGCGCTGGCGATGTCGTGGGTGATGTACAGGATCGATACCCCCTCCTCGTCGCGCAGCTTCGCCATCAGGTT
>Ga0187766_10002653_pt1 | contig 10531 bp, 9 predicted proteins | sample 0216_QUI02_MP05__4_FD_132971 | JGI IMG/M metagenome (GOLD analysis project Ga0187766, IMG submission 132971) | Tropical peat soil microbial communities from peatlands in Department of Meta, Colombia - 0216_QUI02_MP05_20_MG | ecosystem: Environmental > Terrestrial > Soil > Wetlands > Peat ... | reverse complement strand
TCTGGTAGCCGATCAGCAGCTGCTGGAAGGCCGCGTCCTGCACGCGGACCTCGTTCGTGATCTGGCCGTAGTTGAGGATGTTCCACGTGACGGACGGGCCGAACTGGACCTGACGGGCTCCCCACCGGAACATGTCGCTGAGCTTGAACTTCCCCAGATCGGTCGAGACGAACACCACATTGCCGACCAGCGAGAACGCGGGGAAGAGATCGGCCTTGGCCACGCCGATCTGGGACGACTGCGCGGCGGCCTGCAGCTCGGCTCGCCGGACGTCCGGCCGGCGGCGCAGGAGATCGGCCGGGATGCCGACGATGACCTGACGGGGCGAGACGGGAATCCCCGAGGGCCCCGACAGGAGATCGCCCAGCTGGCTCGGCGGCATGCCCAGCAGGACGCTGAGCGCGTCCTGGGCCTGGCGGAGCTGCGTCTCAAGGCTCGGGATGGTCGCGAGCGTGTTCAGCAGCGCGGTGCGGGCCTGCTCGACGTCCAGCTGGGTCGCCGTGCCCCACGTGAACTTGGCCTCGGCGATCTTCAGGCTCTCCTCCTGGGTCTCCACGTTCTCGCGGGCGATGCGGATCCGCTCCTCGGCGGTACGGACCGTGATGTAGGAGTTCGCCACGTCCGCGGTCAGCGTCACCAGCGTGTTGTCATAGTCCGCGAGCGTCGAGAGCAGGCTGGCGTCGGCCGACTCGATGCTGCGCCGGATCCGCCCCCAGAAGTCGAGCTCCCAGCTGGCCTGGGCCCCGATCTGTGATTGCCAGTAGTCGACGGCGCCCTTGAAGCCGGGAGCGGTGACGGCCCGATCGCTGATGCGGTTGTACTGGACGGAGCCGATGGCCTGCTGCGTCTGCGGGAAGAGTTCCCCGACCGCGACGCCGAGCTGGGCGCGCGCCTGCAAGACCCGGACACCGGCCTGCCGGAGGGTGAGGTTCTCCCGGTAGGCGCGCTCGATGAGCCGGTCCAGGACCGGATCGTTGAAGGCGCTCCACCAGTTGCGGTAGGTGGTCGACGCCGCGCTCACCCGCGGGTCCCCCGACTCCAGCCAGTCCGTCGAGACTTCGGTCTTCGGCCGCTTGAAGTCGGGTCCGACCATGCAGCCGGCGAGGGCCAGGAGCACGGAAAGGAGAAGGATCAGGACTCCGGGTCTCGGGGGCGTCGCACCCGGAGCCCGACTCGGGTCAGGAGGTCTCACTCATCGGGCTCCGAAACATGCCCGCCATAGTACCTCCCTCTTCAACGCGTCGCATTCGACCGCCCGATCGATCCCCGGTCACCCGATCGATCCTCCGGAATCCACAATCATCCACAGGCTCAAATGTTCATTGAACCGGTCACTTGTGACGGCTGTGCAAGAACATTCACTTGACAACCTCCAGGGCCCGCGCATACCGTGCGGCCCTGACCCGAGGCCAACCGAGCAGGAGAGCGGTGACCGATGATCGGACTTTCGTCCGGCGAGCGTTCCGAGCTGGTGCGTCTCGTCAGGACTCTGTCTTCGCCACCGCCTGAGCCGGCGCCGTGGACGCCCGCCCACGTCGAAGACAGGGAGCGCGTCGTCGAGCTTCTCGCCCGAGCCGGATCGCGTAAGGGCGCATCCGAGCGCTCGCGAGGGCTCGATCGGCGTGGCAGGCGCCGCGCGCTCAATCTCCTGCTGATCAGCAGGAGCCACGACCGTCGACCGGTCCGCCTCCGCGCACGCCGAGGACTCGGGGCGGGTGTGATCGCGGTCGCCTTCCTGCTCACCGCCGCGATCGGCACCATCTGTCGCGACTACGCGCGATTGTACGACCAGCGAGCGGCGCTGACGGCACTGACCGGGAAGCTGGCGTCGAACGCGGTGCTCATCGATCAGCTCGGCGTCCGAATCCGCGACATCAGCGCCGAGATCGACAGCTGGCGGCTGGTCCGCGTCGTCGATCCGCCGAGGCCGGACCCGACGCCCGCCTCGTCAGCCGAGCTGGCGGCCGTCGGCGTCCCGGATCCGAGCGCGGCCGATCCCGGCAGCGAGGTCTACCGTGAGATCGTCCACCTCGTGAACCGCGTCCAGGCGGAAGGCGAGCGACTGCGCTCGCTCAAGCGCTTCGTGGACACGAACGCTCACCTGCTCGCCTCGACGCCGTCCAGGTGGCCGGTCCGGGGGCCGCTGAGCTCCGACTTCGGGCTGCGGCCAGCACCGATCGCTCGCTCCCGACGCGGATCCTCGCCAGGGGAGACCGCGGATCCTCCCTCCCCGCGGAGCCCATCCGACGCGGATCTGATTCCCGCACACTGAGGCGGTCGACGTTGCCGCACCTCGATGCGTTCTCGGCGCTGTCGATCGGTGGGGTCGCTCTGCTCGTCGCGGGGATCGTGGCCGTCGTGTTCGTGAGGCGCCGCGTCGCTCCGCACCCGTCACCGGCCCCACCGGCCGAGGCGGACACTCTCCCGAATGTCCGCGCGTGGCTGGCCGCCGCGCCGGACCACGCGGCGTCGCTCCGGCACATCGTGTCCGAGCACCCGCAGCTTCGCGCGCGGGCCGAGGCCGCCGAGCAAGCCCTCGAGCCCCTCCGCGATCGCGCCGTGCACGCGGAGCAGCAGTGCGAGCAGCTCCGGCAGGAGCTGGACCGGCGGCACGGTCAGCTCGAGGCGATCCGGAAGGACTGGGACGAGGTGACCCAGCGCGTGTCGCAGATCCTGCTCGAGATCCTCGAAAAGAAGCACGATGCCCAGTGAGCCGAGGACGCCGGCTCTCGACGGCCTGCGCTCCTGGCTGGCCCAGGCCCCGGGCCGTCTCCACGATCTCCGCAATGCCCTCGGCGAGCGGGACCGGCTCGAGCAGGAGCTGGGCCGCATCCGAAGGGAGATTCGCCGGCTCAAGGCCCTGTGCTGGGGCGTCGTGGCCCTGCTCGGCCTGGTCGCGCTCCCGAGCGCGGTGGCGCTCTCTCGAGTCCTCTCCCCGGCCCAGGTCGATGAGGTCCGCGCCAAACGCTTCGTCGCCGTCGACGACCGCGGAACGACCCGCGTCCGGCTCGGCCTGGTCGCCGAGGATACCTCCGTGCTGGAGCTGGCCGACGGCCGCGGCACGGGACGGGCGGTGATCGCGGTTCGGTCCGACGGGGCGGCCACGATCGAGATGCTCGACGAGGCGCGACGCGGGCAGCTCACGCTCGACGTCTCGCCGCGCGGGGCCCCGCGCCTCGAGCTCCGCGGCCGGCCCGGAAGGTCCGGGATCACGCTGGGCGTCGAGGCGGACGGGGCGGCCCGCGTCCTCCTGGCCGACCAGGAGGGGCATCCCCGGAGTGCCCTGACGATCCAGCCCGGCGGATCGCCGAGTCTCACACTCTACGACGAGATCGGGAGCCCTCGCGTCGGCCTGGCGGTGGGACCGGACGACTTCTCCCAGCTGGATCTCTCCGACCGCGCGGGTGGGCTTCGTCTCGGGGCGAGTGTCTCGCCCCAGGGCGCGCCTCTCATCGCCTTCGACGACGGCACGGGCAGGCGCCGAATGCTGCTCGGCCTCCCCCTCGACGGGAACCCGACCTTCGGGTTCTTCGATCGGCAGGGAGTCGGGCGACTCCTGATGGCCCTCCGAGCGACCGGGACCCCGAGGGTCCTCGTGGTCGACCGAAGGAGCCGGATCATCTGGGAAGCGCCATGACCGGGGAGTCCGGGGCCAGCCGCACGATCGCGGAGTGGGTCGACGAGTGCCGCAGCTGGGCCACGGTGCTCCTGGATGCCCTCAAGGATCTGGAGACCGCCAACGAGAAGATCAGGAGCCTCGAGCGGGAGAACGCTCGGCTTCGCGAGGACGTGGCGCAGCTTCGACGAGGAGCAACGAGCTGACGGAGCTAGACGCCCGGGGCGTCGGTCGCGCCTCCCTTCAGCGATCCGATCCCGAGTGATTCGTCGTGCGCCCCCGGAGACGGCGACGGGTCCGGCTCCGCCGGTGGCGGGCTGGCGGGCGTGGCCGGCGGCGCGTCCTGACCGAGATCGTCCAGGAACGTGGCCGACGGGGCGAAGAACAGGCTCCCGGTGACGGCCCGGCTGAAGTCCAGCAGCCGGTCGTAGTTGCCCGGTGGGCGACCGATGAACATGTTCTCGAGCATCTGCTCGGTTGCCCGTGACGACCGGCTGTAGCCGATGAAGTAGGTCCCGAACTCCCCGTGACCGGGCCTCCCGAACGGCATGTTGTCCCTCAGGATCTGGACCTCTTTTCCGCCCTCGACGATGGTCGTGAGCGCGTTGTGCGCCGAGGAGGGCTTCACCGCATCGCTCAGCTCGATGTCCGAGAGCTTGGTGCGCCCGATGATCCGCTCCTGCTCCTCGGTCGAGAGCGCGTTCCACCGCCCCATGTCGTGCAGGTACTTCTGCACGATGACGTAGCTCCCGCCGGCGAACCGAGCGTCCTCCCCGGCGACGAGCGCGGCGCCCCGGGCGGCCTCGCCGCGCGGGTTCTCCGTCCCGTCGACGAATCCGAGCAGATCGCGCTCCTCGAAGAAGCGGAAGCCCTGCGTCTCGTCGACCGCGGAGACCGCTCCCCCGATCCGCTCCATGATCTGGGTCGCCAGCTCGAAGCACATGTCCATGTTCTTGGCGCGGATGTGAAACAGCGCATCACCGGGCGTGGAGACGGCGTGGCGCTCCCCCGACCGGATCTCGCGAAACGGGTGGAGCTCGGCCGGCCGGGGACCTCCGAAGAGCCCGTCCCAGGCGCCCGATCCGAGCGCGACGATGCACGAGAGCCCGTCCTCCGGGCGGCGGAAATCGACCGCGCGATAGATCGCGGGCAGGTCGGCGCAGAGCGAGCGCACCGCGGCGTAGCTGTCTTGGTCCGGCTTGATGCAGACGACCAGGAAGATCGCGGCCCGGGTGAGCGGGGCGAGCACGGGCTGGGGAACCGGCGCCGGATCTCCTCCGCTTCCCGGCATCGTCACTCGCCGAGGAAGTACCGCCGGGGATCGAAGAGGCGGACGAGCGCCAGCTCCTCCGCGGTGGGCGCGGGGAAGCGCCTCAGCGCGGGCGCGACCTGCAGCTCCCAGCGGCAGGCCGCGCGCGCGGCGGCCACCGCATCGGCCTCCGGCCGGTCGCCGAAGAGGCCGGTGAGCCGGAGCTCGGCGTGCTCGCCGCTCTTCTCGTACACGCCGAGGTCCGAGACCACCGTGCGCACGGTGCGGCCCGGCGCGGTGATGTACGGCACCTTGTCGACGAAGCGGCGCGGCGACTGCTGCAGGCACACCACCACCTCGCGAGAGGACGATGTGATGTCGTTGGCGCCGCCCGACCCCGTGATGTACGTGACGCCAGGTATGATGGTCGAGTTGATGTTGCCGTGCTTGTCGATCTGGCCGGCGGCCAGCGAGCCCATGCACTGGTTGTGGCGGCCGCCCATGAAGATGCCCATCACGTGCAGGATGTCGGTGAGCATCTTGCACGACGGGAAGTTGCGGAAGGAGAACACGAAGGGCTCCGCTGGGCGCGGCAGGTAGCCGACCATGCCGGTCTCGGCCATCAGCTCGACGTCGGCGCCCGCTTCCTTGAGCTGGTAGGCGGCCAGCCACGCCGCCAGATTCGAGTTGCCCACGCCGGCGAGGAAGGTCCGGTAGCCGTGCGCTCGCACCTTCTCGGCGAGCATGCGCGCGGCCGTCACCACCATCCACTCGGACGCCGACGCGGTCGGGCCGGTCGGCAGCCGCGGCGAGAGCGTGTCGAGCTCGGACACCCAGGCATCGGTATGGGCTCGCCCCTTGATCTCCATGACGCGTCCGTAGCCGAGCTTGGAGAGGTAGGACGCGTGATCGGGGACGTCGAGCATCCACTCCTTGATCCAGGCGTCCGCGGTCTCCGGCTTGCGGAAGGCACGGCGGCACTCGAGGATCCACTCGATGTCCTCGGCGTAGCCCTCGAGCTCGGGCACGTTCATGCCGTACATGCCGCCCGGGTGGTTGCCGAGCGGCGTCTCCACCACCGCGCGAACGTACTGCGAGGGCAGGCGAACCAGGTCGGCGTGTCGGCGGATGAAGTCGGTGGAGACGATCTTCTCGACCGTGACCACCGCGCCGCCCGTCGCGGCCATCGCCCCGTAGAGGTTCTCGTTGAGCGGCGCGCCCACGATCACGTTGCCGGCCCGATCCGCCGCCCATCCATGGATCAGGGCCACGTCGGGCACCAGCGCCCGCACGTACCCCACCCGCCCCGCGGCGCCGAAGGGATCGTCGGCGACCAGGAACTCGCCGCCGCGCGTGTTGTCCTCCTCCATGCTCGAGCCGAGCAGCGAGCGGGTTGGGAGGAACGGCACGCCCATCGCCCCGGCCAGCAGACGAAGGGGGAAGGTCAGCATCGACCAGTTCGAGACCTCGAGCCGGCCGTCCAGCACCGCGCGCGAGATCAACGCCTGCGGGGTCGGGAACGGATAACCCTCGCCCATGAACGTGGTGACGACCCGGCGCACGAGACGGCCGTGGATCAGCGCCGTGATGGGCGAGCCCACGCCGACCGCGGCCAGCGTGAATCCGGGCGACCGGCCCCACCACTGCCGCACCAGCTCGCGCAGCAGCGGGTTCGAGCGGCCGTGCGCGGCGCCCAGGTAGACGGTGGCGCCCGGTTGCACGTGACGGCGCACCGCCTCGGCCGCGGTGGTGACCTTGTCGGGCCCCTCGTCGAGCGGCACCGCGAGGCGCCGGCGGATCGCGTCCTGGTAGGAGGCGTCGAGCATCCGTGTCACGCGGCCCGCTTGCGGCCGCCCCCGAAGATGCGCTCCTTGACGCGTGCGGGCACCCAGCGAGCCACCCGGCCGGACACCGCGGCCACGCGGTCGAGCGAGGTGGGCGAGCCGGGCCAGTAGCGCAGGAGCACCGGGCGCTCGATGTAGTTCACGACCCCGTCGACCACGATGGCGGCCAGGATCAAATCGTCGAGATACCCGACCAGCGGGATGAAGTCCGGGATGAGGTCGACGGGGCTCACCAGGTACACCGCGAGCCCGGCCAGCGCGATCTTCGCCGACGTCGGGACGTCGCGGTCGTGCGAGAGCGAGACCAGCATTCGGGCCAGGCGAGGCAGCGCGAAGAACAGCTCCTTCATGACCGCGGCCCCGTCAGTCGAGGCGCTCGGCGAGCAGCTCGGCGACGTCGCGGGTCTTGATCCGGTCGCCGACCTCCTTCGCCTTCACGCCGTCCTCGAACATCGTGAGGCAGAACGGGCAGGCCGAGGCGAGGATGTCCGGCTTCACCTCCATCGCCTGCTCCACGCGCAGCTGGTTGACCCGCCGTCCCTCGTGCTCCTCGACCCAGGCCCGGCCGCCGCCGCCCCCGCAGCAGAAGCCCTTCGAGCGGTTGAGCTTCATCTCCACGAGCTGCCCGCGGGTGACGCCGCTCAGGACCCGGCGCGGCTCGTCGTAGATGTCGTTGTACCGGCCGAGGTTGCAGGCGTCGTGGTACGTGATCCGCTCGTCGTCGCGCTGGCTCGGGACGAGCCGCCCGGAGCTCAGCAGGTCGTCGAGGAGCTGGGTGTGGTGGATGACCCGGAAGTGGCCGTCGAACTGGGGGTACTCGTTGCGGATCGTGTTGAAGCAGTGCGGGCACGCGGTCACGATCGTCTGGAACCGATACTGCTTGAGCGTCTCGATGTTGCCCTGGGCCAGGGTCTGATAGAGGTACTCGTGGCCGAGTCGCCGCGCGGGCTCGCCGGTGCACTTCTCCTCGTTGCCGAGGATCGCGAAATCCACCCCGGCGGCCTGCAGCACCCGCACCAGCGCTCGCGCCACCTTCTTGTTGCGCTCGTCGAAGGAGCCGTAGCAGCCCACCCAGTAGAGGTACTCGGCCTCCGGCACGTCGGCCATGTGCCGCACGCCCAGGTCCTTCGCCCAGTCCGCCCGGGTCTGCCACGACATCTGCCACGGGTTGCCGTTGGTCTCGAGATTGCGGAACGCCGGCTGCAGCTCGGCCGGGAAGCGCGACTCGGTGAGCACCAGCCACCGTCGCATGTCGACGATCTTCGGCACGTGCTCGATGAAGACCGGGCAGGCGTCCACGCACCAGCGGCACGTCGTGCAGGCCCACAGCACGTTGTCGTGGACGACGTCGCCCACCAGCGCGCCGGCGGGCGCGGCCGCCCCCGCCTCCCCCAGCAGCGCGGGCGCCTCCTCGAAGAGCCGGTCGCGCAGGTGCAGGATGAGCCACTTCGGGTCCAGCTCCTTCCCGCTCATGTTGGCCGGGCAGCGCGAGGTGCAGCGGCCGCACTCGGTGCAGTTGTAGGTGTCGAAGAGATCCTTCCAGGTCAGCTCGGTGAGGGCGCCGACCCCGAAGGTCTCCGAGTTCTCGAGGTCGATGGTGCGATAGCGCCCCTTCGGCTCGAGCGGCCCGAGGAACACGTTCAACGGCGAGACCAGGATGTGCAGGTGCTTGGAGTACGGCAGCAAGACCAGGAAGCCCAGCAGGGTCGCTCCGTGCGCCCACCAGGTGAGGTGGAAGATCACCCGCACCGCGGTCGGGGAGAGGCCCGCGAGGACCCGGGCGATCGCGCTCCCCGCGAACTGGTAGGGATCGCTCGGCGCGGGCGCGAGCACGATGCGCCCGGCGTCCGCGACCAGGTCGGTGACCATGAGGGTCAGGATCAGCAGCAGGATCACCAGCGCCTCGATCGACAGGTTGAGGCGACGCGGGCGGACCACGAGGCGCCGGTAGAGCGCGTAGGCGATGGCCACGATGACCAGCACGCTGAACACGTCCTGGGCGATCAGGTACAGCGGCGAGTCCGAGAGCAGCGGCAGGAAGAAGGACTCGCTGACTCCCTTGCCGAAGTACTCGATGGTGCCGAGGGTGAGGATCACGAAGCCCCAGAAGATCGTGGCGTGCATGAGTCCCGGCCAGAAGTCGTACGAGAGCAGCCGCGCCTGGCCGAAGACGTAGACGACCACCCGGCCCACCCGCGCGGGGACGTGGTCCCAGCGCGGGAGCGGCTTGCCCTTGAGCAGCAGGCGCAGCAGGTACGCGACGCGGCGGCCGAAGAGCACCAGCGCTGCCCCGATCATCGCGTAGAAGATGAGCGAGCCGGGGAGGGGCCCGTACCAGGAGTGCGAGGGCAGCATCAGTGGGGCCTCATGCGTCGGGTAGTGTGGGGCGCGGCGCCCGGGGGTGTCAAGGGCGCCTGAGCGTCTGGTCCAAGATCTGCGTCACCGCGGTGTACGGATCGAGGGCGCCCGTCGCCACCGCCTCCAGCGTCTGGGCGAGCGCGGGGTCGGTCTGCACGCGCGCGGTCACCTGCGCGGTGAACTCCTCGACCAGGAGCGCCTCCAGCTCGGCCCGCCGGCGCGCCTTCCGCCGCGCGGCGAGGGCGCCCGCCTGCTCGAGGGCCGCGCGATGCCGCCGTATCTGCGCGAGCAGCTCGTCGATCCCCACGTCGTTGGCGGCCTGGGCGGCCAGCACCGGCACCTCCCAGTCCACGTCGCGCGCCGCCGCGCCGCTCGTGTAGTGCAGGTGCACGCTGAACTTCAGTTCGGCCATCAGGGCGTGCGCGCCGTCGCGATCGGCCTTGTTGACCACGAAGACGTCGGCCACCTCCATCAGCCCCGCCTTCATGGCCTGGATGGAGTCGCCGGACTCCGGCACCAGCGTGACCACCGTGGTGTCGGCCTGGCGGACGATATCGAGCTCGGTCTGTCCGACCCCGACCGTCTCGATGAGGATCCAGGGAAAGCCGAAGGCGTCCAACAGCTTGGTGACGTCGCCGGTGGCCCGGGCCAGGCCGCCCAGGCTGCCGCGCGTGGCCATGCTGCGGATGAACACGTCCGGATCGAGCGTGTGGGTCTGCATGCGGATACGATCGCCGAGCACCGCGCCGCCCGTGAAGGGGCTCGACGGGTCCACCGCGATCACGCCGACCGGCAGCTGCTCGGCGCGGAGCCGGCTCGTCACCCGATCCACCAGCGTGGACTTGCCCGCCCCGGGCGGCCCGGTGATGCCGAGCACGTAGGCGCGGCCGGTGCGCGGATGGATCGCGCGCATGATCTCGGGCACGTCGGCCGAGCGATTCTCGACGCGGGTGATCAGGCGGGCGAGGGCCAGGCGATCGCCGTCGAGCATCCGGCGGACGAGATCGGCCACGACCGGCCGGGGACTCAGACGCCCGGCCGCCGGGGCGCGGCGGACTCGGACGGCTCCGCACTCAGGCGGGCCTCCATCACGAGGGCGTCCTCGCCGGTGTCGAAGTAGTAGCCCTTGCGCCGGCCGATGACGCGGAATCCGAAGCGCTCGTAGAGGCCGAGGGCCTCGGCGTTGGTGGGCCGCACCTCGAGGAACGCCAGGTCGACCTGGCGGCGCCGGGCGTCCTCCATCACCGCGCCCAGCAGCGCGCGGGCGATCCCCCGGCGGCGCACGTCCGGATGTACCGCGAGGTTGGTGACGTGGATCTCATGGCCGATCTCCCACAGGCAGAGGTAGCCGACGAGTCGCCGCCCCGCGCGCGCCACCGAGCAGCGGGCGACGCGGTTCTGGGTGAGCTCGTAGCGAAAGGCGCCGCGCGACCACGGCGTCTGGAAGGACGCGCGCTCGATCGT
>Ga0187766_10002652_pt1 | contig 10532 bp, 6 predicted proteins | sample 0216_QUI02_MP05__4_FD_132971 | JGI IMG/M metagenome (GOLD analysis project Ga0187766, IMG submission 132971) | Tropical peat soil microbial communities from peatlands in Department of Meta, Colombia - 0216_QUI02_MP05_20_MG | ecosystem: Environmental > Terrestrial > Soil > Wetlands > Peat ... | reverse complement strand
GCATTATTTTGCGAAGTCGGGTCATGGGGACCTCCTCATGACCCGACAACTTAACTCAGCCGCTAGCCATAGACCGATCCGTCGAACTCACGCGCAGCGTCCGCCGCGCCAGCGGCTTCGTTCAAGTCGGCTATTCGTTGAAGTGCTTTGTACCCTGCTCCCGCCCTATAACGGACGAGCAAATAAGCAATTCTTTGCCGGGTTTGAGCCAGCACTCCATTCGGTTCCTGTGGGAATCCGCCCATTTGAGCGAATAGACGCTCCGTAGAAATGAATGCGCCCTATCGGAGGTCAGGGACTTGCTAGGCCACCTGTGTTGGATTTCGCGCCTATGTTGACCACGACGAGGCTGTGCATAAAGTCTCAAATTTAATCGACTATCAGCAGCGCGCCATCAGCGTCCACGTCTACCAATAACCCATGTCGCAGTGCGAAACCCATTCTCTTGAGACCGGCACCGACCTGGTCGTTCAACTCGCCTACACCAGTGAATACGGAGAATTGAATCCCACCGCGTAGCTTTAACACAGGCGCCGCCAGCCCTTCGAGAAGTCAGTCCCTACCGCCAGGAGGGAGCCTGCCTCGAACCGGCGCCGGTTGGGGACGCAAAAAAACTTCTACCAGATGCATAGGTATGGGGTCCAAGAGCTAAACCTCCTTAGGGGTGAGGGGCATCCGTTGGCAGGTGCCTCAGGTTCTGGCTCCCATAAATCTAAGGCTCTTCGGTCTCGCCGCCAGCCTAGTGGGCAGACCGCAGGCGCCCCCTTAAGGAACTTTATGGATAGCAACAGAGGTAAGAAACCCATATCGCCGCAGAAACTTGCGGCAAACCGTGCGAATGGAAAACGTTCGAACGGACCGAAAACCGAAGCGGGCAAGGCGAAGGCTTCGCAAAATGCCTACAAACATGGAATTTTCGCCCTGCGCTTGTTCCCGACCGACAAAGTCCGCGCGGAAGACGGTGCAGACTACGAGGCGCTCTATGCTGCCTTGTGCGCTCACTACGAGCCGCAGGGCGTCATGGAAAACCTTTGGCTCGAGAAGGCTGCCACCGAGGCACTTCGTAACGCCCGTATTCTCGGCTACCACCAAAAAACTACTATGCACTGGTTGTCGCCGTATGAATCTCAGGGCGCGGACCGTTTGCTGCGCTATGAAATCGCAACCAGCCGCGGCTTCGCGAACGCCATCAAGCAACTGGAAGAGTTGCAGGCGCGACGCGCGCAATCGCAGCAAGATGCGCTCGAAGACGGCGAAGAGATGTCAGAGAACGCGGCGCAGGAACCCGCTCCCGACGAACCGAACGCGCCCGCAGAACTAGCAACCCCCGAAGCGCCGACGTCAGCCGACTCCACGAACGATGCGCCCAATGTCTGCGCGGCGGGCGACAAAGCTGCAGTTGCTCCACAGGAGCCAAAGCAGACTCCCGCAAACGTGGAGCCAACACCCGAGCCGCACGACCTAGGCTATAGCGGTCGTCCGCGCTGGATTGAAAACGAGGAAGACCGCCGAATCGTCAACCAATTCGATATCGAACTTTACGGCATACCGCTCCACTAACCAGCACACAGAACGATTGAACCGAGGGCGCGCTTGCCGCGCCCTCCAGCACAACGGCGAAGTTTGTTTTCGCCGAGAGTCCCGGCCCGGGTCCGCCGCTCTGGTCTCATTCGTCCGGCGAAGCCCGGGAGCCGTCTGCACCGCGGCCGCGGCAAGGGAAGCAGCTAGCGCCGCGGCAGATTGCTGTTCACGGAGGCGGATTTTCCTGTACCGTACGCTCGTACTACCTCGGCTTTGGCAGTTGGGGGTTGCCCGCGTCAGGAAATGCTGGAACGAACCCACCGCTGGCCACGGACCGAACGATGGCGACAATGGTGTCTCCCGGCGTATCCGCCAGAACTCTAGTTCCCTTGGCTAGATCCGGGGTGTCCTTGGCCCTTCGTGATGCGCATCACATACATAGGACGCGGGCGACACTAACGTTGATGGTATAAATGGGCGGACTGTAGGAGTTCGGGATGGACGCCCGGTTCGATGTTGCCTTCTCCTCTAGCCTCGGTCGAGTCCGGTTCACCCATTTTCAGATTGTGCGTCACACACGTAATTCCTCCGCTGGCGCTCGCCGGAGGAGCTTGGCCTATGGCAGCATCCAGCCAATCGCACAAAAGGGTTCGCTCACCCTTTAACTCTTAAGGAAAGGGACCGGCAGCCCGAACAGTGATCTTCCCGCACGGGATAGTCCTCCACGGTGGCCAAGGAGGTAGCGAATGATTTCGAGTGAAGCAAAACCAGAGAGGACCCAGACCCCGCAAGCGGTGGAGTGCCTCAGTGCCGAAAGAATGGCTCACCTCGAAGGTTTAGTCAGCCAAGCCAGAATCGCATCTGCCGTCTTTTCCCAGTTCACTCAAGAGGACGTCGACCGCATTGTCAAGCCGATGGTCTTGGCCGGGCTCGAGCAGGCTCAATATCTGGCCGGTCTGGCCATCGAGGAAACCAAGCTGGGGGTAATGGAAGACAAGGTCATCAAGAACATGGTGGCCACGGAGTTTACATATAACTACGTCAAGGACAAACGCACCGTCGGCGTGATTCGTGAGTTTCCTGAGCGTAATCTATTGGAAATGGCTGAGCCAATCGGCGTCATCTTGTCGCTCACGCCAATTACGAATCCGACTTCCACGGTTCTGTTCAAATGCATCCTGGCCATTAAGACGCGGAACGCCGTCATTTTCAGTCCCCACCCGAGAGCATGGCACTGTTCGTCTGAGGCCGTAAGGATCATGTACGAGACAGCGGTGAAGCATGGCGCGCCTGAAGGAGTCTTTAGCTGCCTCGAATCTCACACTCTCGAAGATAACGCCTACCTGATGCGGCACAAGGACGTGGGCTTGATTGACGCCACTGGTGGACCAGGCGTCGTCAAAGCCGCCTATAGCTCTGGCAAGCCAGCGCTGGGCGTGGGACCGGGCAACACGGCCGTCTATTTGGAAAAAACAGCCGACCTCAATACGGCCGTGGTGGACATGATTATTTCAAAGACCTTCGATAACGGAACCATCTGCGCTTCCGAGCAAACCGTCGTGATCGACGATGAGATTTACGACCCTGCGCTCAAGAAATTTCAAGAGTTGGGCGCACACGTCTGCAATGAAAAGGAAACCAGTCTGCTTGAGCGCACCGTGATCGATCCCCAGACTGGGTTCATGCAGCCTATGGCCGTCGGTCAGAAAGCAAGCGATATCGCCCGCTTTGTGGGTATTTCCGTAGCGCCAAAAACCAAATTGCTGATTGCGCCTATTCAAGGTGTCGGCCGCGAACATCCCTTATCGGTCGAGAAGTTGTTCCCGGTACTTGCCGTGTATCGCGCGAGATCCACGGAGGAAGCTCTCAAAGTCTGCGTGGACGTCAACCATGCGGGAGGTCTGGGCCATACCGCGGTCATTTTCTCACATAACGATGAGGTCGTCCGAAAGTTCGGTGAGGTGATCAACGCGGGACGGATTATTGTGAACTCGCCGGGATCGCTCGGAGCGCTTGGCGCCGTCTACAACGACCTGGTCCCGACTTTCTCCTTTGGATGCGGAACTGCCGGGGGCAACAGCACGACCGACAACGTGAATGTCTTTCACTACCTCAATATCAAGCGTGTGGCTCGGAGGACGCAAAATCATATGTGGTTCCGAGTTCCCAACCAGATTTACTTCAACTTGAATGCCGTCGAGAACTTACGTCAGTTCCCCTCGAAGTCGACCATTATCGTTACCAATCCTGCTTTGGAGCAGATCGGCCACGTCGAGATTGTCCGTCGCTCGATTCCCCCGCAGACCTACGTTCATGTTGTGGTTATTCCCGACGCGGAGCCGGACATCAAGGTTGTCCTTGAAGGAGTTGCAGCTCTCGATTCCTACAAAGCGGATCAAATCATCGCGCTCGGGGGCGGTTCGGTGATTGACGCGGCCAAAATCATGAAACTCAAGTACGAGTCGCCGAGTGCCGACTTGGAAGAACTGGCCGCGCCCTTTCTCGATCTGCGCAAGCGGGTGATTCAATACCCGACAGAAAAAATCAACCGCCTGCGGCTGATTGCTGTCTCGACAACCAGCGGGACCGGGAGCGAGGTCACACCGTTCGCGGTCTTAACCGACAAGGAGCGCGGGCGCAAGGTGACACTTGCCGATTACTCCCTGAGTCCGGACGTGGCGATCGTCGACCCCCAATTTGTCATGTCCATGCCCAAAGGCTTGACCGCCGACACCGGAATCGATTGTCTGACGCATGCACTCGAAGCAGGCGTTTCCAGTTACGCTTCTCCCTATACAGACTCGAACGCCATGCAAGCGATTCGACTGGCGTTCAAGTACCTGCCCATCGCCTACGAACATCCCCATAACGAAGAAGCGAGATGCATGATGCACAATGCCGCTTGTATCGCGGCACTCGCGTTTTCCAATGCGTCCGTGGGGGTAAACCACGCGCTGGCACACGCCTTTGGTGCGCGCTTCGGGGTAGCCCACGGTCGGGCCAATGCCCTCATGTTGCCGCACGTTATTGCCTTTAATGCTGAGGTACCCACCAAGTTTATGCCGTCGCCTTACCAGCAGGGGTATGTTGCCCACAAAAAGTACGCCACAGTCGCGGACCTGCTAGGTCTCGGCGGTCATACGGTGGAAGAAAAGGTGGAGAGCCTGATCGAGGCAACCGAAAAATTGCTCGACCAACTGGAACTTCCGCGCTCGATCGCGGAGTTAGGGATTTCCGAGAAAGAGTTCTCGGAGGCGGTACCCGAATTGGTCAGGATTGCCTTTGACGATCCGTCCTGGCGATCTAACCCGCGCATGCCGCTGATGAGCGAACTGGTTGAGCTGTTCTGGAAGGCGTACCGCGGGCGGGGTCTCGCCAAAGTGGCGAGTGCAGCTCAGCGAGAAACTGCGTAGTTGAATGGCGGTGATCATGACAACGATTCCTACATTGTCCAACAGGGATGATAAGTCGATCATTCCGGCCCTCGAAGGGGCTGTTGAGAGACTTGACCGCACTGACGGTAAGGCGGTTCTGGATTTCTCGTCCGTGCACCGGATCGATTCGCACGCCCTGCGAGCGATGGAAGGGCTCTTGCGCATCGCTGACGACAAGGGTGTCAAGGTCGTGCTGTGCGGCGTAAATGTGCGCGTTTATAAAGTGCTCAAGCTCGCCAAGTTGGCGTCGCGATTTTCTATCAAAGGTTCCGAATAGCTTATTTTCCGCCGGAAACGGAAGTGTTGTCCTCTCCGCGTCCACGCCGGCGCACATCAATTCCGAGCCGCTTGATCTTCTGATTCAAGGTAGACAGGGGAATAAGGAATCGCTCTGCCGCCTCGGTTTGATTCCAGCCGCACCGCTCCAACATATCGACAATAATTCGCCGCTCCACCTCATCCATAATCTGGAAAAGGGTCGGACTGGGATTGTCAGCAGCAGAGCGGGAGCCGGGCTCACCAGGAAGAGGCGGCAAAAATTCCGACATCTGCAAACGCACTCCTCGTACGATTTCCTTGCTTCGAATGGAATCCGGGAGCAGATCCACATCGACGCGCTCCTGGGTGGAAAGCACGACAGCGCGCTCGACGACATTCTCCAGCTCGCGCACGTTGCCTGGCCAGTCATAGTCCACCAGGAGCTTCATAGCCGATGGCGTGAAGTGTCGAAGCGGCTTGGCGTTTTCCTGGCAGAACCGCTCCAGGAAATGCGCAAGCAACAAGTGGATATCTTCGCGACGCTCGCGGAGGGGTGGAAGACGAAGGTGAATCACGTTCAGCCGGTGGTAAAGATCCTCGCGGAACCGCCCTTCCTTGACGAGCGAAAGCAGGTCAATGTTGGAGGCCGCCACGATACGCACATCCACTTTCAGCTGCTCGGTGCCGCCGAGCCGCATGAATTCGCGCTCTTGAATAACGCGGAGGAGCTTAGCCTGAGTCTCCGGACTGACCGTGGCGATTTCGTCGAAGAAGATCGTCCCTTGGTCCGCGACCTCGAAGAGACCTTTCTTCGAAGAGACCGCGCTGGTAAAGGCTCCCTTCACATGCCCGAACAATTGCGATTCAAGCAGGTCGACCGGAATGGACCCTGTGTTGACCGGCACGAAAGCTTTGTCCGCACGCGGAGAAGCCGAATGGATGGCCTTGGCGATAAGCTCTTTTCCCGTCCCGCTTTCCCCGCTGATTAGAATCGTGGAACGGGATGGTGCAACTTGAGCGACCAAGTCCAGCAGCGCGAGCATCTTTTCGCTTTTGCCCACAATATTCGGGAAATTGAATCGCTGCTTCAGCGCCCGCTTGAGCTGGACGTTCTCGTCACGCAGCCGGCGCGCCTCCACGGCTTGCGCGACCTGTGCCAGAAGCTCGTCGTTGGACCATGGCTTGGTGATGTAGTCCATGGCGCCGCTCTTGAATGCCGCGCGTGCCATCTCTATCGAGCCGTACGCAGTGATCAGAACGATGGGTAAATGTGGATCCTGCCGGTGCACGTCTTTGAGCAGATCGATCCCATTCCGATCAGGGAGGCTGACGTCCAAAAGCATCAGGTCGAACGGGCGCTCTTCCAGTCGTGACAACCCTGAAAGCGCATTTTCCGCACTGGAGACGGCGTATCCTTCCGTCTTCAGCAAGAGCTCCAAGCCCTCGCGAATTTCCGATTCGTCATCAATGACGAGAATGGATCCCTTAGACATGAACCGTCTTTCTTACGGCTGGAAATTCGACGTGGAACGAAGTACCCCGGCCGGGCGTAGACCGCACATCGATCTTGCCGGCGTGTTCTTTGATGATTCCGTAACTTACGCTGAGGCCGAGACCGGTTCCACGACCTCCCGGTTTGGTGGTGAAGAACGGATCGAAAATCTTATGGATGTGCTCGCGGGAGATGCCGTTGCCAGTATCCACGACCTCAATTTCCACGCTTCCGTTGTGGGCGGCGGTACGGACTTCCAGCATTCCGCCCGTCGGCATTGCATCCCGTGCGTTCAGGAATAAATTGAGAAACACTTGCTGCAGCTTGTTGGCGGAGCCCCGCACACGGGGAAGCGATTCTCCTAAATGCTTCACCACCTGAATCTGGGAGGTCTTCAATGGATGCGAGACCAGCGACAAGGTCTCTTCGACAACGTGGTTCACATCCACATCGGCCAATTCGCCCGGTCCGGTGCGGGAAAAATTCAACAGGTTGTTCACAATTTCGCTCGCCCGGAAAGTTTGCTTCACGATTTTTTCAATGATGGCATGCCGTGGGTCACCATCGGGCATCTGCTTGGCCAGCATCTGAATATAGTTGGAGATAACCGCAAGCGGCGTATTCACTTCGTGCGCCACGCCCGCCGCAAGGAGTCCCAGTGAGGTCAGCTTTTCCGTCTGGGACATCTGTTCTTCCATCCGCTCGCGTTGTGTTACGTCGTCGAACAAAAGCAGGCGTCCGATTTTCTCTCCGGACTTGCTCACCAGCGGAGTGATGGAAACATTCAGAACAACGCTCCGACCGCTATGGACCAACCGATGCTTATAGATGCCTGTGACCTGTTCTTCGTCACCCCGCGCTTCGATTTCCACGACCAGATCCCGGGGGAGGATCAGGTTAAAGGGCTTGCCTACAGCCTCATTCGGGCTCACACCGATCAATTGCTCCATCCGGCTATTCCAGGCATCCACAGTGCCCAGAAGATCTACGGCAAGCACGCCAACATTCAAAGACTCAACAATGTTCTCGCTGAAATCTTTCAGACGGGCGACTTCGAGGGCCTTTTGCTCAAGCGATGTATAAAGTTGGGAGTTGTCGAGCGCGATGGCAACATAGCCGGCAATGGTCTGCACCAACTCCACGTCGTCACTCGACAGATAATCGCCGTCAACCGTCTTGCCAAGACCCAGGACGGCAACCGTATGATCGCGGATACGACAAGGGATGAAGTAGTTCAATTCCAATTGCTCTAGCGTGCGACGAACGGAGTCGCTCACCTCCCGCGCGCTGCGAGGAGATTCGAAGAAAATGGGCCCGCTCACAAACTCCGGCCTTAGAGGACTGATGAAGCTTAGGTCCAGGGGTTCCACGAGGCGGACGCCCATGGAGCGGGCAAGACGCATCTCGCCGGGCCGCAGTGGATCTTCCACGAAGATCGCCAGCCGATCCACAAGGAGTGTCTGCGAGACGCGGTCCATCACGGAGCCGAGCATAGGTTCCAGCCGGACTTCATTCGTCAGCGTTCGGCCGAACTCGATCAGCGTGCGGCGATAGTTCAATCTGTCACGATAGAAGAACCGGTCCAGTCGTGCCTGGATCCCTTCGCGGAATGGCTGAAACAAAAAGGCTGCGATGACGATGGCAATCATGCCGGCCACCGGTCCGCTCGTCTGTGCATGGAAGATTTCCGCGATCAAAGCAACAAGGCCAAAGTAGATGGCCGCGACTGCCGCCGTTGCTGCTGTGTAGGCCAAGCCCCGCTTGAAAATGATGTCCACATCCATCAACCGGTAACGGATGATGGCGTACCCAAAACAGAGCGGGATTAGCACCAAAGTAATGGGCGAATACTGCATCCATGATCGTGCCTGCGGATCGAGCAGGTACGGGACGATGTAGAACAACGTGAACGGCACGCTGCCTGCCAGGGTTCCCCCCGTAAGCCACTTCAACTGCTGCCGCAGCACTCCGGAGCGCGTGCGCCGGTAGCTCAGATAGAACACCAGGCCGGCCGCGAGGAAGTACACTCCAAGAAATGTGTATTCGAGTTGCTCAAGCGCAACTCGCGACCGGACCGAGGGGACAAACCCGAGTGCGTTGTACGCCGTGAGAATGTGGATCGTCAGCAGCGCCGCAGGCACGGCATAGATCGCGGCTATCTTCAGATAGGATTTGCGGTCCGCCCCCGCTCGTCCTGGGAAAACCAGGGCGAAGTGCAAAAGCAACGTGGGCGCCAGCATCTGCGCGACGGTACCCGCCCAATACACTTCCAGGTCAAAAGCATCCAGCTTCCCGCTGTAGTGGAATGAATACAGGATGAAAGAAACCAGACAGAACACGTAGAAGTGAACGGCACGGGGGGCATTCCATCTTCGAACGAAAATGAACAGCCCAATGAACAGGTAAAGGAGTCCGACTATGCGTTCGTAGTTTTCTGCGGCGAGCGGCTTCGGCGCGGGAGCAGTAATCAGGCGAGCTTCGAACTCCTCGCCATTCCGGGAAAGTTTGTAGCGCAGTTGCGTCCAAAGCCCTGCACGGAACAACCGTTGCGTGACGTGCTTCTCATTGGGGACGGGAATATCATCGATGGCGATCAGTTGATCGCCAGGGCGAATACCAGCGGCCGCCGCGGGGGAGTTTGCCGTCACCTTCCAGGCTTCGATACCGGTGGCGCTATCGGTCCAGGCAACGCCGTCGTCGACAAGATCATAACGGGACCGCTGAAGGAAGTTCAGCCAAGCGAAGATGACCGCCGCCAAAGTTGCAAGCGCCAGTACAACCGCACCTACACTGACACGTAAGCTTTCCTTCATACCAAAGTTCCCGCTACTCGATACCCTGTTCATGGAACGAAGCAAGTCCTCTTCCAATCTTTAGTATATATTGTTTCAAATAAGCGCAGTAAAGTCAATCGCTTGCAGAGAATCAACGTAGAAGGAGGACTCCATTTCCACTTTCTGGTAGGTGAGATACAGGTTTCCAGAGTCTCTGAGAGGCTAGAATTGCACACTCAACCCGCCCCGGAAACTCCGAAAAGCGGGAACGAGTAGTACCTGGCCGTCACGCGTGCTCAAAAGGACATTTCCTTGGGCCAACAGGTTGTCGCATTCCGCATTTGCCTCCCAGTGGCCCAGGGAGGACCAGGGGAGAGGTTGGCGAATCCCGATATGTAGATAGGGGCTAAGGTCGTAGACCGCCTCGCCGTAAGGATCTACGCGAGACAAAGCCAGGCCGTCCACCCATTTGTACCCAGCCGTCAGGCGCGTTCCCGTAACGGGAATCTTGCCCGTCAGCTTCATCGCGGCAGACTGCCGGGGAACGGTGCGAAGCGCATCCCGAAGCGAGCCATCCACGGCGGCGGAAGGTACTAACGAGCCGGAAAACGCATAAATCGTCGTCAATTCCAGGTCGTCCGAGATCTTCTCCCGAATGGCGGCTCGCGCACCCCAGTAAACCGAGGAGCCACCGTCGTAAGCGAACGCGTTCGAATAATAATCCTGGAAGTAATCGGCGCTGGGCAGGTCTGTTCCCTTGCCGAAAAGGGCGACGTGGCTGTTGTCGTCGTGAAATGCCGCTATCTGAAGGACGCTGTGATTGTCGAGTTTACGCTCGACGGCCAACTCTTCGTGTCGCCCGTTTTCTAGCACAGCTTTCCCGTCTCGCCATAGCAGCGCGGGGAAAGCATCCAGTTGATCCATGCTCGTTGTAAGCACATTGGGCGGATTGCTTTCCGTCAGGGCGGCTACGGATGTATCGCCGTTTGTGACAGCTGCGGGCAAGGCCGCATAAATCGCGTCAAGGTACCAATTCGGAGACAACTTGGTCTG
>Ga0187766_10002651_pt1 | contig 10533 bp, 11 predicted proteins | sample 0216_QUI02_MP05__4_FD_132971 | JGI IMG/M metagenome (GOLD analysis project Ga0187766, IMG submission 132971) | Tropical peat soil microbial communities from peatlands in Department of Meta, Colombia - 0216_QUI02_MP05_20_MG | ecosystem: Environmental > Terrestrial > Soil > Wetlands > Peat ... | reverse complement strand
TTCGGCGAGCATCCGGGTGAGCTGCTGGTGTTCGCGCCGTACGAGGGGCGCACCGCGGTGTGGAATATGGACCTCGAGGCAGCAGACGGCGGCATGCAGCTCGTGTACTCGCGCCCCGACGTCGACGTGGGCGGCATCCTCGAGTGGCCGCTCGACCGCCACGTTGCCGGCTTGGTCTACGAGACCGACCGGCCGCACACGCATTTCATCGACTCGCGCGCCGCGGCGATCGAGGCGACGCTCGCGCGTGCGCTCCCCGGCGCCTATCACGTGGTCGTCGATTCGAGCCGCGACGAAAGCAGGCTGGTCGCAGTCTCCTTCAGCGACGTGATGCCGCCGCGCTACCACCTGCTCGACAGCGCGACCGGCAGCCTCACCGAGCTCGGCCGGCAGGACGTGAACCTCAACGAAGCGCGGCTCGCGCCCATGAAGCCCGTCACCGTGCCGGGGTCGGGTGGCATCGCGATCCCGGGTTACCTGACGCTGCCGCTCGGCAGCCAACCGGGTCAACGCCTGCCCGCCGTGGTGCTGCCCCACGGTGGGCCGTACGCACGCGATCACTGGGGCTACGATCCGCTGGTACAGGTGATCGCGAACCGCGGTTACGCGGTGCTGCAGCTCAACTTCCGCGGCTCGACCGGCTACGGCGAGCAGTGGCGCGACGCGGGGCACCAGGCCTGGGGCACGATCATGCACGCGGACATCACGGCCGGCGCCCACTGGCTCATCGAGCAGGGGATCGCGGATCCCGCGCGCTTAGGCATCGTCGGCTGGAGCTACGGCGGCTACGCGGCACTCACCGGCGTGGAGAAGGAGCCGGATCTCTACCGCTGCGCGGTGAGCATCGCGGGTGTGTCCGACATGTCGCAGATGGCCCTCGATGACGAGCGTTTCTACGGCGGCAAGGACTCCGCGGGCGATGCCATGGGAACCGATCCGGCGGCACTGCGCGCCGAGTCGCCGCTGGAGCACGTCGATCGCATCCGGGTGCCGGTGCTGCTGGTGCACGGCGAGGACGACTACACCGTGCTCGCCGAGCAGAGCAAGGCGATGGATCGGGCGCTGTCGAAACAGGGCCTGCGCCACGAGCTGGTGCTCATCAGGCACGGCGAGCACAGTCTGATGCGCCCCGAGATGCGGCTGGTGCTGTATCGAAAGGTTACCGATTTCCTGCGCACCAACCTCGGTCCGGGCCAGGTCTCCGCGGGCAGCCCGGTGCTCGTCAGCGGCTCAGCAGCCACGCGCTGAGCGAGCCTAGGCGGGCGGTCCCTGTGAGTTGCTCACGTAGCGGCGCTCGCCGCTTCCAGGATCGTAGAACACCTGCACGGTCTTGCCCGTTTGCGGATCCTGGAAGCGCTCGCCGGTCGGCTGCCAGCGGGCCTCCGGCCGGGCATCGCCATGGCGATAGCGCCCCTCGAACACGGTCCCGAGCACGATGAGCCCGCCGAGCCCGAGGGTGTAGGCTCCGGCGCCCAGCTGACCGCGGGCGAGGAGGATCACACCCACAAGCGCAAGCGCGCCCGCGAACACGAGCAGCAGTGTGCGCAGCACTCAACCCGCCTTCTCGAGCACCACCGCCGTGCCATACGCCACGATCTCGCTCATCGTCTGGCCGATCTCGGCGGAATCGAAGCGCATCATCACGACGGCGTTCGCCTGCATGAGGCTCGCGTTCTTCACCAGGCGGTCCACTGCGTGGCGGCGCGCCTCCTCGAGCAGCTGCGTGTACTCGGTGATCTCGCCGCCGACGATGGAGCGCAGCCCCGCCATGATGTTGCCGCCGAGGCCGCGGCTTCGCACGACGACGCCAAATACCTGACCCTTGACCTCGCGCACCCGGTAACCCGGAACGTTCTCGGTCGTGACGACCAGCATGAATACCCCTTCAGGCGCACTCGTGTTGTCGCTCGGGAGGTGGCGCCGGCGTCGATTCTAGCCCACACGCGGGCCTCGACGCGGGCGGCGGAATTTCCCGCTGCCGCAGGCGCCCGCCCGCCTTAGCCGGGTCTGGCTTATGCTTCGAGTGTGGCTCATGTGCTGGTACCCGCCACGAGCGGCCGCTCCCAGTGCCGCGGCTGCGCGCGCCCGATCGGCCGGGGAGAGCTGCGCTTTGGCGAGCGCCTGCCCAACCCTTATGGGGAGGGTGAGATGACGCTGTGGTTTCATCCGGCGTGTGCGGCCTTCAAGCGGCCCGAGCCTCTTCTTCAGGCACTCGGCGAAACGCTGCAGCAGGTGCCGGAACGGCAGGCTCTCGAGCGTGCGGCGCGCAGCAGCCTCGCGCAGCGGCGCATCCCGCGCATCGATGGCGCCGAGCGCGCGCGCAGCGGGCAAGCCCGCTGCCGCAGCTGTCACGAGATCATCGCACGCGGCAGCTGGCGCATCCGGCTGGTCTTTTACGGGAGCGGGCGCTTCTCGCCGGGCGGGTATGTGCACCTCGCCTGCCGCAAGACTTACTTCGAGAGCAACGAGGTCCTGGAGCAAATCCTCCATTTCAGCCCGGACCTGAGCGATGACGAGCGCGCGGAGCTCGAGCGCGCGTACCTCGCCGATCCCACCGGGCCGTCAGCTGCCGTGCCCGAAGGCCAGTGATGCGTGGACCAGCCAGATACTGCTCCACACCCCGAAGGTGAAATAGAGCGACATCCACGCGACCTCGTCGCTCCAGTCCTCCCAGCGGTAGGACACCGTCCAGCGTCTGCAGACGTCGACCATGCCCGCGGCGATGCTCGAGTATCCGCGTCCCCTGGCCTGGTCGGTGCGCCACCGCGCCCAGTACATCGGCACATCGTAGACGACTATGAACACGACGTAGATGACGCCCCCGGCGATGATCAGGGGATACAGGGCCGGAAGTCGCTGCGGTCCGATCACCAACAGGCCGGCCACCACCAGCGCTGCCGCCAGTCCCCATAGTGAATTCTCAGCCGCATGAGCGCGCTGCTCGGTGGTCAGCACGGCGTACCACGAGCATGCCTCGGCGAGCACGACCAGCGGTACTACGGCCAGTGACATCGCCAGTGCGACCGGGGCGCCGCCCGACGCCGCGGCGCGGTGCAGTAACAGCGCCCATTGGGCGGCGAAGCACAGCTCGGCCACGGTGGCGACCGAGCGGCCGACGAGCACGCTGGACAGTCGGGAGTCGACGAGAACCAAGCGCGGGATGTCGATCACCGGCAGGAAAGAACGGAATGCGCACCCCGCCACGTACACGGCGGACAGCAGCAGCTGCAGGCAGCAGTTGGCATCGTGTTCGCGTGCGACGGCGACGCCGGCGAGCGACCAGAGAATCAGGTTCAGAACGGCGATCGCACGCAGCGATGTATGCCACCAGGCGACTGCATGCGACGTCAGGCCCTTGGATTGGAGAATGCGCGCTGGCGTCGGGGTTTTCAGCGAGTCATTCAGGCGGCCCGCTCGATGACGGGGCGCTTGGTGGCGCTCTGCGGCAGCGGCCCCGGACGGCAGGTGATCAGGTTGGCCTCGAACTCGCGCGTGCACGCCGTCCAGCTCGATTGCAGTGCGCGGGCGCGGCACGCGCGCGGATCGATCTGCAGCGCCCGCGCCGCCGCCTTGCCGAGATCCGCATCGAGCGCGCCGGTCACGCCATCCTGGACGACATCGATCGGACCTGTGACGGGGAAGGCCGCCACCGGCACGCCGCAGGCCATCGCCTCGAGATTCACGAGGCCGAAGGTGTCGGTGAGACTCGGGAACACCAGCACGTCGGCCGCCGCGAGGCGGGCGGCGAGATCGTCGCCGTGGCGAAAGCCCGCGTACACGGCCTCGGGGTACCGGGCCTCGAGTCGTGCCCGCTCGGGCCCGTCTCCGATCACGACCTTCGAGCCGCGCCACGGCATCTGCAGGAACGCATCGACATTCTTCTCGATCGCCAGGCGTCCGACGTACGCGGCGATGGGACGCGGCAATTGCAGGAACTCCTTGCTCCGCGGCCGGAACAACTCCGTGTCCACGCCGCGCCGCCAGCGCACGAGATTGCGGAAGCCGCGCGCATGGAGCTCGTTCTCAACCGACTGCGTGCTCACCATGCAGCGGTGCGCGGCCGCGTGAAAGCGGCGCAGCGCCGCATACGAGAGCCACAGCGGTATGGGCCAGCGGGACTTGAGGTACTGCGGAAACTGCGTGTGATAGGAAGTCGTGAAGCGCCATCCGCGCCTCAGGCAATAGCGCCGCGCGGCGAATCCGAGCGGGCCCTCGGTAGCAATGTGTACTGCCTGCGGCCGGAAGAATGCGAACTTGCGCGCCAGAGCTGCCATCGGCCTGACGGCCACCCGGATCTCGGGATAGCTCGGGCAGGGTATGGTACGGAAGTCCCGCGGTGCGGTGATCATCACCTCATGGCCGAATCTCACGAGCCAGGCGGAGGTCTGCGCCAGGGTGTTCACGACACCGTTGGTCTGCGGAAACCAGGCGTCTGTCACGATCATGATTCTCATGGTGCGCCGCACATGCTCGGCCAGGATCGTGACAAAGATGTGAAGCTTGCCAAACGAAAACAGCGGCTTGTCATTTGTTCTTAACACTCTTCCTATAATTCCTTCATCCCGAGCGCAGCCGCGCTGGCGCATCAGTGGAGGAGCGAATGCACGCCTTTCTTGCCGAACTGAAGAAGCAACGCTGGGATGATCATCGGTACTACCACCACAGCCGCATCAACCAGACCCTGCACCTGGTGAGTGCGCTCAGCTTCCTCACGGCCTACGTCTTCATCTTCACCAACCCCGTCGCCGCCGCACTCATCGGCTGGCTGGTGGCAATGGTGACGCGCCAGCTGGGTCATTTCGTCTTCGAGTCCAAGGCCTATGACGAGGTGAACCACGCCACGCATGCGCACAAGGAAGACATCAAGGTCGGCTACAACCTGAGGCGCAAGATCGTGCTGCTGTCGATCTGGGGTGCGTCACCCGCGGTGCTGTGGCTCGATCCGACGCTGTTCGGCATCTTTCCGCCGACGCACGGCCATGCCGACTTCGTCCGCCACGTTTGTCAGGTCTGGCTCGCCCTCGGCGTGGGCGCGTTGCTGTTCCGCACGGTGCAGCTGTGTGTGCAGCAGAGTGTGTTAACCGGCGTCGTGTGGTTCACGAAGATCCTCACGGACCCATTTCACGACGTCAAACTCTATTGTCGGGCACCGCTCGCTTTGCTGCGCGGCGAGCTCGTCGATCCGATGGAGGACGTGGTCCACCACGCCTGAAGCAGCTCACGCAGGACGCGTCGACGGATCGCCTTGTTAGTGAGCGCCGGATTCTGCCACCACCAGCCTGCGCGTCGCATCGCCTCGGCTGCCGCCACGACCCGGTCCGCGACCGCGGCGAAATCCGCGTCGCCGTAGTTGAGGCTGAAGATGAGGCGTGCAGTGCCAATCCAGCTCAGGGACAGGCCCTGCGCGCGCAGGTAATACTGGAACATCCAGTTGTAGCGCGAAGCCTTGAGGTAGTTGAAGGTCCAGATGGACGAGAGATTGGCCACTTGAACCGGGAGCTCCGCCGCCTGCAGCCGCGCATTGAGCTCGGCCGCGCGGCGCTCCCAGAGCGCATCGAGGTCGCGGTAGAGCGCACGGATGGGCTCGCTTTCCAGGCGCGTCAGGAACTCGTGCATTGCGCCCATCACGTAGGGATGCGAATTGAACGTGCCACGTGCCAGGCACACCTCGAGCGGGTGCTCGTCGTCGTAGCGCTTCATGAGATCGGGCCGCCCGCAGACGACCCCCACCGGCAGGCCGCCGCCGAGACTCTTGCCGTAGGTCACCAGGTCGGCGCGCACGCCGAAGTACTCCTGCGCGCCTCCGCGAGCGAGGCGAAAGCCGGCGAACACTTCGTCAAGAATGAGAACGATCCGGCGTTCGGAGCACACCGCGCGCAGCTCCCTGAGCCACGCGGCGTAGGCCGCGCGGTCGAAGTGGGCGCTGCGTCCGCTGTCGATCAGGCCCGAATCGGCCGGCGCGCTGGCGTTGGGATGCATCGCCTGCACGGGATTCACCAGCACGCAGGCGATATCCCGCCGCGTGCGCAGCACCCGGAGCGTGGCCGCATCCATGTCCCTCAGCGTGTAGGTGGCGTCGGGGGGCAGGGGGTTCCCCACCCCGGGCTGCACGTCGCCCCACCAACCGTGATAGGCGCCGCAGAAGCGCACCAGGCAGCGGCGGCGCGTGTGATAGCGCGCCAGGCGCACGGCCTGCATCACGGCCTCAGTTCCCGACATGTGGAACGATACCTCGTCGAGTCCGGAAATCTCCCGCAGCCGGCGCACGTTGTCCGCCACCAGCGGATGATAGGCGCCGAGCACCGGCCCGAGGGCACGCACCCTTTCGGCGCCGCGCTCGATGCACTCCTTGTAGAAGTCGTAGCCGAAGAGGTTCACACCGTAAGAGCCGCTCAAGTCGAACAGGCGGTTGCCGTCGACATCGGCCACGGTGACCCCGGAAGAGGACTCGAGGAATGTGCCACCCGGCAGGTACTGTCGGACCACGCGGCTGAACTGAAAGGGCACCCGATACCGCATCGTGAATTGCAGGTCCGGCAGCGAGCGCGCCACCTCGCGGGTGAGAGCGCTGCCCTTCGCGAAGCGCTGCGCGTAGAGCTGCGCGAGCTGCATGAATCCCGAGCGCCGCGCCGCGGCTACCTCCGGGGGGGCATCGTCCGCGTTGAAGAACTGCGTCTCGTCGTATTCGTAGTAGGGAATGAGCCGCACCAGGAGCCCGGCAAGACGCGAATGTCCGGCGAGCGAGGGGTGCTTGGCGCGCGACAGCAGCAGCCGCAGCCACAGGCTCCGCAGCACGAGCAGCGCGGCCAGGGCGCCCGCGAGGTACCACAACAGCATGATTTTCAAGACTCAGGTGTCTCTGGCCGGAGGCCGATCGCCTCGCCGGCAAACTATTTCAGTCGCGTGACAGGACGATGACAGTCCGTTCCGCCATCACCCGTGTCACTCAGCAGGAGCGGGTGAATTTCCTCCTGACCAACCGTCTGCCCCGCCGGTGGCTCACCCTCTTCATGGGGTGGGTGAGCCGGCTCGAGTACCCCTGGCTGTGCCGGATCCTCCTCAGGATCTGGGGACTCTTCACGGAGCTCGACCTCAGCGAGGCACAGAAAACCAGCTTCCGCAGTCTGCAGGAGTTCTTTACCCGGCAGCTGAAGGATGGCGCCCGCCGTGTCGATCCGGATCCCGACATCGTCGTCAGTCCCTGCGACGGCATCGTGGGCGAGGCAGGTCAGGTGCGGGAGGGGTCCGTGCTGCAGGCCAAGGGCTTCCCCTACACGCTGATGGACCTGCTCGGGGACGAGGAGCTGGTGAGCAACTATCTCAACGGCTCCTTCGTGACGCTGCGCCTCGCCTCCAACATGTATCACCGCTTCCATGCGCCTTATGATTGTCACGTGGAGCGGGTGACCTACGTTTCCGGCGACACCTGGAACGTCAATCCGATCGCGCTCCGGCGGGTCGCCAATCTCTTCTGCAGGAACGAACGCGCCATCATTCGCTGCCGGCTGCGCGACTCGCACGAGCTCATTACGCTGGTGCCGGTCGCGGCGATTCTGGTAGCCAGCATCCGGCTGCACTGCGCGGACGTACTGCTGCACCTGCGGTACCGGGGGCCCAACGACATTCCCTGCGATGCGAGCCTGCGCAAAGGCGAAGAGATGGGCTGGTTCGAGCACGGCTCGACCATGATCGCCTTTGCACCGCCGGGCATGGTGCTCGCTTCCGGACTCGGCCATGGAAGCGTGATCCGCATGGGCCAGCCGCTATTGAGTATTGCGGGCAGAGGGTCGTGAGCGAGCTCGCGGTCATTACCGGCACCACCCACGGAATCGGCCGCGTGACGAGCCGCGAGCTCGCGCGCGCCGGGAGAACCGTGGTCATGCTGTGCCGCGACCTGCCGGCCGCAGGTGCGGTGCGCGCCGAGATCATGCGGCACGTGCCGCGCGCCAGGGTCGAGGTGGTCCGCTGCGATCTCGCCTCGCTCGCATCCGTGCGCGAGGCCGCCGCCAGAGTCCGGCGCGACTATCCGCCGCTCGGGCTGCTCGTCAACAACGCCGGCATGGTGAGCACCCGCCACCGTTCCTCGGTCGACGGCTTCGAGCTCACGTTCGCGACCAACCATCTGGGTCCGTTCCTGCTCACCGCCCTGCTGTCGGATCACCTGGACCAGACGGCGCGCATCGTCATGGTCGCCTCGCGGATCCACTACCGCGGGCGCCTGGATCTTGGGGCGGTCACTGACGTGCACGCCCGCTACCGGGCCACCGCCGCCTATGCCCGGTCGAAGCTGGCCAACGTGATGCATACGTTCGCGCTCGCGCGCCGCATGGCCGGCAGCGGCATCAGCGTCAACTGCCTGCACCCGGGTGTCGTCGCCACGAATCTGCTGCCCCGATGGCTGCGTGTCATCAAGCCGCTGATCACCAAGGTCATGTTCGATGCCGAGCGCGGCGCGCGCACCAGTGTCCACCTCGCGCTCGATCCGAGCGTCGCCGGCATGACCGGCCGCTATTTCGACGAGTACCAGCATCCGCGTGCCGCCGCCCCGCTCGCGAACGACGTCGAGCTGCAGGAGTCGCTGTGGAAGACGAGTGCTGCGTGGACCGGAGCGCCACGGTGACCTGCGAACCCAAGCTGCTAACCTGACCGGGAGGCCTGTCATGCCGGAAAATGCCCGATCGCCACTATCGCCGCTCAAGCCGCTCAGCGAGACGCTGCTGTTCGCGAGCAACTTCTTACGTCATCCGAACATGCTCGGCTCGATCATCCCGAGCTCGCGCTTTCTTGTGGACCAGGTGCTGGAGCCGGTCGACTGGGGCCGTGCCCGGGTGATCGTGGAATACGGGCCGGGTATCGGCACGTTCACCGGCGAGATCCTGCGCCGCATGCGCAGCGATGCGCACCTCGTGGCCATCGAGACCAATCGTGACTTCGTGCGTTTTCTGCAGAGGACCTTGCCGGATCCGCGGCTGCACGTCGTGCACGACTCCGCCGCAGAGGTGCAGTCGGTTCTCGGGCGGCTGGCACTCCCGGCGCCGCGCTACATCGTCTCCGGCATTCCGCTCGGCAGCATGCCGGACCCGGTACGCAGCGACATCGCGCTGAAGAGCCGCGCGGCGCTCGAGCCGGGCGGAGCGTTTCTCGTCTACCAGTTCACCGCTCGGGCTCTGCCTACGCTCAAGCGCACCTTCGGTGAAGTGCGGCGCAGCTTCGAGCGACGGAACTTCCCGCCGGCACAGCTGTTTCTATGCACGACAGGCGGGGCGTGAGCGGGGCAATGCGTGATCCGAGACGGGCCGGGCGCTCGTGGGCCACAATAGCCCCCATGAAGACCCTGCGGCTCGCCGGCGTACTTCTGGCCCTCATGCCGTCCGCGGGAATCTGCGACGGCTATTTCCGCTGCGGTCAATGGCTGGTATCTGCCGACACTCCGCTGACCGAGCTGCTGAAGAAATGCGGCGAGCCTTCCTCGAAGAAGGTCTCGATCCAGGATGTCATCGGCTCCTTTGGCCAGAAGTTGGGCACCACGCGTATTGAGACCTGGCGCTACGATCGCGGCTCCCGTGCTGCCGCCATGATCGTCACGGTAGTCGACGGCAAGGTCCAGTCGGTCGACAGCGAGTCAGCGGACAATCGGCCGGGCGGGCAATAGCCGGGGTCGGTTGCGAGTCTCAGCGCGTGATACGCAAGCTCAAGTCCGGCAAGTACCGGCTGTATTCGCGCAAGATCGATCCGCGGACGGAGCGGCGGCGGAATCTTGGGACCTTCGCGACACGCGCGGCAGCCGAGAAGCACGAGCGCGCGGTGCAGTACTTCAAGCGACGCTCCTGACTCGGGCGTGTGGGGCTCGCGCGCCGCTCACGCGCTGCTCGCGACCCGCACGCGGTGGGCGTGGTAGGGCAGCACCTCGACCACCTCGCCCTCGCGCAGCCGCTGCTGCATGTCGCGCCAGAACTTCGCGGTGAGGATCTCCGCGTGCACCCGCAGCAGCGCCGCGCGCTCCTCGTCGCCGAAGGCGAGGAAGCGCATGAAGGTCTCGGGAAAGACGTCGTTCTCCGCGACGTAGAACCAGGCCTCGCCCCGCATCTCGTCCTCGGGATTCTGCGCCTCGGGCAGGTCGCGGAAGTTGCAGTCGGTCACCCGGCAGAGCTCGTCGTAGTCATAGAAGATGACGCGCCCGTGGCGCGTCACGCCGAAGTTCTTCAGCAGCAGGTCGCCCGGAAAGATATTGGTGCAGGCGAGATCGCGGATGCACTGGCCGTAGTCGAGCGCGGCACGCACCGCTGCCGCGGAGCCGGCGTCGCGCAGGTACAGGTTGAGCGGCGTCATGCGGCGCTCGACGTACATGTGGTCGAACACCAGATCCGCGCCGTCCTGGTGCACCGTGAGCGTGGCCTCACGCTCGAGCTCCTCGAGCAGCTCGGCGGCGAAGCGCGCGCGCGGAAAGCGCAGGCGGCGGAACTCCTGCGCGTCCACCAGCCGTCCGGCGCGGTCGTGGATGAAGACCATCTGGTACTTCGCCATCACCTCTTC
>Ga0187766_10002649_pt1 | contig 10542 bp, 8 predicted proteins | sample 0216_QUI02_MP05__4_FD_132971 | JGI IMG/M metagenome (GOLD analysis project Ga0187766, IMG submission 132971) | Tropical peat soil microbial communities from peatlands in Department of Meta, Colombia - 0216_QUI02_MP05_20_MG | ecosystem: Environmental > Terrestrial > Soil > Wetlands > Peat ... | reverse complement strand
GGCGATGCCATGGCCGATGCGTTCCGCGCCCAGGAGATTGACAGCGTCGCGCACCTGCTGCGGGCCGCCAATCTCGCCGGCGTGAACGAGGCGGTGGAGTCCCGCTTCGGCCGCGAAATCATAGACCTGGCGAAACTCGCCGGCGGGAACGGCGAGTTCGTCTCCGCCCAGACCGAAGGCCACGACGCCCTGCTGCTTGTACCTGGAGGCAATCTCGACGACGTTGCGGGCCGCAACGGAACCAAACTGCCGCACCGCGTCGAAGATCCACTGCAGCCTGAGCCCTCGGCGCGCTGCGTCTTCTGTGGCCCGACAGATGGCCTCGAAGTTCGTTTCGGGAATTTGCTTGCGAAGGAGCATGACACCAACGGACAGGGTGACCTCGGCGTAGACGACGTTCTGCTGGACGAGCCTGCCGGCAAGTTCGTGGGCGATGAGCGCGTAGTCCTGGGGGTCGCGAAGAAACGACGTCACCCATTTGAAGGCCTGGAGGAATCCGGCGAAGTCGCGCACCGCGTAGGTCTTGGTGGCTTCGTCCAGGGAGACTTGCGCGCCGTGGCGCGCTGCGAGCTTGGAAACGACAGCAGGCTCGATCGAGCCTTCCAAGTGCACATGCAACTCGGCTTTGGGCGCCGCAAGAAAATCGCGAGACAATTCGGCGCGAGCCATGGGGCGACGGGTCAGCGCTGGGGCAGTGCGGGCTGGCCGGCGTTAACCCACGCGGAGTACCAGTAGGACGCTATGTCCGTGGCCGCGTCGGATAGCTGGCGGATGAGAATCGCAGCGGCCTGATTGTAGAAGCGGTCGTAGTATTCGTCGGTGTAGGAGGAAAGACCGCGGCGAGCGTTGCGGTCCGCAAGCAGGATCGTTTCCAGCCAACTGTGCGAGCTGAGGCAGGCTTCGAAGGCGTAGTCCGTAGGGTCGTGGATAAAAAAAGCATCGTTCGGCCGTACGGGGAAGAACGAAGAGAAGCGATCGACGAGGTTCACGTCAAAGCGCTCGGCGACGCCGTTCTGGCCGGTGAGCTGGCCATCGTAGTTCTCCGTAGTGCTGAACGGGTCGTGGGATTCGGCGACGTAGGCCGCCAGGAGTGCGGCGTCTAGGCGAGCTTCGTCCCATTTGCCGGCCTTCATGGCGTTCGTGAGTTTTTCGCTATAAACGCCGATTTGCCAGGGAAGCAGGCCATTTGCCTCGAGCTTCGGTTTGGTGAACTTCGCTACGGCGGCGCGATAGCTGCGCGGCAGGCTCTCGTAAGGAAAGCGGCCGTAACGGTCGAGGTACAGGAAGCGGTTCCGGCGCTCGGCAGGGTTCTTGGCTCCCGCCTCAAGCGGATCGCCGACGTGTTGCAGTAGAAAACTGCGGTTGGCTTCAAAGAAAGGGCGAATGCTCGGTGGAAGGGTATCGATCGCCTTGCTGACGATTAACTGGTGGCCCTTTTCGCCCCAAGCCGAAGTCGCCGGCGCGAAAAGCAGCCCCAGCATACCTGCCAGGCACGCGGTCACCACGGCTTTGCCCGGGGGAGTCGAAAACCACCGCTGCATCTCAGTCTTCCTCAGCTTTGCGCGGCGGCGTTAAGCGTGCTGCGCTTGCGGCTGTATCCAAAGTAAATTCCCAATCCGATCAGCAACCACACGAAGAAGCGAATCCAGTTTTCTAGTGTGAGGCTGGCCATCAGCACGATGCAGGTGAGGACGGCTAGGATCGGCACGAGCGGCACGAGCGGCGTGCGGAAGCCGCGCGCGCGGTTCGGCTGTGTCTTCCGAAGAATCAGCACGGCGAAGGCCACGAGAATGAATGCGAATAGCGTGCCGATGTTGGACAGATCGGCGAGCGTGCCGATGTCGAATATGCCCGCGGGAACGCCCACGAAAACCCCGGCGATCCACGTTGCAATGTGTGGGGTGCGAAAGCGCGGGTGGACGCTCGAGAACGCACGCGGGAGCAGCCCGTCGCGGGACATCGCGAACCAGACGCGCGTCTGCCCAAGCTGGTACACCAAAAGGGAAGAGATCATGCCCATGAGGGCGCCGACCGTAATCCACCGCTGCAGACGGTCGAGTCCGATGTTGTGAAGCGCCGTGGCGATGGGCGCGGCATCGCCTTTGAAGATGAAGTAGGGCTGGATGCCCGTCAACACGACCGCCACGCCGACATAGAGCGCTGCGCAGACGAAGAGGGAGGTAAGGATGCCAAGAGGCAGGTCGCGTTTGGGGTTCCTGCACTCCTCGGCCGCCGTCGAGACGGAATCAAATCCGATGAAGGTAAAGAACACGATGGCCCCGCCGGTGAGGATGCCTTGCCACCCGTTGGGAGCAAACGGATGCCAGTTGACCGGCTTGATGTACTTGGATGCGAAAAAAATGAAGATGAACAGGGCGACGAGCTTGATGCCCACCATGACGCTGTTGGCGCCGGCCGATTCACGGATACCCCTCACCAGAAGCACCGTCAGGAACATCACGATAAGGAAACCGACCAAATTGAAATGCAGCGACCAGCCGGTAGCAGGCGAATACGCTGGCTGGCTGAGAGAGTCCGGCAGGCGGAGGCCAAAAGACTGCAACAGGCTGTCAATGTACGCCGAGAAGCCGACCGCGACGGCCATGTTGGATACGGCGTATTCGAGGATCAGGTCCCAGCCGATAATCCACGCGACCAGCTCACCGAGTGTCGCGTACGTGTAGGTGTAAGCGCTCCCTGCGATGGGAATCATGGAGGCAAGTTCGGCGTAGCAAAGCCCTGCAAACGCGCATGCCACGGCGACGAAAAAGAAAGACAGCGCGATCGCGGGTCCAGCTCCGGGACGTCCGCTGATTCCCGCGGCGTGAGTGCCGTGCAGAAGGACGTCAAGCAACGGCGCCTTGAAGATGGAGGGGTATTCCACCGCTTCGCCTGCGGCGGCCGTGCCGGTCAAGACAAATATGCCCGTGCCGATAATCGCGCCGATGCCGAGCGCCGTAAGGCTAATCCAACCGAGCGTCTTCTTCAGACACCTGTTGGGATCCTCCGAGTCCGCCAAAAGTTGGTCGATGTTCTTGGTGCGAAAGAGTTCTGAGCCCACCCGTCCTCTCCATTCACTCTTGGCGGTTCGGGAAGCGCGCACTTCCCGCCCAAGAGTGGCAATGCGACGGCAAATTTACCCCGAGATTCGCCTGCGTGCAACCGTGCCGGCCGTTCATGCCGGAGTCAGCTGCGCGAAGCGTTCGATGAATTTCTTCGTGCCGCGACCCGGAAAGGTCACCGAAAGGCGGCGATCGTCGTCGTCGCCTTCGACGCCGATAATGGTGCCCACGCCAAAACTCGGATGGCGCACCCTCTGGCCGATGAGCGGGTTTTCGCCGCGGTCGCTGCGGCGAAATGGCTCGGCGCGCCGCTCCGGACGTCCGGAATCGCCGCCTTCGCGAAGCGGGCGGGGAGGGCGGCCAAAGCGCCCCGGCACCCCGCGAGCGCGACGCGCAAATTCCTCCGGGGAATACGAATATTCCGGATCCGGTTCATAGCGCCGTGTTTCGCCGATTTCCGCCAGCGAGCCGCTCTTGGTCTCGACGAGTTCGGAAGGAACTTCTGCCAGAAAACGCGAAGGCAGAGACGCTCGAAGCCGCTGTTCGTCCCCGAAAACGCGCCGATACACGGCGCGCGTGAGGGTCAGGGAGTCCCGGGCGCGCGTCATGCCGACGTAGCAGAGCCGCCGCTCCTCCTCGAGCTCATCGAGGTCGTTGAGGGACCGACTGTGAGGAAAGATGCCCTCTTCGAGTCCCGCCAGGAAGACATGATCGAACTCGAGGCCCTTGGCGCTGTGCAGGGTCATCAGGGTGACTCCCGGCTTTTCTTCATAAGCATCGGCGTCGCTGACGAGCGCCGCATGATCGAGGAAATCGGTGAACGATTCCCCCGCGTCGCTGCTTTCCGCGACGGCGCGGAGAAGCTCCTCGAGGTTTTCGATTCGCGAGATGTCCTCCGGAGTGTTCCGCTCGCGGAGCGGGTCCAGGTACCCCGTCCTGTCGAGGACGCTGCGGAGGAATTCCGCCGGCTGAAGACGCGTGAGGTCGTCTCCCAGGTCCACAATCAGCTCCCGAAAAGCGCGCAGTGGCGCAACTGCTCGCGCGGCGGTCCCTGCAGCTACAAGGGTGATAAGCGCTTGCCAGCAAGAAATGCCGGCCTGGCGAGCCGCCTGACGAATCTGGTCTGTGGTTGTTTTGCCAATCCCGCGAGCTGGGACGTTCAGAATCCGCAGAAGCGAAACGTCGTCATCCGGATGCGAAGCCAGCCGCGCGTAGGCCAGAACGTCCTTCACCTCCGCCCGATTGTAGAAGGCAAATCCGCCAACGAGACGATAGCGAATTCCCAGGCGCCGGAATTCCTCCTCGAAAGCGCGCGACTGAAAGTTGGTGCGGTACAGCACGGCGCAAGTCTGGCCGGAATCGTCGCGAAGAATCCGGGCGACTTCGCCCGACACGAACCCAGCCTCGGCTTGGGCATCGCGGGCTTCGTAGTACCGGATTTTTGATCCGGGTCCCTTCCCGGAACGCAGAGACTTGCCCAGGCGCCGCGTGTTCTTGCTGACGACCGCGCCGGCGGCGTCGAGAATGATCTGCGTGGAGCGGTAGTTGCGCTCAAGCCGCACGTGGCGCGCTCCCGGAAAGTCCTGGGAGAATCGCAGCAGAATGCCCACATCCGCGCCGCGCCAGCGGTAAATCGCCTGGTCCTCGTCGCCAACAACGCAGACGTTCTGCGCGGGGCCGCAAAGAAGGCGAAGCAGGCTGTATTGCACCTGGTTCGTGTCCTGGTATTCGTCAACGTGGATGTACCGGAAACGCGCCTGCCAGCGAAGGCGAACCTCGGACGAATCGCGCAGGAGGCGAACGGCACGGAGGAGAAGGTCGTCAAAATCGAGGGCGCTGCTTTGCTGCAGAAGTTCTTCGTACGCTCCGAAAATGCGGGCCAGGAGGCGGTCCTCGGCCCCAACCGCTTCAGCAGCCATGGTTGCGGCGTTTTGCCCCAGGTTCTTGGCGTAACTGATCCGGCTGAGGGCGCTGCGCGGATTGATTTTTTCCTCCGTGATTCCGAGCTTCGGCAGAATGAGTTTGACGGCACTCAACTGATCGTCGTCGTCGAAAATGGAGAAGCCCGGGCGCAGGCCCGCCGCCGGGGCTTCCCGACGGAGGAGACGCGCGCAGAAGGAATGGAACGTCGAGATCGCGGGTGCTCCGGGCGGAAGACCGGCGTGCAGGAGCAAGTTGGAAAGGCGCTCCTGCATCTGTTCTGCGGCCTTGTTGGTGAAAGTAACCGCCAGAATCGCTTCCGGGAGGACTCCCTGGGCGATGAGATTGGCCATTCGGTAGGTAATCGCCAGAGTCTTGCCTGTGCCCGCTCCAGCGAGAATCAGGACCGGCCCTTCGATTGTTTCTGCCGCCAGACGCTGCTCGGGATTCAGATCACCGAGAAAAGGGGTCATGGAGATAGGGCCCGCGCGATGCTCACTTTGCCATGGTAGCCGAGGAGGTGCCCGGCCACAAATGAAGGTGGTCTCGAAACGAGGATGCGCGTGTCATTTTTGAGCGGGCTTTGCCAGCTCCACCTCGAAATAAAGCAACGGCTTTGCCTTTTCGAGAACAATCAACTCCGGAACGTACAGCCGCGCTGTGGCCAGAAGGTCCAGCTGGCTCCCTAAATCGAAAAAGAGCAGGCCTTGTACGCTGGAGTGTCCCGCGACGACGCTGCTCGGCACGCCAGAATTTCGGCAGGCCTGCTCGAATTCCGTCCATTCTTTGGAACGGTGGGCAGGCACCTTGCCCACCGTTGGAATGGGAAGCCGCCGTCGAGTCGTCGGGTCCTTCGGCTGGGCGGTGAACACAGCCTCCGCAACGTCTTCCGGAGAAAGCGGCGCCAGGCTTTGTTTGGAATCTTCCGACAGCGTAACAACGAGCCGAACGCGCTCAAGGTTGACGCGAAGCGCGTCCGCAGAATCATTCTGCAAAGTGAACTGGACGCCGACGACGCCGCCGGCGAGCGGGGTTTTCTTCGGGAATTTCGGCTTGTATAGAGCGGGATCGGTCCATGGCTGAGCCGTCACCGTTACGCCGTCGTGCGACGGAGCCGCGTTCGCTCCGGACTGCCTTACCCGTGCCCCAGGGGCTATCGCCAGACACATCGCTGTCAGAATCGCGGCCAGGGGAAAGCCGAACAAACGGCGCATCGGCATATAATACGGGTTTTGCGTCACGCACGCTTCGATTCCCAGGGGGATGCTCAGGTTGCCACCAACGGCGGCCACGATCTCGCGGACCGTCGGACGATGAGGTCAAGGATTGTTCTTTCTTTATAGCCTGCTGACTGCGCTAGGCGTTCTTTTCGCTTTGCCGTATTGGGCTGTGGGGGCCCTGCGGCACGGCAAGTACTTCTCAAACTTGAAAGAGCGTCTGGGAGTCTCCTATTCAGGTCTCGCTGGGCCGCAGAAGGGCCAGGGCACGACGGCGATTTGGCTTCATGCGGTATCCGTCGGTGAAGTGCTTTCCGGGGTCGCCCTGGCACGAGGCCTGAAGGAGCAGCATCCGCAGCGGCGCCTCATCGTTTCGACAACCACACAAACGGGCCAGGCCATCGCGCGCGAAAGAATGTCCTTCGCCGATGCCATCATCTATTTCCCTCTGGACTGGGGTTTCGTTGTAAAGCGCGCGCTTCGCGCGGTGCGCCCCGGGATTGTCGTGGTCCTCGAAACGGAGCTTTGGCCCAACTTCCTCCGGGAAACGCAGCGGCAGGGCATCCCCGTCGTGTACCTCAGCGGGCGAATTTCGGAGCGGTCCTTTGGTCGCTACAAGCGTGCGCTTGGCGTCTTCGGCTTTCTGGTGCGGCCGTTTCTGAAACGCGTTCTCTCCATTCCACGAGCTTTTCGGATGCAGAGCGAACAAGACGCCGCGCGTCTCTCCGCGCTGGGCGCTCCGCAGGACCGAATCGTAGTTGGGGGCAATCTAAAGTACGACCTGGAGGTGCCACCGTCCACACCGCTCGCGGAATGGCTCGAGCGGGAGGCGGTTGCCGGTAGTCGTCGACCCCTGGTTGTGGCCGGCAGCGTCGTGGCGAACGAAGAGCCCCTGGCGCTCATCGCTTTCGGCACCGCCCAGGGAGAACACGCCCACGCGCTGCTGGTTCTTGCTCCGCGCAAACCGGAGCGCTTCGACGCGGCGGCGGAATTCATCGAAGAATCGCACCGCAAGTTCGTGCGAAGGTCGGCGCTGGGGATTCCGGGGCCGAACGGAACTGGTCCGAGCGGGCTCGCGGTCACAGCGCGAATCGCCGAAGACGTCACTGTTCTGCTGCTCGACAGTATCGGAGAGCTCGCTTCTCTGTACCGCGTGGCCGATGTCGTTTTTGTCGGCGGGTCGCTCGTGCCTTCGGGGGGCCACAATATTCTCGAACCGGCGGCTTTTGGGAAGATTCCCGTTTTCGGTCCGCACACGGAGAACTTCGCGGAAATGACGGCGCGTTTTGTCGAAGCTGGAGCCGCGATTCGCGCGGGGAGCCCGGAAGACGTCGGCGTGGCGTGGATCGAACTGCTGCGCGATCCGGAGCGCATGCGGGAAATGGGAGCCAAAGCCAGGGCGCTTGTGGAGGGAAGCCGCGGCGCGACGGCGCGAGCCCTCGACGATGTGCGGCGGCTCCTCGCGGGCGGCTCATGAGCGCGTTCGAGAGGGTGTTTCGCGGCCTGCTCCTGCCCGTTTCAGCATTGTTCGGACGTGTCGCCAGGCTGCGCGCGGACCTCTACGCGAAGGGCCGCCTCAAGCAGAGGAGCCTTTGCGGCGTGGTCGTCAGTGTGGGGAATCTGACCGTCGGCGGCACCGGGAAAACGCCCATGGTGATCTGGCTCGCGGAGCATTTCCTGGCGCAAGGAAAACGCGTGGCGATTCTGTCGCGGGGATACCGCGGAAAAGACGGGACCAGCGACGAGATTGAAGTGATGAAGCAGCACCTCAATGGCCGCGTGGCTTTCGGCATCGGGAAGAATCGCTTCAAATCAGGAAAACGTTTCGATGCGCAAGGCATTGACGTATTCTTGCTCGACGACGGCTTCCAGCACCTGCGACTCGCGCGCGATTTGGACATCGTTCTTGTGGACGGATCGAAGCCCCTTGAAGGAGAACGCTTTCTGCCCAGCGGGAACCTGCGCGAGTCCGCCTCCGCGCTGAAGCGCGCGGACATCGTGGTAATCACGCGGGACAGCGGCTCCGAAAACATCGCAGCGCAACAATCGCGCTCTTATGCCGTTTTCCATGCCTGCAACCGCTTGCTTGGCTTTCGTCGGCTCGAACCCGGGGGGCAAGATCGACACCTTCGTGAAATTGGCTCCGGCCCCTTCTTCGCGTTTTGCGGGATTGGAAATCCGGAAGGCTTCTTCAGCGATCTCCGGCGTTGGCGGCTCGCTCTTGCGGGGACGCGCGCCTTTCGCGACCATTACCGCTATACGCAAGGCGACGTGCAACGCCTCGAGGAATCCGCCACGAAGGCCGGTGCGCCGGCGTTGATAACCACGCAGAAAGACGCGTGGAACCTTCGAGGATTGCATTTCCCCCGCGTGCCCGTGTATCTCTGTGTGATTCGTTTGGAGCCGGATCCGGAGAGCGAGTTTATCGCGGCGATTGACCGAAGGCTGGCTCAAGCAGCTTCTTCGGGCGGACGGAAAGCATGAAGAAAAGGCCGAAGAGACGACAAACGGCGGCGGGCTCGGTGGACTACTCAACCCTCGCGGACATCGTGGAACGTTTTCCGGGGAAGAAGGTCGTTCTGTTCGGCGATTTCGTCGCCGATGAGTTTCAGCTCGGCGAGATTGCGCGGGTCTCGCGCGAGGCGCCCGTGTTGATTGTGGAACATCGCCAGACATTGCTTGTGCCGGGAGGCGGGGCGAACGCGGCGAATAATCTGGCGGCCCTGGGCGCAAAGGTGTTCCCTGTGACCGCGGTTGGTGATGATGCGGCAGGCGGCGCCCTGGTTGATTATTTTCGCGGCAGGAATGTAGATACCTCGGGAATCGTCCGCGTCCACGGTTGGACGACGCCGGTGAAGACGCGTTTCCTGGCCCAATGGCCGCACACCAGGCCGCAACAGGTCTTGCGCGTGGACCGGGGCCCGCGTAGCCCTATTCCCGACGAGCAGCGAAAGAAGATTGCGCGAAAGCTGCGGGATCGGCTGCGCGCGGCGGACGCCTTGGCCATCTCGGACTATGGTTTCGGCGTTGCCAGCGCGGATGGCGCCGGCGAAGCCTTGCGAAAAGCGAAACGGAAATTGATTTCCACGCTGGACGCACGCTACGCGTTGAAAAGCTACGCCGGAGCGGGCCTGACCGCGGCGACCCCGAACGAAGCGGAACTCGAGTCGTTGCATGGCGTGAAAATTGGACGCAACCTCGAAGAGTTGGAGCGCTGCGCGTGGGGAACGCTGCGGGACCTGCATTTGCGGTCGCTTCTGGTAACGCGCGGACGAGACGGCATGGCGCTCTTTGAGGAAGGCAGCAAGCCGGCCTTTGTCGCGATTCATGGGAGCGACGAGGCGAAGGACGTCACTGGAGCGGGGGATACCGTGCTGGCGGCGTTTACCCTGGCCCTGGCCAGCGGCGCGTCCGCCCTCGAGGCGGCTCACCTGGGAAACATCGCGGCGGGTTTGGCCGTGATGAAGGCAGGTACAGCGACGGTGAGCCAAGAGGAGCTGCAGGCCGCCATCCGTCAGGAAGTTACGGGAGCGTGAGGATGCGTCCGGCGGCAGGGAAGATATTGTCGCGAGTCGAATTGGCGGCCCGGCTGGCGACGCATCGTCAGAAGAAAGAGAAGATCGTTCTCGCCAACGGATGTTTTGACCTGCTGCACGTGGGGCATCTCCGGTATCTCGAGGGTGCGAAGGGCGAAGGGGACGTCCTGGTCGTTGCCGTGAATTCGGATTCGGGCGTCCGGCAGCTGAAGGGACCGGGTCGGCCGATCCTCTCGGAACAGGAGCGAGCGGAGCTTGTTGCCGGCTTTGAAGCCGTGGATTACGTCGTGATTTTTTCCGAGGCCAATGTCGAGGGTCTTCTAGCGGCGCTGCGGCCGGACGTGCACGCAAAGGGGACGGACTATACGATGGCGACGGTGCCGGAGCGCTCGGTGGCCGAACGGCTGGGCGTCCGCGTGGCCATCGTAGGTGACCGGAAAGATCACTCGACGCGCGACCTGCTCGAGAAAGTTCGCAGAGCCGGAAATGCCTGAACCCGGGTTTCTCGTTCTGCGGCTGGGCTCCCTGGGCGACATCGTGCACACGTTTCCCGCAGTGGCGGGACTCCGCCGCAGTTTCCCTTCGAGCGAGATCGCATGGTTCACGGACGAGCGTTGGCGGCTGCTCGTGGAACGCAGTGACCTGGCAACAACGGTGCGAACGGTTGATACCCGCTCCTGGTTATCGCTGCGCTCCACGATTCGGTTCATCCGCGGAGAGCGTTGGGAAGCGGCGATTGACTATCAGGGTTTGTGGAAGACAGCGGCGCTCCCGTTTCTCGGAGGAGTTCGCCGGAGAATTGGGTTC